>Ga0302322_100006680_pt1 | contig 10254 bp, 5 predicted proteins | sample Fen_T0_2_FD_203757 | JGI IMG/M metagenome (GOLD analysis project Ga0302322, IMG submission 203757) | Peat permafrost microbial communities from Stordalen Mire near Abisko, Sweden - Fen_T0_2 | ecosystem: Environmental > Terrestrial > Soil > Wetlands > Permafrost | place: Sweden: Abisko... | reverse complement strand
CCGCTCGCTTTCAACGGCCTCGCTCGTCGCACCACGACTCGCGATTGGGCTCCGCCAGAAGCAGCTATTGTGACGGCACCTAAACCAATGGCTTGGGACCAACCTCCCTCGTATGCCGCCGCCGCAAAACCGGCTGCTGCTTCGCTGGAGGAGAAACCCGCTCTGCCGCCCGCCCTTGTCGAGGGTGAAGCGCCAAAATCCAAAGTCGAAGGCACTTCGATTCGAACGGTGCGCGACACCGAACGCGATCTCGATCCCGACGCACCTGAGGAAGAGGAAGATTGGGACAAATGGGAGGAGTCGCAGGATGAGCTGCCGTCGTTCTTCGAGGCGATCAAGCCTCACCTTCGCCGCAACCAGCGCGGACCGGGCATGTCCGTGGCCATCGATTATCTTGCGAAACGCTGGGACCAAAAAGAGTCCGATGTCGTCGGCGCACTCAAAGAATGCGGCTTCACCTTGCCCGAAACCGAAGAGGCCGATCCCGACTATTTCGAGTTCGAGGGCGATCTTTATTGGATTAACCGCAACAACCGCGGGCAACTCTTCCTCAATACTCGCGAGAAACCGCGTCCGACTTTCCGTGTTGTGCCGGTGACGAAACTTTCGCCCGACGATCCGGCCGCTGCCGAACTCGTGGCCGAACGCGCCGCCGAGAAAGCTGAAATCGACAAACGCAACACCGAGCGCAACGAACGCGTCGCCGCCCAGGCTGCCGTTGCCGCCGCAAAAGCCGCCGCGCGCGAACAAGCTCAGGCTGCCGCTCGCGAACGCTCGGCCGCTGCCACCGCTGAAGCTGCCGCAGCGCCCGCGTCGATTGACGGTGTGACCGCGTCTGCCGCTGAAGGCACCGCCGCCGTTTCTGGCTCGACTGAGCCGCTTCCGACTGGTTCGTCATTGCTCGACCAGATTCGCCCGCTCATGCGCCGCAATCGCCGTGGCCCGGGTTACTCCGGCAGCGTGGTTTTTCTCGCTCGCGCTCTGAAGACGAGCGAGGCCGATTTCGTCACTGCACTTGCCGGTCTCAACTTGATCGTTCCCGCCAATCCCGCCGACAAGCCCGTGTACGTCGAAATTGATGGCGGTGAGTACTGGGTTAACAAAGACAGCCGTGGCGGCATCTGGATTAACGGCCAGGAAAAACGCGGCGGTGCGTCGAAAGCGGAGACTTCCGCTGAGACCCCGACCGAAGCTTCCTCCGAAACGTCGGTCACGACTGAAATTTCTCCTGACGGCTCGGTTGTCATCGGAAACTCTGCAGAAACTCCCGCCGTTGCCGTGCCGCCGTCTTCGACTGAACCGACCGCGGAAGTGTCACCGGTTCCGATGGCTGAAACCGTTCAAAACAACGAAAGCTCGGTTGATTTGTCCAAGCGTGAAGCCGTGACGCCGTCTGATCCGACGGCCGTGTCGTCTGAGCCGATTGGTTCGATCGACAGCGCACCTGCCGAGGAATCGGACGACGAAGACTCGGAACAAGATGCAGCGGCCGCTGGTCCTGACGGAAAACCAGTCAAATCCGCCAAAAAGCCTTCGCGCCCGCGCGCTCCGCGCAAGCCGAAGAAACCCAAGGAGTGATGTTTGGGTGACGCCGGGCGAAAGCATTGCAGCTCAGCCCGGTTTAAACCAAAGATGCCCGCCATGCTGGCCATCCACGGTCTCACCAAATCGTTCCTTTCGCCGGACGGACACCGGATGGTCGTCGTTGACGTTGCCGCCTTTTCGCTGGGCGCGGGTGAACAGCTCGCGTTGCGCGGTGAAAGCGGTCGCGGCAAAACCACTTTTCTTCACCTGATCGCAGGCATTCTTGCCGCCGATTCCGGATTTATCCATGTCGACGGCGTCGACATGGCGTCTCTCAGCGAACCGAAACGCGACCGGCTGCGGGCTGGGAAAATCGGCTACATTTTTCAGACCTTTAACCTGCTGCAAGGTCATACGGTTTTAGAAAACGTGCTCCTTGGTATGTCCTTCGGCCCCGGCGCCGATCGTGGTCACGCACGCGCCGTGTTGGAGCGTTTAGGGCTGGGCGACCGGTTAAATCATTTCCCGCGTCAGCTTTCGACTGGGCAACAGCAACGCGTGGCGGTCGCTCGTGCGCTGGCGAACCGCCCCAAGCTTGTGCTGGCCGACGAACCGACGGGCAATCTTGATCGGCGCAACGCGACCGAGTCGCTCGCCCTCATTCGTGAAACCTGTCGCGAGGTTGGGGCCGCGCTCCTGCTCGTGAGTCACGACGAAGCCACGCTCTCGCAGTTTTCGCAGGTGAGAGACTTCGTGGAAATAAACCAGGCGCAACAAGGAGCGGTCGCATGACGATCCTGCTCATCGTTTATCGCAGTCTGCGCCAGCACGCGTTGTCGACGATTGTCACTGCTTGCAGCTTGGCGCTGGCGGCAGGTTTGTTAATGACCGTCTGGGTGGTGAAAACGCAATCGCAGCGGACCTTCACTCAGACGACAGCCGGTTTCGATGCGGTGCTCGGTGCGCGTGGCTCGAAACTGCAACTCGTCCTCAACGCGATTTTTCATCTTGAAGCGTCGCCGGGAAATCTGGCGTGGGCCGACTACGAACAGATCAAGCAACATCCGGCCGTGAAGACGGCCATTCCGATTGCGGTTGGGGACAACTTTCACGGCTGGCGAATCGTCGGCACGGTGCCGGAACTGTTTTCTGACGTGGAATATATCCCAGGGGAAAAGTATGCGCTGGTCGCCGGAGGACGGTTTTTTGAAGCGGGCAAAAATGAAGCCGTGGTCGGCAGTTTTGTGGCGCAACAGTTGGGTTGGAAAGTGGGAACGACGTTTCACCCGTTCCACGGGCTTGCGTTCGATGAGCAACACGAACACGAGGAAAATTACGCCGTGGTGGGCATTCTTGAGCCGACGAATTCACCAGCGGATCGGGTGATCTGGACGCCGCTTGAAGGCGTTCAAACGATGAGTGGTCACAATCCTGCTGCGGCAACTGAAGTCAGCGCGGTGCTCGTGCAGCTGCGTTCGCCGACGGCCGGTTTCATGCTCGATCTGATGTACAACAAGCAGGGCAACCGGCTCACCTTCGCGTATCCGGTGGGCGCGATCGTGGGAGAGCTTTTTGCAAAGATCGGCTGGTTCGACCGCGTGCTGGCGCTGGTGGCGTACTTGGTTGCGCTCGTGGCGGCGGGCTCGGTGCTGGCGAGTATTTATGCTTCGATGAGCGCGCGGCGACGCGATCTGGCGATTTTGCGGGCGCTCGGGGCGCACCGGCGCACAGTGTTTGGCGCGGTCGTGACAGAAGCAGCCGTGATCGGCGCGCTCGGTGCGGTCGGCGGCTTCGTGGTTTACTACGGGCTGATGGTTGTCGTTTCAAACGTGATCCGCGTGCAGACGGGCGTGGTGCTGGAGCTGGCTGCTAGGCACGACGTGCTGTGGATCTGCCCGCTGGCGATGATCGCGCTCGCGGCCTTGAGCGGCATGATTCCGGCCGTTAAAGCCTACCGGATTTCCGTCGCTGAAACCCTGGCGCCGGCTTCTTGAGCGGGCGGACGAGGCCGGATTGTTGAAACTAAACCGTATTCCGATTTCGGATACGTTTGTCATCTATTAAACGACAAACGATCGGTTGTTGTTGGTATACTTTCTGTGGTTTTTAAGGGGTGGAGCGTGAGGTGAACTGAGGTGGAATACCCGGTTTTTCGGTTCCCTAGAATCTCTAATCGGGAGAATCGGCGCGCCGAAATAGGGAGCAAAGTAATGGAAGTCAGTTGTTTATTGATATGCAAATAAGTTGCGAATATGCTTGTAGGGTGTACTCCTTATATCCAGCATTAGGCCAACTTAGAAACTCCGAGCCCCGTTACGGGACTTCATAACCCTCCCCTAAATACCATGAAGACGTATCTTTCACTGAGTGTTTCGTTAGTCGGTTTGTTTGCCAGCGCGGTCGCTGTTTTTGCTGCTGATGAGAGTGCTGCCCGTGTCACGACCAGTCGTGCGTTGCAGGTTGCGTGCGTGCGTGATTCGAGTGAAAACGCGCCGTGGTACATCATGCAGGAAGCGTTTTCGACGAGCATGTCTGCTTGTCTGGCCGGGCGTGATATGAACGCGATGGCGGTCAAGATGGTCGCTTCGGATGCGGACCGCGCTTCCGAGTCGCTTGAAAATGCGGAATGTGACGCCGTTCTCGTCATGGGGGAATCGTTGCCGGCGACTTTGCGCGGCAAACAGTTTTCTTCGTTTCGCGCCGTTTCAGTGATCGGGTCTCCGGTCCGGGTTTTTCATTTTGTGCTGCGCAACAGCGATCCGGCCATGCAGGCGGTGTTGGCGGCGGCCTTTGAAAAGGCCACGGCTTCAGCTTCTTTTCAGGATACGGTGGGTCGCGCTTCAGCCATTCGGGTCGTGGCCAGCAAGTAATCTGACTTGTTAAGCCAACTTTCGTTCTCGTTTTTCGAGCCGGATACCTTGCAGGTGTCCGGCTCTTTTTTTGGCGTCCGCCGCGAGCGTGCAGTTCGGTTAGGCGTGGGCCAGTGGGGCGGCCGGACTGGGCGGAGAGATTTTGCAAACAAGCATTGTCGCGCCGCCGTTCAGCGCTTTTGCTCGCCGGTCTTACCTCTATGAAACAAGTCAATCTCGGCATGATCGGCGGTGGCACCGTGGGCAGCGGCGTTTTTAACGCCCTCCAGCAAAATACGGAGCTCATCGCTGCGCGAACCGGTGTCCGCCTCGTCGTGCGCAAAGTCGCGGTGAAAGCCTTTGATGAGCCCCGGCCTTACGCGATCGATCCGAGCCTGATGACGTTGAACTGGAAAGACGTCGTCGAAGATCCCGAGATTCAGATCGTCACCGAACTCGTCGGCGGTACCGGCATCGCCAAGGTTATCGTGCTCGCCGCCCTTGAGAGGGGCAAAGCGGTCGTCACGGCCAACAAGGCGCTGCTCTCCGCCCACGGCCCAGAACTCTTCGCGGCCGCCAAGAAAGCCGGCACCAACCTCTACTACGAAGCGAGCGTTGCCGGTGGCATTCCGATCATCAAGACGTTGCGCGAGGCTCTCGTTGGCAACCGTTTTGAGCGCATCTACGGCATCGTTAACGGCACCTGTAATTACATTCTCACCCGTATGACGCGCGAAGGCGCTGCCTTCACCGACGTCCTTGCCGATGCGCAACGTCTCGGTTACGCCGAGTCCGACCCGACGCTCGATGTTGACGGCCACGACGCCGCGCACAAAACCGGCATTCTTGCCTCGCTGGCTCACGGCTTCTGGGTCGATCACCACGAGATCCACGTGGAAGGCATTCGCCCGCTCACGCCGCTCGACATCCGTTTTGCCCAACAACTCGGTTATACCATTAAACTCCTCGGCTCTGTTCGCTTGGCCGAACCCGTTAAAGGAGCCAAAATCGCCAAGGCCAAAGGCAAAACGAAAGCGGCCGCCGGTGTGCGCATCAGCGTTTCGGTCAGCCCTACGCTCGTGCCGCAGAGTCACGTGCTCGCCAGCGTGAACGACGTGTTCAACGCCGTCTTCGTCTCCGGTTTTCCGATCGGCGACACGCTTTACTACGGTCGCGGTGCGGGCAAAGATGCCACGGCCAGCGCCGTGTTGAGCGACCTCGCCGATGCCGGGCTCGACATCACGTGCGGCACGCTCGACCGCGTGCCTGCTTTTGCCGCCTGTGCACAAGGTGCCGTTGTTCCGTTCAGCGAAACTTCATCGCGATACTATCTGCGCCTCAACGTCCTCGATCGGCCCGGCGTGATCGCCAAGGTCTCCGCGATTCTCAGCAAGGCGGGCATCAGCATCGCCTCCATCGTTCAACCCGAGGGCCACGAAGGTGAAGCCGTCCCGCTCATTTTGATGACGCACCGCTCGGGGCGCGCTGCGATGGATAAGGCTCGCGCCGCCATCGCCAAACTCCCGGCCGTGAAGGGCCCGTCGCTGCTTTTGCCTGTAGAGGATTTCACCTGAGTGAGTTCGCGCGCGGTTCTTAACTAATATCTCTGTCGGCGCCTTAACTTTCCTTCTTGTCCCACGAAACTGGCCTGGCGCATGATACACGCACGCCAATGTCTCACCGCGAATGTAGAATTGCCCAGGCCTGGCTAGAATCACCCTCGCGCGGTGTCATCGAATTGACGCGTGACTGGCGCGCACGTTATTCGCCGCCGCTGCTGCTTGGCCCTGATGGCCCGAATTTCACCACGCTGACGAAGGTGCCTGATTACGTTTTCGGCGCGGAGAGCGGCTACTTCGCAAACAAGAAAGGCGAAATCTTTTTCTTCTTGCGGCTGGATCGTTATCCCGAGTTGGCCGCCGAAGGCACGACCGTTTACCTCGCCGGTGATTTCAACGGCTGGCAAAACGCCGTCGGCCAGCCCGAATGGCAGTTGCGCCCGTCGAAGCTCGCTGGCGATCCCGTGCTGCTCTGGTCGGGCCCGGCACAACGTTTTTATACCGAACCTTACGCCAAGTTTAAATTTGTCACCGGCGAACATCGCTGGTTGCACGTGCCGGAGATGGCGCCCAACGCCGTGCGCGACGACGGAGGCTCCACCAATTACATGGTCGATCCGGAGCGCACCGGGCAGCACCTGTTTCAATTCACACTCGCCGCTCCGCTTGATCTGTCTTCCTCCTGTTCGGTGGTATGGCAGGGCGACGAAGCCGGCCAGAGTGTGCCATTGCGGCCGGGTGAGTTTTTCTTCCTCTACCGCAGCGATGTGCCGCTCGGCGCGCTGGTGAGAGGAGGGGAGACGATTTTCCGGCTCTTCGCCTCGCGTGCGTCGGGCGTTGAGCTTTGCGTTTGTCACGATCTGGAAAAGCCCGACACCGTGCATCGGTATTTGCTTACACGCCGCGCCGACCATGTGTGGGAGTTGACGCTCGCGGAAAATCTTCACGGCTGGTTTTACTGGTATCACGTTGATGGACCTAGCGATGTATTTAGTCAGTTTGACCCGTCGCAACGCATTCTCGATCCATACGCCATCGCCACGGTGGGGCGCACTGGTCCGGGCATCGTGATTGATCGCACCATGGTTCCGGCCCCGGATCGCGAATTCAAGACGCCGACCTGGCATGATCTGGTGATCGCCGAGGCGCATGTGCGCGACCTCGTTGATCGAGCGCCGGTGAAACTCGCGGTGGCTGAGCGCCGTGGATTTACCGGTTTGCGCAAATGGGTCGAGAGTCCCGGTTTCTACCTGCACCACCTCGGCATCAACGCCGTCGAACTCCAGCCCGTGCAGGAATTCGATAACCGCACGCCCGAGGAATACCACTGGGGCTATATGACGAACAACTACTTTGCGCCAGAGAGCAGTTACGCACTGGATCCGGCGCGCGCCTCGGGCATCACGGAGTTGCAGGAACTGGTCGCTGCGTTTCATCGTCGTGGCATCGCGGTGATTCTTGACGTCGTTTACAATCACGTGGGCGAACCCGCCCATCTGATGCTCATCGACAAGCTTTACTACTTCGAGATGAACAGCGCCGGGCAGCTTTCGAATTGGAGTGGTTGCGGCAATGACCTCCGCGCCGACGCCTCGATGGCCAAACGCCTCATTATCGACAGCCTCTCGCATTTAATTGAACTGTACGGCATCGATGGTTTCCGCCTCGACCTGGCCGAACTCCTCGGGCTCGACGTGCTGAAGGACGTCGAGATCGCGCTCAAACGCGTGAAACCCGATGTGATTCTCATCGCCGAACCATGGAGCTTCCGCGGGCACATTGCCGGCGCTCTCCGAGACACCGGCTGGGCGTCGTGGAATGATGGATACCGCAACTTTCTGCGCGACTACGTGTGTGGCGGTGCCACTCGTGACGCCTTCGAATATTATCTCAAAGGTTCGCCCTGGCATTTCGCCAAGTGGCCTGCGCAGACCGTCAACTACACCGAGTCGCATGACGACCGTTCGTGGATCGACATGATCACGGAGAACCCGGGCAATAACGGTGCCGAACCTACCGCCAACGACCGGCGTCGCACGCATCTGATGGCCGCAGTTCTATTTTCCTCGATTGGCATTCCGATGCTTGCGGCTGGCCAGGATTTCCTTCGCTCGAAGAACGGCGTTAACAACACCTACCAGCGCGGCGACCTCAACGCCCTCGACTACCGCCGCATCTACCGGTTCTCGGCGACGCACACCTATTTTGCCGATTGGATTGCGTTCCGCCGCTCGGAGGCTGGCTCGCTGCTGCGCCTCTTTTCGCGTCCGAGTGAAGGCTACTTCCGTTTCTTTTCCGCGAACGATTCCACCGCAACCGCCGCCATCTACAACGCGGACCTCAGCCAGGGCCAGCGCCGCCTGCTCTTTGCCGTGAACCCGACGCTGAATGACGTTTCGATTCCCGTCGGCGACGAGATCGCCTCGGGTCGCTGGCGCCAGCTGGCCGATCACGAACGCTTCTTTGGCTCTCGCCCCCGCGACACCGCCCAGGGCGTCGAACCGAACCTATTCCTGCCGGCACTTGGTTGCGGGCTGTGGGTGAGCGAAGGGTGAAAGGCTTTTTTCTGCTCTTAAGAATGACAATCTTGTCATCTTGGCAGGCTGTGAATCGTCATTCTTATTCGCTAAGATCTTCCGATGAAGTTTTTCCAGCTCGTTCTAATGACTTTTCTGCTTGTGCCGCTCTCCGGCCTTTTCGCGCAAAAGGTGGCTGATGGTTCGGTCACGGGTATTGTGATCGACAAAGCGGGCGGGCAGCCGATCGAGTCGATCGCCGTCGTGCTCAAACAGAAAGGCGACGGCAAAGTCACGTCCACCGCTGCCACCGACAGCCGTGGGGTTTTTGAAATGGAAAACATTCCGGCCGGCGAATACTTCGTCGAGTACAACGCCGTCGGGCTCGAAAGTCAGCAGACCGCGGCCTTCACCGTGGACGCGAAACACCGGACGCGCGATTTGGGCAAACTGGCCCTCGTCGATACCACGATCAAACTCGAAAAACTCGAAGTCACTGCGCGCAAGGAAGCCTTCTACAATTCCATCGACCGAAAGGTTTTCAATGTCGGCACTGATTTACAGAGCTTGACTGGTTCGGCCTCGGACTTGTTGCAAAACATTCCTTCGGTGCAGGTCGACATCGAGGGCAACGTTAGTCTGCGCGGCGCGGAAAATGTGCTGATCCTAATCGATGGTAAATCGTCAAATCTCATGGGTGCCAACCGCTCGGCCGTGCTCGAACAGCTTCCTGCCGACGCCATCGAAAAAATCGAGGTGATTACCAATCCGTCGGCGAAATTCAAACCCGACGGCACCGGCGGCATCATTAATATTTCGCTCAAAAAGAAGCATGACGCCGGTTACTCCGGTAACGTTCGTGTGACCGTCGGCAACGACAGCCGTGCCAACGCCAGCATCACAGCCAACTACAATCCTGGAAAATACAATATCTTCGGCATGTACAGCGTCCGTCACGACTATCGCCCCCGGTTTAATCAGGATAACCGTACCTATTACGATGGTACAACGAAACAGTTAATATCGTCGACCGAACTGCACACCGACGAAACTGCCCGGCCGCTCTCGACGATCGCCCGGACCGGCGTTGACTACAAAATCGACGAGCAGAACAAACTCGGCGCTACGGTGAACTACAATCACCGCACCTTTGATCGTCACAGCACGGAACATACTCTTACTCGCGACGTGACGGGAACCGTCACGCGTGATTATGACCGGTTGCGCACTGATCCGGAATATGAAAACGACCTGGAATTCACCACGTCCTATCAGCACTCGTTCGCGACCGAGGGGCAGGAGTTGAATGTCGAGTTCAAGCACGACAAGACCGACGAGCAGGAGGATAACCATTACACAAATATCCACCGCGTTCTACCAGCCGCCACCTCCTACGAGAATACGCTCATTAGAAACGCGGCCCGTCGCACCGAGGCCGTCGTCGAGTACACCCAGCCGATCGGCGAAGATTCGAAACTCGAAACCGGTTACTCGCGCGAAGCCGAACGACTTGATATGGATTTTCGCGGCAGCAATCTTGATCTCTTGACCGGCAATTGGATCACGGACTCATATCGTTCGAATCGCTTTCTCTATGACTCGACCATTCACGCCGTTTACGCGACATACGGTCGGCCGATCGGCGATTTCGGTATTTCTGCCGGACTGCGCGTTGAGAAAACCTTCCTGACTACGAACCAGATGACAGCGGGCATCGTAAACGACAATGATTACTTCCGAGTTTATCCGACGTTGCACACGAGCTACCGCCTGTCTGAAACCGGCCAGTTGCAGGCCAACTATAGC
>Ga0302322_100006678_pt1 | contig 10255 bp, 20 predicted proteins | sample Fen_T0_2_FD_203757 | JGI IMG/M metagenome (GOLD analysis project Ga0302322, IMG submission 203757) | Peat permafrost microbial communities from Stordalen Mire near Abisko, Sweden - Fen_T0_2 | ecosystem: Environmental > Terrestrial > Soil > Wetlands > Permafrost | place: Sweden: Abisko... | reverse complement strand
AAAATGCAAAAATAGATGGTCAAAAAGAACAAAAGAAAAAAATTATATCATTAAGAAGTAATGATAAATTTATGTTCTGGACAATGATAGCTTCATTAGCCACAACTATAGGTGTTATTATAGCTGCAATAACATTAGTTATTATTATTATTCCAAAAGGAGTTACACAATGATGCCAAATGGTCAAGAAGATCCTAATAACAATATTATGATTCAGAAATATGGATGTTGTTTATGGTCTCATTGGAAATGGGTGGAAATGATCAACGGTCATATGATATTTCAGACCTCTAAAATAGTGAACAGTGAATACGAAAAATTATTGCATAATGGGATAAAAGAAATAGATGAAGATTGTATTGTAGAAGACGGTGTACAATTATTATCATGCTATGGAATCAGAGTCAGAACATTTTATGATCCTATAACTAAAAGCGCATGGGTTTCTCCTGGATACAAACCTTCACCTGGACAAATAATCATCTTGTGTTTTCACTGGCAAAAAGATACCAAGACTGAATATATCCACTTTGCTCCTGGAACAGTAGATAAGGATGTTTTGGAAGATCCGATTGCAAGGGGATCAAATACGATTAAGAATGGTTATTTGCATAGCCTAAGATTGTACGATTTGATATAAATTATATGATGTTAAAAACTGGAATGTTTAATGACTATACTGGTTCAACATCCAACGGAAGAATAATTGCTACAATTATGGTTATATCTGGACTATTGATTTCTTTTTCAGGATGTGTTTTAGCATATATAGAAGTATTGTTAAAAACATCAACAGGATTCGGAATAATAATAGTAGGTTCTGGAATAGGATTATCTACTACTGCAATTGTATATATATCTTATCATAAAACCCAAGAAACTAAAACTGAAATTGAAGATATAAGGAGTAATCAAAATGTCGGATCAACAGATTCCACCGAAAGATCCAATTAAAGATACAATCAATAAAATAACAGATATTTACAATAAAGGAGTAATATATGTTAAAGCTCATCCTATTGGCAATATTTTCATTGGTATTATCATCGGGTGTATTTTGTCAGTCATCGGATTCGGATACATCTATGTTGACAGCCAAAGACAAAGCACTGAAATTATTAGACAGCTTAGACAGTCTAAACAATCAGCAGATACAGAACTCGGACAAATTACTAACTCAATCGGAAGACTCGTTGACCGAGTTGAAAGTATCAAGACAACAAGTAATTCAATTAAAGATAACGCTCAAAGAAGTAGTATCATCATCGACGGCCTTAGAAAAATCGTTAACCTTCTCCCAGATGGTAAATAAGATTGCTTTACCAGTTGGAATAACTGCTATAGCAGTAGCAACTTTAGAGACATTATACATACTATTTCACAAATAAAAAAGGCTCCTATATGGAGCTTTTTTTAATTTCCTTTATTAAATATTTGACTTACTATTTCTCTCTCAGACTCTTCTATAAGATTTTTTATTACATCAATTTGACTATCAACATTAAAGCCGTTATTAATATCAATTAATATATTTTCTATTTTTTTAAATCTTTCAATTGTCATATACTACTCCTTTTTACCAACACCAAATAAAGCTATACTAAAAAATACAGGGGTAAACACCACCATAATTATAGATGGAATAAGTGTTATTATCAATTCAACAAAATCATTATTCTGAACTAAATTAGTTACAGAAGATTGCTTGTTACTTTTTGATTCTAACTCCTTGAGTCTTTCTGTCTTTTGATTTCCTAATCTATTTAAGTTATCTTGACTTTTTGACTGGTCTGCTAGATTGGCCGAAACCCTTCCGGCGGCCGCCGGATACCCCAAATCTTGTGGAGATAATGGAGCCAATTCTGCCCTTCTTTTGGAGAGATTGGACACAATTCGGGCCATATTCGCGTTTTCTGAATTAATATTTTCTTGGATTGATTGAAGGATACTATCACCGTTATTGGTAAAAACATTTTGAATACTTATTTCCTGTTTTATATTTGTTTGGTGGAATACCTGGGAACTAGCGTATACTTCATACATCATTGATCCTAGACCACCAATAATATAGAAACACCCAAAAAGAAGAAAAACCATTGTACCTTTTTTAACCAAAGAGAAATAAAGCATACCAATAATAGGTAAAATAGCAGAACCACCTTGAAAAATAATAGCATTTAAATATCCTTGCCAACCTATAACAGTATTTATTTCGACGATAACGATAAAACCACGGACCACACAAGCCAATGTAACAATAGCACTAATAATACGTAACGCAATTATACCACCACCATGCTGAACCACTGTCTCATGTAAATTGTTTGATCCAATTTTCTTCTCTTCTTTATTAGATAGAATATCAAACTGTTGTTTACTAATTCTTGGAACATCTGATTTTGTTGGTTCAGCAGGTGAGGGTGCCATGACTGGCCGCTTAATTATTTCACGATACTCGTCAAGATATTCTTTAGCTTTTTCTTTTGTTACATTAAAATCTGATGAAAGATTTGCTACATGTGGCCATGTACCTAATTTTGAAACATAGTAATCAATTCTAGATTTTATTTCATTTGTCATTTTTCTTCCAATGATTCATTAAAATTATGAATTATATCTAAAATAACTGGATCAACTATTCTGTATATCTTTTCTCTTCCCATTGGATTACAATCTATTATTCCGTTATTTTTTAATACGGTTACGTATTGACTAACTACCGGCTGAACAGCTTTCATTATTTCACATATATCTTTTGAATAAAGAGAGTGTCTTTCTATTAGGCATAACATTTTAAATCTATTTCTATTTCCACAGACTAATAGTTTTCTTGAAAACTCTTCAAGTCTAATATCTTCTATGTATTCAACGTTTTCAAATTTCATTTTTTTCTCTTTGGTTTCGGAAGGTATAGTAATTTCTGTGCTTTTATACAAGCTTCTTTAAAACGCTTATTATCTTCTGTAATTGATTCAACAAGTTCTTTTACTTTATCTTTTGAATCTTCACGTTCCCATGCTCTAGCCACTCTTTCTTTGCATATATTTCCACAAACATAAATACCATTCAAAGGATGAACTATTATATCTTCACCATATTTTTTTCTATTTTCATAAGAATCTCTTATTCGTAAAGCGGTTACATATTCATCTTCATTTTCCGGCATTAATTCTTTACACACTGGACATTTGAATTTATAGTTTTCAAAAACTTTTTTAAACAAACTTTCTGTACTATCTAAATCAGACATTTAGAGTACCCTCTATCCATTCAATTATCTTATCTATAGATACCATGTTATGACTTTCTGGTAAATCTTTCCATTTTAATGAAAAGAAATCTATTATTTGTTTTACATTTTTCAAACAATATACACCATAATAAGGTTTATCAAAAATGTATTTTACAGCTATATATGTTGGCGTATTAGATTCAGCTATTTGCGTTAGGTAAAAAGGCATTTGAGTTGCCTTAAATTTATTTCTTAATGAATGATTAATGTTAATAGGTTTTACTGATTTTAACTCTACAGTTATACCTAAGTTTTTCTTAAACATTAATTCATCTTGTAAACCATCTGAACCAGTAACGTGTCTAGTCGACCAATTATACTTTTTACAAACTTTCTCAAAATCTGATCTAAATTTTTCTTCTTCTAAGTCAGCCATTTTAAACTCCGGTTTTAAAATTGTATGGTAGTGATTTACTTGCAAATAATGGTTTATGATTAATATGGTGCCATGAAATACAAATACAAGGAATACCAGAACCATCTAGTGACCCTAAGTGATTTATACAGAAATAATCATCAAGTCCAGATTTTTGTTGATATTCTATCAATTTGTCCATAAGTTCAATATAAAATTCTTTACTAGCGTACATATTTAAACTCCAATTGAAAGTTTTTCTGCCTCATTGAAATATGAATTAAATTCTTCTTCTTCCATTTTTTCTTTACATACTTTTAAGAAGGATTTTTCTATTCCAATATGTTTACTATTAAGTTCTTCTTTTAAGTCTTTCAGAAAATAAACACAAGCATCTTTGTATTTTAATTTCCTTGTAACTGATTCTGGAACTTCTTTTCTATCTTTTAATTGACTTGAATATGGATATATAAATTCTGATGCTTTTAGTATATCATCGTTTACTTGACTAATCAAAAAATCAAGTTCATCATATGTCATTGATTGGATCAATTTTTTATCATAAAAAGAACTTTTGAATTTAAATCCATTTTCAAGACTCATGATTTTTCTCCATTTGAAAAAGAAAAACCCTTGGAACCATACTTCCAAGGGTTTTTATCAAAACTAATTAACGGAACTTTGTAGTCTTTTCCTGCAAGAATTCAACAACCTCTTTAGATCCAATATCTTCAAAGGCAGTGATCAAAGTGTCAACTTCCTCCAAAGAACCCAACTTAACAGAAGGCAAGGAAAACTCCTTGAACTCCTTGACAACCTTAGGCTTGTTAGGATCAATCTTCCGTTCTCGAACAATGAAACCAGCCATAATAAAACCCCTAAAAATGAATCCATTTAACCGTCATACGATCGGTTTAGTTCAAACCGTTTCATCGGTAGAACTTGTATCAGTATACTCTTGTTCTACAGCCTTGTCAATAGTATCAACAGAAACTTCTTGGAAAAACTTAAAGTTTTTAATAACAACAGACCGCATAGGTTGCATGATCCGTTCGCCCCTGGTGACATTAGCTTTGTTCCCTACTCCAATATTCCAGTAATTGTGGCCACCTTTATCAACGTCCAAGGAAAGCCCTAGAATCCACGAATAAGCCCACTTTGGCGCTGGTCTACCATCGGGAAGGTATGCGGTATCAATGAGAGTGTCCCAAGCCCTGCACTGCCTAATGGACCCCATTCCAAGGGAGAATCTCATGATACCTAGTTCAGGATGATTCTTTTCACGAACCATGTAATTCATCGTTTCCTGGACAAAATGGTCATCAAATCCAAGAACCCTAAAACCATCCCCTTCTACTTGATAAATAGTTTTAGAATCAACCAACCTCTTAAACTCGTTACGATTGATAGAACGAACAAACTCACCTTCACCTTTCTTACCTTTATACTCAGTATAAGAACGGAAAAATTTAAGATAAATAAGTTCAACTTTATCACCAAGATTGCTACTGGATAAACTGTCATAGAATTGTCCAGCGATCAATCCATCAATAAACTTAGCATGACCACGTGTAACAACGTGGGAACTTTGTTGAGCAATTTTAAGCCAACCATAAGTAATATCAACTTGTTCAAAATCGTTATCACCTAGTCCAGAAGTAGACGCATAATCTTCAACGTCCTCTTGAGTAACAACATCTACAAGATCTTTAAAAGGATCTTCCTTAGTTGCGATTTCTTTGTTCTTAGCGGATTCAGTAGACATAGTATTTCCTCTTTATTAGTGTTATAATTAAAAATTACTTATCAATTTTCAATTTTAATGTAGATACAGGAGTTACGCTTACGTATCCTTCATTTTGAGCCTCCAAAATTTCCCCAGTTTCGTACAACTTTCTCATGTTAGATTTCAATGTCATGTGATGAATACTTTCTTCTTTTCCAAAAGGAACCTTTTGATCAAGAAGCCAATCTGAAAAAGCTTTAACTTTTTCCTTAGGAACGTTTTTATCAAAACTAAAATTAGTCTTAATAAGGTGTCCATATTTATGTGATTCAAGCCAACCATAAAAAGCTGTTTTATCTTCAACCTTAATTGTAAGGTCATAATCCTTTGTCCATGTTTCGCCAAGCTCTTTGAACACAATCTTTGAGGCACCGTTGGTAAACATTGTTTCAATTAGTTTTTTGACAACAATATTTCTCTTAGCTCGATAATACCTTACAGCTTGTTCAAGAATTGGAATCGGATAAAAGTCCCCCAACCTGCTGATCAATCCTTCAAAACCTTGTTGATGTTCATTTTCAGAAAAACCTGATGCAAGTTTACTTGAAGTAAACTTACCCAATTTTTTAAATGTATCCATTAGTTGCTGACTATCAAAATCATTTGATACATCTAATTCTGATTCTGAAAACTCGTAATCATCAGAATCATCGTATTCTTGACTATCGCTCATTTGAAACTCCTTAATGGTGTATTATACCATGGATTAGCAGTGTGTGTCAAGGCTATACCGACTCTTCAAACTCAGAATCAGACATTTTCTCAAACGCAGATTGTAAATCTCGTTTATCTTTTGCAAGACTTAAACACCTATGATCTACAGTTTTATTTCCGTCAATTTCTGCTAAAAAATGTTTTACAACAACACTGTATTCTTGTCCACTACGATCTAATCTAAATATAATTTGTTCCCATGTTAATGGTGGAATTGGTATGTCATAAACATACATCATATGGAATGTATTTTGTAATCCATCTACACCTAGACCTATAGCTTCACTATTTGCAACAATGAATCTAAGTCTACCGGATTTAGCGTCATCAATAATCTTATCTCTTTCAGCGACAGAAGTGTCGCCAAAGTAGGTCGCAGTAGGCCCGATTGTTTCAAGATGTTTGCTGATTGATTTAATATTTGCTCTGTAGGAAGTAATAATAAGTACATTTTCTTCGTGTGTTTCAATATCATCAAGCATCGCATCAATTTTAGACGGTAAATCAACAATTGGATTATTTTTATCATAAGCTCCACCAGTGATTTGTCTAAACTTTTGAAACAAAGAACCTTTAGATTTCATTGTAAATATTTCACCATCTTCATTTGTATAAATTAAGTCTTTTTTAAGTTTTTTATATACAGTTACTTCTTCTTTACTTAATTCAAATGGTATTTCTATGTGCTGAACTGGTGGAACGTTTATATCTCTTTCACGATAGAACACATAAGGAGCTATTTGATTTTGTACATCTTTAAGCATTGATTCTATTCTATTTAAAGCGATATTATAATTATCAATATCATGTTCAAGTTTTATCTTGAATATTTTTTGTTTATCTGATAATATTGATCTATAATTCAAATCATTTAACTTATCTTGTAAATCATTTACATCTGACCTAGTAATTGTTTTTTCATAACCTTTCTTGCCGTCCCATGATCTAACAAATATTTTGAAAGAATATAATGACTCGAATACTGGTAAAGAACCTTCTTTCCAAAAAATCCTTTTTAATGCTTCCATCTGACTCCAAATATCTACAATTGATTTTGGCGTAGGCGTTCCATTAAGTATTCCTCTAGCTATTGGTGTATGAGAAAAAGATAACAGTCTTTCAGTCCTTTTACTTCTACCATTTTTAAACTTCGCAGATTCATCTATAATCTCAAATACTTTTCTTTCTTTGATAAAGAGTTGAATTGTATTCATCAAAACTTCATTATATGTTTGCAAAGATTCACAAGATATAATGAACACAGGGTATTCACCTTTTGTTAAATACCATCTTAATTCATTCTTATAATTATCTGATTTAGATTTTACACTTTCCCAAACCCACCACTCTGCTTTTAATTCAGAATGTTCTGGTATCTGAGTTTTCCATACTTTAATAGCATTTTTAGGACATATAATAAATAGTGCATTTGTATGTCCATTTTTATACATAAACTCATTTATCATAAGTGAAGTATAGGTTTTTCTCATTCCAGGTTTATAAAGTAAACCAAAAAAACCTACATCTAAACAAAGTTCATAAGCTTTTGTTGCATCTTCTAATTGATAAGGATGAGGAATTGTTTTCAAAGTTTTTTTGTCCTTTCTTCAATATAAGACTTTATTTCATTATAACAATGATCACATAAATCTATTTCAAAATTTTTATTAAAAACATTAGACTTTCCAATTACAATGTTTACACCTTTAATTTCTTTTTTACATTTATCACATTTAATTACTTTCATCTTTACTCACCGACTCAAGATTTAGTTTGATCCCTTTATAAGGGTCAGTATACATTTCTGTAATTGGTACTCCGAAAATCATTTCTAATTTTCTTTCATTGGTAAATCTAGGTTCTCTTTTTCCTGAAACAATATCATATGCAGTAGCTTCTGCTACATCCATAACTCTTGCTAGATCGACACAATTCCAACCTTTTTCAAGGCACCTTTCTCTAATATCATTAGGATAAGTTCCTGGCTTAGAAGGAAATCCTTTATATACATGACGCGGCATTATTCACCATTCCTTTGCTCTAAAATATCACAAGCTTGTTTAAAAATTTCTCTCCACTGTTCACCGACTTTATCCCATGACGGAACCCATTCAATTGCTAAATCTTTTTTTTCTTCATATAAATTTTTATGTTTATAAAAATCAATTATTTTTAAAGACATTTCCATTACACTTGTTAATGGTCTTGATAAATTGTTATCTGGGGGACCTAGACAAATACGATTTCCATCATTTCCACTATGAATTAAAGTACCTCTAATTCCATTTAGATTCTCATTAACTCCAATAATCTCACTAATAGAAGTATTATCAGGAAAAATAACCGGACAACCACAAGCCATAGCCTCTGTCAAACTAAGTCCCCATCCTTCGCCTAAAGTAGTGGAGATACAAACATCAGCAGTATTATACATAGTTACAATTTGTTCTTCCGGTATTCCCACTGTAGGATTATATTTAGTAGGGTCTGGAGTCATAAAATCTTCACCCCATTTTAATCCTAACTGTAATCCCATATCAATTAAATTTCCACCTATATCAGCAGGACTGGCCAACATAAAAAGAAATGCTTCTGGTATTTGTTTTTTTACTTCTGCAAAAACACATAAAGTTCTATTCAAATCCTTTCTAGGTTGATTCCTATTTACATTAAGAATAATAAACTTCTTATCAAATCCTGGTCCCCAAAAAGATGTTCTCATTGAAGACTTTAAACTTTCATCCCATTTACGATACAGATTCTTATCTGTTCCGTGATAAATAACATCCATATTTCTAAGTTTAGAATCATGTTTCATTGAAACTTTCTTACCAAATTCAGTATAACATACAGGAATATCAACCAAAGAAACTGCATCAGTAATCCAATTAGGATATACAAAAGAATTGTCAATTGGATAGTAATAAATTATCACAAACTTCTTTTTAATTTTAGTTCTAAGTTCTAAAATGTTCTTCATTACATTTTTAATAATGAACGTATCTTGTAGAATGAAAAGAATATCAACTTTACCTGTTGCTAGAAAACTCATAAGTTTATTTGATCCATAAAGATCAATTTGTTTTCCAACTTCAAATGGAGTATAAACATCATACATAAATGTTTTTCCATTATATTGGTCTGGAAGATATGGGTCTCCCATATATCCAATCCCGAGAACATCTATTTTATATTTTTCTTCATCAAAAACTTGTCTAACAATATTCTTAATTACTTTTCCAAATCCAGTAATGCCATGAGGATTATCACCCCAAAACAAAACATTTTTTATATCACTCATTCTTTTTCCTTTAAATATGGTCCACCACTTCCTGGTATTAAAATAAATCCATTTAAATTAGCGTACTCTTCAATAAAATAAAAGGTCTGATCAATCTTTATATTTTTTGGAAGGTCCCTTGGTATTCCACTTGATTTAAATTGTTTTGCATAAACAAAGTACATAAATCCTTGAAAAGTTTCAAGATCAAACTTTTGTTTTATCAAATTTTCATTATTCATTTTAAGGTCTCCAATTTTCATTACAACTTTCTACTGTATTTTTATATTTTTCTGGAACTTCAATTTTATCACCAATTTCATGTATTGAAATATCTGAACTATTTTCTGAATGTGCTCCTTCTTCAACATCAAGTAAAGCCCAATAATTATTAGTATAAAATTTATTAGAATACCAATAAGCAATTGTCCAATTTTCAAAAACATCTTTCACCCAATAGTATCCAGATTCTCTTTTTATATCACTCATTAATTATTCCTTAAACATTCGATTGCTTCATCAAAAGCCCTTTCAATATCATAATGATATATAGTGTAAGAACCAACAGGAGTATCTGGATAAAATTGAATCTTTACTATATTTTTAGTATTAATCATTCCAGATTTTATATCATCTTCAAGTAAATCATTATTACACTCTTTCAAAATTTCATTAATATTATCTATTTCTTCTTCGACTGAGTTATAATAATCTCTATATGAATTAACTTCTATTGTAACACTACACTTACATCCATCGAGAATAGTTTTTAACTTATTAAGGTTTATATCACTCATCAGTTTTATCTTCTTTAATTAAATCACCTTT
>Ga0302322_100006677_pt1 | contig 10255 bp, 5 predicted proteins | sample Fen_T0_2_FD_203757 | JGI IMG/M metagenome (GOLD analysis project Ga0302322, IMG submission 203757) | Peat permafrost microbial communities from Stordalen Mire near Abisko, Sweden - Fen_T0_2 | ecosystem: Environmental > Terrestrial > Soil > Wetlands > Permafrost | place: Sweden: Abisko... | reverse complement strand
GGGAGTACTGCTGCCTCAAAGGTCGAGGCAGCTTCGATGAGGTGCAGGCCTTCGCTGATTTCTGCCGATGTGGCTTTGATTTTGAATTCTTCAGACAGGGCGCGACGAAGGGTGTCAAGAATCAGGGGCCTAAGATCTTCACGGTCGTGGAAACGCACGTATTTATAACCGTCCTTTCTCGTTTCTTCGATCAATGCGCGAACTTCTGGAGTACGGGTGTCGTCCTTTGCTCCTTTAAGAAAAACGATTGTCGGTAGCTTCAGTTTTTGGGCGAGTCGGTATTCATGGTGTGTCGCCGAAAGATCGCCGTCAGGTTTACCATATTCGTTGGCGATGATGAGTACGTAGAGGTCGCAGTCACGCAGCGCTTCCAAGTAAGCTTTTTGGGCGGGGCGGGCCGGAGGCGGTTCCTTCTCAAAGAGCACGGGAACGCAATGCTGGATCAGAAATGGATCGGTGGTGATAAGCCCGGCGATGGCCGCACGCTCCAACTCCAATTCCTTTTGAACTGAACTAATGAAGATGCGTTTTTTCTCGGACATGGCAGAGCGTTAGGCAGCGAGGGTCGCGTTTAGTTCTTCGAGCAGATTCGGCAACTGTTCTCCGAAGAGTTGGTGGGCTTTGCCGAGGCCGCCGCGTTGGGAGAATGGGGCGTAGTCGAAGTCGTCGGCTTCGATGCTGCACGTCGTGGCGATGTGGTCGCGGATGAGTTCGAGCCAGGCGCGTTGGTCGGCGGTGAATGCCTTTGAACCGGGTGCCTCCGTTGAAATTAGTTCGTCGGAGCTGGTTGTAGGAGCGGGTTTTTCCCGCGAAGCCTTGGATGAATCGCGGCGTAAAGCCGCTCCTACAGTTGCGTCTTTTTGCGCGAGCCAGGCGTCGAAGCGTTGGCGCACGGAGTCGGCAAAGGGTTCGAGGACGGGTTGCTGTTCGAGGGCGAAACGCACGAGCGCGACGAGATCGGCAAAGCGGCCGGTTTGCGAGCGGCCTTTCACCTTGTCAGGCGCGGTGGCGGCGAAGGCACGCCAGAGGGTGTCCTCGGTCCAGGTGGCGTTGGCGGCGCAGAGTTTTTTCTCTAGTTCCTTCAGCAGGGGTTCGGTGAGGCGCTGGGCGTAGGGGCGGCTGTAGAGAATCTCGAGCGCGCCAATCTCGGCGCGGTGTTGCTCGACGTAATCGCGGAAGGACTGGATGAGGCTTTGCGCGCGGGCTTTGGCCGCGGCGTCGAAGCCGGAGAATTCGACCCGGTCGATCGTGACGGTGTCGATCGTCTGCTCGGCATCCTGCTTGGCTTTGGCGAGGGCGTCGCGGAGTTCGGGGCGGTCGAACGTAGCGCAGGCGTCGATGACGAGTTGTTTGCGCGCGGCGTCGAGTTTTTCCGGCGTGGTTTCGGAGGGACTGGCTCCGGGTTTGCCAACGGCTTTATCGGCGATGACGTCGGGATCGACGGCGCGCAGGAGCGCAGCGGAAAGCTGGGCGAGGGTTTTGCCACCGGCGAAGGCGGCGAGTTCCTGGCGCTGCGGCGCGGTGAGTTCGCGGTCGAGGCGGGCGAGCCGGCCGGCGAGGCTGGTGAGTGAATCTTCGTCCCGTTTGCCGAGGGCGACGCCGAGGAGGAGTTTGTCGAAGGCGACGCCGGGCTGGCGCTCCAGGGGGCGCGACTCGGTCTTGTCGCTCTCGCAGACGCCGACGGCATCGACGATGACGAAGTGAGTCTTGGCGCGGGCGTCAGCGCCTGAGACAGCCTGCAAGTCGGTGGGCGTGAGCACGCGGGTGCCACGGCCTTTCATCTGTTCGAAGTAAACGCGGCTGCGGACATCGCGCAGGAAGAGGAGGCATTCGAGCGGCTTGATGTCGGTGCCGGTGGCGATCATGTCGACTGTCACAGCGATGCGGAGCGAAGGCGAGGTGCGGAACTCGGCGATGAGATTTTCGGATTTCTCATAGCGCTTGGTTTCGGCGTTGTAGGCTTTGTACGTAATCTTTTTGGCGAAGTCGTTGCCCTTGCCGAAAACCTCGCGAACGAGATGGACGATATCCTCGGCGTGGTTGTCGTCCTTGGCGAAAATGAGGGTCTTGGGGACGAGCGTGCGGCCGGGGAAGAGATCGGTGAAGAGTGCGTCGCGGAAGGCGGTGAGGACGGTGCGGATCTGGGACTCGACGACGATGGAGCGATCGAGGTCGGTGGCGGCGAAAGGCAGATCCTCGTCGAGCAGTTCCAGGCGGCGGGCGCGGGTCTCCTTGCTGCGGCGGTCGACGTAGAAACCTTTTTCGATGACGCCGCCCTGGGCAGTGACCTTGGTTTTGATGCGATAGACCTCGTAGCCGACATTGACGCCATCGGCGACGGCGCGCTCGTGGGTGTACTCGGTGACGAGGTTTTGTTTAAAGAAGCCGACCGTCTGCTTGGCGGGTGTGGCGGTGAGGCCGATCAGGTGGGCGTCGAAATATTCCAAAACCTGTCGCCAGAGACCATAGATGGAACGGTGGCACTCGTCGGTGACGATGAAATCGAAAGCCTCGATGGGAACGGCGGCGTTGTAGGCGACGTCCTTCGGGCGGGCGTCGGCGGCGCTGAGATCGGCGGTAGATTTTTCGTCGAGGTCTTCGTCGAGTTCGGCTTCACCGCGCAGGATCGAGTAGAGCCGCTGAATGGTGCAGATGGTGATGCGGGCGACGGTGTCGAGCTTGTTGGAGTTGAGATGCTGGACGTTGTAGAGCTCGGTGAATTTTCGGCCGGTGTCGGGCGTGACGAACTGATCGAATTCGCCCTTGGCCTGCCGGCCGAGGTTGGCGCGGTCGACGAGGAAGAGCACGCGCTTGGCGTCGCAATGGCGGATGAGCCGGTAGGTGAAAGCGCAGGCGGTGTAGGTCTTGCCCGAACCGGTCGCCATCTGGATAAGGGCGCGGGGATGATCGGCGGCGAAGGATTTTTCGAGGCTGGTGATGGCCTCGATCTGGCAAGCGCGCATGGTGGCCGCGGTGCCGTTGACGAGTGCATGATCTTTGCCGAGCCGGCGAAGGCGCGCGCGGAGGGTGTCGGGCTTCGAGAGTAGATCGGCGAGCGACGCAGGCTGGTGAAAGGCGAAGACGCGACGCGAGCGGGCATCGGGATCGCGCTGATCGCGGAAGAGCGTTTCGACGCCAGTGGACTCGTAGGCGAAAGGGAGGACGGCGGAGTTTTTCGGGAGAAGCGCGGCGAGGAAATCGGGAAGACTTTCGGCGTAGTGACCGGATTGATCGGCGACGGTGGAAAGCGTGGTGCCTTCCTTTTTGGCTTCGATCACGCCGACGGGAACGCGATCAACTAAGAGCAGGTAATCGCAGCGACCGGATGCGAGAGGGACTTCACGGAGCGCGATGCCCTGGGAGGAGGTCGGGTTATAAGCGCGGTAATTTTGCACAGCCCAGCCAGCCGCAGTGAGCAGCTGATCGATCTTTTCTCGCGCGAGATCCTCCGGGGTAGGCATTGCTGGAAGTTAAAAGCAAGAAGGCGAACGCGGCTGGCGGCAATCTCCGATTGATCAGAGAATGAACATGTAACAGACGCACTGAGGGGTAGTGCGAAAACGATTGAGGCCATCTGCGGTGGGCATGGCCGGTGGCTGGGTGAATGCAAAGACTTCGCGAGTTGCAGGTTCGACAGCGGATGACTTTGCCAGAACATGGCGGAAGCAACTGCGGCTTTTTTTTCCGACAGCACGGTTCCAGGGTCTTCATTTTCTATTTTTTATGCAAAACTCGAGCACATCTCCTTCGTTTTTCACACGCCTCAAATTGGCTGGACGCGTCCTGACCGACGTTTCGTTTGCTGGTCGGATTAGCCAACTGCTTTCACCTGCGGTTGCGCCCGCTGCCCCTGCGGCCACTCCGGTTGCGAAACCCGTCGAGCGTTCGCCCGCCGAGGAGCATGCCTCGGGGCTGGCCGTGCTGGCCATGCTGCAACGCGAGGGACGCCTCATCGATTTCCTGAAAGAAGACGTTGCCGCGTTTTCCGATGCGGAGATCGGAGCGGCGGCGCGCGTGGTGCATGCTGGCAGCCGAAAAGTCCTTTCCCAGTATTTCACGCTCGCGCCGATTATGACTGAGGCCGAAGGCGCGGCGGTGACGATCAAGCCTGGTTTCGACGCCCAGCAAATTTGCCTTACCGGAAATATTGCGGGTCAGCCGCCGTTTCGCGGGGAACTGAAACATCATGGTTGGATCGCGACCGAAGTGCGTCTCCCGGCGGTCTCCGCTTCGATGGATGCTCGCGTGGTTGCTCCGGCGGAAGTCCAACTCTAAACTGATCCCTCCGTCACGTCGTCACCACACCCCGCGACAAATCTAAGCATCATGGCACGTTTTTCTATTGGTATTGACCTTGGCACTACAAACTCGGCGGTTTCATATTTTGACCTTGGGCGCGACAACGCACGTGGCGGCGAACAGCTCATGCTGGCGATTCCTCAGGTCACCAGTCTCGGGACAGTAGAGCCAAAATTTCTTCTGCCTTCTTTTCTTTACCTGCCGAACGCGCAGGAGTTTCCGGCCGGAAGTTTGGCGCTGCCGTGGGATTCGGCACGCAACGAAAGTGTGGTCGGTGAATTCGCACGGGCGCATGGAAGTAAAGTTCCCACGCGGCTCGTTGCCTCGGCCAAAAGTTGGCTGGGGCATTCGGGGGTAGATCGCCAAAGTGCGATTCTGCCGTGGCAGGCACCGTCCGATGTGAAACGGGTTTCTCCCGTGGAGGCATCGCGTCTGTATTTGGAACACCTTCGCGGGGCCTGGGATCACCAGTTTCCGGATGCGCCTTTCGCTGCCCAAGAGATCGTCCTAACGGTGCCCGCGTCGTTTGATGCCGGTGCGCGTGAACTCACGCTGGCCGCTGCGCAACAGGCTGGCCTTGCCAACATCACGTTGCTCGAGGAGCCCCAGGCGGCTTTCTACGCCTGGACCGAGCAAATGGGCGAACGCTTCCGCCAGCATGTTCGCCCCGGCGACCTTATTTTAGTGGTAGATGTTGGTGGTGGCACCAGTGATTTTTCGCTGATCGCGGTAACGGAAAAAGACGGCGAGGTGCAGTTGACGCGCGTCGCCGTGGGCGATCACATTTTGCTCGGCGGGGACAACATGGACCTCGCGCTGGCCTATTCCGTGAGTCAGCGGCTCGCGGCGGACGGACGCAAACTCGATGCATGGCAGTTCACCGCGCTCACGCATGCGTGCCGTCAAGGCAAGGAAATGATGTTTGCCGATGTCCGTGTTAAGAGTGCGCCGCTCGTGATTCCGGGCCGCGGAACCTCGTTGATCGGGGGTACGGTGCGTGCGGAGTTGTCGCGCGAGGAACTCACCCGTGTTTTGACCGACGGCTTTTTCCCTCAATGTGCGGCGTCGGATTTGCCGCAGACGAACCGGCGCACAGGTCTCGCGCAAATGGCTTTGCCGTACGCCCAAGACCCAGGTGTGACCCGGCATTTGGCCAGTTTTCTCACCCGGCAGGCGAACGCGCTCGCGACCGCGCACGACACGCCGGTTGATATCGCAGGCAAAGCGTTCGTTCACCCGACGGCTGTGTTGTTCAATGGTGGTGTGTTTAAAGCCGGTGTCCTGAAGGACCGTGTGCTCGAGGTGATTAACCAATGGCTAGCGGCCGATGGCGGTCAACCCGCGAAAGAACTGGCAGGCGCCGAACTCGACTTGGCGGTTGCGCGCGGTGCGGCCTATTACGGCTGGGCGCGCCAAGGTCATGGCCTGCGTATCCGTGGCGGCACGGCGCGCGCTTATTATGTTGGCGTGGAGACTGCGGTGCCGGCCGTTCCTGGCATGGAGCCGCCGGTTCGTGCATTGTGCGTGGCGCCGTTTGGAATGGAGGAGGGGACCCAAGCTGACGTGCCGCCGCAAGAGTTCGGACTCGTCGTGGGCGAACCAACGCGCTTCCGCTTTTTTTCGAGTTCGGTGCGACGCGACGACACCGTTGGCATCATGATCGACGATCCGACTGACAACGCAGACCTCGAAGAACTCGCGCCAATAGAATCCGCACTTCCCGCGCAAGCCGGCGCAGAAGGCCGTCTCGTGCCCGTCAACCTACAAGCTGCCGTCACGGAGCTCGGCACGCTCGAACTGCGGTGTATTGAAAAGGGTGGAGCAGGCCAGTGGAAACTGGAACTCAATGTTCGCATGAAGGAATGACGTGGCAGTTGTTTTGTAGTTCACCATGTCTGCCTCGTACGTCATCGGGATTGATTTAGGAACCAGCAATTGTGCGGTCGCTTTTGCGCGTTTAACGGATCACGGCGCGACGGCGATTGAGGACTTTCCCATCCCGCAACTCCAGCGCCCCGGCCAGGTCGCTGCGCAGTCGTTATTGCCGTCGTGCCTCTATATTCCAGGCGAACACGAGTTGCCTCCGGGTTCGACCGCGCTGCCGTGGACGGAATCGCCTGCACTCATCGTTGGCGAATTCGCCCGTTGGCAAGGCGCGCGCGTTCCGGGCCGTCTTGTTGCGTCAGCGAAAAGCTGGCTGTGCCACGCGGGGGTGGATCGTACCGCCGATATCCTGCCCTGGGGGGAGCTAACAGGCGTTCCTAAAATATCGCCAATGCGAGCGTCGTCCTTGTTTCTCGCGCATCTAGCTCAAGCGTGGGATTCGGCACATCCGGAAGCTCCGATGGCGGAGCAAGAGGTTGTTGTCACGGTGCCAGCGTCGTTTGACGAAGTGGCTAGAGCCTTGACGGTGAAAGCGGCGCAGGAAGCGGGACTGGAGACGTTCACTCTGGTCGAAGAACCGCAGGCTGCCTTTTACGCTTTCACCGCGGGTCGTGCTGAAACGTTGGCCAACGCGCTGGCGGGCGTGCAATTGGTGCTGGTTGCTGACGTGGGCGGTGGCACGACTGATTTTTCGCTGATTCAGGTGACGATGGGCGAGGGCGGGCCCGTGCTGCGACGGGTTGCAGTTGGCGATCATCTTTTGCTCGGTGGCGACAACATGGACGCTGCGCTCGCGCGTCGGGCCGAAGAACGGTTGCGGGCGGCAGGCCACAAACTCAGTGCGACTCAATGGACGCAGCTTTTGCAGGCGGCGCGTTTGGCGAAGGAATCACTTCTCGGTTCCGCCGGCCCGGAGCAACACGGTGTCGCCGTCGCAAGCGCTCATAGCCGACTGGTCGGTGGAATCCTTTCCACGACGATCGACCGCACCGAGGCAGAACAGTTGGTTATGGAAGGATTTTTTCCTTTTTGCGCGCCCGAAGAAACACCTCGCCGTGCAGCTCGAGGCGCTTTGCAGGAACTGGGTCTGCCGTATGCACAGGACACGGCGATTCCGCGTCATCTCGCGGCGTTTCTCGCCAAACATGCTGGTGCCGGTTTTGACGCGCTTGGCCAAAACCAAAATAAACCGGTAAACCCTTCGGCTTTGCCCCGGCCTGATGCGATATTGCTGAATGGCGGGGTTTTTAATTCTCCACGCCTGGCCGTGCGATTTATTGACGCGGTCTCTGCCTGGTGGCCCGATGCTCCACGCTTGCCGTTGTTACAGCACGACTCGCTGGAGCTTGCGGTCTCTCGTGGTGCGGCCGCCTACGGACTGGTTCGTCGCGGACTTGGCCGGCGCATCGGTGGCGGCGCGGCGCAGGCCTTCTACATCGGTTTGAGCGCTGAGAGCGGAAGTTTTACCCGGCCGGCAGTCTGCGTGATTCCACGCGGTCACGAAGAAGGTCAAGCCGTGGCAATCACCGATCGCCCCTTCACGCTTGCGGTTGGTCAACCGGTGCAGTTTCCGCTGTATTCGACGACGGGTGACAGAATCGATCTTCCGGGCCATGTCGTGGAAATTGACGATTCTTTCTTGGCCCTGCCTCCGTTGCATACGTTGTTCAAAACGACAGAGCTAAACGCCCGGCAGATCCCGGTGCATTTGCGCGCCACGCTGACCGAACTCGGAACCTTGGAGTTGTACTGCGTCTCGAACCTCGGGGATGAACGTTGGCGATTGGAATTTGAACTGCGCGAAGCGACGGCCCGCGGCGGCGCCAATGTGACGGAGTCAATGCCCGCGCGGTTTACGGAAGTGCGAGCGCTGGTTGAAAAGGTTTACGGCACGGCACCACAAGCAGTGGATCTCAAAGAGGTGAAGCAACTCGGCTCAACCCTCGAAGCCGCTCTGGGTCCACGCGAGACTTGGCGATTGCCGCTGCTTCGTGAAATCTGGAGCACACTGCTTGCTGGTGCGAACAAACGGCGCCGCTCGCCTGTGCATGAACGCGTTTTCTTCCGATTGTTGGGCTATAGTCTGCGACCTGGTTTTGGTTATCCCCTGGATGAGTGGCGTTGCGAGCAGACCTTCCGGTTGTTTGCGGAGAGCGTAAATGCGCACGGCGATCATTCGGTTTGGAATGAATTCTGGATCTGTTGGCGACGCATCGCGGGCGGGCTGCGTGAAGAACATCAGCTCGCAATTTGGGAACACCTGAAGCCACACCTGGCGCGGCATGTGCCGCCACGTCCCTCGAAGAACGCGCCCCGGCCCAAAGGAATTCAACCCGAAGGGTTCGACGAGATGACCAGAACCGCGGCTGCGCTCGAACATTTACCCGCCGAAGAAAAAATTGTATTGGGAAATTGGATCGCTGATCGGCTGCGCAGCCCGGCGAAGGCGGGTTCGGGTCCTTGGGCGTGGGCGTTGGGTCGGCTAGGTGCGCGGGTGCCGCTTTACGGCAGCAGCCATGGCACGGTGGCGCCTGAGCAAGCGGGTGCTTGGCTGACGCTCCTGCTCGACCAGGGTCTACCCCAGATCGATGGCGCTCCCTTTGCGGCGGCACAATTGATGCGAATGACAGGTGATCGCACCCGCGATCTCGACGTGGAACTCCGCGCGCGAACGTACGCTGCACTTAAGCTGGCGAAAGCTCCCGAACGTTGGCTTCAGATGGTGGAGAACGTTGTTATCCTTCAAGCCGACGACGAAGCTCGAGCCTTAGGGGATACCTTGCCGATTGGACTGGAACTCGTGTCGCGACACTAAGTGTCTCCGCCCCGCGGTCCGTATTTGGTAATGCGGTGGCGACTAAGATCCCGAGCCATCCCGCCGTGAAGCCTCGCGATCAATTCGTTCGAATTCCGCTCGGGGGAGTTCAATTTCGGCGATCCGCTTAAAATGCTTCATGAAACCCATCTCGGGATGACTCGTTTTCGCTGCGAGCGCCTTGTCGTTGAGTGAGGCACTTGTAGCTGCGGGTAACCACTCTCTGGCGATATCCACAAAATGCCCAAAGATATTCTTGTTTCCGTGCAATCGTGGGGAGGACTTGGTTGCCGGTATTTTCACTGTCGCTGGACTGACCGGAAGCGACTTGGGCGCAAGATGGAGTATATTAACCATTGGTTTTGGTTCGGCGGGCACAGCGATCGAAGCTGATCCGCGCAAAAGCTTTTGCGCATCGCGGCCAAAATCACGCCATGCCACCCAAACCGCCGGTCGCACTTTCGAGGTGTGCAGTACTTTCTCGGCAAAGATTGTCGCCGTCTGCAACTGTGACCGCACTCTAGCGTCGTTGGGATCTCGGTGTGCGAGCAGCTCCGCTGGCGGCATCAGCGAAAAGTTTTTCGGATCGTCCAAATTATCGCTTGGCTTTGCCTCTGGAGAGGGCATCGCAACGCTTACTATATGAGCCGAAGGCACGGTCGGCTGTTTGATCGCCGGCGCCTCGGCCACGCTGGCGGCATTGATGCCACGGGGCGATTTGGCTTTCGCGGCCTTGGGCGTGGCGACGACTGGTTTCCCCATACGGACTTCGGCGACCGTTAATTTGAGCGCCTTCGCGAGTCCCTCGATCTCCTCCTCACGCAGTTCGGAATAGCCGTTTTCAATACGTGAATAGCGGGCCGATTTGATTCCAGCCGCAAGCGCGAGCGCCGTTTGGTTGGGGAAATTCTCGGTCCGTAGTTTTTTAAGCCAATCAATCGCCATTATAATGCCTTCACGGCTGAGGTTAGAGTGCAGAGCCTGCTGGCAGTGCGTAGAGTCCGTCAACCGTTACCAGAAGGTATTCGGCCAGAGCTACCCGGGCGGCCACGGTGCGAATTAAGGCATCGGGCTTTGTCGTTAGATTTCAGTATTGCGGCCTGCCCTCAACGAGAGAGGCCAAGTGATGGTTCGTGGGGTTTTTGTGTCACCCCAAACTTGGGTGAGATCATGGGCGAGCGGCTCGAGGGGATTTCGGCCGGTAGCGTTGATAAACGCGTTCGTTGCGGACCACGTGCTGAAATAGCCGAGCAATTG
>Ga0302322_100006676_pt1 | contig 10256 bp, 8 predicted proteins | sample Fen_T0_2_FD_203757 | JGI IMG/M metagenome (GOLD analysis project Ga0302322, IMG submission 203757) | Peat permafrost microbial communities from Stordalen Mire near Abisko, Sweden - Fen_T0_2 | ecosystem: Environmental > Terrestrial > Soil > Wetlands > Permafrost | place: Sweden: Abisko... | reverse complement strand
TTTTTCAAAATTACAATAACTGAGCACGACTCTATCAACCCGATGAATGTAGTAAATATTTATAACGGTGGAGGTGTTGGTATTGGAGATTTTAATAATGACGGATTGCAGGATATTTATTTTGCAGGCAATATGGTACCCTCCAAATTATACCTCAATAAAGGCAATTTTAAGTTTGATGATATTACCGCTAAAGCAGGCGTTGATGGTATGGGAAGATGGGCAAGGGGCATAGCGGTAGTGGATATTAATAACGACGGACTGATGGATATTTATATTGCCAATACCATCTATAAAGATTCAATGCGGCGAAGTAATATTTTATACATTAACCAGGGCATGGATAAGGAAGGCATTCCGCAGTTTAAAGATATGGCAGCCGCATATGGATTAAATTGTCACGTACAATCTACCATGGCCAACTTTTTTGACTATGATAATGATGGAGATCTTGATATGTACCTTACCGTTAATGAAGCCTCGTCAGAAAATGAGAATCGGTTTGGTAAAGGAGTTAACGCCGCTAAAACAAGCAAGGGGAAATTGTTTCGTAATGATTGGGATGCAGCATTGCAACACCCGGTTTTTCATGATGTATCGCAACAGGCGGGAGTTACATTGGATGGATTAGGCCATGGCGCCACCATTGCTGATATTAACCGCGATGGCTGGAAAGATATTTATGTAAGTGATGATTTTATTTCGGATAATATACTTTACATCAACAACCATGATGGCACTTTTACTAACCACAGCAAAGAGTATTTTAAACATACATCATTGAATGCAATGGGTCAGGATGTGATTGATATTAATAACGATGGCTTGTCTGATGTGGTGGAACTGGATATGAACCCCAAAGATAATTACAGAAAAAAAATGATGCTGGGTTCTAATAACTACAACACCATTCAAAATTTCGAATTGTTTCATTACCAGTACCAGTACGTGCGCAATACCTTGCAATTGAACCAGGGGCCAAGATTATTGGAGAACGATTCCATTGGAGCGCCGGCATTTAGTGAAATTGGTTTTATGAGTGGCATATCACAAACTGACTGGAGCTGGACACCCTTACTAACAGACTTTGATAATGATGGGTACAGGGATATGATCGTTACCAATGGTTTTCCAAGGGATGTGACCGACCATGATTTTATAATGTACAAACACGATTCTAAGTACGAGCCGCCATTAACACTATTACAAAAGATACCGCAGATAAAACTCGCTAACTATGCTTTTAAAAATACCGATGGGATATTTTTTAAAGATGCTACTACCGAATGGGGATTATCAACACCTAGTTTTTCCAACGCTGCCGCATATGCCGATTTTGATAATGATGGCGACATGGATATGGTGATCAATAATACCGACGATGAACCATTTCTCTACGAAAATACGGTCCGTAAATATGGGGATACTACTTCGCATTACCTGCAGGTTAAATGCATTGGGCCAAAAGAAAATGTAAATGGTATTGGTGCATGGATAGATATTTATTATGATGGCACAAAGCACCAGGCTTATGAAAACACACCTTACCGCGGTTATCTGTCTACCAATCAAAACATCGCACATTTTGGATTAGGAAAAACTGCTGTGGTAGATTCTGTAGTCATAAAATGGACGGGTAATAAAAAACAAACCCTTACAAAAGTTAATGCCGATCAGTTGCTTAAAGTAAATAGCAATGATGCCAAAGATACTTTTAGCTGGCAAAATGTAGCATTAGCGCAACCTCCATTGTTTAAAGAAGTAACCCGCTCCTTGGGTATCAACTATATCTCCAACGATATTGACTTTATTGATTTTAATATCCAGGCCACGTTACCACATAAGTTATCAGAGTATTTTCCGGCATTAGCTGTGGGGGATATAGATGGCAATGGTTTGGATGATATGATCACGGGAGGAAATAATGCAGGGCCTTCTACGATATTTCTGCAGCAGGCAAATGGCCAGTTTATACAAAAACCATTGCTGGATAAAGGGAAGCCCATCAGCCAATATTCAAAAGATGAAGGAATATTGTTGTTTGATGCTAACGGTGATGGTAAGCTGGATTTGTATATCGCCAGTGGCGGCTTCAGGTTTGAACATGAAAATGAAAATTACCAGGACAGGTTGTACATTAATGACGGGAAAGGCAATTTTGCTTTGGCAGATACCGCAGCCTTACCACAAAACCGTACCAGTAAACTCTGTGTAAGGGCCTTTGATTATAATCATGACGGGAAACCTGACCTTTTTGTTTCGGGCCGTGTTGATCCGCAGTATTATCCAAAACCTGTCAGCAGTTTTATTTTTAGAAATGATAGTGAAAATGGGAAAGTTAAGTTTACGGATGTAACCAATGAAGTGGCACCGGGTTTAAAAGGTATTGGTATGGTTTGCGATGCACTGTTTACCGATTTTGATAACGATAATCAAACCGATCTTATACTTACCGGCGAATGGATGCCGGTTACTTTTTTTAGAAATGATAAAGGAAAGTTTACTAACGTTACACAAAATTCCGGTGTCAGCAATCAGCCCGGCTGGTGGAATTCGATTGTTGCCGGAGATTTCAGGCATACAGGAAAAACAGATTATATCTTAGGCAATGTGGGTTTGAATACATTGTACCAGGCCAGTGAAGAACATCCCGTTTTTGTAACTGCAAAAGATTTTGATCATACCGGCGGCTATGTACCCGTTACCTCTTTATTTTTAGAAGATACCAAAGGGCAATTGCAGGAGTTTCCTGCCGAAGGTAAAGATGATATATCAGAAAGGATACCTTCATTAAAAAAGAGATTCCTTACTTACAAACCATTTGCTGGTGCAACAATGACCGATATTTTTCCTGCGGCCATGATGAAAGATGCCCAGCGTTTAAAAGCTACCATGCTGCAATCTTGTTATTTGCGCAATGAAGGCAACGGAAAATTTACAATGATACCATTACCAAAAGAAGCACAGGTATCTGTGTTAAATGGAATGGTGGCTGATGATTTTGATGGAGATGGTAATTTAGATGTGATGATAAACGGAAATGATTATGGTACCGAAGTTTCAATAGGCAGGTTTGATGCATTGAGTGGATTGTTATTAGAGGGCGATGGCAAAGGTAATTTTACACCGCTTTCTATTTTGCAAAGTGGTATTTATATTCCCGGCAATGGTAAGGCGTTGGTAAAATTATTATCCGCTACAGGAAATTATTTAGTAGCAGCCAGTCAGCACAAAGATGTGTTGAAAGTTTTTGAATTACAACGAAAAATAAAAACAGTTAAAGTAAATGCAGATGATCTGTTTGCCATTATCAAATATAAAAACGGTACTGTTGAAAAGAAAGAATTTTATTACGGTAGTTCCTTCCTTTCGCAATCGGCAAACTTTATTGAAGTAAATGAAAATATGGCTGCCATTACTATTACATCAGGTAAAGGGCAAAGCCGTTCGGTAAGTTTTTAAATATATTGTATAAATTTTTTGATACAGGGGTGATAATTTTTTAAAAAAAAATGTCACCCCTTTTTGCTTGTAAAACACTGGATTTCTGTTGCTGATACACCATAAATAAAAGCCAAGTGTATGGCTCTTTGTAAACGAAAGAATGTATTGTTGTTTTTGAGAACAATTGATTACTGAGCTTTAACAAATTGAAAACAAACATTGCAATTACTTTTGCACTTGCCAGCAATTTAAAATCAATATCTAATTCAACATGAAAAAGTACAGCCTTAAAAAGTTCTATTTCTGTTTTACTTCTATTTTTCTTTTCATATTGCATATGCCTTTTGTATTTGCTAAAAGCAAACCAAAAGCGGATAGCACACCCCGTGAGAACAATATAGAGGTTGCAGCAGCTTCAAATGCACCGGTGATTGTATCCGTTAGCGAAAATGCCTTGTCAAATATTTACGACAGCCTTCGCCTTAATTTAATGGGCTTATCGCAACAGGCATTTCAATATGCCATGCATGGTTTTGATTACCTGGTAAAAGCAGGAAAAATTACTAACGACAGGATCATTTCAATTGTAGATTTCAGTCAGCCTTCAAATAAAAAAAGATTGTTTGTAATTGATCTGGATAAATATAAAGTAGTATTCAATACTTACGTGGCACATGGTGTAAACTCCGGCAAAGAATATGCTGAAGAATTTTCTAATCGCCCTGAAAGTAATCAAAGCAGTCTTGGTTTTTACGAAACCCTGGATACCTATAACGGTAAAAACGGTTATTCGTTGCACCTGCAGGGTTTAGAAAAAGGAATTAATGATAATGCTGATAGTCGTGCAATTGTAATGCATGGTGCAGATTATGTGTGCGAAAAACTGATAGAATCGCAGGGCTATATCGGCAGAAGCTGGGGTTGCCCAGCTGTGCCCGAAAAATTGCACCGGCCAATCATCAATACAATTAAAAACGGCACCTGTTTATTTATTTACAGTCCCGATAAAAATTATCTCATTCATTCTGCAATATTAAAAGAGGCAGAGTCAATGGCTTATAACAATACCAATTAAGACATTTAAAATAGTAATGCCAAAATCCTCCCCACGGTACTGCGGGGAGGATTTTTCTTTTATCATATCAAAGCATAATAATAACTTTACCAAAATTTTTTTATAATGAGTTTAAGAAACGAATTGCAAGGCACGGGTGTTGCATTGGTTACACCATTTAAAACCAATAGCGAAGTTGATTATGATGCATTGGGCAAACTGATCGATTTTGATATCGATAATGGAGTGGAATATGTGATCACGCTGGGTACTACCGGCGAAACCCCTACATTAGCCAGTAAGGAAAAGTTAGACATTATCAATTATACATACGAAAAGGTAAACAAACGGGTGCCGGTGGTAGTGGGTATTGGTGGCAACAACACTAAAGAAGTAATGGAAAATTTAACCAGCTATCCTTTAGAAAAGGCCACTGCAGTTTTAAGCTCCAGCCCTTATTATAACAAACCTTCACAGGAAGGTATTTACCAGCATTATAAAGCACTGGCAGGAGTATCGCCAAAGCCGGTTATTTTGTATAACGTACCTGGCCGCACCGGAAGTAATATGACTGCCGAAACAACATTGCGTTTGGCAAAAGAAAAAAATATTGCGGGCATGAAAGAAGCCAGTGGCAATATGGTGCAATGCATGCACATCTTGCGTGACAGGCCGGAAGGCTTTTTAGTGGTAAGCGGCGATGATCATATTGCATTGCCTTTAATAGCCTGTGGTATGGATGGTGTGATAAGTGTTGCGGCAAATTGTTTTCCAAAAGATTTTAGCGAAATGATACGCCAGAGCTTAAAGGGCAATTTTGCAGCTGCCAGGCCGTTACATTATAAATGCCTTGAAGGGTGCGACCTGTTATTTGCTGAGAATAATCCTGCAGGCGTAAAAGCAGTGCTGTATGAATTGGGCATCATTGAAAATATTGTACGTTTACCGGTAGTGCCATTAAGTGAAAGCATTCATCAAAAAGTGAAAGCGTATTTAAAGTAGTACGGCTAAAATTCTTTTCGCCCCATTCTTGCCTTGGGCAAGAATTTTTGAGTTGCCACAGATTAACACAGATAAAAGCTATAAAAATAATCAGTGAAAATCTGTTCAATCTGTGGCAAAAAAAACTACAAAGTAGTTTGAAAAAATATGCTGTCAATGATCATTGTACACTAAACAAATCAAAGCAATGAATAGCAAAATTTACATCCTGGTTCTTTTGCTATGCTACTCCATAAATACGTTAGCCCAATTTACATTACGAATAGAAATTGCTGTAACGCCATCTGCTCACAAAAACGATGGCGTTTTTGTTGCAGGCAATTTTAATAAATGGAATCCCGGCGATAGTGCGTATCATTTCTTCTATGAAAATAATAAGCTGGTGCTGGAAATAAAAAATCTGCAGGCAAACACTTACCAGTTTAAATTTACCAGGGGCAACTGGAAAAAAGTAGAAAGCACCAGCAAGGGAATTGATGTGGCCAATAAGCAGGTGCAACTATCTGCTGATACAACATTACAATATGAAATTGCCGGATGGAAAGATGATTACAGGATAGAACAAAAACATACCACTACTGCAAATGTTCACATTTTAGATACTGCATTTTTTATGCCGCAACTCAGTCGAACCAGGCGTATCTGGATCTATTTGCCACAAGGGTACAAGGAAACAAAAAAACATTACCCCGTAATGTACCTGCAGGATGGACAGGCTTTATTTGACGAAATAACCAGTGCTTACGGAGACGAATGGGGTGTGGACGAATGTTTGGATTCGTTGATTGCAAAAGGCAAAGCAGCTTGTATTGTAGTGGGAATAGACAACAGCAGTACAACAAGAATGAACGAATACAATCCTTATGGGTTTACATGGAAAGATTCAACCAACTCCAGGTATTTTGCCCCTGAAGGTGATCAGTACATTGAGTTTTTAACACAAACACTTAAACCGTTTATTGATAAAAAATACAGAACATTACCCGCGAAAGAAAATACCATTATTGCCGGTTCGTCAATGGGAGGGTTGATCGCTTATTACGCGGCACTGAAGTATCCCGGTGTGTTTGGCAAAGCCGGTATTTTTTCTCCGTCCTTCTGGACGGCACCGCAAATAAAACTGTTTACAGATTCGGCTGGCAATAATGTAAGCGGCAAATTTTTCTTTTACGCCGGAGAAAAAGAAAGCGAAAGTATGGTAACAGATATGAACGAGGTGGCAGAAAAATTGGGCAGTATTTCAGATGCAATGATCTATTCTGTAATTGATGCAGAAGGTAAACATAATGAAAAAGCCTGGCGCAAATGGTTTGCCGAATTTTATGTGTGGATGATGGCGGATGGGTATAATAACGTGATAAAATTAACTGATTAAAAATTTGGTAACCAGGTAATGAACCCGTTTAATTATTTCAGGTGAAATCAGTAATGATACCTGCATTGCAGTATGTGAATAGCATTGTTTTCCACTTTATAAACCAGCCTGTGTTCTAAGTTTATACGCCTGCTCCAAAAGCCTTTCAGATTTTCTTTTAATGCTTCAGGTTTTCCCATACCGTCAAAGCGTGTACGCAGGGCTTCTTTTATTAAGGCATTAATTTCTTTCAGTATGGCCTTGTCGTTTTGTTGCCAATACAAATAATCCTCCCATGCCTCAGTCGCAAAAACAATCTTCATTCTTCAATGAGTTTTTGTTTTTTACCCAGGCCTTTATTGTGTTCATCCAATGCACTCAATAACCGTTTAGCATTGGCAGGTGATTTCAACAAATAAAAGGTTTCCATGATACTATCGTAATCGGATTGAGATAGCACCACTACATTTTCACCTTTTGTACGGGTAACAAACAAGGGGCTTTTGCTTTTAAAAACATCGTCCAGATAAGATTTTAGTTTTAGCCTGAAATCAGAATATGTGGCAATCATAATATTTTATTTGCTGTAAAGATACGGTTATTGTACAAAATATGGTACAATTTTACTTGGTAGGAACATGCCTGTGGGGAGTTCTTTATCAAAGCCTGCGGCATGTTCTTGAATGCGCCAAAGGCGCATTCCTACGGTTAAATCCTGTAACAGGCACCTTCCAAAGCCAGTTCTGTATTTTCAAAAACCTCGCAGGCCTCCGGTAAAAATTCCCCCAGCGTTTCATATTTTGAAGAAAAATGCCCCAGCAATAATTTTTTTACATTGCCCAGTTTGGCAATGCTGGCAGCTTGGTGGGTGGTACTATGAAAGCGGCTTGCAGCTCTTTCGTGCAGGTCTTTTAAGTAAGTAGCTTCATGGTATAAAAGATCTACCTCTTTAATTTTGTCAGCTAAAGTTTCATCGTAGATAGTATCCGCACAAAAAGCATAGCTCTTTGGTTTGGATGCTGCAATCGTTACTTCTTCATTGGGAACAATGTCTCCTTTTTTAGTTACATAATCGTACCCTTGTTGCAATTTATCGTAAAAGGCTGCCGGTATTTCGTAAATAGCAGCCCTTTCTGCATTTACTTTCCTTGGGTTTTTTTTCTCCCTGAATAAAAATCCCCAGCATTCTATGCGGTGTTTAACGTTAAAACATTCCACCATCATTTTTTTATCAGCAACAATGATACCTTCAGCTTTTAAAGGATGAAAATGTAATTTATAAGGTAGTTTTGTATCAGCTACATTCAGTTGCAGCATAATTATTTGTCCAAGTGGTTCCGGTGCATGCAAGTGCAGGTCCTGCGTGCGGCCAAGTAAACCCATGCTGGTTAAAAGCCCGATCAGTCCATAGTAATGGTCGCCATGCAAATGAGAGATGAATATCCTCGTAATTTTGCTTCTCTTGATCTTATATTTTGCCATTTGCATCTGGGTACCTTCACCGCAATCGATCAGGTAACTTTCTTCCTGGGTTTGCAAAATTTGTGCGGTCGGGTTCCTGTCAAAGGCCGGAATAGCCGAATTATTACCTAAAATAGTGAGTGCCAGCATTTATATTAATGGATAATTTTAAAATGGATAATTGACAATGTTTTAAATATGTGGTTACCGTGTTTGCAAAAGGGCTTAAAAATAAAGGAGTGCCTTGTATAAAATGAATTATCCATTATTTCATTATCAGTTATTCGTTGTCCCCCAGCAGTTCCCTCTCAATCTCTTCCATCTGCACAATATCCCAAGCTTCGCTTTCGGTTGGCGTAACATTCATTACCTCCAGCAATTCCTGTTTATCCAGCAGGGCTTCAACATTTTTTTGCAAATTACAAATTACAAACGAACAATTGCTTTCATAAAACTGCTGCTGCAGGCTGGCAAAAAATTCACCTCCAACTGTATCCACTTCTTTTACTGCAGTCATATTCAAAACAATGTGCGGAATGTCTTTTTGCAGGTAAGGAAGCAACAAATCCTTTAGTTCACCTGTCATATTAGCAGCAATAGCCGTTTCCAGGGGCGTAATAACAGTAAATTTTTCTTTGGTATCTATTTTGACATTCATCATCCACAGTCTTGAAGATTACAGTATAATTGTTTTTTGTAAAGTAAAGGAAAATTTAAATACAGTTCTGTCGTTAAAGAGTTAGGCGTTAAAAAAAGGAGGTAAATAAAGTTTTAACTTTTTAACATATTAACATTTGACCTTTACGCTAAACTTAATCTTCAAAATAATCGTTATTATTGTATAAGCTAAATCAATCAGCAAATGGACAACAATTTTTCGGCACAAGTTAAAGAGATCATCTCTTACAGCCGTGAGGAAGCACTAAGATTGGGGAATGATTTTATAGGCACAGAACATTTGGTTTTGGGCTTGATACGTGATGGTGAGAATACTGCTATAAAAACTTTAAAATCCCTTAATATCGACCTGTTTGAATTACGCAAAGAGATTGAGATGGCAGTAAAGGATAAAACTGGCAAAAACATCGCTAATATCAATTCACTGCCCTTAACCAAGCAGGCAGAAAAGGTTATCCGCATTACGGTGCTGGAAGCTAAAGCACAAAAAAGTGCCCTGGTAGAAAGTGAACACCTGATGCTCTCTATCTTAAAAAATAAAGAAAACATAGCTACTCAAATACTCAACCAGTTTGATGTGGATTATGATGTATTTAAGAACGAACTGGGATTCGTTACCAGTGCCCCGCCATCAGCAGAATTCAGCGATGAAGGCGATGAAGAATTTGACGAAGAAAGAAAACAGTACGGCCAGCAAAAGGGCCAGCGTGGCGCCGCAGCCAACCAACCCAAAACCAAAACTCCGGTACTGGATAATTTTGGAAGGGATATTACCAGGCTGGCAGAAGGCGGTTCTTTGGACCCTATTGTAGGCAGGGAAACCGAAATTGAAAGGGTATCGCAAATCTTATCCCGTCGTAAAAAGAACAACCCTATTTTAATTGGAGAGCCTGGCGTGGGTAAAACCGCCATCGTAGAAGGCCTTGCCTTACGCATTGTACAACGCAAAGTATCCAGGGTATTGTTTGATAAAAGAGTGGTGAGTTTGGACCTTGCTGCATTAGTGGCTGGCACTAAATACCGTGGCCAGTTTGAAGAAAGGATGAAAGCCATCATGAACGAGCTGGAAAAAAACCGCGATGTGATTTTATTCATTGATGAGATCCATACTATTGTTGGTGCCGGTGGTGCCAGCGGTTCGTTGGATGCCAGCAATATTTTTAAACCGGCTTTGGCAAGAGGTGAACTGCAATGTATCGGCGCCTCCACTTTAGATGAATACCGCATGCATATTGAAAAAGATGGCGCATTAGACCGTCGTTT
>Ga0302322_100006675_pt1 | contig 10257 bp, 8 predicted proteins | sample Fen_T0_2_FD_203757 | JGI IMG/M metagenome (GOLD analysis project Ga0302322, IMG submission 203757) | Peat permafrost microbial communities from Stordalen Mire near Abisko, Sweden - Fen_T0_2 | ecosystem: Environmental > Terrestrial > Soil > Wetlands > Permafrost | place: Sweden: Abisko... | reverse complement strand
TTTGATATCGTTATAAAAAATTGGGGGGCGGAAATTAAAATAGCAACTTAAACTTAGTTTATTGCCTGTAACATGGCATCCTGATGTGTCCTGCTTTGCTTTTGGCCGTTTGTTTTTTTACCACGACAAGGGTTTAACTTTAACGGGTTATGATAAAACGATTGTTAATTCCTGCTGCCTGGTTACTTATATATTTTACAGGCTATGCACAAACAAAGATTGACCGTAAAGCTTTGGTGGAAAGGCATGCCATCATCAATAACAAATTTGATTCATTATCATCACTCTCGGTTGGCAATGGAGATTTTGCTTTTACGGTTGATGTTACCGGCATGCAATCTTTTCCGGATGCCTATGCAAAGGGCGTTCCATTGGGTACACAAAGCACCTGGGGTTGGCATAGTTTTGTAGATACTGCCAATTATAAATTCAGCGAAACATTAAAAGATTACCAGCAGGCAGGCAGAAAAGTTTCCTATTCGGTTCAGTTGAAAGATCCCGAAAGGAAAAAGAATGCAGTGAATTGGTTTAGGCAAAATCCGCATCGCCTGCAGTTGGGTAATATTGGGTTTGAAATAATTAAAAAGGACGGAAACCCTGCTACCATCAGCGATATTCAAAATATTCATCAAACCCTGAACGCATTTACCGGAGAAATTCATTCCCGGTTTACCGTTGAAAATATTCCTGTGGATGTGGTTACTTACGGGCATCAAACCGTTGACGCTATTGGAACAAAAATTATATCTCCGCTTTTAAAAGAAGGCAGGCTTCAAATAAAAGTACGGTTCCCAAATGCTACCGGAAACTGGTCTGATTTTGGAAATGAATACCGGAATGAGGATAGTCATCAATCATCTGTATCAAAGAATATTACAGGGTTTATCTTCCGCCATCAGTTGGACACCACACAGTATTTTGTTTCTGTAAATTGTTTTAAGGCTGATGTAAAACAAAAAAGCAAACATTGTTTTTTAATTGCGCCGCCTGTATCAGATTCATTTGAGTTTTCTGTTCAGTTTGCAAAAGAAGTCAATGATCTGGGTTTTAATATTCCTTACAGCATCTGTAAAAACAGTAGCCTTGCTAAGTGGAAGTATTTCTGGGAAACCGGTGCTGCAGTTGATTTTTCGGGTAGTACCGACACCAGGGCATTTGAACTGGAAAGAAGAATAATTCTTTCTCAGTACCTCACTAAGATTCAGTGTAGCAATGAATATCCACCCCAGGAAACCGGGTTAACCTACAATAGCTGGTACGGAAAGCCGCACCTGGAAATGCACTGGTGGCACGCCTATCATTATGCTTTGTGGGGCAGGATTGAATTGCTGGAAAAAAGTTTGGCCTGGTATAAAACCGTTTTCAATAATGCAAAAGCCATTGCACAACGCCAGGGCTACGAGGGCGTACGTTGGCAAAAAATGACCGACAATGAAGGACGGGAAACGCCTTCGTCCATCGGAGCGCTGCTCATCTGGCAGCAACCACATGTAATAACATTTGCAGAACTATGTTATCGTAGCTACAACAACAAACAAACCCTGGAAAAATATAAAGACCTTGTTTTTGCAACGGCAGATTTTATGGCCTCTTTTGCTTATTATGATTCTGCCAAAGGCAAATACATTTTAGGCAAAGGGGTTATACCTGCGCAGGAAAGATTTAAGGCAGAAGAAACTTTTAACCCCACGTATGAACTGGTTTACTGGCAATGGGCATTAAACACAGCGCAAAAATGGAGAGAACGTTTAAGACTTCCAAGGAATAAAAAATGGGATGATGTTTTGCAAAAACTTTCTCCCTTACCTGTTCAAAACGATAAATATTTATTTACCGAAAGTGCAACTGACTCTTATACCAATCCTGAATTCAGAACAGACCATCCTGCCGTGTTCGGCGCATTGGGTATGTTGCCGCTAAGCATTATGATAGATACTGCCATCATGCATAATACCTTCAACTGGATATGGGATAACTGGAACTGGGACAAAACCTGGGGCTGGGATTTTCCTTTAACCGCCATGACGGCAACCCGGCTTGGTCTACCCGATAAAGCCATTGACGCCTTACTGATGCCCATCAAAACAAATACTTATTTAAACAACGGGCATAATTACCAGGATGACCGCCTGACCATTTACATGCCGGGTAACGGGGGGCTGCTCACAGCCATTGCAATTATGTGCGCCGGTTACGATGGATGCAAAACAATCAACCCAGGTATTCCAAAAAATGGCAAATGGAAAGTGAAATGGGAAGGGCTGAAGAAAATGCCTTAAGACATCATCTTTTTTGTAACAACAGCTTTAATTTAATAGTGCAAAACATATTGGTCGCTTCATTCTACCAGTTTCGTCTCCTCCAGGAGTTCCTGCAAAGGAACGAGCGATAGCTCTTGGGGTGAGGTCAGGATACTACAGGATAATTAATCACCCCTTTTGCATTAACATGCATTGATTTTAAACGATTGCTATTATGTATAAAATGAGGTTTATCATCCCCGGTATATGTATCACGTTGCTATCTGCCTGTTCGGTTGCTCAAAAACTGCCTGCCCAAAAAGATGTGCTTAAAACAGTAACACTCGCCAACAAGTATTTTATGGACAAATGGCCCGATGCCGGCAAGGAAATTTTTGTGCCATCAAAAAACCGTACCTGGCCCAGCCATATCTGGACAAGGGCCGTGTATTACGAAGGCTTAATGGCATTGTACAGCATTGATAATAAACAAGCCTATTATGATTATGCGGTTGACTGGAGCACCAAACATAAATGGAATTTAAGAGACGGGACAAAAACCCGCAATGGTGATAACCAGGCCTGCGGCCAAACCTATATTGATCTTTATTTGATCGATAAAAAGCCCGAACGTATCGATAGCATTAAAGCATCCATTGATAAAATGATGCTCACCCGTAAAATTGACGACTGGAACTGGATAGATGCCATACAAATGGCGATGCCGGTGTATGCAAAGCTGGGCGTGATCTACAACGATACCAGTTATTTTCATCGCATGTATGAAATGTACGCTTACACTAAATACAAACACGGCGATAAAGGTTTGTACAATGCTGCGGAAGGGTTGTGGTGGAGGGACAAGGATTTTGATCCGCCTTACAAAGAACCCAATGGCAAAGATTGTTACTGGAGCCGGGGCAATGGCTGGGTAGTGGCAGCTTTGGTTAGAGTCTTGAGCACAATTCCTGTAAATGAAGCACACCGGGCCGAATACATCGATGATTTTAAAAGCATGATGAACGCATTGGCGAAAATACAACGTGCCGATGGCTACTGGGACGTAAGCTTGCACGACTCTACCAATTTTGGCGGTAAAGAATTAACAGGAACATCGCTTTTTGTGTATGGTATGGCCTGGGGAATCAATAATGGCCTTCTCGACAAGAAAAAATATTTGCCGATCGTAGTTAAAGCCTGGGCAGCCATGGCAAAGGAAAGCGTGCATGAAAATGGTTTTCTGGGTTATGTGCAAGGCACAGGCAAAGAACCAAAAGAATCGCAGCCGGTAACTTACGATAGAGAACCTGATTTTGAAGATTTTGGCCTCGGCTGTTTTTTATTGGCGGGAAGTGAAGTTTATAAACTGAAAAAATAATGACTTTCAAAAGATATTTTTCCAATTACCTGCTTATTGGCTTTCTACTGTTTTCAAATTTTTTATTTGCACAGCAACGGGTAAAATATGATTTCAATGCAAGCTGGAAAGTTCACCTGGGCGATGATAGTGTTGCCTCCAACACCAATTACAATGATGCTGCCTGGAAAAATGTAACGCTCCCTTATGCCTGGAACGAAGATGAAGCTTTTAAAAATGATATCAAAGACCTCAGTGACACCGTGGCCTGGTACCGCAAACATTTTAAATTACCTGCTGGCAGCAAAGGCCAAAAAGTTTTTATTGAATTTGAAGGCATACGCCAGGCAGGCACTGTTTACGTAAACGGAAAATTTGTGGGCCTGCATGAAAATGGTGTTATGGCTTTTGGTTTCGATATTACCGACCTGGTAAATTTCGGCGATGCAGAAAATATAATTGCTGTAAGAACAGACAACAACTGGGACTATCGTGAAAAAGCCAGCAATCAAAAATTCCAGTGGGAGGATAGAAATTTCAACGCTAACTATGGTGGCATTGCCAAGAATGTTTACCTGCATCTTACCAATAAAGTGTATCAAACATTACCCTTGTTCAGTAATTTAGGAACAACAGGAACTTATATTTATGCCGATAACAACAGTATCAATGTAAAAAACAAATCAGCTATTATTCATGCTGAATCAGAAATAAAAAATGAAACAGCGCAATCGCAGCAGGTAAGTTACGGGGTATTGATCACAGACCTGAATGGAAAGCCAGTGGCCAATTTCGCTGGAGAAAGCGTTACTATTTCTCCAAATGAAACAAAAAAAATTTCAGCTTCTTCACAAGTGAATAATCTCAATTTCTGGAGTTGGGGTTATGGTTATTTGTACAATGTAAAAACTGTTTTAAAAGTAAATGGAAATATTGTTGATGAAGTAGCTACTAAAACAGGGTTTCGTAAAACAGCTTTCAAAGATGGCATGATCTATCTGAATGACCGGGTGATCATGGTGCATGGCTATGCACAACGTACATCAAACGAGTGGCCTGCGATTGGTATGAGTGTGCCTGCCTGGATGAGTGATTACAGCAATGGCCTGATGGTGGAGGGAAATGGAAACCTTGTTCGTTGGATGCACATCACTCCCTGGAAGCAGGATATTGAAAGTTGTGACCGGGTTGGCCTGATGCAATCTATGCAGGCTGGCGATGCGGAAAAAGATGTGGAAGGCGTTAGATGGAATCAGCGTAAGACCGTGATGCGTGATGCTATCATTTATAACCGCAATAATCCCAGTATTATTTTTTATGAATGTGGAAACGAATCCATCAGTGATAAGCACATGCAGGAGATGAAAGATATTCGTGATCAGTATGATGCTTACGGAGGCAGGGCGATCGGTAGCCGTGAAATGCTGGATAGTAAAGTTGCAGAATATGGTGGTGAGATGTTGTATACAAATAAAAGTGGTCATATACCGATGTGGGCCATGGAATATTCAAGAGATGAAGGTTCCAGAAAATATTGGGATGACTATACTGCACCATTTCATAAAGACGGTGACGGTCCTTTATATAATGGACAAAACGCTGCGCCTTATAATCGCAATATGGAGAGCCATGCTGTGGAGAATGTGAAACGCTGGTTCGAATTCTGGAAAGAAAGGCCGGGAACAGGTAAGCGGGTGAGTGCCGGCGGCGTGAATATAGTTTTTTCTGAAACCAATACGCATCACCGGGGAGAAGAAAATTACCGCCGCAGCGGCGAAGTGGATGCACTGAGAATAAAGAAGCAGAATTTTTATGCAAACCAGATAATGTGGGATGGATGGGTGGTTCCGGAGAGACCGGGCATTCATATTGTTGGGCACTGGAATTATAAGGTAGGCGTAACAAAAGATATCTACGTTATTTCATCTGCCGAAAAAGTAGAACTGAAAGTAAACGGCAAATCGTTGGACTTTGGCGAAAAAAGCGATGGCTTTCTTTTTACATTTAAAAATGTTGAATGGAAAGCTGGAAATATTTCAGCATTTGGTTACGATGCAAATAGGAAACAGGTATGTGCCGACCAGTTAAATACTGTTGGCGAACCGGTCGCAATTCGCTTAACAAATATTAAAAGGCCAACGCCGTTCTTAGCTGATGGGCACGATCTTTCATTAGTGGAATTTGAAGTGATTGATGCCAAAGGCAAGCGTTGCCCTACAGCATTGAACATGATCAACTTCAGCATGGAAGGCCCGGCCGAATGGAGGGGTGGCATGGCCATGGGCAAGGACAATTACATTCTCTCTAAAAATTTGCCGGTAGAAAATGGAGTGAACCGGGTATTAATTAGGTCAACCACAACACCGGGAAACATAACCATCAAAGCTGTATCTGACGGATTAAAAAGCAGCAGCATCACTTTAACAACAACAGCTTTTTTTGCAGATAATGGATTAACAACAGTCTTGCCTTCGGCAGGATTGCCTTCACGATTGGATCGTGGTCCCACACCGTTAACGCCATCTTATAAAATATCACGGGTTTCTGTTGATATTATAAAAGCTACTGCAGGCGCCAATAGCGACAGCAGCTTTGCAAGTTTTGATGACAATGAGTTAAGCGACTGGCATAACGATGGAAAAATTGCAACAGCCTGGATCGAGTATGAACTGGCAAGAGAAGCAGTTGTGAGCGAGGTCGCATTGAAGCTGAATAATTTCCGTTCACGGGTTTATCCATTGCGTATTACAGTGGATGGCAAAGAAGTTTTTGCCGATACCACGCAGCGTTCGCTTGGTTATTTTACTGCCATCTGCAAGCCGCAAAAGGGAAAGAAGATAAGGATTGAACTGGCACAGCTTACAAAGGGCGAAGCAGGCAATACGATGTTGGAAGTAGGGGGCAAAAAACTGGACGATGGTGTAACAAGAGATGATAAAAATGCAAAAGGCACGCTAAGCATCATTGAAGTGGATGTGTTTGAAAAACCAAAGGAATAAACCTATAACTTTAATAAAAAAATGCGTAGCAGGAATTTAGTTTTATTACTCATATTTATCTCCCAATCCATTTTGGCTCAAACGGTCACAGAAATGCCTTTATATCCGGCTGCAATTCCCGGGGCCAAAATATCTGCAGTTAAAGAACAGATCATTTTTACGAATGGCGGCGTTCGTATCTCTTCCGTGATCACGCCTACACTTACAAAATTCAGCCCGGCAAAAGCAAACGGGATGTCAGTTATTATTTGTCCGGGTGGTGGTTATGGTAGATTGGCAATTGATCATGAAGGAGTGGATATAGCCAAAGCATTTAACCAACTTGGCATCACCGGCTTCGTACTAAAATACCGCCTGCCAAACGATTCTATTATGGTTGATAAAACAACTGGGCCTTTGCAGGATGCGCAACAGGCAATAAGAATGGTGCGGCAGCAGTCAGCAGCGTGGGGCTTGAATCCTGCAAAGATCGGCATTATGGGCTTTTCTGCCGGCGGACACCTGGCTTCAACAGCAGCAACGCATTTTAATATGCTGGCAGATCAAACAACAAAAGATACTACTTCTGTTCGTCCTGATTTTGCGATCCTGATCTATCCCGTTATCAGTTTTGACGACAGCATAGCGCACAAGGGATCCAAAACAAATCTTATGGGAAAAAATCCAACAGCAGATCAGGTAAAATTATTTTCAAATGAATTGCAGGTTACCAAAAATTCGCCACCTGCATTTTTAGTGCACGCAGGCGATGATGGAACCGTGCCGGTAGAGAATAGTATCCGTTATTACCAGGCCTGCATCAAAAATAAAGTGGTTGCTGAAATGCATTTGTATCCCAAAGGGGGACATGGTTTTGGCATGAACAACAAAACAACAAACGATAAATGGTTCGACCGGCTAACGAACTGGCTCAACGCAATTCAATAAATGAAAGTAGGATTATTTATACCCTGTTATATTGACCAGTTTTACCCGCAGGTGGGCATTGCCACGCTGCAACTGTTGGAAAAATTTGGTTGTGAAGTTCATTTCCCGATGAACCAAACCTGTTGCGGCCAACCAATGGCCAACAGCGGCTTTGCGGCTTTGAGTGCCGGATGCGATAAGAATTTTGTTAAGAATTTTTCAGGCTTTGACTATATCGTAGCGCCATCCGGCAGTTGTGTACTGCATATCAAGGAACACCTGTATGATGCGGATGAGGGAACAGCGGGTCATATCAGAACACATATTTACGAGCTCACGGAATTTTTAGTGGATGTTTTAAAAGTTGAAAAACTGGAAGCAGCTTTTCCACATAAAGTGGGCTTGCATATTAGCTGCCACGGGCAAAGAGGCTTACATCTTTCTTCCATGAGTGAATTGATGGAACCATCGTTTTCTAAGCCGGAAAAATTACTGGGTATGGTGAAAGGATTGGAATTCTCAAAACCTAAAAGACCTGATGAGTGTTGCGGCTTTGGCGGAACCTTTTGTGTGTTTGAAGAAGCCGTGTCAGTAAAAATGGGAAAAGACAGGGTTGCAGAACACGCCGAAAATGAAGTAGATTATATCACTGCAGCCGATACCAGTTGCCTGATGCACCTGGAAGGTATTTTAAAAAGGCAGGGCAGCAGCGTTAAGACAATTCATATTTCAGAAATATTAAACAGCAGCATCGTATGAAAGTGAAGACACATGCAGAAGCTGCGGAAAAATTTATACAAGATGAGCCCAGAACCGATTGGCATGATGAGACACTGTGGTTTGTAAGAGAAAAGAGAGATAGATCGATGCACGGCGTTAACGAATGGGAACTTCTGAGGGAATGGGCTTCCAAAATAAAAGATCATACTTTATCCAACCTGGATAATTATTTAATTGAGTTTGAGGAGAAAGCCAAAGCAAATGGCATCATCGTTCATTGGGCGGCTGATGGTGCAGAGCATAACCAGGTCATTATTGATATCATCGGGGAAAATAATATTCAGAAGATCGTCAAAAGCAAATCCATGCTCACAGAGGAGTGCAGGCTGAACGAATTTTTGCACAGCAAAGGAATTGAAACGGTAGATACGGATCTTGGAGAGAGAATTGTTCAGTTCCGCGACGAGACACCAAGCCATATTGTATTGCCTGCTATACATTTAAAGAAGGAAGATGTAAGTGAAACCTTTCATCAACATCTGGGTACAGAACAAGGAAATAATGATCCGCAATATTTAACCGAAGCTGCCAGGCAACATTTGCGAAGTAAATTTATAGAAGCCGACCTCGCGATAACCGGTGTAAACTTTGCCATTGCAGAAACAGGTGGCTTTGTGGTTTGCACCAATGAAGGCAATGCAGATATGGGAGCCCATGCTGCATCAATCCATATTGCCTGTATGGGTTTTGAAAAAATCATTCCAAAAGCTGAGCACCTGGCTGTTTACCTCCGGCTGTTGGCGAGAAGTGCAACAGGCCAACCTATCACTACTTACTCAAGTCATTATAGTAAACCCAGGGCGGGGCAGCAAATGCATCTTGTAATTGTAGATAACGGACGCAGCAAACAATTAGGCAGAGCCGATTTCAGGAATTCTTTAAAATGTATTCGCTGTGCGGCCTGTTTCAATACCTGCCCGGTTTACAGAAGGAGCGGCGGCCATAGTTATCATACAGCGGTTTCCGGCCCAATCGGTTCTATACTTACGCCTAACATAGATATGAAAGCGAATGCTGATCTTCCTTTTGCATCTACCTTGTGTGGCTCCTGCAGCAATGTTTGCCCGGTTAAAATTGATATTCACGAACAGCTATGGAAATGGCGACAGTTAATTGTTTCAGAAGGATATGTTTCTTCCGGCAAAAAAATCGGGATGAAGGGAATGGCTTTTGTTTTATCGAAGCCAGCATTGTACCGCTTCAGCGGTAAAGCAGCAAGAGGCTTTATGCGCCTGTTCCCTTTTTTATTCAGGAGTAAAAAATTAAACCCCTGGTACCGCCAACGGGAAATGCCGCTGGCGCTAAAGCAAAGTTTTACCGAATGGTATAAGCAAAATAAAAAAGCATGAGTGCAAGAGAGAAAATATTACACGCCATCAACATCAATAAGCCTGAGCTGGTTAATTTACCGGAAGTGGATATGCAGCAAGTGACCAGCTATGATGACCTGCTGGCAAAATTTACGGCAACTTTACAAAGTATTGGCGGACAGGTTTTGGGACTGGCCGATATCAACCAAATTCATTCATTAATAAATGAAGAACTTACTAACGGCCATACTGTACTGAATGCGATCAACGGTATTACTGATGATTTAAATAGCGGACAGGATGCAATAACTTTAGAACCGGTTTATAAAGCATTTATAAAAGCAAGCATCGGCGTTGCAGAGAACGGAGCAGTATGGATAAAGGAATCACAAATGATAAACCGGTTGCTGCCTTTTATCTGCCAGCACCTGATTGTAGTGCTTGAAAAAGATAAAATTGTTTCCACCATGCATCATGCTTACCAGCAGATCAATAGTTTTGAAGAAGGTTTTGGTGTATTCATAGCCGGTCCTTCCAAAACAGCAGATATTGAACAGTCGCTGGTCATTGGTGCACATGGCGCAAGAAGCATGACGGTTTGTATACTGAACAAAGATTTTTAAATAAGATGAAGTCACTTATTTGTACAGAGCCGGGATCTCTTG
>Ga0302322_100006672_pt1 | contig 10258 bp, 7 predicted proteins | sample Fen_T0_2_FD_203757 | JGI IMG/M metagenome (GOLD analysis project Ga0302322, IMG submission 203757) | Peat permafrost microbial communities from Stordalen Mire near Abisko, Sweden - Fen_T0_2 | ecosystem: Environmental > Terrestrial > Soil > Wetlands > Permafrost | place: Sweden: Abisko... | reverse complement strand
GGCGGAAAAGTAGCCCGCCACCAGTCCGGAGATGATGTTGAGAGAGGCGCCGCCCTCCTTGGAGGCCGTCACCACTTCACGAACATGGCCGGAGTTGGTGGAGGTGAAGGCCTTCACCAGCTCGGGGATCAGGGCGCCCGCCAGGGTGCCGCAGGTGATGATGGTGGAGAGCTTGCACCAGAGATGGGCGGGCAGGTTGCCGATGAGCAGGTAGGACAGGACGTAAGTCACCACGATCGAAAGGATCGAGGTCAACCAGACGAGGGTGGTGAGGGGAGTCTCGAAATCGAACTTCAGGGAGGCGCCGAACTTGGCCTTCGACCAGAGGCCGTTGATCCAATAGGAGGCTGCGGAGGTCACGACCATGCCAACGCGCATGACGAAGATCCACACCAGCAACGCCACCTGGATCTCTTGATACTTAGGCCCGGCGCTCAGAGGATTGACCGCCAGCAGGATGAAGGTGATCAGCGCGACGCCGGTCACACCGTAGGTCTCGAAGCCGTCCGCCGTGGGGCCGACGGAATCGCCCGCGTTGTCGCCCACGCAGTCGGCGATGACGCCGGGGTTGCGGGCATCGTCTTCCTTGATCTTGAAGACGATCTTCATGAGATCAGAGCCGATGTCGGCGATCTTGGTGAAGATGCCGCCCGCGATGCGGAGGGCCGCGGCGCCCAGGGACTCGCCGATGGCGAAGCCGATGAAGCAGGGGCCAGCACTGTCACCGGGGATGAAAAGCAGGATGGCGAGCATGAGGAACAGCTCGACGGAAATGAGCAGCATGCCGATGGACATGCCCGACTTGAGGGGGATCTCCATGGTCGGGTAGGGCTTGCCGCCCAGGGAGGCAAAGGCCGTGCGGGAGTTGGCGAAGGTGTTGATGCGGATACCGAACCAGGCCACGGCCACGGAGCCGAGGATGCCGATGATCGAGAAGAGCAGGACCACGATCACCTGGCCCCAGCCCATGGGTGTATGGGACAGGTACTTGAAGTAGGCGATCATGATGACGGCGATGAAGGCCCACAGGACGGAGATGAACTTGATCTGGGTGACCAGGTAGGTCTTGCAGGTCTCGTAGATCAGCTCGGAGATCTCCAGCATGGACTTATGGACTGGAAGCTTCCGGATCTGGGAGTACTGCACGAGCCCGAAGCCGATACCGAGCAGGCAGATGAAGAGGCCAATGAGCAGCAGGTTGTGGCCGGTCATGCCGAGGAAGCTGCCCGCGAGGGCAGGGATCTTCAGCTCGGCCTCGCCGGCCATGGCCGGACTGGCGCTGAGCAGCAGCAGGAGGGCCGTGATGCCTCCCTTGACTATGCGGGTTGACGCCAGAGCGCCAAGCAGGCGTTTCATCGTCTCCATGGTGTTCCTCCAAATGGGGTCAGAAAGGGACTGGGAAGGCTGCTGCAGGCGGGAAGCGCGGATGAAGATGGTCTGTGTGGATGCGGCACGAGCCCCCAACCCGGGGGCAACCACCAAAGATCGTGTTAGATCGTAATGCAATCCTAGCGTGGAAGGGCCACCCGCCGCAAGACCAGGGCTTTCCGAGGTGCCAGGCCGCCATCCATTTAATCGCCTAACCACAGTGTGACCAAGGTCCTGCCATAGGGGCTTGGGAATCCAGGGCCCGCGGAAGATAATCGGGGCACAGCCGACCTTGATCCCAGTTGCCAATCCCACGTTCCCTCGGGATCCTGATCCATCCAGATCGCCCTCTTCAAAGGAGTCCAACTATGTCCGTCGCTGAACAGAGCATCGCGGGCGCGGAAGCACGCGGCCACGGCTTCATGGCGTCCTCGGTCGGCCGGAAGGTCATCATGGCCGCCACCGGCATCGTCCTCTTCGGGTTCGTCACCGTTCATATGATCGGGAACACCCAGGCCTACATGGGGGCGGAACCCTTCAATCACTACGCCGAGTTTCTCAAGACCATGGTGCATGGGGCCGGCATCTGGATCTTCCGGGCCGTCCTGCTCACGGCCGTGGGTCTGCACATCTGGGCCGCTACGACCCTCACCATGGACAACCAGGCCGCCCGCCCGGTGGGCTATCGCGCCCAGCAGTCTGTCGCCTCCACCTGGGCCTCCCGCACCATGCGCTGGAGCGGCGTCATCCTGGCCGCCTTCATCATCTATCACCTGCTCCACCTGACCACGGGCACGGTGCATCCCAGCTTCGACCATGCCAATCCCTATGCGAACTTCGTGAGTGGATTCAAGGTCCCCGCCGCTGCCGGTTTCTACATCGTGGCCCAGCTCTGCCTCGGCCTGCACATGTGGCACGGCGTCTGGAGCGTCACCCAGTCACTGGGCCTGTCCCATCCCCGCTACGACAGCCTGCGGCGCAACTTCGCCACGGGCCTGACCCTGCTCGTGGTGGGCGTGAACATCTCCTACCCCATCGCCGTCCTCACCGGCTTCATCCACTGATCCCAGGGAGCCATCCATGGAACTCAATTCCCGAATCCCAGACGGCCCGATCGAGAAGAAGTGGGACAAGCACAAGTTTGATCTCAAGCTCGTGAATCCGGCCAACAAGCGCAAGTACAAGGTGCTCGTGGTGGGCTCCGGCCTCGCCGGCGGCGCTGCCGCCGCCTCGCTGGCCGAGCTCGGCTATGAGGTGGAGTGCTTCTGCTACCAGGACAGCCCCCGCCGCGCCCACTCCATCGCCGCCCAGGGCGGCATCAACGCCGCCAAGAACTACCACAATGATGGCGACAGCGTCCGCCGCCTCTTCTACGACACCGTCAAGGGCGGCGACTTCCGGGCCCGCGAAGCGAACGTGCATCGCCTGGCCGAGGTCAGCAACAACATCATCGACCAGTGCGTGGCCCAGGGTGTCCCCTTCGCCCGCGAATACGGTGGACTCCTGGACAACCGCTCTTTCGGTGGCGCCCAGGTGAGCCGCACCTTCTACGCCCGTGGGCAAACGGGGCAGCAGCTGCTGCTGGGGGCCTACCAGGCCCTGGAGCGCCAGATCGGCCTAGGCACCGTGAAGATGTTCTCCCGCCACGAGATGCAGGAGCTCATCGTGGTGGATGGTGTGGCCAAGGGCATCGTCACCCGCGACATGGTGACGGGTGAGATCAAATCCCACCTCGCCGATGCGGTCTGTCTCGCCACCGGCGGCTATGGCAACACCATGTATCTGGCCACCTACGCCAAGGGCTGCAATGGCACCGCCATCTGGCGCGCCCACAAGAAGGGCGCGGCCTTTGCCAACCCCTGCTTCACGCAGATTCACCCCACCTGCATCCCGGTCACCGGCGACCACCAGAGCAAGCTCACCCTGATGTCCGAATCGCTGCGCAACGATGGCCGCATCTGGGTGCCCAAGCGCAAAGAGGATTGTGGGAAGCCTGCGGGTCAGATTCCCGAAGAGGATCGCGACTATTACCTCGAGCGGAAGTACCCCTCCTATGGCAACCTCGCGCCCCGCGACATCGCCAGCCGTGCCGCCAAGCAGGTCTGCGATGACGGTCGTGGCATCGGCGAGACGGGCCTTGGCGTCTACCTGGACTTCGAGGCGGCCATCACGCGTCTGGGTCAGAACAAGATCGAGGAAAAGTACGGCAACCTCTTCGAGATGTATGAGCGCATCACGGACGACAACCCATACAAGACGCCCATGCGCATCTTCCCCGCCACCCACTACACCATGGGCGGCCTCTGGGTGGACTACAACCTGATGAGCACCATCCCCGGCTGCTTCGTGCTCGGTGAAGCCAACTTCTCCGACCACGGCGCCAACCGCCTGGGTGCCTCGGCGCTCATGCAGGGCCTCGCCGACGGCTACTTTGTCATTCCCTACACCATTGGTGGCTACCTGGCGGGCATCAAGCCCGGCACCCGCATCAAGGCCGACGATCCGGCCGTGAAGGCCGCTGAGCAGACCACCGCCGAGCGCGTCCAGAAGCTCTTCGCCATCAATGGCAAGGAGACGCCCACCCACTTCCACCGCGAACTGGGCAAGGTCATGTGGGAGTTCTGCGGCATGGGCCGCAACGAAGCTGGCCTGAAGAAGGCCCTCCAGAGGATTCCGGAGATCCGTGAGGAATTCTGGAAGAACCTCCGCATCCCCGGCATCGGGGGTGAAGTGAACCAGTCCCTCGAACTGGCCGGCCGCGTGGCCGACTTCCTCGAGATTGGCGAGCTGATGTGCCTGGATGCCCTGGAGCGCCGCGAATCCTGCGGCGGCCACTTCCGCGAGGAATGGCAGACCGAAGAGGGCGAGGCCCTCCGGGACGATGAGAACTTCTGCCACGTCGCCGCCTGGGAGTACAAGGGCGAAGGCCAGACGCCGGTCCGCCACGTCGAGCCACTCGCCTTCGAGAACGTCCACCTCGCGACCCGCAGCTACAAGTGAGGAACTGAGCCATGGCCAAGCACATCAATCTCACCCTTCACGTGTGGCGGCAGAAGAACGCCAAGTGCGACGGCAAGTTCGTCGAATACCCCGCCGCCGACATCAGCCCCGACATGTCCTTCCTCGAGATGCTCGACGTCGTGAACGAAGGCCTCATCCGCAAGGGTGAGGAGCCCATCACCTTCGACCACGACTGCCGCGAAGGCATCTGCGGCCAGTGCGGCATGGTCATCAACGGCCGCCCGCACGGGCCCAAGGAACGCACCACCACCTGCCAGCTGCACATGCGCAGCTTCAAGGATGGGGACAGCATCACCCTCGAGCCCTGGCGCGCCGAAGCGTTCCCGGTGCTCAAGGATCTGATGGTGGACCGCGGCGCCTTCGACCGCATCATCGCCGCCGGCGGCTTCATCAGCGCCCCCACGGGCAGCCCGCAGGATGCCAACGCCCTGCCCATTCCCAAGGAGAACGCCGACCTCGCCATGGACGCGGCCGCCTGCATCGGCTGCGCCGCCTGCGTGGCCGCGTGCCCCAACGCCAGCGCCATGCTCTTCGTGTCCGCGAAGATCAGCCAGCTCTCGCTGCTGCCCCAGGGCCAGCCCGAGCGCTACATCCGCGTTCGGGACATGGTCGCCCAGATGGACGCCGAGGAGTTCGGAACCTGCACCAACCACAGCGAGTGCGAAGCCGCCTGCCCCAAGGGCATCAGGATGGAGAACATCGCGCGCATGAACCGCGACTTCATCAAGGCCAGCCTCACCTACCGTCCTGCCACCATCGGCGGTGGGGGCGCGGGCTGATCCTCTCGGATCCTGGAAAACGCCCGGCGACCGCCGGGCGTTTTTTTGTCCGCCAAACACGGCGACTCGACCCGCCGATTGATTGATTCACCACGGAGAACGCTGAGGATCGTATCTCCGCGTTCTCAGACGTTTTCTCCGGTTGGCCTTATCAGTTGGTTGATAAATGCTTCATCGCACGTTCCATCAGACGCTCCGGCGTGTTGACCGTGGGGTCGTCCAGCACCGCTTCCAGCAGTTGCCGCTGCAACTCACCCAGCCATGGACCGCCGGGACGCCCGGCCAGCTTCATGAGCGCGCCGCCATCCAAGGCCAGATCACGGATGGCCAGGGCTGGCCTGGCCGCGGCCAGAGTACGCAGACGGGCCATCAATCCCAGGTGTTCAGCCAGGCGGACCTCCTGTTCCAGGCCCTTGCCCTGCTGATCAGCCAGCCTGAAAGCGGCCCAGCGCTCCAGGGGCAGGCCGTCCTCAGCCAGGCGCCCGAGGAACCGGCGGCAAGCCGCATCACTCCATGCGTCGCTGGGATGAATCCCGTGATGACGGATCAGGGCCGCAACCTCCTTCCGAAGGGCATGACTGGCTTTCAGGCGTTCCAGAGTCCTCTCGGCAAGCTCCAGGGATTGGGCTTCGTGACCGTAGAAGTGCACCTCGCCATCCGGTCCTGTGGTCTTGGTGCCAGGTTTGCCGACATCGTGGAGAAGCCCGGCCCAGCGCAATCCGGAATCCCCAGGCGCCAACCGGAGCACCTCCAGGGTGTGGCCCCAGGCATCATGCCGGTGGTGGCGGTTCTGGCCGCACCCGATCATCGGGCGGAGTTCTGGCAGCCAGAGATCCATCAACCCGCTTTCGGCCAGCAGGGCCAGCCCGCGGCCTGGTTCCATTCCGCGCAGCAGCTTGTCCAGTTCCGTGAAGACCCGTTCCACGGCCACTTTGCGGGCCACCTCCAGGCGCCTGGGGATGGCGGCGCGGGTCGCGGCCTCCACTTCGAAGCCCAGCTGGGAAGCGAAGCGGCAGGCGCGCAGGGGGCGCAGTCCGTCTTCGGCAAACCGTTTCAGGGGATCGCCCACGGCGCGGATCGTCCGCTCAGAAAGATCCGCCTGGCCGCCGAAGGGGTCCACCAGGTCGCCACCGCCCACGGGCATCGCCATGGCGTTGATGGTGAAGTCGCGACGCGACAAGTCCTCTTCCAGGTCCACGCCCAACCGCACGGACTCGGGCCGCCGTCCATCCAGGTAATCGCCATCGCTCCGGAAGGTGGTCACCTCCACGGGGCGATCCTCCAGAATCACGGTCACTGTCCCGTGCTGAAGGCCTGTGGGAATCACCTTCAGCCCAGCCGCCCGCGCACGGTCCATCACCGACTGCGGCATCAGACGGGTAGCCAGATCCCAATCGGCATGAGGACGTCCGAGCCGTTCATCCCGGACCGCACCACCGACCACCACCAGCTCCGCATCGGGCCCAAGGGCCGCCTTCAAGCGGAGCAGCGGAGCCCAGGTCAATCCACGGTCCCAGCGAGGCGGTTGAGGGCATCGCCTTCCACCCGGCAGGTGAGCCAGGGGCGCATGATCTTGGCCCCATGAGCCTCGTAGAACTCGATGGCTGGCGTGTTCCAATCCAGCACCTGCCACACGAAACGCGTCCAGCCTTCCTTCACGGCCAGGGCGGCCAGGTGTTTGAGCAGCGCCTTGCCGATGCCATGTCCCCGGAAGGCCGGGCGGACGAAGAGATCCTCAAGATAAATGCCCGGCTTGCCTTGCCAGGTGCTGAAGTTCAGGAACCAGAGCGCGAACCCCGCCGGTTGTCCTTCCCACTCGGCCATGGTCACCTTCACCAGCGGGTGCTCGGAGAAGGCATGACGCTGAATGTCCGCCTCGGTGGCGATGGCGGCCTCGGGATCCCGTTCGTACTCCGCGAGTTCACGGATGTAGGCCACGATCAACGGGGCGTCGGCGGGTACGGCGGGGCGCAGGTTCAGCATTGGAATATGCTAACCGGATGGACCAAGACACCGCCCTCCGGCTCTACGAAGCCATGCTGCTCACCCGCCTCACCGAGGAACGGCTGGTGAAGCTCTTCCGCCAAGGGAAAACCCTGGGCAGCGTGTATCGCAGCCTGGGCCAGGAGGCTACCGCCTGCGCCACGGCCATGGCTCTGGGACCCGAGGACGTCATCGCCCCCCTCATCCGCAACCTGGGCTCGATGTTCGTCCGTGGGGTCACACCCCACGAGGTATTCCTTCAGTACCTTGGCCGGGCCACGAGCCCCAGCGGGGGACGCGAACACAACAACCACTTTGGATCAGTGGAACGGGGCATCATTGCTCCGACTTCCATGCTAGGTGCCCTCATTCCGGTGATGGCGGGCGTCGCGCTCTCCTTCCGGCAAAAGGGTCAGCGGCGGGTGGCCATGACCTGGATCGGCGATGGCGGCAGCTCCACCGGCGCCTTCTATGAGGGACTCAACTTCGCCGTGGTGCAGAAACTCCCCCTTATCGTGGTGGGGGAGTCCAATGGGTACGCTTTTTCCACACCTCCGGATCGCCAGATGGTCGGTCGGATGTCCCAGCGCTCTCAGGGCGCGTTCACATTGACCGTGGATGGCAACGATGCCGGGGCGGTATTTGAGGCCGCAGCACAGGCCCGTCAGCGCTGCCTGGAAGGCAAAGGGCCCGTCTTCCTGGTTTGTGAGACGTTCCGGATGAAGGGGCACGCCGAACACGATGACCAGCGCTATGTAGATCCGGAACTTCTTGCCCAATGGGCGACAAAGGATCCCCTGCCCCGTTTCCAGGCGTGGATGGCGCACCGAGGGTGGCAGGTTGACCCCAGCCTCACCCCTCGCCTGGAGGCAAAACTACTCGCCTCAGCAGAAGCCGCCCTAGAGGCACCCTGGCCGGAAACGGGAAATCTCACCCAGGGCGTGTTCTCTTCCTGATTCGCCGAGATTCAACCCGTCTGGATCCAGACCGATGAGATCCGAGATGGGGTGGCTCATGAATATCGGAAAAATCACAGACAATTTCAAGATGCGCGGGAAGTTCAACCTGCTGCTCACCCTTCAGACTGTGGCTCTGCTCGTGGTAGGAGGCCTGGGGTGGTTCACCGTGGCCGACCTTCAGCGGGGGCAAGTCGAGGTGGCGGAACAGCTGAACGAAACGGCGGCTCTCTCCAGGGTCCTGAACGGGATGAACATCTTCCGGACCTTGCACACCAGCATGATCGGCGGTGCTGCCGATCCGGATTACATCGCCCTTCGCGAAAAGCGGCTCAAGGACTACTCGGATAGCCTTGAGAAGGAATTGAAGGCCCTTCAGTCCCTCTCCTGGTCGGCCGAGGACAAGGTCCTCCTGGACGAAGCCATCCAAGCCTTCCGCAAGTACGACCAGGGATTCCCCGCCCTGCTGGCCGAGGCCCGTTCGGATCGCAACCCCAAGACCGTCTCCCGGCTGATGGAGGGGAATGTTGAAATCATGCGCGTGGCCAGGGACCGGATCCTGAAGGTCCAGAAGGCCGCCGAAGTTGCCGCCGAAACGTCCATCAAGCGGGATCTGGTCCGTTCCGCCACAGGCAAGACCTGGATCGTGGGCGTCAACCTGTTCGCCATCCTGTTCGGGATCCTTCTGAGCCGCGTGATTGGCGCACGGGTGGCGCAGAAGGCCCATGACATCGAAACCGCCATGGATGCGGTCGCGAAGGGGGACCTGACCCGAACCCCGGCCATCCAAGGCAAGGACGAATTGGATCAGGTGGCCTCAGGTTTGACTCAGGTCATTCAGGGCCTTCGCAACGATATCCAGGCCATCAGCCAGTCTGCGGAAGGCACCGCCTCCAGCGCCACGGAGCTGGCCGCCACCACGGAACAGGTCAATCGCACCACCGAGGAACTCCGCCGCAGCACCGAGCTCGAGCGCCAGGCCATGGAGCGATCCTCCGCCGCTCTCGAGCAGATGAACGCCAACATCCAGCAGGTCAAGCAGAGCACCCTGCGGGCCGAGGAGCTGGCCGCTCGGTCCCAGGAGGCGGGCCATCAGGGGCTTACGGCCGTGCAGGATACGGGCAAGGCCATGGAGGCCATCGAGGAGAGCTCCTCCAAGGTGAGCCGGATCATCACTGTGATCACCGACATCGCCCGCCAGACCAATCTGCTGTCCCTGAATGCGGCCATCGAGGCGGCCAAAGCCGGAGCCATGGGCAAGGGGTTCGCCGTGGTGGCCGAGGAAGTGCGCAAACTGGCCGAGCGCAGCGGCACCGCTGCCAAGGAGATCACGGCCCTCATCCAGGAAAGCACCGATCGGGTGGGACTCGGCACCCATTCCGTCAAGGAGGCCTCCCACAGCCTGGAGCGCATTGAGGGGCATGTCCGGGAGAACGCCGGCCAATTGAAAGAGATCGCCAACGCCATGGATGAACAGGGGCGTGCCAGCGAAGAGGTGGTCCGGGCCATGGAGTCCGCCACCCAGATGGTGGAACGCAACGCCTCGGCCGCCACGGAACTTTCAGCAACGGTTCAGGAGACCGCCCGAACGACAGAGGAACTGGCCAACTTGGCCCAGCAGCTCCAGACGTTGACCCGCCGGTTCAAGCTTTCATGATGACCGCAACATCGGCAATGCGGCATTGGTCACGTGGTCAGACCGCTAGACTATTCCTCTTATGGGGGAAACCGTGTTCGTTCTCGTACTGAATGCTGGCTCTTCGAGCCTGAAATTCAATCTCTTCGATATGGCGAAGGAAATCTCCATCGCCGAGGGCATGGCCGAGCGCATCGGCCTGGCCGATGCCATCCTGTCCTGCACCCTGGTGGGCGACAAGCGCAAGGAAGTGCTGCACTTGCCCACCCACAAAGAGGCCCTGGAAGCCATCTTGGAACGGCTGCACAACGCCGTGCTGCATGACACGCCCATCCACGCCGTGGGCCACCGGGTGGTGCACGGAGGCCCCAAGTACGGCGACTCGGTTCTGGTGACCGAAGAGGTCGTCAGCGACATCGAGCATTTCGCGATGTACGCCCCCCTGCACAACCCGGCCAATGCCCTGGGCATCCGGACCGCCATGGCTTTTTTCCCGAACGTGCCGCACGTGGCCG
>Ga0302322_100006671_pt1 | contig 10260 bp, 11 predicted proteins | sample Fen_T0_2_FD_203757 | JGI IMG/M metagenome (GOLD analysis project Ga0302322, IMG submission 203757) | Peat permafrost microbial communities from Stordalen Mire near Abisko, Sweden - Fen_T0_2 | ecosystem: Environmental > Terrestrial > Soil > Wetlands > Permafrost | place: Sweden: Abisko... | reverse complement strand
CGCCTTGACCTGGGGCGCGGGCCTGACCAAGATTCCGCAATCGCCGAAGTGGCGGGAGGCGGCCAGCACACACTGGCTTGAGATCGCCGCCTTGTATGCGAAGAATGTGTTGCCGGACGGAATTGCTGCTCGGATTCACTATCGTATTTCCGACTTACACAAGGCATAGCGGAGTCTCATATGTGTGGAATTGTCGGCATCGTTTCAAAAAGCCCGGTGAATCAGCTCCTGTACGATAGCCTCACCGTGCTGCAGCACCGCGGCCAGGACGCGGCCGGCATCGTTACTGCCGACGGTCGCACCTTCCACATGCACAAGAACAAGGGCCTGGTGCGTGACGTATTCCGTACCCGCGACATGCGTAACCTGACCGGTAACATGGGCATCGCCCATTGCCGTTATCCAACGGCGGGTTCGGCCGAGAGTGTGGCCGAATCGCAGCCGTTTTATGTCAATTCCCCGTTCGGCGTGGTGCTGGGCCACAACGGCAACCTGGTCAACACGACCGAATTGCAACGCGAGTTGTTCCAGGACGACCTTCGCCACGTCAACACCAATTCCGATTCGGAAGTGCTCTTGAACGTGCTGGCACACGAGCTTCAACAGACTGTTCACGGCCAGCGGCTGGATCCTGAGGCCATTTTCGAGGCCGTCGCCGGAGTACATCGCCGCGCGCGCGGCGCCTATGCGATCGTCGCGATGATCGCGGGCTACGGGCTGCTTGCGTTTCGCGATCCTTACGGTATCCGGCCGCTCATCATCGGAAAACACGAGAGCACGGAAGAAGGCGGCGGGGTCGAGTTCATGGTCGCTTCGGAGAGTGTCGCGATCGATGCGCTCGGTTTCCAGATCATGCGCGATGTCGCGCCGGGCGAGGCGATCCTGATCGACCTGTCCGGCAATTTCTACAGCCGCCAATGCGCGATCAACCCCAGCCTCAACCCCTGTATTTTCGAATACGTGTACCTCGCCCGTCCGGACTCGGTGATCGACGGCATCTCGGTCTACGAAACGCGCGCGCTGATGGGCAAGTCGCTGGCGGCCAAGATCAAGCGCGAAATGCCGGATATCGCCATCGATGTGGTGATCCCGATTCCGGATACCTCGCGGCCCAGCGCGCTGGAAGTCGCGCAGGTATTGGGCGTGAAGTACCGCGAAGGCTTCATCAAGAACCGCTACATCGGCCGCACCTTTATCATGCCGGGGCAGGCGCAGCGTGAAAAATCGGTTCGGCAAAAGCTGAACGCGATGGCGATCGAATTCAAGGGAAAGAACGTATTGCTGGTGGATGACTCGATCGTGCGCGGCACTACCTCCAAGGAAATCGTGCAAATGGCGCGCGACTGTGGCGCGACCAAGGTGTACTTTGCCTCGGCGGCGCCGCCGGTGCGTTTTCCGAACGTGTACGGGATCGATATGCCCTCGCGCGCCGAGCTGATTGCGACCGGACGCGACGCTGCGCAAATCGCCACCGAAATCGGCGCCGACGCGGTGTTCTACCAGGATCTTCCCGACCTGATCGAAGACATCCGCAGTTGCAATCCGAACATCAAGCGCTTCGATGCCTCTTGCTTCGACGGTGACTACATTACCGGTGGTGTCTCGGAAGAGTATCTGGCCGGAATCGAAGCCAATCGCAGCGATGGCAATACCCGCGATGCGACGGGAGATTCAAATGTTTCCTACCAGCTGGACTTGGGCCTTTCGACCGCGGAAGCATGACGGACGCGTCTAAACCCGGCTTCGATACTCTGGCGGTACGCGCCGGCGTGTTGCGAAGTGATTTTCAGGAACACTCCGAAGCGCTGTTCCTTACTTCCAGCTTCGTTTACAAGAATGCGGCCGAGGCGGCTCGGCGCTTCGCCAACCAGGAGCCCGGCTATCTCTATTCGCGCTTTACCAATCCCACCGTCACCATGTTCCAGGACCGCTTGGCGGCGTTGGAAGGATCGGAGGCATGCGTAGGTACTGCGACCGGCATGGCGGCCATCGCCAGCACGGTGTTTGGTCTGCTGAAGGCCGGCGACCACATCGTCTCCTCGCGCAGCGTGTTCGGTACCGTGGTGCCGCTGTTCGACCAGATCTGCAAACGGTTTGGCGTGGAGACGAGTTGGGTAAACCCCGTCGATCTCGCGGCGTGGCGTGCGGCGATGCGGCCCAATACGCGCCTCCTGTTCTGCGAAACGCCTTCCAATCCGCTGGCGGAGATTTGCGATATCGCCGCACTCGCCAACATCGCGCATGAAGCGGGCGCGTTGCTCGCCGTGGACAACTGCCTGCTAACGCCTGCGCTGCAACAACCGATTGCGCTGGGTGCAGACCTCGTGATCCATTCGGCAACCAAATTTCTCGATGGCCAGGGCAGGGTGCTGGCAGGCGCGGTTTGTGGACGCAAGGAATTGATCGAGCCCGTTTATGGTTTTGTGCGCACCGCCGGGCCTTCGCTTTCTCCGTTCAATGCCTGGGTGTGCCTGAAGGGAATGGAAACCTTGCGTTTGCGCGTAAACGCGCACGCCGATTCCGCGCTGGCATTGGCGCAGTGGCTTGAGCAACATCCCAAGGTGAGCCGAGTGTATTACGCAGGGCTTGCTTCGCATCCGCAGCATGCGCTGGCGATGCAACAGGCGCCCAAACAAGGCGCGGTCGTTTCGTTCGAAGTGAAAGGCGGGCGGGAAGCTGCGTGGCGCGTTGTCGATGCGGTGAAACTCATTTCGATCACGGCCAATCTCGGCGACAGCAAATCCACCATCACCCATCCAGCCACAACCACCCATGCGCGAATTTCGCAGGCAGAGCGCGATGCAGCGGGAATTTCGGAGAGCTTGTTGCGGGTGGCGGTGGGGCTGGAAACGACGGAAGACCTTTGGGCCGATCTGCGATCTGCCTTGCAAGCTTCTTGACGGCGGCAAAAGGAAGGCAGACGCGAGCGAGTTCTGGTCATTCCGGGGCTTTCGCCGCGAATGGCTATTGCTGGCGATTTGTGTCGCGCTTGCGGTTGGGGCCTCGCTTGGTCGCGATCAAGATGCCAACTGGGACCTCAACGACTACCACTATTACAATCCCTACGCTTAGGCGCAAGACCGCGCTGACTTGGAAATAGCACCCGCGCAATTGCAGACTTTTCACAGCCCATTTGCCGATCTGCCGCATTACTACATGACGCGTGCGAGGTTGCCTACGTGGATCAGCGGACCGATTTTGGCCTTGCCTGCTGCGGCCGCCTTGTTTTTCCGGGCGTTGATCGCAGATATTTTGCTGCCCGAGCCATCTCGGAAATACGCGACCCTAGCGGTTCTGATAGTCGCCGCGACAGGTGCGTGTGGCCGGCCAGTGATTGGCACCACCATGAGCGAATGGCATGTGACAACGTTGCTGGTCGCGGCGTTCTGGCTTGTGATTCGAAATGGCACGCCGACCACGCATGTGTGGCATGCCGAGTGGATGCCCTGGCTGCCTGCCGGCTTGCTTGTTGGACTTGCGGTCGGACTCAAGTTAACCGGAGCAGCATTCGGCTTGGCCTTTGACGTGCTGGTACTCATGCCGGCCGGTAGCTTGTTACGCAGAGGCATTCGACTAGGGGTGCCGTGCTGGGATTTGCGATTGCCTATGGGCCATGGGCCCGGAATTTGTGGCTTCATTTCCAAAATCCGTTCTTTCCCTATTTCAATGACTTCTTCCAGTCGACATGGGTGGAACCGCTGCGATTTATTGACAAAAGATTTGTCGCCGATTCCCTCGAAAACCTAGTCATGCTGCCTTGGCGGCTGATGGTCCGGACGACTAGACTTGTCTTCGAGCTGAATTTGCGCGATTGGCGTCTCGCCCTAGGCCTCCCTGCGTTGCTTTAGCTGGCATTTGCCTTACCGGCGGCGCAAGCGAGGCAGCTTTGGCGCGCATTGCGATTCTTTTCTCTCGCTTCCTATGCGATCTGGGCATATTTCTCCAGAATATACCGCTATAAAGATACCCTGGAACTGTTACTCTCGTTGGCCATTATCGCCGCTGTCATCGGAATCGTTCGCCATAAGACAGCTGTGGCAGTCTTCATGGTTACAGCATTGCTTGTCGGCTTCGCCGATCGTCCGAAATGGGGGCCGTTCCGCATGGAAAACCGGCGTTGATAGCCGAAGTCCCGGAACTTCCGCCCGGCTCCATGGTAGTACTCGCCAGTGCAGAGCCAATTTCCTATGTGGTACCAAGCGTGCCGCCGGACATGCAGGTCGTCTCGCTTCTCTATTCACTGTTACAACTCGCGCCTGACAGAAACCAGCTGCAACAGCTCGCGTCAGAAAGGGTCGATTCGCATCATGGCCCGCTTTGGCTGCTCATGCCCGATCAGTTGGAACGGGAAAAAGACTCGAATGGTCGCCTCATGTCGAGCGCCTTGGCCGAGCTCGGCTATGCGTCCAATATGGGAAAATGCCTTTATGTCAGGGCAGGCATCGGTCCGGAATTTCGCCTTTGCCCCTGGAGCGTCAGCTTGGACGGCACTGAAATAATGGTCCGTTGCAATTTCGACGATATGCTCTGCCGAAGCACGCTTATGATGCGGATTGTTCTCGCTCCCGGCCTTAGCGAGTGCGCGACGATTGGCGAGATCGTCGAGGCAGTGGGCAGGAATGAGATAATAACAAGTCGAATTGATCGGGACCAATCCAGTGAAATTATCCGTTGTCATTCCCTGTTTCAACGAGCGCGCCACTATTCGGGAAATTGTTGATGCGGTGCGTGCTTCACCCTACCCGGACAAAGAGATTATTATCGTTGACGATTGCTCGCGCGACGGCACCCGCGAGTACTTGAAGTCGGATATCGAGCCTCTGGTCAGCAAGATTCTTTTTCACGAAGTGAATCAAGGAAAAGGTGCAGCACTGCGCACCGGTATCAAGGCCGCCACCGGGGATCTGGTCATTATTCAGGATGCCGACCTGGAATATGATCCCCAGGAGTATCCACTACTGGTTTCGCCTATCCTGAATGGCAAGGCGGACGTGGTTTTTGGATCGCGTTTTCTCGGCGCCGCTCCGCATCGCGTAGTGTATTTCTGGCACCGCGTGGGCAATGGCGTGTTGACATTGATGTCGAACATGTTCACTAACGTGAACCTGACCGATATGGAGACCTGCTACAAGGTGTTCAAACGGGAGGTCATCCAGTCCGTCGAAATCGAAGAAAATCGATTCGGCTTTGAACCGGAGATTACGGCAAAAGTCGCAAAGCTTGGGTGCCGAATTTACGAAGTCGGCATCTCGTACTATGGACGAACCTACGAAGAAGGCAAGAAGATCGGCTGGCGCGATGGTTTTCGCGCCATATACTGCATCATTAAATACAATGTCTTTAGATGAAAATTGTTCGCTATTTCTTTGTGGGCGGAGCGGCCGCAGCGCTTGATATTTCAATATTCTTTCTATTCGCGAAACTTGCCGGGTATGACTATCTTATTGTCGGTTGCGTCGGCTTTGTCCTGGCGACGATGCTCAACTACGTTTTAAGCGTACGGCACGTATTTAAGAGTGGAGTAAGGTTTTCGAAAAGAAAAGAGTTGGCGCTTGTTTATGCAGTAAGCGTTGTCGGCTTGATCATCAATCAATTTGCGCTCTACGTACTGATATCCCAACACTCTGTTGAGTTGATGCTTTCCAAAATCATCGCGACGCTTACCGTCTTTGGCTGGAATTACTCCGCAAGAAATTACTTTGTGTTTCGTAATCCGGGGTCCTGAGTCCAAGGCGGAAATAGTCTTGTTGAAGCTGCCGCGCATTGCGTATCGCCTCAGTCTAATTGTGGTCCGAATAAAGCCGTGAGTTGTTTCGGTCATCAAGCCTCTTCCAAAATACTTCTACAAAAAAAGTGAAATATTGTGCTCAACATAACTGATTTGAAAGACGAGTCAACTGCTTTCAAGAAAAAACTAGATGCAGTCAAGCGTGAAATTGACCCCGTATTTCCCTGGTATCCGTGGGGAACGCTTTCGAACTTTATTCATCTGAATGGGCTTTTGAGGGGAGAGGCGCGAGACTTGCAAAAACTTGCTCGCGGCCTGCCGGCGGCAGACGTAGGGGCGGCAGATGGCGATCTTTCCTTTTATCTGGAGGAAAAGGGTCTTATTTGCGACATTGTCGACTATGGTCCCACTAACAACAATGGCCTTCGGGGCGCCCGCATGCTGAAGGACAGGCTCGCGTCAAATGTGGATATATTTGAAATGAATTTGGACCAAGCGTTCGGCTGGCCGCGGAAGCATTACGGATTGGTATTCTTTCTGGGTATCCTTTATCACCTTAAGAACCCGTTTTTTGTGCTTGAATCATTGGCGAAGGTAAGCGAATACGCTTTGATCAGCACACGTATTGCACGATTTGCTGCCGACAAGAAGACAAATATTGATGCAATTCCAGTCGCGTATTTGCTGCACGCTTCAGAAGCGAATAATGATGCGACCAACTACTGGATTTTTTCAGACTCTGGCCTGCGGCGCATATTGGATAGAAGCGGGTGGAATGTTGTCGACTTCATGCGAGTGGGAAATAAGACCAATTCTGACCCGGCCAGTAATGAAGGAGACGAGCGCGCATTCGCGCTAATCAAGAGCCGGTATTTTTAGGGTCAATCTCCGAAGTGGACTGTGGAGGCTGTGTTCGTGGCAATTGTCAGGCATGAGCCTGTCAGGTGCCAGTCCTGAAGTACCCATCGCACACGCTTTCGTCCATCCACAATATGCTCGTGCCGCGCCGGCCGATGTGTGTGCCCGTGAATCATGGTCGGATATTCGTACTCACGAAATACCGCCTCGACCGTCGCCGGCGAAACATCCATGATGTCCTCGGCCTTCCCGGATTTTTCGGCGTCGCTTTGCATGCGCAGCGATTGCGCGAATTGCACGCGGTCCGGGTAGGGTCTTGCCAACACCGCCTTTTGCCACTGCGGGTCGCGGGCTTGGCGGCGGAATTGCTGGTAGGCGACGTCGTCGGTGCACAGCGTATCGCCGTGCAGCAATAGCAGGCGCTGGTCGCCCACTGTGATCAAGGTCGGGTCGGGTAGGATGATGAGGCCGGTCTCGACTGCGAATCGCTCGCCGATCAGGAAGTCGCGATTGCCGTGCATGAAATACACCTTCACACCGGAATCGGATATGGTCCGCAATTCATTCGCGACAGATCTTGCCAGCGGGTCGTGGTCGAGTTGATCGTCGCCAACCCAATATTCAAACAAATCGCCGAGTATGTAGAGCGCAGCCGCTTGGCGCGCCTGCTCATTCAGGAATTGCGAAAAAAGGGCATTGATCGCCGGGCGCGATTCGTGCAGGTGCAGGTCGGAAATAAACAGGGTAGGGGACTTGTCGATTTTCTCGTCCTCTCCCTAGGCCAGGTCTTCGCCGCGGCGGGGCGACTGCGGCAGGTGAACGAAAGGCCGGCCGCATGGGCCGGCCCTGTAGCTTTGCGTCGTTACAGGCACTCGGCCTTTTCAATCACAACTTGCGTGCGCGGCACGTCGCCGGACGCTGTCGGCACAGCCTTGATCTTTTCCACAACGTCGGTACCTTCCACCACTTTGCCGAATACCGCGTAACCGTAGTTGGCGGGGCCAGAGTAATTCAGGAAGTCGTTGTCCTTCACGTTGATGAAGAATTGCGAAGTGGCCGAATCGACCACGTTGGTACGCGCCATCGCCACCGTGTAGATGTTGTTCTTGAGCCCATTGGCCGCTTCGTTCTTGATCGGCGCCTTGGTCGGCTTTTGCGCCATGGTCTTGTCCATGCCGCCACCCTGGATCATGAAACCATCGATCACGCGGTGAAAAATGGTGCCGTCATAGTGTCCGCTCGAAACATAGGCGAGAAAATTTTCCACCGAGATCGGTGCCTTTTCCTTGTCGAGTTCCAGGGTGATATTGCCCATTGAGGTGGTCAGTTTTACTTTCACGGGAGTGGTTCCTTTGTCGTTGAGTTTGCAGGAGGCGGTTTTGGCGGCCGGTGCCTTGGCGGCGGCCTTCGCGGGGCTGGCCGGATCGGCGGGCTTCTGGGCCAGTACCGTCAGGGAAAAGGCTGCCAGCAAGCTTGCTGCAGCCATAAGAATACCTTGGTGTTTCATGGTGCGTTTCCTCATTTCGGGTTGATCATGTGGCGGTGGATTCATAGACAATTTTCCATTGTCCTTTTTCCTGCTGCCAGTATTGGCGCTTTTTCATGCGCGTACCGTTGTTGCTGCTCTTGTAGTCCTGGTCGAAGGTGACCATGACAAAGGCTGCGTACCCGGGCGTGGCCGGGTATTCGAAAACCGACAGGTTGTCGATCTTCACTTTTACGTACGATTTGCCGGCGTTGATGCGGCGTTTGTGTTCCGCCCAACCCTGCCAGTCCTTGCCGTCGGCGTGGAATGCCTTCGAATAGTGGCCCAGGTACGCATCGGTGTCGAGGCTTTCCCAATCGGCGCGCCACTTTTGCAGGGCTTCGCTGAAGGCGCTGCGATTTGCCAGCCATTGCTCGGGCGACTGCCATTCCACGTTGCCGGCGATCACCACCGGCGTAACGCCCGGTTCGATCCAGCGCGACACCTGCGCGAAATCGTCGTTAGTCAGCACCACGCAGCCGTCGCTCGCGCGCGGTGGGCGGCTGTAGGTGTTGGAGGGAGTGCCATGAATCCAGATGCCCGATCCATGCCGACCGGACTTGCGGTCGACTTCGTTGGGGTAGTTGAGCGGAAATGCCCCCGGGCCGTAGATGTCCGCAAGCTTGCTTTTCGGAATGGTGGAAGTAACGCGGTACACGCCGATCGGCGTCTTGGCGTCGCCCTCGCGTACTTTGTCCACGCCGTTCTTGCCGCTGGAAACATAAAAATCGGTGACGTATTCCGGCTTGCCATCGACATTCCGATACACGTACATGCGCGATTTGCCGCTATCCACCAGGATGGCATGCGATTGTTGCGGTGAGAGTTGCAATAGCGCGGACGGCAATTGCCCGGCGGGCGGGCCATCGAAATAACGAGTGAGTCGCACTCGGGCTTCATCGCGCAGGCTCGCCACCATTTCCGGCGAAGACTGGTGAACATCGAAGGCCACCGGCGAACCGGCGCTCGCCATCAACAGGTCACCCTTGATGAAGTAGCCGAGGCGGAAATTGGGGTTCTTGTCGAGCGTCGCGTCGATCTCTCGCAAGGCGGAAGGAATGCCGCCTGCACGCAAGGACTGCATGGTGCGGACCAGGGCGGCTTCGACTTCATTGCTGAAGGCGACCGATGCTGCCGGCACGCTTTGCGCAGGCGCGAGGGTGGCGGCTATGCAGCCGGCCAAGGCCGCCGCGATACGCAAATTGAAATGGCGAATTCGATTCATCCGCCGGGTCAGCCTTTGGCGTGCTCCGCCAGGATCAGCCATTTATCGCCGCTACGCACCAGCTTCACAGTCTTGGTATTTCGGCTGGTCAATTTATCCGACTTGTACGACTGGCGGAAGACGGCGGTTGCCTGGTTGCCGCTGACGGTCACCTTCACATTGCTGACGGAGACGGTAATCTTTGCTGCGGCTTCAATGCGCGCTTTGCGTTGTGCCTCCCAGGCTGCGCGGGCGAGGCCATCCGGCACCTGGAAATCCGGCGCATAAAAGGCGAGGTAGGCCGCGACATCGCGTGCGGCCCAGGCCGTGGCCCAGCCTTCCAGGGTACTGGTGATGGCGGCTGCGTCGGGGTTACCGCCTGCTGCCGTGGGCGCCGAGGTGGGTGCCAAAACGGGCTTGCTTTCGACAGGAGGCTTGCTTTCCACCTTGGCCGAAGGAATCGTCGCCGCCGCTACCTTGGGCGGATCTGCCTTGGCTACGACAGTTGGCACCACCTTGGTCGGCTCCGATGCTGCCGACTTCGGCGAACTGAACAGGTCCTTGATCATCGCCAGTTTCGATTGCGCCGTCGTATTGGTCTTGTCGAGCTGCAGCGCCTTGTCGTAGGCGCGGCGCGCCATCTGGGCATAAATATCGCCGAGATTTTCGTGGGCAGTCGCATACGAGGGGTGCGTATGTATGGCGAGCTCCAAGGCAGCCTTCGCCTTGTCGTAGTTGCCGAGAGTCGCGTACAGGACGGCGAGGTTGTTATACGGCTCCGGCAGTTCCGGGTAGTCCTCGGTGAGGCCGGTAAAAATCTGAAAATCAATCCCTTCAGGAAACGTCCCTGCGCATCTTTCGGTTGCTGGGTTAGCGCGCCATTTACTTTTGACAGTGCGGCGTCGAGCTTCCCTTGCTGGTAAAGCTTCGAGGCTTCCTTAATAT
>Ga0302322_100006670_pt1 | contig 10260 bp, 10 predicted proteins | sample Fen_T0_2_FD_203757 | JGI IMG/M metagenome (GOLD analysis project Ga0302322, IMG submission 203757) | Peat permafrost microbial communities from Stordalen Mire near Abisko, Sweden - Fen_T0_2 | ecosystem: Environmental > Terrestrial > Soil > Wetlands > Permafrost | place: Sweden: Abisko... | reverse complement strand
GTATCGGAAGTACCTCGCCCAGGTGTACAGCTACGCGTACTACGAGCTCCGCGACCACCACGAAGCGGAGGACGCCACCGAACGGACGTTCCTGGCCGCCCTGACGAACCTCCATCGGTTCGAGGAGCGGGCCCGTCCCGCCGACGGCGAAGGCGCCTCCACGTTCCGGGTCTGGCTGTTCCAGATCGCCCGTAACGTCGTCGCCGAACGACGCCGCACCCGGCGCCGCCGTCCCGAGGCGTCGCTCGACGAGGCCGTCACGATCGCCGACGACCTCGACGTCGCGGCCCAGGTGAGCGGCCGCGCCGAAGCGACCGAGGCCTGGCGAGCCGTCTCGCGCCTGACCGGCGATCGCCGCCGGGCGGTCATCCTGCGGTTCGTCGACGAGATGTCCACGGCCGAGATCGCCGGCACGCTCGGGCGCAGCGAGGGCGCCGTCCGGGTCCTCATCCATCGCGCCCTCCGCAGCATCGCCCGCGACCTCGGCGAGGACGGCCGGTGACCGCCGCTCCCGGCTGGCGCGACCGGGACGACATCGACGCGATGACGACCGACCGCTACCTCGATGCCCTCCTGTCCGCCCATGCGGCTGGGGCGACGCGGGTGCCGGCGTCGGCCTCCATCGATCCCGCGGCCCGGTCCGCGGCGGACCGGTTGTCACGCGACCTGCCCCGCCTCCATCCGTCGTTCCGATTCGAGGAGGGCCTGTCGCTCCGTCTCGCGGACGTCGCCCGCGGGATGCGTCTCGGGGCCGTCGTCGGGACGGACGCCGCCCCGGCCCTGGCCGTCCACGACCTCGCCGCCTATGTCGGCGGGCCGGATCCCGAGTCCGAATCCGTCATCGCCGTCCGCCCCTTGCTCGTCGGCGGTGCACTGACCTCGGCCGCCCTGTCCATCGCCGGTGCCGCGTACGTGGCCTGGCGCCTGAGCCACCCGTCGGCCGCTCCGATGGCGCGGGCCGTCCGCGCCGTCACCCGGGCGAGGCTCGTCTGATGCCGATCAAGCTGCCGTCGTTCCGCTCGCGGACGGACGTCTATCCGCCGGACCTGTGGACCCGCTGTCCGTCGTGCGAGACGATGCTGTTCAACAAGCAGCTCGACAAGGCGATGCGGGTCTGCCCGACCTGCGGCCACCACTTCCGGCTGTCCGCCGAGACCCGTCTCGAGCAGCTCCTCGATCCCGAGTCGTTCGAGGAGCGCGACGCCGGCCTGCAATCGGTCGATGCGCTCGGGTTCGTCGACCAGAAGACGTATCCGGATCGCATCGCGGCGGCCCAGGCGGCGACGGGCATGCGCGACGCCGCGGTCTGGGGCACCGGCACGATCGACGGCCTGCCGCTCGCGATCTGCGTCATGGACTTCGGGTTCATGGGTGGCTCGATGGGTGCGGTCGTCGGCGAGAAGGTCACGCGCTCGGCCGAGTTCGCGCTCTCGGCCCGGATGCCGCTCGTCATCGTCGCCGCCTCGGGCGGCGCGCGGATGCAGGAGGGCACGCTCGCCCTCATGCAACTGGCCAAGACGATGGCCGCCCTCGAACGCCTCCGTGACGGTGGCGTCCCATTCGTGTCGATCCTGTCCGACCCGACGACCGGCGGCGTCTTCGCGTCATTCGCCGCGGTCGGCGACGTCAACATCGCCGAGCCGAACGCGCTCATCGGCCTCGCCGGGGCTCGCGTGTCGGCCGGCACGATCGCCACGGAACTGCCACCTGGCTTCCAGCGCGCCGAATTCCTGCTGAGCCACGGGTTCATCGACCGGATCGCCACACGCGAGGGCCTGCGCGCCGAGCTGTCGGCCGTCCTGCGCCTGCTGCCGGTCCGCGACGGGATCGCCGACGTGCAGGTGACCGACGGCGACGACGTCGCCGGGTTCCGGCCGCTGTCGTTCCTGTCGACGCTGGCGGAACGCGTCGGCGAGATGACCGCCGGCGACAGCTCGGGCGATGCGACGGACGCGGTCGCCGCAGACGAGACGGTCGACCCGAAGGACGCGGTCTGGGCTCGGGTCCAGCTGGCGCGCAACCTGCGCCGTCCGCGGACGCTCGAGTTCATCGCCGCGATGACCGACGAGTTCGTCGAACTGCACGGCGACCGGCTGTTCGGCGACGACCCGGCCCTTGTCGCCGGCCTGGCACGACTCGCCGGCCGGCGAGTCGTCGTCATCGGCCAGCAGAAGGGCGCCGACACGGACGAGAACATCCTGCGCAACTTCGGCATGCCCCATCCCGAGGGCTACCGCAAGGCGATGCGGGTCATGGAGCTCGCCGAGCGCCACGGCCTCCCGATCGTCACGTTCGTCGACGTGCCGGGCGCCCATCCCGGTCCGGAGTCCGAGGAGCGCGGCATCGCCGAGGCGATCGCCCGGTCCGTCGGCCTCATGAGCCGCCTGCGGACGCCCATCGTCACCGTCATCACCGGCGAGGGCGGCTCCGGCGGGGCCCTCGCGATCGCCGTGGGCGACGTCGTCATCGCCCTCGAGAACGCGGTCTACGCCGTCATCTCGCCCGAGGGCTGTGCCGCGATCCTGTGGCGTACCGCGGATGAGGCCCCGACGGCCGCGCTCGCGATGCGGATGACGGCGGCCGACCAGCGCAGTCTCGGGGTCGTGGACATCGTCGTCCCAGAGCCGGGCGAGGGTGCCCACACGGACCACGAGGAGACCGCCCGACGGCTCAAGGACATCATCGTCGATCGCCTCGCCGCGCTGGACGACCTCTCGCTCGACGAGCTGGTCGACCAACGCTACCGACGCTACCGGTCCCTCGGGTCCTACACTGAGGCGTCCACGCCCGAGGTCCCGCCGCCGCCCAACAAGGGATTGACCGATCGCCTGCGCGATCTGCTCGATCCGGGCCGTCGAGTCGTCGGTGGTGCGACGTCGTCATGGTCGCGCGACGAGCCGCCGGCCCGCGAGGAGGTCTAGCGCATGCCCGAGCCCGCCAGGACGGAGCCCAGCCGTCCCGAGCGCAGCGACGCCGACCGGGCCGCGGACCACGTCGCCATCGACGGGCTGACCGAACGACTCCTGCCCGCGCTCATGGCCAAGCTCAGTGCGACAGGCCTCGGTGAACTCGAGGTCCGCGAGGGCAGCTGGCGCGTGCGCCTGCGTCGGCCGGCCGATGGCGCGGTCCGCGACAAGCGCGCCTCCGAACGCGCCGCGCGGACGGCGGCCGGCCACCATGCCCCGCCGCCCTCGACCACCCTGGCCATGACCCCGGTCGGGCCCGGCCGAGACGGCCGCGACGGTCGCGACGGCTCGGGCGCCTCCGGTGACCGCCGGATCGTGGCGACGTCACCGGCCGTCGGCATCTTCCAGGTGGCCGCGGACAAGCGGGCCGGGACGCGGGTCCGGGCCGGCGACCGGCTCGGGGTCGTGGACATGCTCGGCGTCCCCCAGGAGGTCGTCGCGCCGATGGACGGCGTCGTCGGGGCCAGCCTGTCCGAGTCGGGTGACGCGGTCGAGTACGGCCAGGAGCTCGTCGTCATCGAGTTCGCCACCGCCGCCGCCCCGGCACCCGAGGCCTGACGCGTGTTCCGAAAGATCCTCATCGCCAACCGGGGCGAGATCGCCCTCCGCGTCCTGCGTGCCTGCCGCGAGCTCGGCGTGGAGGCCGTGGTGGCCTATAGCGAGGCCGATCGCGAGTCGCTCGCCGTCCAGCTCGCCGACGAGGCCATCTGCATCGGCCCGGCCGACGCCCGGCGCTCGTATCTGCTCGCACCCGCGGTCATCTCCGCGGCGCTCGTCACCGGCTGCGACGCGGTCCATCCCGGCTACGGCTTCCTGTCCGAGGACGAGGGCTTCGCCGAGGTCGTCGCCGCGCACGACCTGACCTTCATCGGGCCGCGCGCGACCGTGCTCGAGCGGTTCGCCAGCAAGGAGGGCACCCGCCGGCTCCTGGGCGATCACGGCCTGCCGACCATCCCGGGTTCCGACGGGATGCTGCGCGACGAGATGCACGCCCTGGGCGAGGCGGAGCGCATCGGCTACCCGGTCCTCATCAAGCCATCGGCGGGCGGCGGCGGCAAGGGCATGCGGATGATCCGGACGCCGCGCGAACTGGAGTCCTCGCTCAAGGTGTGCCGGTCCGAGGCCAAGGCGGCCTTCGGGGACGACTCGCTCTACCTCGAGAAATGGCTGGACGAGACCCGCCATGTCGAGGTCCAGGTGGCCATCGATCGCTACGGCCACGGCGTCCACCTCGGCGAGCGCGACTGCTCGGTCCAGCGCCGTCACCAGAAGATCATCGAGGAGGCCCCGACGCCGGCCCTCGGCCCGCAGGCGCGCCAGGAGCTGGCCGAGCGGGCGATCCGGGCGGTCGTCGAGGCGGGCTACGAGAACGTCGGCACCCTCGAATTCCTCGTCGACCGAAGCGGCAACGCCTTCTTCATCGAGATCAACTGCCGCATCCAGGTGGAGCATCCGGTGACCGAGATGCTGACCGGCATCGACCTCGTCGCCACCCAGATCCGGATCGCGGCCGGCGAGCCGCTCGGGTTCAGCCAGGCGGACGTCCGGTTCGACGGCCACGCCATCGAGTTCCGGATCAACGCCGAGGATCCCGCGGCGGACTTCCGGCCGGGCGCCGGCGTCGTCGAGCGCTACCACGCGCCGGGTGGCCCGGGCATCCGCTTCGATACCCACCTGTACGCCGGGTACGAGGTCCCGCCCTTCTACGATTCGCTGCTCGGCAAGCTCATCGTGTGGGGGCCCGATCGCGAGACGGCCATCGCCCGCGGGCGGGCCGCGCTGGCCGAACTGGTCGTCGAGGGTCTCATCACCAACGTCGCCATCCACCAGGCCATGCTGGCCAACGAATCGTTCCTGGACGGCCGGATGACCACCAACCTGCTCGATCGCGTGGGCAGCGCCGCCTTCCTGGCCGCTGCCGCTCGCTCGTGAGGCCGGACGTGCAGACCTGCACGCACCGCGTCGCTCGGCCCACCCTCACCCGACCACACTGACCGTCGAACCGCACCTGGAGTCGCCCGTGCCCGAGGCCATCGTCCATACCACCCGCGAGATCGAAGCGCTGATCCCGCATCGCTGGCCGTTCCTGCTCGTCGATCGGATCGTCGAGTACGACCCCGACGCCAAGCGGATCGTCGGCCAGAAGGCGGTCACCGCCAGCGAGTGGTACTTCCAGGGCCACTTCCCGGGGCTGCCGGTCATGCCCGGCGTGCTCCAGGTGGAGGCCCTAGCCCAGACGATGGGCGTCTACGTGGCCAAGCAGCCGGGCTTCGGTGACCGGATCGGCCTGTTCGCCGGGATCGACGCCTGCCGCTTCAAGCGCATCGTCAGCCCGGGCGACACGCTCCGACTCGAGGTCACGATGGAAAAGCTCGGCGGACGGTTCGGTCGCGGCCACGGTGTCGCGTCGGTCGAGGGCGAGGTCGCCTGCGACGTGATGATCAGCTTCATCATCCCGGGCGAGGGCGTGCTCCGATGACCCGCTTCGCCATCCTGTCCGACATCCACGGCAACGCCCTGGCGCTCGAGGCCGTCCGAAAGGCCGTCCATGCCTCGGCGCCGGACCACGTCGCCGTCGCCGGCGACCTCGTCCTCAACGGCCCCGACCCGGCCGGCGCGATCGACGTCCTGCGCGAGATGGAGGCGGCCGGCGCCGTCATCGTTTCGGGCAACACCGACATCGCCGTCGCCGACTTCGACTACGCCGCCGCGTTCCCGTGGATGGCCGAGGGCGTCCCGGACACGTTCCAGGCGGCCACCGAGTGGGCCCAGGACGCGCTGGGCGACGACCGCGTCCACTGGCTGCGCCGCCTGCCGGCCGAACGCCGCCTGCGCGCCGACGACGGCACGATGGTCCTCATCTGCCACGCGTCGCCGGGCAGCCAGACGGCCGGCTTCGACCAGACCCTCGACCCCGACGTCATCGTCGAGCGCGTCTCGCGCACGGACGCCCGGGTCATCGCCTGCGGCCACACCCACCTGCCCGAGGTCCGCGATCTCGGCTGGAAGATCATCGTGAACGCGGGTTCGGTCGGCTACGTCTTCGACGGCGTCGCCTCCGCGTCCTGGGCGCTCATCGATATCCACGACGGGGTCGTCACCGCCGAGATCCGCCGCACCGAGTACGACGTGCTCGCCGTCGCCAACGCGATCTCCGCCCGGGGGCTGCCGGGCGACGTCTATCGAGCGGCCACGGTGCGCACCGGGAAGCTCGTCCGATGACCGAGGCGCGCCGCGTCGTCGTCACCGGCATGGGCATGGTGTCCGCGCTCGGCAACGACGTCCAGAGCACGTGGGACGGCCTCGTCGCCGGCCGGTCTGGCGTTCGGAGGATCTCCACGTTCGATCCGTCGCGGCTGACGTCGCAGATGGCCGGCGAGGTCCGCGACTTCGACTCGAGCGGCGTGCTCGATCGCAAGGACCAGCGCCGGACGGACCGCTACATCCAGTTCGGCCTCGTCGCGTCGCGCGAGGCGCTCGACCAGGCGGGGCTGCCGGCCCGGTTCGAGGGCGAGCTGGCCGAGCGGACCGGGGTCATCCTCGGGACCGGCCTCGGCGGCGTTGGCACGCTCGTCGACGGCATCTCGATCAACGCGACGCGCGGTCCGGACCGAATCAGCCCCTTCCTCATCCCGATGGGCATCCCCAACGTCGGCGCAGGCCAGGTCGCCATCAACTTCGGGATGACCGGGCCCAACTTCGCGGTCGTGTCCGCGTGCGCGACCGGCGGGCACGCGCTCGGCGAATCGAGCGAGATCATCCGCCGCGGCGACGCCGACATCATGCTCGCGGGCGGCACCGAGGCCGGCATCTTCGAGCCGCTGGTCGGCGGATTCGCGTCGATGCGCGCCCTCTCGACCCGGAACGACGACCCGGAACGGGCCTCGCGCCCGTTCGATGCCGGACGCGACGGCTTCGTCGTCGCCGAGGGCTCGGGCGTCGTCGTCCTCGAGGAACTGCGCCACGCCGAAGCCCGAGGGGCGACGATCCTGGCCGAGCTCGTGGGCTACGGCGCCACCGCCGACGCCTCGCATATCACGCTGCCCGCGCCGGGTGGCATGGGCGCCGTGCGGGCCGCCCGCCGGGCGCTCGAGAAGGCCGGGCTCGTGCCGGAGGACGTCCAGCACGTGAACGCCCACGCGACCTCGACCCCCGAGGGCGACAAGGCGGAGCTGCAGGCGATCAGGACGATCTTCGGGGCGTATGCGCCGAAGGTGGCGGTGACCGCAAACAAGTCGATGCTGGGCCACACGTTGGGCGCCGCAGGAGCGATCGAGGCCATCACCACGATCCAGGCGATGCGCCACTCGATCGTGCCGCCGACGATCAACCTCGACGATCCGGACGCCGCGTCGGAGGGCCTGGACCTGACGCCCGGCACGGCCGCGCGGCGCGAGATCGTCCACGGGCTCAGCAACTCGTTCGGGTTCGGCGGCCAGAACACGGCCCTCATCTTCCGGCGGTGGGACGGGTGACCGACGAGCATGCGGCCGAGACGCCCCGCGACGGTGGCGATGCCGAGCTGCTCGGCCTCATCGATCGCCTGGCTGTGCTCCTCGACCGGTCCGACCTGACCGAGCTCGAAGTCGAGTCCGGTGGGACCGGCATCATCCTGCGCAAGCCCGTGGAGGCCACGGCCGGGAGCGGGGCCGGAGCGCCCGCGTTCGAGTCGGCCGCCCCGGGCGCGGCGCCCCTCCGCGACGGCGCCGGCGGCGAACCGGCGGCGGCCGGTCGTGATCCCGGGCCGGCACCGCGACCGTCCGTCAAGGCGCCCCTGACCGGCATCTTCTACGCCTCGCCAGCGCCGGGATCGGCGCCGTACGTCCAGGTCGGTGGGGAGATCGCGGTCGGCCAGGTCGTCGGCCTGATCGAGGCGATGAAGCTGTTCAACGAGATCAAGTCGGACCTCGCCGGACGGGTCGTCCGCGTCGTGCCCGAGAGCGGCACGCTGGTCAAGGCCAAGGGACCGCTCATCGAGGTTGAGCCGCTGTGACCGAGCCCGCTCGCTACGCGCACCTGACGGGCTGGGGCCGGTACGCCCCGAGCCAGGTCCTCACGAACGCGGACCTGGAGCGCATGGTCGACACCTCCGACGAGTGGATCGTCAGCCGGACGGGCATCCGCGAGCGACGGGTCGCCGCCGCGCACGAGACGACCGCGTCGATGGCCGCCGTGGCGTCGATGCGCGCCATCCGGACCGCCGGCATCGAACCCGACGACATCGACCTGATCCTCCTCGCCACGCTTACCCCCGATTACTGGATGCCCTCGACGGCGGCGCTCGTCAAGGAAGCCATCGGCAACACGAAGGCCGCCGCGATGGACATCGCCGCCGCGTGCTCCGGCTTCGTCTACGCCTATGCGACGGCCCAGGCCTACATCACGTCCGGCCTCGCGAAGCACGTGCTGGTCATCGGGGCGGAGCTGCTGACCCGATTCCTCGACTACTCCGACCGGAACACCTGCATCCTGTTCGGGGACGGCGCCGGAGCGGTCGTCCTGTCGGCGTCGGACGTGCCCGGGGGCGGGCTCGGGATCGAGATGACGACCGAACCACAGGGCGCCTACATGATCTGGCTGCCGGCCGGTGGGGCGAAGAGCCCGCCATCCGCCGAGACGATCGCCCGGGGCGAGCACTACATCCGGATGGAAGGCAAGGAGACGTACCGGTTCGCGACGCGGACCCTGGCGACGACCGCCCTCGCCGCGATCGAGAAGGCCGGCCTCCAGCCGTCCGACATCGACCTCTTCATCCCGCACCAGGCCAACATCCGGATCATCGATGCCGTCGCCAAGGGCCTCGACCTGCCGATGGACAAGATGTTCGTGAACCTCGACAAGTACGGCAACACGTCGGCCGCGTCCGTGCCGATCGCCCTTGCCGAGGCAGCGAACAGTGGCCGGATCAAGATCGGCGACACGGTCGTCATCGTCGCGTTCGGGGCGGGTTTCACATCCGGCGCGGTCGCTATCCGCTGGACGGCCGATCCGGCGCGCGGCGTGGCCGGTGATGCCGCGGTCGTCCCGGACGACATCAGTGTCCGCCTGCCGGTCGACTGGGACTCCGTGGATCCGATCCCGCAGGCCCTCGCCCAGCTCATGGCCGCGCCGGGCCGCCTCTCCGTCCCCCTCGACGATGTCGTCCCGGGCGACCAGCCCACCCACCAGGAGGCCAAGGCGTGATCGAACTGACCGGCAAGTCCGCGCTCGTCACCGGCGGCTCCCGCGGGATCGGGCGGGCCATCGTCATCCGGCTCGCGACCCAGGGCGCCGACGTCGCGTTCACCTACAAGGGCAACGCCGCGGCCGCCGCGGAGACCGTGGCCGCCGTCGAGGCGCTCGGCCGTCGCGCCATCACCGTCCAGGCGGACGTGCGTGACGGCGACTCGGCGGATGGTGTCGTCAAGGCCACCCTCGACGCCTTCGGCAAGGTCGACATCCTCGTCAACAACGCCGGGGTCACCCGCGATGACCTGATCATGCGGATGACCGCCGACGCCTGGCGCGAGGTCCTCGAGACGAACCTGTTCGGGGCGTTCTGGATGATCAAGGCGGTGACCCGCCCGATGCTCAAGGCCCGCAGCGGCCGCATCGTCAACATCACGAGCGTCTCCGGCCAGGCCGGGCAGATGGGCCAGGCCAACTACTCGTCGGCCAAGGCCGGGCTCATCGGGCTCACCAAGGCGGCGGCCCGCGAACTGGCGTCGCGCACGATCACGGTCAACGCGGTCGCCCCGGGCTTCGTCCTCACCGAACTGACGAAGGACCTGCCGGAGCCGCTCCAGGCCGAGATCACGGCGCGCACGCCGCTCGGACGGTTCGGCACCACCGAGGAGATCGCCCAGGCGGTCGCGTTCCTCGCCTCGGACGACGCGGCCTACATCACAGGTCAGGTCCTCGGCGTGGACGGCGGCCTGGTCATGATGTAGTCGAGGCGACCTCGACCACATCGTCCGTCGCCGTGCCGACCGTCTCGTAGCGGAAGCCGGCGGCACGCATCGCCGCCGGATCCAGCAGGCGCCGCCCATCGAGGACCACCGGCGCGGCCACCGTCACGCGCAGCGCCGCCCAGTCGAGCGCGGCGAAGGCCGGCCACTCCGTCCCGATGACGACCGCGTCCGCGTCCCGGACCGCCTCCTCGGCCGTCGCGACGGTGTCGAGCTCGGGGACTCGCCGGCGGGCGTTCAGCATCGCCTCGGGGTCGTATGCCCGGACGTGCGCGCCGCCGGCCAGCAGGCCTTCGGCGAGCGCGAGCGCAGGAGAATCACGAGTGTCGTCCGTGCCCGCCTTGAAG
>Ga0302322_100006668_pt1 | contig 10261 bp, 7 predicted proteins | sample Fen_T0_2_FD_203757 | JGI IMG/M metagenome (GOLD analysis project Ga0302322, IMG submission 203757) | Peat permafrost microbial communities from Stordalen Mire near Abisko, Sweden - Fen_T0_2 | ecosystem: Environmental > Terrestrial > Soil > Wetlands > Permafrost | place: Sweden: Abisko... | reverse complement strand
GTGGGTGTCGATGGGCTGGCCGGGAGAAGAAACCGGTGCGGCGGGCTGGGGCATTTTGTTTTTCATGATGACACTCGCTGGCTCAGTGGCTGCGACTCGTCGCATTCTCTTTTCACCTCGCAATCTGTCAAGGCCGAAAACAGGGGCGGTAACCCAGTGGGCGCATCCGCGCACCGCCCTCGAAAGCAGCGGGGATGTCGTTCGGAGTTCCGCGTTTACGCGGTCCGGTGTGGAAATCTGCCGGAGCCGCCTGAAGGCGGAACTGCGAACAGGGGGAAGTGTCCAGAAGGAAAATTAAGCCGGAGTAATCGTTCGCGAGACGAAAAAAAGGAGAAGGAAATTTTTCCGTACAGTCACCATTTTGCCTATTGACCGCTCGGGCTTACTCGGGGTCAGGCGACGTGTATGAACTCATCGTGAACCTTTCAGCAAACGGCGCACCCGCGCCGTCGCTTTGGTCAAGCCCGTGACTCCACTCTCTCGTGACTGCCGCGGTGCTAACAGGTCGCGAAGGATGTGGTAAGCCGGTGTCCCGGCGGCCACCTGAAAGTAAGTCTTCAGTCCGCTAACAGTTGCAAGCACCTGCTCGAAAGTGCCACCGGCTGCGACAGGGAAATACATGAACTCGACCTTAACGATCTCGCCGTCAATCTCTGCTCTGTAAATCTCTCGGTCATCGTGCGGCACTGAAGTCCACGTGATAAAGTTGCGAACGGTCGCGTCACGTAAAATCTGCACGAATTCGATTTCTGCGGCGTGCGTGTCCATAGCGGCCTAGTCAGTACGGCTTTCGTTGGGAACGGAAGCGGTGTCTGCGTTCCGGCGTGAGCCTGTACTGCATCGAGTAAGCGGTGCCGAGCCAGAAGTTGTGGGACGCGCGCCCCAGACCACCGGGAATGACAACAGAGCCAACACCATGAAGATTTACATACTCCGCGACCCCAAAGCTGTCGAGCCGCAAAGCGCCTGGCGCGCCCGGGCCTTGGAACCCAATCCATCCGGAAAACGCCGGAGCGAGCGCAGATCGGAGTGGGGTTGAAAAAACTAATCGCAAAGCCAGTCCTCCAGAAAAAGCCGAAGCCGCGTAGCGAGATCTCCTGTACCTTGGCCGCGGATTCGTTCAACCCGGGAATGCCATTAACCCTTCGCTCCGCTCCGGGTTAACTACACTCCTTCAGGTGTTCGGCCTTCTCATTACTCGAATCCCTCAAACCAGAAATTCCCGATGAACGCCATCTCTGGCTTCTCAGCCACAGGAAGCCCGGCAGGCGAGTACACCATGAAGTAGAAGACCATCATCGAACTGGCCTGTGTGACGCCAATTGCAGATGCCTTCTGAAGAAACTCGTCCTGGAACTTCTGGTATCGGCTGAAGCCATGCACCAACTCGCTGAGCGGCTTCGGGGACGCCTCCACGCATGTCTCTGGTAAGCGGCGATCCTCGACACGGAAACGGAACTCCTCGCTGAACCTGCCGCCAAACAGGTAGTCGTCCAACTGTTCCTCCGAGGCGTGCCGACCAACCCAGACTGCGACATACGGCCCAGAAGTGAACTGGTCCTGATCAACCATCTTCTTCTGGAAGAGACGCCCGAGCATGGCAGCAACGTTTTATGCCGAACAGATATTCGGGAGCAAGTTGCGGTCAATCGCGAGTGACATAATGGCGTTCTATTTCACTCAACCCGCCAAGTCAACAAGGGTTTGGAACATTACCCGGGCGGGGATAATATTGAAACGAGAAAAACCGCACGCCTCGTGAAGCTGGAAACTCAAACCGTGATTCGTGACACGCTTCGTGGGCGCAAGTCGAGTTTGATGTGCCACAGTCACACCCGATGCTTCACCGAGCAAGCAGTTCCCTGGTGCCGGTGGCTATTCATCGCGGAGTTGCTTCAAGCGTTCGGCGGCGATGGCGGCCTGAGGCGACGGGGCGATGCTGTTCGAAAGGAACTGCTGGTAATACTGCATGACCGCATTGGTATCGTGTTCCTGCCAGGCGATGCCCCCCAGTCCAAAGCGCGCGCTTTGCGCGTGGCCCGCTTTCGCGAGCAACGCCACATAATCGCCCCGCGCGGCTTCCAACTGGCCCGCCCCCAGATAAGCGACGGCCCGCAGCAGTCGCGTGTGATCGTCGGCCGGGGCCAGCGAGATGGCGTGAGTGAAAGTGGCGATCGCAGCTTCATAGCGCGCCAGTCGCAGTTCGGCCAGTCCTTTCCGCGTCCACCAGTCCGCGTTGGCGGGTTCCTGTCGCACCAATTCCGCGCGCAATTCCAATTCCGGTTCGAACTGTCCGCTCGCGGCATAGAGCGTCGCGGCCACGAACAAAACCTCCGAGTGTTTCCCGTGTTCAGCAACAAAACTCGCGATGCCACGGGTGGCTTCATTCGTTTTTCCCAACCCCCGCAATGCCGTCGTCCGGCATTGGAGCAGTTGCGCCAGGCCGAGCCCGTTCACGGGCGGATTGGTGGCCTGGACGCGATCCGCCAGTGCCAACGCGCGGACAAAATTGCCCGTGAGGTTGTAACTTTGCACCAACCACAGCTGCGGCGCCGGCCAGTCGGTCGCCAACTCGGTGCAGCGCAGCAGCGACTCGACGGCTTGACGATAATTCCCGGAAGCCAGCAATACGCGCCCGGTTTGCAGTAAGAAAGTGGGTTCATCCACGGGGCCGTTATGATTGAGGACTTCCCACCACGTTTCGTATTTGCCAAAAAGTTCCGGGTATAGGCGGCGCGTCCCGGCCACCGTGAGCCGGGAGCGGTCCCCCTGTTGGCAGCGTCCGGCGAATTCCAGGTTGATGAGCGCGGCCAGGTTTTCCGGGTTGACGGCAACAGAGCGGCGAAACCATTCGACCGCTTGCGACAGCTGTCTGTGCCGCTGCAATTGCACCCCCCAATAATTCAGGGCTTTGGAGTCCATCACGCTCAAGGCCGCCGCCGTGGCGTTGGGAGGGTTTTCCAATCGCAGCCATTTCAGCAGCCGGCGAGACCAGTGGGCGACCGGTTGCCGACGCTCCGTCATCCGCCGGGCTAGCGGGCCAATCCGGTTGGTCCAACGCTGCTGCCAGATTTGTTCGTTGGTTGCCAGGCTCGCGTCCGTCAGCGACGGGATCGTGCTCTCCTCGTTAGGTCGCGCGACGAGGTGATGGATGGTGCCATTTGGTTCATCTCGGAACGGCTCGAAGAAAAAGCCGGAACTGGGATGCAGATAAACCACGGGTCCACGCTCGGCGAACGCGAAGACCAGCGCCAAGAGATTAGAAGAACCGATGGTGCGCGTGGCATTGGTCGGCCCCACGGTTGGCCAACGAGTTGGGAATTGGCCAGCCATGAACTTGTGATAATCGGGCGTCACGAGGGAGGGCGTATCCACCAGGATGACCTCGCGATCGCGACGGTGGGCGGCCAGTTCAGCGCGCAGCAGCCATCTTGGCCTCGCCTCCTCGCTCAGCCCGACTGACTGGCCGGCGGGCAAATCATTCATAAGTTCGCGGGCGAATTCATGGACCGCCGGACCGTTGGTGGTTCGGATCTCGCCAAGATTTTTCCACAGTAGCAGGACGGTCAGAGCTCCGAGCAAGATTAGACTCAACGTCCTCGGCCATTTCGATTGGCGACGACGACCCGCGTGCCGGCCGAACAACAGCAAGTAACCTGCGCCGTACCCGGCGCCCAGGGCCCAGGTGTAATGCCAGATCAACTGCGGTCCGCTCAGATCCAGGTTCGTGGGGGTGAGAATCGGATTCAGGGCGATCCAGCACGCAGTGATAAAAAAAAGGCCGTGGATAAAATGGCCCGTGGCTTTGGTGAAGAAAACTCCAACCACCGTGTCGTCGGCGGCTTGTACGGTGTGCGACTTCCAGCGGATGGCAAGCATCAGGAAGGGGAGCAAGCCGGTGAAGACCAGCAGGCGCAACTCCGGACTTTGCATCATCTGCAAGGCATATTTTTGCGAGCGCAAATGCGTTTTCAGTGTCATCCAGAAGTCCAACGAGTCGTCGGGGGAAAGGCCTTGCAGAGCTGGCAACAACAGATAGCCGCTGAGGCCCGCCAACCCCCAGCCCGTCATGCGGAGCAGAAAGCGCGGCTCCCAGAAACGCCGCAGGCCTTTTACCCAAAGGATCGCCGCCAGCAGCAACGGGAAATAACCGATCAGGATCCAGTTGTCCGCCATGCCAGCGGCATAAACACACGCACAACGCGACAGCCAGAACGGTTCGGGCGTCACGCGAAATTCGAGCAGACAGCGAAAGGCGTAAGCGAAGCACAACAGGCTGAACAACTCTCCGGTCGCCGCGGTGGCGTGTTCCCAAAAGGTTAGTTGCAATCCGCAGGCGACCGCCGCCAGCACCGGCGGAATCCAAGCCGTCGGGGTGGCCAACAGGGTGCCGTGGGCATTCTGGTTAGCGGCGCCTTCCGGCAAAATGTCATGCCGCAGTAGTGCCACCGAACGGGCGAGGAGAACCAATACCAAGCCACCACACCCGGCGGTAAATAAATTAAGCGCGAGCGGCAGCCAGGCTGCCGGCAGGAAGCGAAAGGGAAAATAGACGGCCAAGGCGAACGGCCGTTCCAGCTCCGGCCGCCACAACCAGCCGGAAATCCGCGCCACGGTGCCCAGGCTGGCCAACGAAATCCAGTGATTGAGCGTGAGCCAATAGATCACCACGCCCCCGGCCCCGATCCACCCGGGCAGCGTTTGGAAAACAAGACGGTTGGGAGCGACGCTGGCCTTTTCCGTGGTCATGTGTCACCTGGTTTGCTGGACATTCAAGAATCAGGATTTAGAAATCAGCCCCGTGACCGCACGGGCTGCTTGATTGTCGTGAGCGCGGCAATTGGCAGCAAGGCTTGAATCCGAACCGAGGCGCTGGGGTGGAAATAATAGAGGTTCGGCCGCGCCTTGGGAGCGCCGGAATCCCTGCCGGCGGGCTCTCGTTATTTTCATTACGTCGCTGATCGCAGCCAATCGCCGGCAGGGATGCCGGCGCTCCCAAGGGCGCGGGCATCCAATTCGTTTCCAGCGCTAGATCCGCAAAAATATTTTTCGCCGGTACATCCAGTAGAGAATCAGCCAGAAGACCAACATCGTCGCTGCACCGTGAAGGAACGGCTCGTAAGCATCGCCAAGGAACTTGAAGAAATCCTGACCCAGATTGGTCTTCAAGTTTTTTTGGATGAAGCCCTCGAACAAATGCGCGATGCCATAGGCGGCGATCGAGTTCATGCCGATCACCGTCAGCGGAAACGCCAAGCGTCGCAGCCCGATGATGTCCACGACCACGTAGAACCCCGCCAGCAAAAGAAAACACCAGCCGCCGCTGAAGAGCGTCCAACTTGGCGTCCAGATGCGTTTAACCACCGGGCAGACGCCGAGCGCGCCGCATAGCCAGCCGGAGGCCAGCCCGATGACTCCGGCGATGACGAGCCATTTCACCTTGGCCCAGGGCGACCGTTCGTCGCGCATCACACCACCCGCGAGGAGGCCGAGGATCATGGTGCCGAGCGTCGGAATGAAACTCAGCGTGGCGTAGCCGCCGCCGTTGTAGAGAAACGGACTGTTGCGTGGAAACAGGTTCATCCACCACCGGTCGAAGGCCCACGCCAGATTGCTGTTCTTGTTCCAGTGCGTGGCAAAACCCGTCACTCCGGACTCCGTCAGCCATTTTTCCGAAACGCCCACCTTGGCATAGTCGAAGTCCGGCGGCACGGGATGCAGCGAGAAGGCGGCCCAGTAACCGACCAGGAGCAGTGCGAGCGCGATCCATTGGTCGCGCCGCGGCCGAAACCCGAGCAGGAACAAGAAGCCGTAACCGAGTCCGATCTGGCTGAGGGTGTCCTCGAAGGTCCAGTTGGTTTGTTGCGCGCCAGTGGACCGGAGGAACACGCCCAGCAAGATCAACACGAACGCGCGTGCGAAAGCATGCAGGCTCATCCGTAACTGGCCTTGCCCGCGCGCGACCCGGCTGGCGATCGAAAACGGGAGCGCCGCGCCGACCATGAACGAAAACGATGGCTGGATCAGGTCATGCAAAGAGCAACCAATCCACGCGACGTGAGATTGGTGATGGCAAAGGAATTTCCAAAAGCCGCTGTCCGGCAGCGCGGCCGACACGCGGCAAAAATGGAACACCTCGCCCAGCATCAGGAACATGACGAAACCGCGATACGCATCGAGGGAAGTCAAACGCGGTGGCAAGGCTTTGGTGGCCGGTTCGCTCATATTGGGCTGGCAAGGTTGATAGGGCGCGGCCAGCTGCTTGAAAAGCAAAATCGGCAAACGCCGTTCGCATTGAACTATGGGCTCACCCGCCGGTATTTTGATTGGTGCATCCTCGTTGCCCCTGGTCCGTCCGATGGAACGATCCTGCTGCGGGCGACGCCGGCTGTCATCAATAGCGCTGCTGAAAATAAGTTAACTTCCCGCCGGGGTGCGCTCAAAGACGAAAAGATTGTTCAAGCCCAGTTGAAAGCGCTCGTGCCGGATAAGGCGGAAGTTCGGAGCGCAGAAAATGCGCGCCGTCTTTCCCACATCATAACCATGATGTTCCTCCAAAGCCATTCCGTGAACGAGCCGCAGCGCGGCCAGCACCTTAAGGATTTGGTCCACGAGTGGTGAGGGCACGGTGATGATCATTCGCCCGCCGGGCTTGAGAAAGGCGGCGCAACCGGTGGTGAGGGATTCGTGCGCTGCATCGGGAAAGTGTTCCAGCACGGCCAGCAGCGTGATGATGTCGAACTTTTCGCCGGCAGGCATGGCCTGCGGGAAAAAACCGGGGACGAGCGTGAAATTCTCCTCAACCACCCGCGCTTTCAAGGTCGGGTCGATGCCCAGACAATTCGGCGCCAAGCCGGGTATCGCCCGGAACAGGACGCCGTCCACGCTGCCGATATCCAGCACCCGCGCGCCCCACGGAATAAAGCGTCGGGCTTTATGGATTCGCCAGTGCTGTAGTAAACGGTCCAGCGCGGTCATGGTGTTGCGACAAAATAAATTTGTTGTTTCAAACGGCGCCGCGGTAAAGCGTCTGGCGCCAAAGCGCAGCCGGATCGCGCCGCAGAATCAGGAAGACAATTGCAGGAAGCCGCGCCAAGTCCAGTCGCATCCGGGTTCCACCTTGATTTCGGGTAGGATTCGCTTTATCCAACGGGCCTTGAACGCCGAACCAACCATGTGCCTGCCTTGCCCAACTGGTGCGGAAATGCTGGCGGTCTATGCGATCCGTGCGGCAGGCAATTGGAAGTGCCCGAACGGGGCGAACACAAACAGCTTTGGCTTCCGGACATGACCCAGCCGGGACCAGGGGTTTTGCCCCACGTCAACAGCCTGGATGGCTATCGTGGCCTCGCGGTATTGTTGGTGATAATGATTCATTCGCATCTGTGCTCGTTCGGCTGGGTGGGGGTTCAGATGTTCTTTGTTCTGTCCGGCTTTTTGATTACGCGGATCCTGGTTTCCGACGCGGGGCAGGACGTGAAGACTTATCTGCTGCGGTTCTACTGGCGGCGCAGTCTGCGCATCTGGCCGGTCTATTTCGGTTTTCTCGCCCTCTGCGCCAGCGCTTATTTTTGGGTAAAGGTGCCGGAGACGATGCCGACGGCCTGGCTGTGGCTGGTGACTTTCACCTACAATTTCGGGCGCTTTTTGCCGGACTTTGTCGACTCAAATTACTTCGGGCATTTCTGGACTTTGTGCATCGAGGAGCAATTCTATCTGTTCTGGCCCTTCGTGGTTTACTTGCTGTCACCGCGGGGGCTGCGGCGGGTGGTGGTCACGCTGGTTATCGCCGGCCCCGTGGTGCGCCTCCTGAGCGGGCTGGGTTTAAAATCCAGCCTGGAAACGTACGATCAAATCGCCAAAGCGGTTCATAGTTTGCCGACGTCGCACTTGGACGCATTCGCGCTGGGGGCGTGGTTGACGGTGTTGCCGGCCGGCGCGCGGGCTTGGTTGAGCGGGCGGCCCATGAAGATTTTACTGACGATGCTAGCGGTGACGGTGGTGGCGGGATTGACGCAGGCTTGCTGCTTGCAGCTGAATCACCTGACCCCCGCTTGGCTCGCGTTCGGCTATGGGGGCCTGGCGGAATATTTTCAATACACCTGGGCGTACTCGTTACTGAATGCGACGAGCGCCGCCCTGATGCTCTGTGCGCTGGAGCCCACATTTTTGCAGCGGTGGCTGGCTTGGCCCTGGCTTTCCTATATCGGTAAGATTTCCTTTTGCCTTTACGTGGTGCATCTGCCGTTGATGCATATTTCGCATGCGATCTGGCCGGCGAGTTACCATTCCGCGCAAGGATTAACGCGGTTCGCGATTTATTTCCTGGTCGCACTTGGAGTGTCGTCCGCCTCCTACCATTGGTACGAGCGAAAATTTCTCGCGCTGAAAAATTCGGGTTGGGGCGCGCCGGGCCCGGCAGCTTCCACCCGGACCGCCGATCCAGATTAACTTGGGCGGACGATAGCGAGCCGAACTTGCCCGCCAAAGCGTCCCGGCGGAGGGGTCAGGTCGAAGCGCAAATACCTTTCCGGACGAAGTTATTGCGCCACGCTCACTCGCCCAGGGGACTTGAAGGCCAACCTCGGCGCGACTTTGACCGGTTGCGCAGCGCCTTCGCCCCGAGCCAGCGGGGGGGGTGGGTTCCCACTTGATTAGTTTCTGCATTCACTCTATCCAAGGCGCGCTGAACACGGAACTAACGATCGTCATGCCTTGCCTCAACGAGGCGGAAACCCTGGCGCGGTGCATTGAAAAGGCGAACGCCGGCATTGCGAAAGCCGGCATCGCCGGCGAGGTGCTGGTGGCGGATAATGGCAGCACGGATGGTTCCCAGGACATCGCCCGCGCGCACGGGGCCCGCGTGGTGACCATCGCGGCCAAGGGGTACGGCAGCGCTCTCCGCGGCGGGATCGAAGCGGCCCAAGGCCGGTGGATCATCATGGGCGATGCGGACGACAGTTATGATTTTTCCAACATTATCGGCTTTGTCCAAAAACTGCGGGACGGCTACGACCTAGTGATGGGATGCCGGATGCCGCGCGGCGGCGGCACCATAATGCCGGGGGCTATGCCGTGGAAGAACCGTTGGCTCGGGAATCCGGTGCTCTCGACGATCGGCCGGCTCTTCTTCAAGTGTCCGGCGCAGGATTTCCATTGCGGTTTACGTGGCTTTAGCCGGGCCGCGTACGGTCGGATGGAATTAAAAACCACCGGCATGGAGTTTGCCTCCGAAATGGTGATCAAGGCGACGCTTAAATCCCTCCGGATTACCGAGGTGCCGATCACCTTGCACAAGGATGGGCGTTCCCGGCCGCCGCACTTGAAGCCGTGGCGGGACGGCTGGCGGCACTTGCGATTCATGCTGATTTACTCACCGCGCTGGCTGTTCCTGATTCCCGGCCTCGTCCTCGCCAGCGTCGGCAGCATCGTTACCTTCCTGTTGGCGGTCGATCCGGTTCACGCCGAAGGGGTGACCTATGACGTGGGCACCCTGGCCGTGGCCGCCATGTTGATCATTGTGGGCTTTCAACTCGTGGCGTTCGCGTTTTTCACGAAAGTCTTCGCCATCGCCGAGGGGTTGCTCCCGGACGATCCGAAACTGGCGCCGGCGTTCAAGTTTTTCACCCTCGAAAAAGGTTTGGTGGCTGGATTGTTGGTGTTGCTGGCGGGATTGGGGTTCTTGGTGCGGGCGGTTTGGATCTGGAAACAAATTGGCTATGGCGCGATGCCCTACGCGGAAAACTTACGCCGACTGATTCCCGCCGTGGCCCTGGTTGTTTTGGGAGTGCAGGGGATCTTCTCGAGTTTCTTCATGAGCGTGCTGGGCTTGAAAACGATTTCCCGCTCCCCGCCGGCCGCGGTGGAAGAAGGTCGTTGAACCCATTTGATCCGGGTGCCGGCGGCTTCGTGAACCGGCGTTCCGGATTCGCTTGCTCAGCGAATTCTGACCAAATACCAGGCCTTCGGTCCTTCGGCCCCACGTAATTTCAAAGCCACCTCGGCCATGACTTCGCCGTCCACCTGAGTTCGCCACGCGTCCGGCGTGGTGGTCCAATGAACGGTCAGCGTCTCCGAACTGGCGAGTACGTATTTGATCCCGCGGCGGCGCAAATCCGCGCCCGTTTCAGTGTGTGTTACGTGGAGAATCCGCCGCTGGCCAAAGGGTCGCCACAACGAAGTTTCCGGATCATCGAAGGAGACAATTCCCAGCGGATTAGCGTCGGGTGGCAGGATGGCGAGCGCCGGGGCAAAAGCCTCG
>Ga0302322_100006665_pt1 | contig 10262 bp, 7 predicted proteins | sample Fen_T0_2_FD_203757 | JGI IMG/M metagenome (GOLD analysis project Ga0302322, IMG submission 203757) | Peat permafrost microbial communities from Stordalen Mire near Abisko, Sweden - Fen_T0_2 | ecosystem: Environmental > Terrestrial > Soil > Wetlands > Permafrost | place: Sweden: Abisko... | reverse complement strand
AGCGAGAACCAGCCGCCCCAACCGGTAGCCTGGTTCCAGTAGGCACTGGCGACGTTGTTGGTGCTGTCCACCATGAACAGGTCCAGGCTGGTGGAGAACCGCGACACCGCGGTCACCGCTGAGCCCGGCGAGGCGATCCCACCCTGCACGGTGAACCAGTCCGCGGCCCATCCGGTGATGGAGTTCCAGTAGATGGACACCACCCGACCGTCGGAGCGGGTCGTGAACAGATCCAGGTGGATGCTGTCGCGGGCCACCGCGGCGATGGTCGACGGCACCCGGCAGGTTATCGTGCCGAGCTTCACCCAGGTGGTCCAGACCCCGGTCGCTGTGTCCCACGATGAGGCCCAGACGTGCCATTCGCCACCGACGGCGAACACATCGAGGTGTGACGGGTAGCGCGACACCGCGGTGACCGTCGAACCCGGTTGCGCGGCGCCGCCGGCAAGCTGCTGCCAGTCGCGCCAGTCCCAGCCGCTGCTCGAGTTCCACGCGATCGTCATGATGCGGGTGTCGGAGGCGGTCGTGAACAGGTGCATGTTGTTGCTGTCGCGGACCGCCACGTTCACCGTTGCACCCGGGCTGCAGGCCACGGTGCCGACCTTGACCCACGACGACCAGTTGCCGGGCGAATCCGAGGACGCCCACCAGACGTGGCCGTCACCGCCGACGGTGAATGCGTCGAGGTGCTGGCCGTACCGGTTGGCCACGGTGACCGGCGAGCCGCCACCACCGGGATGCGTCGCACCGTTGCTGATGTGGGTCCAGCCGGCCCACCCGGCCGCGCCCGTCCACGTGTTCGCCATCGCCCGGCTGTCCTTGGCGACGGCGAACACGTCGAGACGGTCCGACGCCGAAGCCACCACGCTGATCGGCGTGGTCTTGCGACCGGCAAGCGATGTCGGGATCGAGAACGGGGTGTGCACCAGCAGTTGCGTGTTGCGGTCCTCGGGTGCGCCGGGCCGGCTGAGCACGCCGTGAGTGCGCTGCTGGAGGTCGTTGGCGGCGAGTTCGCGCGACAGCGACGCCAGCGTCGCCGGGGCGTGGATGTCGCCGCCACGCCAGTCCAGCGGCGCGTCGATGTCCACCATGGTGGTGAAGATCGAAATCGTGCCGCCGCCCTCGCCGATCTCGAAGATCCGGCTCTGGTACGGCCAGTCGATGTGGGAGGCCGTCGTGACCTCCCAGAAGCCACCGGCGATCGTGTAGCGGCGCGAGTGCGAGGCAATCTTGTTCTTGTGGTTGTGCCCGTTCACCCAGAGGATCACGTTGGGGTACCGCAGCAGCAACGTCGTCAGGTCGCCCCCGCTGTGCGCGTTGTCCTCAATGGCTGACGCGAAGCCGTTGTCCATGGTGGTCGACGTGTGGTGCGAGTAGATGACGAACAGCTTGTCGTCGACCCCCGGGTTCTGCACGACCGTCGGGGTGGCCCGGTTCGGGTCACCGTCGAGATACAGCGAACTGTTCGCCCGTAGCTGTGCCTCCAGCCAGCGGAACTGCTCGTCGCTGAGCCACCCGTTGGCGCCGCCCGGCGCGTAGGTGGTGTCGAGCACGATGTGGTGCACCAGGTCGTCCGCGCCCGGCGGGATCTTGTAGTAGGCCCGGTCGCTGCCGGAGCTGAAGCCGTGCCCGCTGGGGAAACCCGACGTGACGAAGTGCTCCTGGACGAACTGGCCCCGGCTCAGCAGCCGCCGGTTGCCGTCGGCCGGCACAAGTACCCCGGGCAGGTTGGCGAACACGACCGACTCGAAGATGTCGATGTAATCGCCGATGCCGTCACGCCTGTCGGGCAGACCCAGCATCCCGCTGGGTTTGAAGCCGCCGACCGCGAAGTTCTTCAGGTTGAACGCGAGCGTGCTCACGATGTCGCTGTCGATCGGCACGTTGCCCTGTACGAGCGCGTCATGGTTGCCGTACGCCGAATACCACGGCATGCCCAGGCCGCTCGCGGTGTAGGAGTTGCGGGCCACCGCCGGCAGGTTCAGCACCTCCGGGAACCCTGCCTGGAAGTTGAGATCCAGCCCCGGACCGCGGGTGTTGCTGAGCTCGAACTGCTTGTTCGACGGGTGCCAGTAGTGAATGTCCAGCCCGAGGCTGTCACCGGTGACACTGTGGTCGAACGAGTTGCCCGAGTTCGGGACGATCAGACGCCCGTCCAGCAGGTCGATGTACCAGCGCACCTCGTTGTACTGGCAGTTGTCCACAGCGTCGCCGGTGACGACCGTGAATGCCAGCGGCAGCCCGGTTCTCGGTCCGTGACCGACATTCCGGATGGCCCGGCACATCGCGTCGACCACGTGCGTCGACATGCTCTCGTGCGCCCGGTACGCCGCCGATGTCGGATACGACGCGAAGTGCGGCGCCCCGTCGTCGGCATACCGGTCGAGGAACTCGACCCGCAACGGCGACTGGTCATCGACGATGTGCAGGTCGGTCATCTGCGCGAACGCCGCGAGCGGCCGCGCCACCGGCGTCACCGCGCCGGTGAGCTCGGTCCGCACGACATGCGGCTCACCGGGCCCGGCTGTCGTCTGGATCCGGCGATAGCCGCCGTCGCCGGGATCACCCAGCTGAACCGTGCCGTCCAATGTGGTCAGTGCAGGCGAGTTCGCAGCACGGACCGCCACCGGATCGCTCAGGTCGATCACCGCCGCCGCCGCCCCGGTTGCGGACAGTTTCAGGAAACCTCGGCGAGAGATGCTCACCGTTCCTCCTTCGGGTGGAGTTGGCCGAGCCCGAGGGTCCCGACCCGACACCCGTAAGGCGTTCCATCTCGTTCCCACCACCATCAGTCGACCGGCGAGGCCGCCGGCAGGGTCGTTGCGTCGTCGGGTAGATCCTTGGTCGCGACGGCGACCAGATCCGCGGCCCACAGCGCCATCAGGTGTTTGGAGATGCCTGAGGCCACGAGATCAGGGAACTGTCGGGCCAGTTCACTAACCGTTGCACTGCCCTGTTCGGCGAGCGCGCACGGCGCCTCCTGAAGACCCGCACGGCGCCGGGCGGACGAACGCTCACCGAGCCTCGCCGCGGAGTTGGGCCCAGTAGCCCTCGTCCTCGACGTCGCGGGGCTGGCGGCGGGCGGAGCGGTGGGTGTCGAGGTTGATGAGGCTCGGCGGGTCGGCGTCCGGGTAGCGGTCCTCGGGCTCTGCCTGCTCGGCCCTGGCCCGGCGGGTGGCGAACCGGTCGCGCAGGCTCGGCGGGACGGGGTCCCCGTATGTCGTCGCCGTGGGCGGCTCGTACACGTCGCGCGGTGGCCAGGACGGTTCGGTGAGCACGGCGGTTGCGCTGCGGTACGTGGTTGCTGCGGGTTCGTCGCGGTAGGACGGCGGCGGCACGCTGCGGAAGGAGCCGGTCTGCGAAAAGAGCTCCTGTTCCTGCCAGGACTGTTCGGCCGGTGGGGCGGCCCAGCGGAAGCCCGGTCTGCGGCCGGCGCGGCGGGAGCTCGGGGTGGGCACTGCCCGGCCGACCGGGGCGATGGACGTCGTGGTGCGGTCGGCCGACAGCTGCTGGCGGCGGCGATGGCGTTCGGCGGACAGGCGCAGGCCGAGTGCGACGGTGGTGAGGAACATGAGGATGAAGTAGCTGGCCATGACCCAGACCGCCGCCGGGCGCCCGGCGCTCAGGCCGTGGGCGAGCGCCACCGGCCAGGCCAGATAGGCCAGCGCGTGCAGCGGTCGCCACAGCCAGGCCCGGCCGTTCTGCGCGAAGCGGGCCCGGACGATGCCCGTCCACATGACGGTCACCATGAAGTAGGCCGCGATCGTGCCGATGCCGACCGTCACCGGCGCCGACGTGAAGGGAATCAGCGCACCCAGCAGGCCGACCCGGCTGGCCGCGACCTCGGTGCCGATGTGCAGGACCAGGAAGGTGATCGCGATGATGCCAAGGCTGCGGTGCACGGACTGGATCCACATCCGGTGCCTCGCCAGCAGCAGGACGCGGTCGGTGGCGACCAGGCCGGCGATGACCGTCAGGCTCAGCGACACCAGTGTGAACACGCCGGCGTAGAACTGCGCGAAGCCGACGAAACCGGTGAGCACCGCGCGCCCGCCGTCGGTCAGGATCCCGAGCCCGATCAGACCGGCCAGCACGACCAGGCTGACGCCGCCCGCGGACGAATGCCCGCGCCGGGCCGGCGGATACTGTCGAGCCATTGTTGATCCTCAATCTGAGTAACGCCGCCGGCACATTCGGCAACAGGTTCGGCTCCGAAAGACAACCTCAAACCTAGACATCCACGCAGGGGCGGTCAATTTAAGTTTCAGCGAATACCCTCGGTGCATATCGACGGCCGAAATGAATTCCCGCTTAGGCATTCCACAGCCAAAGAACAACCGGCGGCCGGCCCGAACGGCCCTGCACTGCGCAGACGACCCGCAGGCAGGGCCCGCCCGGCGAGCGGTGTCGGCGCCCGATTCGTGAAGGTTCGCTTAAGTCGGCGTTAGGACTGGCCGCATCAGGAGCCGGCACCGCAGGCAGGCGTGGCCCATGATCCGAAGCACGCCGAATCCAGCGACACAACCTCGGTGCGGGTTCGCCGAACCGGTTGCTGTTCGTCCGGCAGGCCGATTCCCCGCTGATGGCCTCGAAGGGCTCCGGGATCTACAACGCCCGGTTCGGCACGTCGGAGGTCTACACCCGCACCACTGCCAACCACGGCAACTTCATCTACTACGCCGGTGGATGGCGGCCCTGGGGCGACATCTCCGCATAAAAAGCACAGGCAAAAGCCTGCTCCGGTACCTCGGGTGAGGTACCGGAGCAGGCTTTCGGCTAGTTGGTGACGGTGATCCGGACCGCGTCGAAGGCCGGGGTCTCGTTGGCCTTCTGCATCATCGGAATACGGTGCGAGCCGTCGCCGGCCCAGGCGGCGCACTGGGCGGTGCCGCTGGTGGGCATGCCGATCACGTTGATGGTGATGGTGTCCGGCCGGGAGCCGCCGCCCTTGTCCTCGGTGGCGACGAAGAACGCCGGTGCCACCGTCGGGTCGGGGGCCGCGTTGGTGCTGGCGAGCATGCGGCATGCCGTGTGGAAGTGGCCGCGGGTCAGGCCCTCGGCCGTCAGGAACGCGCTCTCGAGGTAGTAGCCGCCGGCTGCGGCGCCGAGGAAGCGGTCGCGGACCAGGTTGCGGGTGCTGACCTGGATGGTGAACGCCTGGCCCACCCGGACCCGCTGCGGCGCCCCGACAATGAGCAGCGTCGGGTTCTTGTCCTGGCTGCTGACCTCACCGAACGCCGTGCTCACGCACCGCGGTGCGAGTTGGAAGCCGTCGTGCGCCTGAAGCTTGCTCTGCTTGCAGTCGTCGCCGAGTGTGTCCAGGGTGGCGCCGACGGTCGGCACGCCGGTCGCGCCGCCGGTCGCGCCGCCGGTCGCGCCGCCGGTCGCCGGCGGCGTCACGGGCGGGGTCGGGCAGTTCGGGTTGACGCGGCGCCACTTGGGCCGGCCCGCCACCTGGCCGTCGCCGAGGTGGTTCGTCACCTTGCGGCCGTTCTGCGTGCCACCGGCCACGTCGCCGGCGGTCTGGCCGGTCTTTGGCACGTCACCGGCGGCCGGGTCGGCGCCGCCGTCGGCCGATGCGCTGGCCGACGCCTTGGAGCCGGCTCGCGTGCTGGCCGGGGCGCCACCGGTCGCGGGGGGTCGCGCGGTGGACGTCGTACAGTTGTTCCCGCCGCCCTGCGGTCGCCTCGTGGCCGCGTCCGCAATCTGCGTCACTGTGAGGCCCGCCACGAAGGCGAGCACCGCAGCACCGATGGTCACCACTCGCTTGCTCCGGAAGATCCCGGGCTTGCCTTCGGTCGAGCCGGCCTCTTCTTCAGACCAGCGCCGCCGTGCGTCTGACCTTCGCTGCATGACGGAACCTCTCATTTCTGATCAGGCGCCGAATGCTCGGCGCCGCCGGGGTGGCGGGGGTAGCGGAACCAAAACAACCCGCGGAGCGCGGCTTGAAGTCGGGGGAAACCTTGTATCCGGATTCCAACCTAGGTTTAGTGATTGACCATCGTCAAGCTCTGACGGACGAACTAAGCAACTCTAAAGACAGTCCCAAAGCCCACTTATAAGGTGCGCTTCCCAGGCCTTCGCCGGGCACTTCCGGGCAGGCCAGAGCCCATCCGCAAGGATCGTTGAAAGACGTCGAAGAATTGTTTGCCGGAAATTCATACAGGGTCGGGCGTCCAATTTTGACGCGCCTGTTCACCGAGCGGGGAGATCCCGAATCTTAGGGAGCAGGCCCACTCGGCGCCGCGGCCAGGCTCTTGCTCTTGATGGGCGATTCCGCATCCAGCGATTCCGCATCGGGCGATTCCGCCGGCGATTCCGCGTCGGACGAAGCCGCCCCCTCCGCAGGGGGGTCGATCCCCCTGCGGCGCTGGAGCATCAGGCCGATGACGGTGATCGCGGCGATGAGGAGCAGTACCGCCAGGGTCCAGCCACCGTACGACGGGCCGCTCGCCGGCGCATCGGTGCCGGTGTCGGCGGCGGCGCGCGTGTCGCCGGTGGTCACGCCGCCGTGCTCGGCGCCGTGTGCGCCCGGTGCGGCCTGGCCCGCCGGGACGGCCTTCAGCACGAGCACCGGAGCGGGGTGTTCACCGGGTGCGGCGCTCGCCCCCGGCTGACCAGTCCAGCGCACCTGCGTGCCGTCGGAGTTGGTGAGCACGACACCGAACGACAGTTTCGCCATGGCCGGCAGTGGTCCGATCGAGAGGTACAATTCGGTCTTTCCACCCGGCGGGAGCGCCTTGTCGGGCATCGCGAACCACTTCACCGCCGTCGTGACCTCGGTGATCTGGTAGCCGTGCAGCGAGGCGATCGGCTTGTCGATCTTCGCGTTGGTCATGGCCGGGGCCCAGTCGGGCACCGACATGGGGTACACCTCGGCGATCGGGGTGTCGCTCGGCAACTGCAGGTCGACCGCGGTGATCGAGGCGGTGGGGCTGTCGTTCGTGATCAGCAGTTTCAGGTCGGCGGCGCCACCCTGGGTGGCCTCGGCCGGCGTGATGGACACGTCCGCCGCGGCGGGCGCGGCGACGCCGAGCAGGGTCAGGACGCCCGCTACGGCGATGGCTGCGCGGACAGCCCGCCGTGGCCGCTGCCGACGCTCCGCCTCCGAGTACTCCACACCTGGTTGTTCGATGGGTGGGGCTGCAGGGTTCAATCCCCGGCCAAGATATTTTCGACCGTGACCTGCGGTGCCCGGAGCGGCACCAGGTGTCACAAGGCGTCAGCCGGCGCGCTTGGCGTCGACCCGGCTCAGGACGGTGCCGATCATGCGGCGCCAGTCGGCGGTGAACTCCGGGCCGGTGGTGTGCTCGCCCACCCAGTACACCGCGTAGCTGGCCATGACGATCGCGTTGCCCTGGCCGACCACCGCCACGGCGACGTCGGCCGAGCCCGGGTTCGCCGGCTCGTACACCTTGTGCCGCACCGTCACGAAGCCCTTCCACCCGCCCGAGATCAGCGGCTCGATCGTGCTGGTCTCGGTGTATCCGGCCTCGGCGGTGCCGTCGCGCGGCCCGGCGGACTGCGAGGCGCTCGGCGGGCAGGCCTCCATCGTGTCCTGCAGGGCCGTGAACGCCGACTCCATCGTGGTCGCGTCCTTGTATGCGAGGCCCAGCTGCTCGAATGCCTGCGCGCCCTTCTCGCCCTCGTCGGCCATCGACGCGGTGATCACGGTCGGCGAGCCGGAGACCGGCGGCCGGGTCGCAGGCCCGGGGCAGAGCGGCAGCAGGCTCGTCGGCGGTGCCGACTGCTCGGGGCGCTTCCACGTCGGCCCCGCGTCGGCCGGCTGCAACACACCGGCCTGCAGCATGGCGACCGTGTATGTGGCGCCCCGGCCGTCGTCGCCGCCCGAGCAGCCCGCCAGCGCCAGCGTCACCACCGCACAACCGGCGGTCATGATCCGAAGCATTCTCCTGGCCATCGACACGCCGCCATCCTTGCACGGGACGAGTTGACCTCGGAAAGTCCCGATCCCACCCAGGGGTACCACGACTCTCCAAGGTCAACCGGCGGAACCGTCAGTCGCCCTGATTGCCCGTGCAGTGGATGGGGAACTCCACGGTGACCGTGGTGCCGGCGCTCGTCACGGTGACGACGGCGGTGCCGGAGAGGCCACCGGTCGGGGTCAGCGTGTTGAGCTTCACGACCGAGCCGTTGCCCGCCGCGTTGGTGGCGAACGTGTCGGTGTGCAGCGCATACCACGTGGTGGCGGTGGGGGCGAATACGGTGTACGTCGCGCTGTAGGTCGTGCCGGGCAGGCCCCCGGCGACCGCGATCTCGATGTCGGCGCCGAAGTCGTCGCAGTAGTTGCCGTGGTACTGCTCGGCGGTGATCGAGCCGATCGGCGACGGCACCGTGGTCGCCAGCGCCGTCGCGCCCGGCATGAGTGCGGCGGCAAAAGCCGCGGCGATGGCGCCGAACGCGATCCTGGATCTGATCATCATTTCCCTTTCCCCCGAGGACATGGTGATCGCAATCTATGGCAATGCCGGGCGACGGCAAACGCGATGTGACATTCCGAATCAATTGCAACCATTCAGGCCGCTGACTACGTCACCGGCACCGGCACAGGCCGCAGCACGACGGTGTCGAGCATGGCCGCAGGGCCGCCGCCGAAGGACGTCAGGCGGCGGCGCAGCGGCCCGGGCAGGTGCGGCAGCAGGCGCATGGCCTGGGCCATCGTCCACAATTGCAGCTCGCCGCGGGGCACCAGCGTGGACAGCACCGAGGGGCCGATCCGGCGGCTGTGCGCGATCGGGGTGGCCATCGCCCGCTCGTACGCTCCGAATGCGACCGTGTGGTCGCCGTCCGCGGCCGCCAGCTCGGTGGCCAGCACGTAGGCGCCCACCGCGGCGATGCTCGTCCCGCCGCCGACCGCGGGGCCCGGGCCGTAGCCGGCGTCGCCGACCAGCGTGATCCGGCCGCGTGACCAGGAATCCAGGCGGATCTGGCTGATCGAGTCGAAGTAGAAGTCCCCGGCCGCGTCCAGGTGCTCCAGCAGGCGGGGCACCTCCCAGCCCAGGTCGCCGACCAGGGAGCGCAGCAGCCGGCGCTGGGCGGCGGTGTCTCGATGGTCGTAGTCGAGCTCGGTCTCACTGCGCAGCAGGAAGCCGGCCCGCAGCCGGCCCGGGTGGCGGGTCGGGTAGACGGCGACCGCCCGGTCCTTGGCGAAATACATCGGGACGGCGGTGTCCATGCCCAGGAAATCCGGCACCGTATAGACCGCCAGATATCCGCCGAGAAATCTGCGGTACTGCGACTCGGCCCCGAACACCAGCCGCCGGACGCCGGAATGCAGCCCGTCGGCGCCGACGACGAGATCGAAGGTCTGCCGGATGCCGTCGGCGAAGGTCACGTCGACCCCGTCACCGGTCTCGGCCAGGACTTCGATGGTCGTGCCGAACCGATAGTCCACATCGGCGCGGGTGGCGTCGTACAGGATCTCGGCCAGGTCGCCGCGCATGATTTCGACGTGCCGGTCGGAGGTGCCCGCCAGCAGTTGCCGGGCGTCGATGGTGATCGGGCGGTGGCCGGTGCGGAACAGCGACATTTCCTCGATGCGGATACGCGCCTGCCGCACCGCGGCCAGAAGACCCATGCGCTCGACGACCTCGACGGCGGGGCCGAGCAGGTCGACCGCCTGACCGCCGTCGCCGGTGCGCAGTTCCGTGGTGCGCTCCACGACGGTGACCCGGAAGCCGGCGCGACGCAGCCAGTAGGCGAGCACGGGGCCCGCGATGCTGGCGCCGGAGATGAGCACGTGCATGGCCGCTCCATTCCCTCGTTTACTTACCTACCGGACGGTAAACGCTTACCTTCCGGTAAGTCAAGTAACATCGGAAGGTGCCGAGACCCAGAACCAGCGAGACCGCCGACCGCATCCGCGCCGCGGCGCTCGAGGTCATCGCCGAGAAGGGCTTCCAGCAGGCCAGCCTGCGCGAGATCGCCGAGCGGGTGGGGATCACCAAACCCGCGCTGTACTACCACTTCACCTCGCGCGAGGACCTGGTCCGCAGCCTGGTCCAGCCGCTCGTCGACGACGTGGAGGAACTGCTCGACGAGCTCGAGTCGGGCCGCTGGCCGGGCGACCTGAGCGACAAGCGGGCGGTGCTAGGGGCCTACTTCGACGTGACGTACCGCAATCGCGGCATTACGAAGATGGTCATGCAGGACCCCAGCGTGCTCGCCCACCTCGACCTGGTGACGTCGGTCGACGCGTGGCGGCGGCGCTTCGAGGCCCTGCTGGTTGGCCCGGCCCCGAC
>Ga0302322_100006663_pt1 | contig 10264 bp, 8 predicted proteins | sample Fen_T0_2_FD_203757 | JGI IMG/M metagenome (GOLD analysis project Ga0302322, IMG submission 203757) | Peat permafrost microbial communities from Stordalen Mire near Abisko, Sweden - Fen_T0_2 | ecosystem: Environmental > Terrestrial > Soil > Wetlands > Permafrost | place: Sweden: Abisko... | reverse complement strand
GTGCTTGCTGCTGCTGTACAGGTTGCGCATACATGTTAGGTGCTTGCTGCTGCTGCATAGGTGGTGCAGGCATTGTCTCATATGCAGATTGCTGTATGGGCTGCTGTATGGGTTGTTGCTGCTGCATGGGTTGCTGCACTGGTTGCTGCTGCTGCATGGGTTGGGGTTGTGGTGCAGGCTGCTGCACCGGCTGTTGCGGCGCCTGAGTGAAGTACTGCTGTTCTGGTTCAGGAGGGGATACGCGTGTCATATTTGGTTTTGAGTCATCTGTGAGCCAGGAAGGTATGGCAGGTGCTTGTTGTTGGGCTTGTGGTACCGGTGGCTGTTCCAGGGGTGCAGACGGCTGGCGCTGCACAGGCGGAGGTGGCTGAACATTCGTCGGAATTCTTTGTTCTACCGTTGGCATCTCGGTAGGTGGGGGCGGCACATTTGTTTTTGGCGAAGGTGCAGATGGCTTAGGCGAAGCAATCTGTGTCTTATCCGAATCGTTTAAGATACCAGTGAGCCAGTCGGGCAACTCGCCAACTGGAGCAGCAGACTGTGGGGCAGCAGTATTTGGCCCGTTTAGATTAACGAGATTACTTGCGCTAATCTCCATTGTAGGAGCATCGGGAATCTGAGATTGTGGTTCCAGCGGCTGCGATGTCGGTGCCTGCATATAGCCAGGCTGAGGAGTCATCGGCCGCGAAGGCATAGGAGCGTTCTGCGCTTGTTGCAGCATAAACTCGACCTGAGCAACTTTTTCGGCCCAGCCACGGCTACGCAAGAAGCCCAGTAGAGCGTTATAGACTGTTAGAGCCTGTTCCTGCTCACCTAAGAGGCGATGTGCCTCTGCAGCCTCTTGACAGAGCTGAACCAGCTGGTCGGATTCCTCTGCCGTCAGAGCATCCAGGTTGACTCGATCGACCGCCTCATCAAAGTGAACCGTTGCTGTACGCAGGTCGCCGCGTGCTCGATAGCACTGGCCGAGAGCATAATAGCAAGAAAGAGCATAATCAGGATCATTGAGCAGGAGTTGGAACTGCTGAATCGCCTCGTCCCAACGCTGTTGTTCTTGATAGAGCCACCCTAAAAAATAGCGAGCATCTGGTCGATCAAAGCCACTCTCAAGGATCTGCTCACAGAGGTCGATGGCATCATCGAAACGGCCCTGGTTTTGAAAAGTTTGCGCCTGCTGTAATGCCCCTGTGACCTGGTTGGCAGTAATTCTCTTACGAGGGCCGCCCATTCCGTCACCACTGCCTGCAACGGCCGATGGTCCAGAATTTTGCCCTCCTCCAAAGCTGCCCGCGCTACCCATATTACCCATGATGCCAGTATTCCCTCCGCTTGTATTTCCCGATGTAACTGTCTCGGTGAGATTGTTTGACTGATCACTGCTCGCTGTAGGATCGTCTACAACGGAGCCATCACCGTTATCAGGATGAATTGATGAAATTGTTGTATTGCCTGCCAGAATCTGTGCGAGTAACTGTTGGGCCTGTGTATTTGCCCCATCGGCGCGTAAGGCCTCTTCGCAGTGTACACGTGCCAGGCCGAGCTCATTTCGCAGAAGATAGCCTTGCGCGGCTGCCAGGCGTTCCTGAAGCATGCGGTGAATGTCTTTCTTCTCGAAATAATAGTTTGCGAGTCGCTCATGTGGTTCCGGGTCGCCTGGTGACAACTGAACCGCTTTCTGCCATGTTGCTTCGGCACGCTCGCTCTGTCCCGCATGCGAGTATAGATCCGCCAGATGTAAATAGGCCTGATAGGCATCGTTGCGCCTGTTTAGAATGGCATATATCTCTGCCGTTTTGCTCAGGGCAATGATATCGCCTGGCTCGCGTTGCAATATGGACTCATACTCATTGAGCGCAGGTTGCCACTGCTTCATCTGCATGTAGCAGAACCCTAGACCATTGTGTGCAGTTGTGTCTTCAGGGAACTCGGCGAGTGCTTGCTGGTATCCATGCATAGCCTCCGCCCAATGACTATCCCAGCGGTGGCGATCGGCTACATCCATAGCTGCACTAAACTTTTCATTGTTCCCAGTCATGAATGGGTCCACTTTCTCGAACGAGAGCACAAGGGAGTAGCAGGCTACATGGTTGCATAAGCACCACTACTGATCGTGCTTGTAAGTATGGTCTAGTCAAAACTAGGTTACTACAAATCCTTGAGCAGAGCACTTCCTTTGGTACTAAGGTACTGCATGATGTCGCGTTTCGTGTCTATATTCCGGGTATCTTACAAACTACTGGATGCTAGAATTAGCCGCGATAGTTGATGTACTGTAATGGGACTGGATATTCCTTCTGTTTGAGCAAGGCTATAACTGCTTGTAGCTCGTCTCGGCTCTTCGCCGTGACGCGTACGCTATCGCCCTGAACCTGTGTACGTATCTTTGGATAACTCTCGCGAATAATTTTGCTAATTTCCTTTGCTTGTTCCTGTGTGATACCCTGCTGCAGTTCTATGACCTGACGTATACGGCTCCCTGCGGCATCCTCTTCTTTGCCAGGCTTAAAAATCTTAAGTGATAATTTCCGCCGGATCGCCTTAGATTCCAGGATATCGCGTACACTTTTGAGTGAAAGTGTGCTATCGGTGACGATAGTTATGTCTTCCTTGCCGTGTGCGATCTCGGTCTTCGTATCTTTCAGGTCATAACGCGTCTGGACCTCGCGCCGTGTCTGGTCGATTGCGTTCACTAGCTCTTGCTCGTCAAATTGCGATACTATATCAAATGAACAGTCGGCTGCCATGAAAATCCTCTCTTTGACTTGTATTTGGTACAAAATGGCTAGCGGAGGAATGCGCTACGCGTTTGGCTATCTAGTTACTAGAGAAGCCCTCTCTGGCATTGTAACGCATTTCGCATTGTGTTTCCACTTTATCCCCCAAGTGGCATAAACGAAACATAATCCTGGTATATGACTATACATGGTACATCATTTTGTGACGAAACTACAACAGACGTTTTTCTCTTAATCGTACTTCTATTATGTTTGGCAGCTGATAAGAATAGGGTGTGGTGGAAGTTGGCTAGGCTATGTGGCACCGAATGTTGTGTGTTTAATAATAGTGCTCGCTGCTACTGCGACTCGCCTTAGGGAAATTGCCGGTGAGATGGATGGTAACGCCGGCCTTCTCCAGTGCATTTCTGACCTCCTGCAGATTGGCGTCGCCATCGAGTGCAAGGATGCATGGTGCAATCTCGCGTACATTCCAGCGCTGGAACCTTTCCTGGGTGGCGATATGTTTTGCAATACTCTCATTTGGGGTCTCGATGAGCATGATCATGGAGAGCCGTGTCTCTTTATAAAGTTTGCTCCAGTCCTGCAGAGTATAGACCACATTTTGTGGTAGTGCTTTCTGCGTATGCTCTTCTAGGATCTGGATAATCTGGTCTACCGTTTTGCCGCTTGCCATGCCGCGATGCAGTGCTGCCTGAGTGAGCATCAATTGGCTCGCGACACTAATCTGTTTTACCTGTGTAAAGGGTAAAATCTTGTAGAGTGTGGGGAGGTCAAGTTGGAGGAGCAGCAGCTCGAAACTAGGTTGGACAATGAGGGAGCGTGTTGGCGTTGTCTCTGTGACTGGTACACGTTTGCCCTCTAACATCTGTGCCCCTAGTGGAGTGATGCGAAACGCACTGGGTGTGTGCAAGTCATCCTCTTCGGTCCCCTTTTGGAAACCAAGATCGACTATACCGAGTTCGTGGAGCGAAGAATTGAGCATGCAAACATAGTTGATTGCATTATAGTTGTACCATTTTTTGTAGGATTCGCGTGCTTTTTTCTCTTCACTTTTGCGTGCTTGTGCTGACATCGGTCGCCGTGAGCCGAGCGGATTTGCCTGCCAGATGTCGTGCAGCAGCGCATCAATGCTATACCACTGCCCTGGGACATGTTCGCGTAGATGGGTAAGTAGCGTTGTACGGGCCGCCAGATTATCTATGCTGAAGCCCCAGTTCCAGGACTCAAATTCATAGCGGCTGCTCATATCGCCGTCCCACTCATCATTGGACATTGACAACTCACCCACATCGTCCCAATGCAGGTCTTTTTGCCAATGATCCAGGAGCAGATATGTTTGTGTTGCCACATCGCATTCCGCCCATGCCGCGATTTTACCGCCAACCTGGAGCCGTGCCTTGATATTATCAACCGGAGGCTTGACGACTGTGATGAGATGCATCGCTATCATGATCTCAAAGAGCATATCCACATACATGTCATTATCGCCCATGTATTGCGTGCGTTCCATACCCTTCATCTGCGGGTAGAGTTTCTTTGTGATGCGCTTGGGAACTCTACCATCTTTCGTAGGTTCGATGGCAAGCTGATAGACCGCATTAACTAATGTGGCGATGTCGTAGATCATCGTCGTTTCCGCTTGCTCAATAACTGCAGGTGCTGTTTCGAGCTGCATTGTTTTTACTCCTCTGGTTGGTATTGTTCAAGGTAGCGGATGACTTCGCGCGTCAACTGGCTGGGAGTAGAGGCTCCCGCCGTGACTGCCACACGTTTTTTACCGCGTAGCCACGCTACATCGAGCTGTGAGATATCTTCAATGCGCACTGCCGGCACGCCAGCCAGATCTTGTGAAACCTGTACCAGGCGGTTGGTATTGTTGCTGCGTGGATCACCTACAACGATTGTCAGCTCGGCCCCCGTGGCCTGTGTTGCGACAGCTTCTTGCCGTGTCTGCGTGGCAGCACATATGTCGATGTGCACTTCAGCGTGTGGATAGCGCTGTTTGATGTGCTGGATGACGCGCCGTGTGTCCCACTGTGAGAGCGTGGTCTGAGTGGAAACTGCGATCTTCTCCTCTTGTTCTGGGGTGAGTTGGAGGGTGTCTACATCCTCTTCCGTTTCAATCAGGCTAATATGGCCTGGTATCTCGCCCATTACCCCCTCGGGTTCAGGGTGGCCTTTCTTGCCGACGTAGAGGATATAATAACCCTTAGCGGTGAGATTTTTCACCAGATCGTGCGTTTTTGTAACATCAGGGCAGGTTGCATCAATACAATTCAGGCCGCGCTCATGAGCATGGTGCCTCACCTCGGGCGAGACACCGTGGGCCGTAAAAATCACTGTCCCCTCTTTTACCTGCTCCAGGATCTCTAAACGGTTGGGGCCATCAAGCGTCAGTATACCCAGCTCGCTCAGCTCGTTAATTGAGTGCCGATTATGAATGATCTGGCCGATAATATAAATTGGTCGTGGTAACGTTGTATCTTTCGCTGCATTACGTGCAATCGTTAATGCATCAACGACACCATAGCAGTAGCCGCGCGGCGATATTTTTATAACTTCCATGGATCTTCTTCCACCAGTAGTATTGACTTAGGACCTGATCTAACAAAAAGGTTGTTCTTTTTTCCATGTTACCACGCCGACGCAACCGTGGTAAGCATAACCGGACTTTTTGTATGTGGAAGAGAGATTAAGAGGCTTTCATCTCAATTTTTGTCAGAATGCGGTTGATGTCGTCTGGAGTATAGAGACAGACGGCAGGGAGCAGGCCCGCTAGCTCCTCAACGGAGGTAGAGGGGGCAAGATCAAAGATAAGCAATGGCGTGCGCCTACCTTCGCAGCCTCTCGCTATATCTGCAGCTTTGATAAAAATGGGGCCATCGACCGTTTGTGCCGGCAAGGTAATAATCAGTTGGATATGTGGGATCAGTGCTGAGACTCTGGCTGCGTTATCTTCCTGGTAGATACATTTCATGCGTGCCCGTCGTAGCAGTTGTGTATATTGGTAGCGTTGCTCGTGCGGCCCTATCAACAACGCAGAACGGCCTTGCAAGTCACCGAGGCAAGCGTCCGCGATAGATACTACCTCTGGTGCGATGTTGAACATCGATAGTTCTCCTCTATTGTATGTCTTATCCACGCGCTTTTTGTCATTATGGATATAATCACAGCCAGCCTTATTTCTGATATACATATACTATAGCAAGATAGAGACAAAACGTCATCAGGTGCTTCCCCTATTTTATTATACGGTGTGCGTACTTATACTGTTCGATGCTAGCATATTTGGATCGGATGAGTTTAAGGTTGTACTTGTTTTGCACATGTGCTAAGCTTCTTCTCAAACAGCAGGGCTTTAAAAAAGCGAAGCCTGATTTCTGACCACCTTACGAGAATGTAGTTCTCATCCTACTAGTTATAATAAGGATACAAAAAACAATGCCCTATGCCATGGGTGAATATTATGAGCGGGTCGCCGATTACGATCTTGAATATCAAAATCAATCATTGCTCGATGTGCCATTCTGGCGCGAACTAATGATGCGCTACACGCCACAGCGTGTGCTGGAGTTGGCGTGCGGTAGTGGCCGTATCGGCCTGGAGCTATTGCATAGCCCGGGCGCTTTTCATTTAGAAGGCCTGGATCTTGAGGCCGAGATGCTGACTGCCTATCGACGCAGGCTAGAGCGAGAGCCGGAGGACTTACAGGCACGCGTAACGCTGCATGAGGGTGATATGCGTGACTATCAGCTTGAGCATAAAGGTGAGTTCGATTTAATTTTTCTGCCGTTTAACTCTATCTGTCATCTTTACGAGATTGAAGATCAGTTTGATGCGTTTCGTACGACCTTTGAACACCTTGCCCCTGGCGGCCGTTTCGTTGTAGATACCTTTTTACCAGATATTGATTTTCTAAGCGATGCACTCAATCGGCCTTCAACAGTCTACCTGGAGGATGAGATTGAGGCTCCAGATGGCGAATTCACTATGTTGCTTTATACGACCAGGAAATACGATCAGCACGAGCAAGTTCAGCATCTCACATGGACGCATGAGAAGTTTTTTCCTACGGGTGAGAACGAGCGCTACTTCTCAAAGCTCGATATGCATCTTTTCTTTCCACGCGAGCTGCAGATGCTCTTCCTGGCTGGCGGCTTCGCCATTGATGCCATCTATGGTGACTACCAATGGAAACCATTTGGCCGCGGTACGCGCCAGATCGTCATAGGTCGTAAGCCAAAGACAGCATGAGAATACTATAAATAGGGAAGAAGGAAGTAGTTATGGGCGCCGAAGGTGCGAGGATGAAATTTTGCTTGTGGCAGAGCGTGTAAGTGATTATTGTGAGGTGTTTAGATTGTGATGACCTTGTGAGCCATCCATATATGATAGCCATGAGAGTTTGCTGCCATGCCGTGGGTCGCTGAACGACGCTGGAAAGGGCGAGGATGAGATTGGCGATATGTGGGAGAGAGATCTGGCATAAATTTTGGTAGTGGTTGACGCTCGCCATTCTCAGTGCTAGAATATATCCTAGTGAATAGGTCGGAATAATAGAACGTATCATCAGACGGCGCTACGCTGAGAAGGGAAAGGCCATGATGTTAAGGGTCTCGACAAAAGGCGAATATGGTGTGCGAATCATGGTTGACCTCGCGCGTCATTACGGCGGTCGTCCCCGCTCGCTCACAGATATTTCACAGGCGGAGATGTTGCCTCTGGCATATCTGGAGCAATTAGTAAAACTGCTACGTGAGGCCGAGCCTCCGCTGGTTATTAGTACGAGAGGGGCGCATGGTGGTTACAAGCTGGGCCGTGATCCCTCGCATATTATGATGGGCGAGGTTGTACGCGTCCTGGAAGGCCCGATTGCCCCGATGATCTGCGCAACGGAAGGCGAGATGACGCAGGTCTGCAATTTCCTCGACTCCTGCAGAACAAAATATCTCTGGTCACGCGTGCGGGATGCCGTTGCTCAGACGCTGGATTCTATAACTTTAGCGGACCTCGCGATGATTTCAGACGTATCCGAGGGGCCGAATGCGGCCGCGCAGTTTATTGCCCTCTCTGATATTCATGTAGGCGTAGGCACGGCAAAAAATGTGTTCTATTTGCCTGCAAATGATGGTGAACCAGAAGTTCGCCCTTTATCTTAGTTGAAGGAAGGTATCTCTAGGTATGTCTTCAGAACTTATTATTAAAAACCTCCATGCCAATATAGAAGGTAAGCCGATTCTACGTGGAGTTGATCTGACTGTACGGCAGGGCGAGATTCACGCATTGATGGGACCCAACGGCTCAGGTAAGAGCACATTGTCAAATGTTATCATGGGCAATCCCAAATATGAGGTGGTTGAGGGCGAGATCTGGTTTAAGGGCGAGAATATCCTTGAGTATTCGCCTGATCGCCGCGCACGTATGGGCCTCTTCCTGGCCTTTCAGTATCCTATGTCTATCCCTGGCGTGAGCGTTGCAAATTTCTTGCGCCGCGCTCTTGAGGCTGTGCGTGAGGGGAATAAGCCTCTGGAAGAGGGTGAGAATCCTACCGGGCAGGTTTCGAAGCGTAAAAAGACCATGCCTCCAGGCGAGTTCCGTAAGCTGCTGCAAGAGAAGATGCGCTTGCTCAAGGTCGATAATAGCTTTATCAACCGTGCCATCAATGACGGTTTCTCTGGCGGCGAGAAGAAGCGTGCCGAGATCCTACAGATGGCTCTGCTCCAGCCGCAGATTGCTTTGATGGACGAGACCGATTCCGGCCTGGATATTGATGCGCTCAGAATTGTATCTGAGAGCGTGAACGCCCTCACCGGCCCCAATCTGGGTATCTTGCTCATCACGCACTATCAGCGCATGCTGAATTATATTAAGCCTGACTTTGTGCACGTCATGTTTGATGGCCGTATCGTGAAATCCGGCGGTCGCGAACTGGCACTTGAGCTTGAGGAGAAGGGCTACGAATGGTTGAAACCTGTGGATGAGGAGAATGGAGTAACTGCAGATGCTTAATACGTTGGCTCCTGGCTTCTCTCGTGCGGCGCTAGAAGAGCTGTCGCGTCAGAGGAGCGAGCCTGAGTGGCTGCTTGCATTGCGCTTGCAGGCCTGGGACATCTATGAACGCACGCCTGCCCCACTTGGTCGTCGCGGCGATCTGGGCACGTTACGTGCTGTATCAAACTTTAAGTTTCAAGATCTGAAACCATTTACCCCTGTCGAGCAAGACGCTGTCCAGCCAGACTTTATTGAGCGCGCATTGCAGGATTCTCTGCTGAGCGAGCGCTCAGGCCAGATTGTACAGTTGAACTCAGGTGTTATTCATACCGAATTGCGCGAAGAGCTAAAACAGCAGGGCGTAATCTTGACCGATCTGGATACAGCTGTACGCGAGTATCCAGAGCTGGTACGCGAATACTTTATGACGAACTGTGTGCCGGTTGCTACAAGCAAGTATACAGCGTTGCACGCAGCGTTCTGGACCGGTGGTTTTTTCCTGTATGTCCCACGTGGGGTTGTGATCGAAGAGCCAATCCTGGCGCAGGTCTGGCTTGATAGGCCGCTGACCGCCACGTTCTCACACACGCTTATCATTGCTGAAGAAGAGAGCAGCGTGCGCATCGTTGAGGAGTATAATTCGAACGTTGCAGGTGAAGATCCATCGTTGCTGAGTGATGTGGTTGAGGTGCATGCGAAGCGTGAGGCGCGTGTCGAGTTTAGCAATCTGCAGGACCTCGGTCAGAATATCTGGAACATCACAGACAAGAATGCGCTCTATGGCCAGGATGGTAGCGTGACCTTTGTGACGGCTGATCTGGGCAGTAAGGTGAACCTGGAGACGGTTGGCGCTGGTTTAAGCGGCAATGGGAGTGCGGGTGAGCTGGTGGGAGTCTTCTTCACCGATCACGACCAGCGTTTCGCGATCCATACCCTCTCAGATCATATTGGCCTCTCAACGAATGCTGAGACGCTTGTTAAGGGGGTGCTCACCGACAATTCGCGTGTTGAGTTCGATGGTATGATCCGTGTGCGCCCCCATGCGCAGCAGACGGCATCCTTCTTGTCAGCGCATGGCTTGATGTTAAGCGGTCGTGCACGCGGCGAGTTTATACCAGGCCTGGAGATTGCCGCAAACGAAGTGAGCGCCAGCCATGGTGCCACCAGCGGGCAGATCGACGAGGAGCAGCTCTTCTACCTGATGGTGCGTGGTATTCCGCGTGCCGAGGCCGAGCGCATCGTTGTACAGGGCTTCTTCGAGCCTGTGCTGCAACGAATCCCCCTGGAGACGCTGCGCATTCGCCTGCGGCGTGGTATCATTAATCGTATGAGTGGTGCCTCCGAATCTGAGGCCGACACCTGGCTTGATGCTCAGGAGCGCTGGGAGATCGAGGGCGTTGATGAGGTCGCCGTTCAACTGGGCGGCAATCCCAACGATGAAGAGATTAAACTATCCGAGTATTAATTTCCTGAGGGCGACTTACAAGTCGACGTTGTAAATGAGGCAAGAGTGGTGTGCAGACAACCCTGCTGCA
>Ga0302322_100006662_pt1 | contig 10264 bp, 8 predicted proteins | sample Fen_T0_2_FD_203757 | JGI IMG/M metagenome (GOLD analysis project Ga0302322, IMG submission 203757) | Peat permafrost microbial communities from Stordalen Mire near Abisko, Sweden - Fen_T0_2 | ecosystem: Environmental > Terrestrial > Soil > Wetlands > Permafrost | place: Sweden: Abisko... | reverse complement strand
CGATCAATCCGGGCGGGACGGGCTCGAACTGGTGCGGCAGCGCCGGCATCGCCAAGCTCTCGTTCGATCTGACGGCGATGACCAACCTGAAGTAAACTTCTCCCTCCTGGGGGGAGGGGGCGGGCAAAGGGCGGCAGAGCGATCTGCCGCCCTTTGTCGTTTGGGCCGGTCGTATGCGCCCGGGGATTTCGCAGCGAACAAAGACCTCATCCTCTGAGGAGACCGCCGCGGGCGGTCGTCTCGAAGGATGGCCACGAAAAGATAGCTCGACCCGCCGCTTTCCTCACATGCGATAGCCCTGCTCCTCAGTGGGAGGGCGCTCCGCGGCCACGTCAGCTGCGGCTTTCGCCGGGAACCACCGTGGCGTCCTGGTCGGCATTGCGCAGCGCGAAGCGATCGCCCTGGCGGGCCAGTTCGATGTTGCGGTCGTGGAAGTCGTGCAAGGTCGAGCGGTGGCCGATGGACACGATGGTGGTCTCGGGCAGCCGCTCCCGAAGCACCCGGTAGACCTGGGCCTCCGAGGGCTCGTCCAACGATGCCGTGGCCTCGTCCAGGAACAAATATTGCGGCGCATGCAGAAGCGCGCGGGCGATCCCCAGCCGCTGCTGTTCGCCGAGCGACAGCATCCGATTCCAGTGCGCGTCGTCGTCCAATCGCGCGCCGAGCTGAGGCAGGCCGACGGCAGCGAGCACATCCCGGACCTGCTCGGCCGTGAAGGCGCTGGCTTCGGCCGGATAGACGATCGCGGCCTGGAGCGGCCCAATCGGAAAATAGGGCCGCTGCGGCAACATCATCAGCTTGGCGTGGGCGGGAATCGCGATCGCGCCGCTGCCGAACGGCCAGATGCCGGCGATCGCGCGGAACAGCGTCGATTTGCCGGCGCCGGACGGTCCCGTCACTAGCGTGCGCTCATTGGCGCGGATGCTGAAGCCGTCGGCCGAGATCAACGGCAGGCCGTTGGGCAGTGTCACCAGCAGCTGGGCAAGGTCGATCGCGTGCGAGCCGGTGGCGCTGACGATGTCGATCGACTGCGGCTCGGTCGGAAGCGACGCCGCCGCCGCAATCGTCATCTCGAAGCCGTCGAGACGGGCGACGACCGCGCGCCATTCAGCCAGGGTGCGGTAGGCACTGACGAAGAAGGACAACGCCTTCTGCACGCTGCCGAAGGCGGAGGCCGTCTGCAGCATGCCGCCGAGCTGGATCTTGTCGGCGAAATAGGCCGGTGCGGTCAGGATGAACGGAAACACCACCGCGGCCTGGGCATAGCTCGTCGTGAACGCCGTCAGTCGCTTGGTGCGGCTCATGATCCGATACCAGTTGTTCACGACACTGCCGAAGCGCTCCAACAGCCGCCCGCGTTCGGCTCCCTCGCCGCGGAGCAGGGCAATCTGTTCGGAATTCTCGCGGACGCGGACCAGGTTGAAACGGAAGTCGGCTTCGAACCGCTGCTGCTCGAACGACAGGTTGACCAGCGGCGAGCCGATCCACTGCGTCAATGCCGTGCCGAAGATCGCATAGATCAGCGCGCCCCACACCAGATAGCCGGGGATGATGAACTCCTGGCCGGAGATGGTCAGCGGCGCGGCGGCCGACAGGCCCCACAGGATGATGACGAAGGAAGCCAGTGAAACGATCGAGCTGAGCAGGCCAATCGTCAATCCGAGCGTCTGTTCGACAAACATCCGCACGTCTTCGGCGATGCGCTGATCGGGGTTGTCGGCCGCATCGCCCTTAAGCTGCATGCGGTAATGGTTGGCCTTGTCGAGCCACTGACCCAGATAGAGGTGGGTCATCCAGTTACGCCAGCGGATCTGCAGCCATTGATTGAGGTAGAGCTGATAGATCGACATCACCACGCTGACAGTCGCCAGCACGATGAAGACCCCGATCTCCCAGGCGAAGCCGCTCCAGTTCTTCTCCTGCAGGTCGTTATAGAAGCGATTGTACCACTGGTTCACCAGCACATCGATCGCGACCAGCGAGAGCTCGATCGCGATCACGGCCGCCAGCAGCGTGCGCCCCGCGACCTTGTCCTCGGACCGGAAATAGGGCAGGGCGATCCGCCAGACGATGACGATGGTCGAGCGCAGATTGTTCACAGATTGCCTGCTCCTGAAAGAAGGGACCTAGCGTCCCGATAGGAATATAGAATTTCGCCGCGTCGCATGGATTCCTAGACTAAAGTCGTAACGACCATGGGGGAGGCTCGCTTGTCGTGGCCTTGCCGGAGACCCTAGCATGCGCCCCGCGGCGAGGGGCGGGGACGGCTTTCGGATGTCGCGGGAATTTGAGCACGGTTTGGCGCCTAACAAGTCGCGAACGCATCCCGGATGTCACGACGGCATTCCCCCGCCAACAAGAAGCCGCAGGCCTGAGGCCGAGCCCTGCCGGTCGGAGGCCCAATAAGCGTGGGGGAGGAAGAGCATGTGGAACCAAGTCTATAATCCGCTGGGGAATGCGGCGCTGTCGACCATCGTGGCGGCGGTCCCGGTGGTCACGCTGCTGGTGCTGATCGCAAGTGGCAAGGTCAAGGCGCATGTCGCCGCCATCATCGCGGTGATCCTGACCAATCTGATCGCGATCTTCATCTTCACGATGCCGGCCAACATGTCGATCCGTGCCTCCCTGCTCGGTATCGTCGCGGGCTTCTTTCCGATCGGCTGGATCGTGCTCAACGTCATCTTTCTCTACCAGATCACGGTCGCGACCGGCCAGTTCGAACTGCTGAAACGGGCGGTCGGCGGCGTGACCGAAGACCGCCGCCTGCAACTCCTGCTGATCGCGTTCTCCTTCGGCGCCTTCTTCGAGGGCGCCTCGGGATTCGGCACGCCGGTCGCGATCACCGGCTCAGTGTTGATCGGGCTCGGCTTCTCGCCGCTCGCGGCCTCCGGCCTGTCCTTGATCGCCAATACCGCGCCGGTGGCCTATGGCGCGCTCGGCACACCAATCCAGGGGCTCGCCTCCGTGACCGGCCTCGACCCCTACGTCCTCGGCGCCATGGTGGGGCGACAATTGCCGCTGTTCTCGCTGATCGTGCCGTTCTGGGTGGTGTGGGCGTTCGCTGGCTGGAAAGGCATGAAGGACATCTGGCCGGCCGTTCTCGTCACCGGTCTCACCTTTGCGGTCCCGCAATTCGTGATCTCGAACTACATCAACCCGTGGATTGTCGATATCGGGGCGTCACTGATTTCGATGGGCTGCCTGATCCTGTTCCTGCGGGTCTGGCAACCGCGGCAGCTCTGGCTGTCACCAGCGCTGCGTGGCCGCGACGAATCGGCCGCCACCATGACGGCGCCAAAACCGATGGACCGGACACCGCTGACGTCGGCCCAGCTGTGGACCGCGCTGCTGCCTTGGATCATCGTCTGCATCGTGATGCTGATCTGGGGCAACGGCGCCTTCAAGTCCTGGGCGAACGGGATCTTTACCTGGAACTATCCGGTCCCCGAACTCGACAAGCTGATCAACAAGGTGCCGCCTGTGGCGGCCAAGCCCACACCGGAAGGTGCGGTCTTCGCCTTCACCTATCTCTCGTTCACCGGAACCGGCATGTTGATTGCCGCGATCATCTCAGGCGCGCTGGCCGGTTTCTCGCCGCTGCGGATGATCACGGAATATGGCCGCACCATCCGGCTGTGCGCGATCTCGCTGATCACCATTTCGGCGATGCTTGCGATCGGGACCCTGACCCGGCTCTCGGGAGTCGATGCCACGCTGGGTCTCGCCTTCGCCGCCACTGGCGTGCTCTATCCCTTCTTCGGCACGCTGCTGGGCTGGCTCGGCGTCGCGTTGACCGGATCGGATACCGCGTCCAACATTCTGTTCGGCAACCTGCAGAAGATCACGTCCGAGCAGCTTGGCCTGTCGCCGATCCTGATGGCCGCCGCCAACTCCTCCGGTGGTGTGATGGGCAAGATGATCGACGCGCAATCGATCGTGGTCGCCTCGACCGCGACCAACTGGTATGGGCACGAAAGCTCGATCCTGCGCTATGTCTTCGTGCATTCGATCGTGCTGGCGTGTCTGGTCGGGCTCTTCGTCATGCTGCAGGCCTATGTCTATCCGTTCACGGCGATGGTGCTGAAGTAGCCCATTTGCATCGCAGCGATAAAATCCCCGCGGGCCCGGCGCCGCGCGGGGATTTGCTGTTTTTGGGTCACAATTGTGAGCGAGCGGTGGCAACGTTATTGCCGCCGCCACCGATGCGGGCCGCGGACTGCAACGGTTCGAGAGGGATCATGGGGTCGATGAAGCTTGTTGCTGCCGGAGTTGCGGCGGCTCTGATTGCATCCTACGCGAAGGTCCCAGTGGCTTTCGCCGACGAGGGCTTTCCGTTCGGGATGGAAATGACCCTGGATGCGTTGCCGCAGCCCGGTTCAAAACGTATCCCGGACCTCGACATCGGTGACACCGGCGAGACCGTCCTGGAACTGTGGTGCAAGGGCGGCAAAGGTCAGTTCTCGGTGGCCGGCAGCAGCATCGTCTTCATTGCCGGTCCGATGCAGGAACGTAGCTGCGCGCCGGACCGCGCGCAGGCCGATGACGAACTGCTCGCGGCCTTGAGCGCGACCACGAACTGGAAGCGGCAGGGCGATGCGATTGTCTTGGTGGGACCGAAGACGCTGCGCTTCCACCTCAACACCAATTGAGCCGATGAGTGAGATTGGCGCGATCGCAGGCCGCGCGGCCAGCGATCAGGTGCCGTAGCGGGCTGCCGATTATTTCCAAACCGAATTGTCGGCATCCCAGCGCTTGGCGTTGAAGGCCTTGGCCAGCGCATCCATGGCGCCGCCGTCGTCGCGCTGGTCGGATTCCTCATCGCTCGAGGCCTCGTCGGACAAGGTAAGCTTGGCCCCGGCCGTCTCGTCGACCGTCGTGGTCGAGGGGCTGCTGATCCACAGCATCAGCATGTCCGATCCGCCAGGCCGGTCCGGCGACACCAGCGCGTTGATGTCGATCACCTCGGTGAGATCGAGGCCCGGCATCAGCCGGCTGGGCCGCTTGAAGGTCAGCTTCAGCTTGCCGGTGGTCGCGTTCCAGTTCGCGGCAGTGGCCTTGGCTGCAAAGGTCTTGGCGAGCACGTCGGACATCGCCGCGGCCAGCTTGTCTTTGTTGATCCTGTCGCCGTCGCGCCATTCGGCGGCCGGAAACCGGATGGCGCGATCCATCTCGACGATGCCGGTGGTCCAGCCTGCGGTCACCACGCCGGGCATCGTTTTCGCTTTCGCGATCAGGGCTGCCGCGCGGTCCGGATCGACGCTCATGCTGATGGTCTGTTCGCCCGAACGCAGGGCGTCGCAGGTCACGGTCAGGCTCGAGAATGCGACTTCCACGTCCTGGCCCTTCAGGCTCTTCAGGAAGTCCAGTGCGGTCTCGAGCTTCAGACGCACGGCAACCGCCTCAGGCGACACGTCGGTGAAATCCTTCGGTTGCACCACGATGCCGTCGTCGGTGGCCTGGCTTTCCAAAAACTCCTTCTCGCTGATATCGGAGTTGTCGGTCGAGGTGATTTCGGTCATGGCCTTGCCGATGGTGATCTGACCGCGAAAATCGAACGTATCGCCATTGGGTTTGCGGGTGAGCTTGACCGTCACCGGCGCTTTTTCGCCGCTGCTCTCGGTCGTGCCGGTCAAGGTCTGACCGCTGACGGCGAGATTGACGACGAAGCGGTCCTTGCGATCGGACATCTTGTCGATGGGATAGCAGACGTCGAGCACCGCCGCGGTGGCGTTCTTGCCCTGCCGGGTCTCCTTCAGGATGACGTCGGCATTGCCGTCCATCAGACCGTCGAGCGCCGTGAAGTACCTGACCTCGTTTGCATTGGGAGCGGCTCTCGTCTGAGTTTTGTTCTGGGCCGAACCGGACTCCGGCATGGTCCCCAGAACAACGGCGACGAGAAGCAGAAGCGCGCGCATATGGCATCCTCGAAAAGGGGCAGGGTCGGAGTTACCGTAGGGCGTTTCTGACCAATTTTCGAGCAAAAGCAGCAGCGCGATGTCACGGGCGCGTAACTGCTGTTTCGCGTCTGGAACCACTCTGCTCACGCGCAACCCGTGGAACAAACGGCAGCTGAACGGGACCGTCCTCGGCCAAAAGAAGGCCGCCCGGAGGCGGCCTTCTGATCGTCATCGTCGATGTGGCTGAGCCGAAGTTCGCACGGCGCGGGCTGAGCTCAGAAGCCCATGCCACCCATGCCACCCATGCCGCCGCCGCCAGCCGGCATTGCGGGGGCCGGCTCCTTCGGCATGTCCGCGACCATGGCCTCGGTCGTCACCAAGAGGCCCGCGACGGAGGCTGCGTCCTGCAGTGCGGTGCGCACCACCTTGGCCGGATCGATGATGCCCTTGGCGACCATGTCGACATAGGTCTCGGTCTGGGCGTCGAAGCCGAACGTCTCCGACTTTTCCTCCAGGATCTTGCCGACCACGATCGAGCCTTCGACACCGGCATTCTCGGCGATCTGGCGGATCGGAGCTTCCAGCGCCTTCAGAACGATGTTGATGCCGGCCTGCACGTCCGAGTTCTCGTTCTGGATGCGGCCGACCGCCTTCTTGGCACGCAGCAATGCAACGCCGCCGCCGGGCACGATGCCTTCCTGCACCGCGGCGCGGGTGGCGTTGAGGGCGTCCTCGACACGGTCCTTCTTCTCCTTGACCTCGATCTCGGTTGCCCCGCCGACGCGGATCACCGCGACGCCGCCGGCGAGCTTGGCCAGGCGCTCCTGCAGCTTCTCGCGATCGTAGTCCGAGGTGGTTTCCTCGACCTGCGCCTTGATCTGCGACACGCGCGCCTCGATGTCGGCCTTCTTCCCGGCGCCGTTGACGATCGTGGTGTTCTCCTTGTCGATCACCACCTTCTTGGCGCGGCCGAGCATCTTGACGGTCACGCTCTCGAGCTTCATGCCGAGCTCATCGGAGATGAGCTGGCCGCCGGTCAGGATCGCGAGATCCTCCAGCATGGCCTTGCGGCGGTCGCCGAAGCCCGGCGCCTTGACGGCCGCGACCTTCAGACCGCCACGCAGGCGGTTGACGACGAGGGTGGCCAGCGCCTCCCCTTCGACGTCCTCGGCGATGATCAGCAGCGGACGGCCCGACTGCACCACCGCTTCCAGCACCGGCAGCATCGCCTGCAGCCCTGAGAGCTTCTTCTCATGCAGCAGCACATAAACGTCTTCGAGCTCGGCCGTCATCTTCTCGGCATTGGTGACGAAATAGGGCGAGAGGTAGCCGCGGTCGAACTTCATGCCTTCGACGATGTCGACCTCGGTCTCGAGCGACTTGTTCTCCTCGACCGTGATCACGCCCTCGTTGCCGACCTTTTGCATCGCCTGGGCGATCATCTTGCCGATCGCGGCGTCGCCATTGGCCGAGATGGTGCCGATCTGGGCGACCTCGGCTGAGGAGGCCACCGGCTTGGCGCGCTTCTGGATGTCCTTGATGACGGCGGCGACCGCGATGTCGATGCCGCGCTTCAGGTCCATCGGGTTCATGCCGGCCGCGACGGCCTTGCCACCCTCGCGCACGATCGCCTGGGCCAGCACGGTGGCGGTGGTGGTGCCGTCGCCCGCGGTGTCGTTGGTCTTGGAGGCGACTTCGCGCAGCATCTGCGCGCCCATGTTTTCGAACTTGTCTTCGAGCTCGATCTCCTTGGCGACGGTGACGCCGTCCTTGGTGATGCGGGGGGCGCCAAAGCTCTTCTCGATGACGACGTTGCGGCCCTTCGGGCCAAGTGTCACCTTGACTGCATTGGCGAGAATGTCGACGCCACGCAACATGCGGTCGCGCGCATCTCCGGCGAATTTGACGTCCTTGGCTGCCATCTCAAATGTTCCTCAAATGGACCTCACCCGATGGCGGATGTTCGCCGATAAGGGGTCGGGACGAGGCTTGCAAAACGGATTGCCCGCGACAGCGGCGACATGCCGTGCCGGGACAGGTGATATCAGGTCAACACGCCCATGATGTCCGACTCCTTCATGATCAGGAGTTCTTCGCCATCCAGTTTGACCTCCGTGCCCGACCATTTGCCGAACAGCACGCGGTCGCCGACCTTGATGTCGATCGGGATCAGCTTGCCGGCTTCGTCACGTCCGCCGGGGCCGGTGGCGACCACCTCGCCCTGCGACGGCTTTTCCTTCGCGGAGTCGGGAATGATGATGCCGCCTTTGGTCTTTTCCTCGGCGCTGATACGCTTGACCACGACGCGGTCATGCAGTGGACGGAATTTCGATTTAGCCATGACGTTTCCCTTTGCGGGCGCTCAAACGGGGGTTGCGGTCGGAAGGCATCTGAATGCGGCCACATTTAACGCCAAGGTGACGTCAATCGGCGCGCCCCTTAGCAATCATGCCCTCAGAGTGCTAGTGGTTGTCCGGGAATATGGCTTGGCGCTGATCCTGTCAAGCAACGCAGTTAAGCGCTGCTCAAGGCTGTTATAGGATGTTGCTTGGGTAAACCAATTCCGCCCGCTCGATATCGTCTCGTGACGTCATTGCCGCGACGGCGTTTTTGCGCTTGGTTGCGCGACAGGGGCGGCCAGGATCTTGTTCAAGAGGATAGCATGACGACTTCACGTAGGGTGCGGGCGGCGACCAATCTGGGAATCGCCTCGGCGCTCACAATTTTCCTGGGAGCCTGCGGTGGCGGCGGCGGCTTCAGCTTCGGCACGTCCTCTTCTGCCCCGCCCGAACCCCCGGTCGAGGCCGAGATCCCGGCGACGGTCCGCGCCGAAGATCTGGTCGGTAAATGGGGCTTGACGTCGTATCAGAATCCGAACGATCGCGCCCGCACCGAGAAGATGGCGATGGCGCAGTGCAAGCAGCCCTACGTCATCGGCGCCGGCTCGTCGGGAGGCGTGATCATGCATCTGGCAGATCAGGCCACGCCGCAGGAATTGCGACTGAAGGGTAGTTCCAGCGGCAAGAACTATATCGGCCCGCCCGGACCTCCCGGTGGCGAGCAGGATCGCGAAATCGTCTCGTTCGACGGGCGCGTGCTGATCACCCGGTTCGTCGATAAGGACGCCGGTGTCCGCTACGGCAATCTGGTCTATGTCCGGTGCGGGCCGCGAGCCTGAGACGACAGGTCATTCAGCATCCGAACCCGAAACAGAAAACGCCGGCGGTTCGCCGGCGTCTGCGTCTGCCATGATGGACAGGGCAGCCATCGTCCCGAGCGCGCTCAGTTGAACATCGCGTCGATGTCGTCCTGCGAGGCGTGGCCGACGTCTTCGGCGAGCTTGGGGCCATTCAGCAGCTTGGCGTCGCCTTCGCGGGCATCGACGATCGGAGGCGCATGGGCCTTGATGGCGTCGACACCGCCCCAGATGTCCATCATCACCACGATGTGGTGTTCGATGAACTTCATCGTGGTCATCACCTTGTTGATGCGCTGACCGGTGAGGTCCTGGAAGTTGCAGGCCTCGAAGATGGAGACCACGCGCTCCTGGATGTCCTCGCTCAGGATCTTCTGCTGATCGGGCGACGTCACCTTGGCCAACGCGCTCGCGGCGTTGTCGATCGCTTCGGCGGCTTCCAGGATCTGCTGGGTGGCCTGTTCGGTGCCACCGACGACGGCGCCGAGTTCGCCGTTGACCTTGGCCATCTCCTCGCCGTTGAAGCTCTTGGCATGGAGCGTCGCGATTTCGCCCTTGGTGCGGTTGATCGCGTCGTGGATCAGGTCGAGTTCGATCTTCAGCTTCTCGCACTGTTCGATCTGGGCGCGATAGGTCTCGAGCAGCGCCCGGGCTTCGGCAACCTCCCGCGCGGCAGACTCCTCAATGGCGGTATGGCTGCCGCTGTTGGGGGTGACGCCGCTGCTGCCCATCTGGGCGCGGATCGAGCGAAGTTCGTCCATGATTTCCCTGTGCATGGGTCCGATCTCGCCGCCGGAGATTTCGGGCTCCGGAAGCTGACCGACAAAGGCTTCTTCAATACGAAAACGCTTGCGAACCGGCATGAGATAATTCCTGACCTCTAACTCCAACCAGTTCTAGGCAGAGGCTATTTAACATCACGTTCACGGAAGGAATCCTGAGATTGTCGGCGGACCTGCAGGGTGCACGAGTGGTTTACCATGTGGCTGCATCGTTCATTGAAAATAAACGTTAGACGTCGAATCCGCACGCCGTTGCAGCGATGGTGAATCCAAAAGCCGCGTTTGTTTACCAAACCGACCGGGTTTTGATTTTAGTTTGCAGCACGCGAGGGCGACGTTCTGCCCGGACGCGCGATGAACAGTCTCAAGACGAAACGGTATGAGTACGT
>Ga0302322_100006661_pt1 | contig 10264 bp, 1 predicted proteins | sample Fen_T0_2_FD_203757 | JGI IMG/M metagenome (GOLD analysis project Ga0302322, IMG submission 203757) | Peat permafrost microbial communities from Stordalen Mire near Abisko, Sweden - Fen_T0_2 | ecosystem: Environmental > Terrestrial > Soil > Wetlands > Permafrost | place: Sweden: Abisko... | reverse complement strand
TGCCTGCCCTAGTGGTGGAACAGCTTCATTATGTACCTATTTCTCATTTCCGACTATGTATCAAGTAAACCGAACGACGGGTACGACCACATCAGTCCAGGCCTGCGTTGGACAGAGCACTACTCCATCTTCCACGGTATATGACAACACTAGTCAGCCGCTATACAACATATTCACGACAACCTTCGTGATAAATGTTTCCTGCCCAAACTTCAGTACCAGTTTTGATTACTTATTTAGCCAGACCGGTAGCAATCGCATTGGCGGGATAAAAAATACTTCGAACCAAGTGATTGAATTTGAAGGTCAGATCAGAATTGATGGCGCCGTCGATCGTAAGGCACCTATCTATAACACGGGCTACATGACAGATATTCAATACAACGAAAGTCCTTCATTTATCTTCTCTACAAATTTGAACGCGAGTGGACAAAATAGCTTTGGACAAGACGGATACTCAGTCACTTATGCGTTGGTGACAAGCACAGCGAGTGCAGTCGGTGGATACGGGGCAAGCGCTATCCCGTGTTCTAATTTCAATACGACCACCGGCATTCTCCAGATCGGTATCGCTTTCTGTTCTCTTGCTGCTTACCAAGCGGCATTTAAAGGTGGAACTGACGCCACACCTATCTATTACGTTTTAAAGACCACAGCAAAAGATGCGATTGGCCAATTTACGACTCGAGACGTTCTTCTGGCATTTTCAAATACGACGAATAATGCGCCAATAATGTCTAGGACGCCAAACACCAATCCCTTGACGATTAGTGCGGGTGTAACGACGACAATCACGTACAACGTGACAGATGCGGATGCAGGGCAGAAACTGGTTTTCTCATCAAATACCTTGCCTTCCTGGGCCACTATTTCGCCTACTCCTGGGACACTCTCGGCTTCAAATTCTGCTTCGATGACGCTTACCCTTACTCCTCCCGCTGGGACAAATTTCGCTGGAACATTTTTGATTTCGGCAACAGACAACGGCGCATTCCCATTAGGTGCAACCGATCAACTTGATCTCACGGTTGGCACCGGGTTACTTCCTCCTGGCCCTCCGGGCACTCCGACAATTTCTGGAAGTACCGCAACCTTTACCGAGCCAACGACCGGGGGCGCGATTGTCTCGTACTCAGCCGTCGCTACAAGTACAACTGGTTCGGGGACGCTCACCGCTACAAGTTGTGCTGTTCCAGTTGGCCCTGGTTCAACGAGAACCTGTACCTTCGCAAGCCCGCTTACTGGATATTCGGTCGTCGTCACGGCGACAAACGCGGCTGGTAGCGCAAGTTCTCTTGCAAGCGTAACGCCACCTGTTTTGTATACATCAATCTCCAGCCTAAGTTGGACCCAAAATTCTGCGCCGACATCCAATTACACCTTGAGCCAGACCGGTGCGCCAATTCAAAGTTATACAATTTCACCGGCGCTTTCAACGGCCGGTTTAACTTTCTCAACTGTCACCGGATTAATTACTGGAACGCCAACGGCGGTACTTAGCGCAACTCCTTACACAATTACTGGAAGCACTGGTGGTGCCACCCCCGTACTTTCAAATGGCGTAGTTATTACATTGACTGTGGCCGCGGCTGTGGTTTCTGGAAAACTCGCACAGACAATTACCTTCCCTTACATGGGGCGTTTCCCGAAGTTAATTGCCGCTCCAACTGTTCCAATAACTAACACTTTGCCTGGTTCGGCTTTTATCTTAGAGCCACTTAACGCCTACTCATCCAGCGGGTTAGCGGTGACTTACACAGCGAGTTGCACATCATATGGACAGGTTTTGTCCAGCACAATTTCTGGAACAATCTATTACTGGTTGGCTTATATTCGAACAACTAGTACCAGCGGAAATACGACTTGTACCGTTACTGCGGCACAAGCGGGTAATGCCAGCTATTCGGCCGCTACCAGTGTCGCAATCAAAGTCTCTGGAAATCGCGGAGCATCCAGCAATCAGGTGAATCAAACTTATACGGCTGCTCCAGGAATGGGTGCAATCTCGATTAATGGTGGAGGAACGACTCTCACCTTAACAACCGGATCCAGTCTTACCTCTCTCAATGTCCCTCTGACGCACGCTTTGGTGCATAGTTACACAGGGGCGTATTCCGCTACCAGCGGTATTACAGCATCTGAAGGTTGGACCGACTGCTCGGTAAGTGGTTTGCCTACCGGTCTCTCATTAGACCCATTCACCTGTCAGCTCGCTGGAATTCCAACCGCCGCCGCCGCGAATGCCACTTATACGATCAACTATAGAAATCCATTTGGTACCACTACCAAAACCTTTACCATGGTTGTTAATAAAGGATCACAAGCAATCACCTTCCCGGCGATTACAAATATGACTACCGCAAGCGCAGACCAAGCTCTTACCGCTACAAATTCAGTTAGTTTGGTCAACGGTGGAAGCGCGATAACTTACAGAACGTCAAGTAGCAGCATCTGCACCATCGTGAGTGGATCGGTGCACGCGGTCGCTAACGGCACATGTACAGTTACCGCATCTGCGGCCGCTAATAGCAATTACAACGCCGCCACGGATGTCATTCGAACAATTTCGATCTTAGGCGCGCCAATTCTCACCATAAATCCAGGCAGCAGCAACGATGTCTCGGTGCCGGTTGGAGAGCACCACGCGAATTACTACCCAATTACAAATTCTGGCGGTGCCGTAGCAACTTGGTCGCTCAAGGATGCGAATGGCACTGTTATTTTGTCCTTACCTGGTGATTTAGTCTTTGATTCAACAACTGGAGTGATATCTGGAGCAGTTGAACTCGCTCAACCAAGAACCAAGTACACACTTGTGGCAACAAATGCGGCGGGCTCTGCCTCCTTTGATTTCTATTTAACAGCGACGAAAATTGATCAGACCATAACCTTCAATCCACTTAATGGAATGGTGAAGACTGATACGCCACAGGGTCTCTTTGCCGTAGCGACATCTGGGCTACCCGTGTCTTTCACAACAAATGACTCATCTATATGCACTATTACCGGATCGGGGAAGGTACAACCAGTAGCCGCAGGAGCTTGTATTGTCACGGCAGCCCAGTCCGCAAACGGTGGCACTGATCCTACGTACAATCCGGCTCCGAGCGTCACGCAGGAGTTTGTAATTAGCGATGCGTTGACTCCTCCAGTAATCAGTTTGTCCGCTAGCAGCGCCACGGTTCAAGTTAACCAACCACTTCCATATCTATTCTCAATCTTCAACAGTGGCGGTGCGGTTGCAGCAGGTGGGTACTCCATCTCTCCAGATCCAGCAACGATCTCCACTTCGCCAAATACAATTACTTTCGACACCACATGGGGCGTATTCTCTGGTGGAAATCCTTCTCAAACAGGCACCTTTGTATTCACTATCACGGCCAACAACGGCGCAACCCCTGGTGGAGTAGGCGCATCTGTCGCGACCTTTACCTTGACCGTAGTGGCCGCGCAAGATTCGATCAGGATTTCGCCCATTAATGACCTGATTGCCGGCACTTCGGGCAATGCCACAATCTTAGGAACTTCGGTTAGTGGCCGCGGAATTACCTACTCTGCTTCACCATCCTCAGTTTGTACTGTAGTGAGTGGTGCGCTTCATCCAGTTGGTTATGGAACTTGTACTTTAAGTGGCCACATAAATGGAGATTCCAATTGGAGCACGGCGGATGCATCCATCACGATAAATATTCACGCCCCACCAACCCTGAGTATTACCAATAGCCCGATCGTCCTATTGGGTGGAACTACTTTCTCCACCTCCGTTCTAACCCAGAGTTATTTGGGGGATCCAGCAACAAAATTTGAGTTGTTTGATTCCACTGGCTCGGGTGGCGTCAATTACACGAGCACCGGAATCGATTCTTTGAGTTTCAATCCATCCACTGGTGCGCTGACTGGTACGACAACTTCAATCAATCAGGCCGCCACAATTTACACTCTCAAAGCTACAAATCCTTTTGGCTCGGCAACCACCACATTTAGTTTGGCTATCGCAGGGTTGACCCCACCCGTCATTACTGCATCTACCCCAGATATAACTGGCTATTACTGTGCCACTCTTCCTCCTGCTGCAACTATCCCGGCAAGTGCGACATTTACATGTGAATTGGCTTCATCATTTAACATCGCAAATACCGGACCCGCAGCCACTGATTACATTCTTTACAATTCTGGAACGACAACTGCCGCAACTTTGCCTGCCGGGATCACATTTGATACCACAACGGGTTCACTCTCTGGAGTGGCAACGGCGGGAACGTTTGCAAAGACGTCGTATGATTTCTATGCGCACAACACTGCTGGAAACTCGAACAAAATTGTCGTTTCACTCACCTTGGTAAATCAGATTTCTATTACGACCACTAACCCTGTGGCGTCTGGTCCAACAGCGGGAGCTCCCCTTAGTGCCCCAATCGCTTCCAGTGGTGGTTTTGGAACCGTTACATGGAGTTATGCCAATAACTCCCCAAGCTGGCTCACCGTAGATTCCAATGGAAACATGGTTGGCACAGTTCCAAGTAACGCTGCCGGAACTTCCTACTCGATAGATGTCATTGCAACCGATAATGGAACCGCCGCCATGGGCGGATCCACCAGCTTTGTCAGAACCTTTAATGGAACGGTTGCGGCGAATAATGCGTCGACCGACCCAGCAACCCTCATAACCAACACCACGGCCACGATAAATGCATCAAGTTCATTGGGCGGGGTTGTTACCAACGCTTTCTTCTGTTATTCAACCACCAGCCCTGGCGCTGCATTTACGCCGAACGCAACTCGTTCTAACAAGAGTTGCACCAATGTTGGATCTCTGAATATAGCCAGTGGAATTACATCACCATTTTCCGCCGCGCTGACCACCCTTTCAGCGGCCACCACTTACTATTTCCAATTCTTTGTAACTATCGGAGGCACTAACTACTCCGGAACCCTGCGTAACTTCATCACATATGCCAACACCTTCACCATCGCAGCCTCCGCCACCGGAAGTGGTTCAATTTCACCTAATGGAACCGCGATCGTAAATTACGGTTCAAATAATAGTTACACAATTACACCTTTGGCTAACTATCAGATCACCGATGTCCTTGTGGACGGTGTATCCCAAGGGGCAATAACAACCTTCGCATTCAACGCTGTGAATCTGAATCACACCATAGCTGTTACTTTCTCACCAAACGTTTATGTAGTGACATTTGACTACAGCTCGGCAGATAGTGGAAGCCCAAGTCTGTCTTCTGTGAATTACTCCTTTGGTTCACCAGCATTTACATTGCCAACCATTTCCTCCCTGACGAAAGCCAATTACACCTTCGTCGGCTGGAATACCACCGCCGGAGCGGCGGTCAGCAATGTTGCGGACCCTTACACGCCAACCACAACCATCACTTTGTATGCTGCGTGGGCTCCCAATTTTGAAGTGCTCTTTGATAAGGGTTCCGGAGATAGCGGAACTTTAAGTACTTTGACCGGCTCAGGTTCAACAATTCCACTCCCTGCATTTTCTACCGGCTCGATGGTGAAATTGGGCTATCACTTCGTAAATTGGCTATCGGATGATGCGGTGACAACTTATGCAGATTCCGCCTCTATTCCAATAACTACCCCATTCGTGCATACGTTGACTGCGATCTGGGCTCCAAATACTTACTCAGTTACATACAACCCTGGATCAGGGGCGACTGTGTCGCCAACATCGGCGAGTTACACCGTGGCCGGTATTTCTCTCACCCTACCTACACCAACTAAGAGCGGCTACACCTTTGACGGTTGGTTTACCGCTTCCAGCGGAGGCACTCTTGTTACGTCGCCTTACACACCGGTTTCCGATACGACTCTCTATGCGCAATGGACTCAGATCGTCCACAATGTCACATACGCCCTTGATGGGGGTAGTGGAACACTTCCTATGCAATCCCCTGTTGCAGAGGGTGCAAGTTTCACGACAGCACTAAGCACAGGGTTGACGAAAGCCGGTTACACCTTTGTTAAATGGAACGACAGCCATGCAGATTATTTAGCTGGAGCCAGCTATACGATGTCGACTTCAGATGTCCTGCTCACGGCTGTATGGAGTGCAAATACTTTAGCGGTCAGTTATAACAGTCAGGGCGGAAGTGCCGTTTCCGCAGGATCCACCACAACAGGGGGAGCAATCGCTTCGGCTCCGGCAGATCCAACTCGATCGGCGTATACCTTCAAGGGCTGGTTTGTCGCAGCAAGTGGCGGCACCGCGATCGTCTTCCCTTATACCCATGGCGAGACTTCTGACTTCACTTTGTATGCACAATGGAGCCTCAATCCTTACACAGTTACTTTTACATTCGATTTGAACAATTCGGGAAGAGTAGGTCCTGGTTCAAAAAACATGGGACCATTTATGGAGAGCAATACAACTCCATTTAGTGTCTATGGAGCCTCGGATGTTGCTGGGCTCGGACCAGATATTGACAGTACTTTATATGGTTGGACTACCAACGCAGATGGTTCTGGTGAATTCTTCTCGCAAGGTTTTGTGATGAGTTCTGTCGGTGCTTACTTTGGCAATGTCGGTGGTGTAACGCTCTATGGAAAATGGACATTGGACTATGACACAGTTACGTACTCACTTAACGGTGGAACCGGAACTCTTCCAACCCAAGTCGATGTTATCGACTTCGGCAACTTCACTACTGCATCTAGCGCTGATTTCACTAACCCGGGATATACATTTGGCGGTTGGAGTGATGGTTCGAACACGTACGCGGCTGGTGTCACGTACACGATGGAAACCGAAGAAGTAATTCTTACCGCAATCTGGAGCGCAATTCCACAATCCATTACTTACTTGTCGGGTGGAGCAACTGGAAGTGCTCCTTCTTCCCCAGCGTCCGTTCTCTATGGTTCGAGTTTTACAGTTCCCTCAAATACTTATGTTTACACGGGCCACACCTTCACCGGCTGGTCAGATGGAACAGATACATATACAGCTGGTTCTACTTATCCATCGTCAGGGGTTGTTTCAGGTACCGTGACGCTAACTGCAACGTGGAGCGCGGATAGTCAAGCTATTTCGTATCAGGCTGGAGGCGCAGGTGGAAGTGCTCCACTTTCGCCAACATCCGTTGCATACGGCTCAACCTTTACGGTTCCAAGCAATAGTTACACAAACCCTGGTTACACATTTACTGGATGGTTTGATGGGGTACTGACCTATCAACCGGGTGATACCTATCCCGCCACAGGAACTATTTCAGGTGGGGTAACTCTCACCGCAACATGGAGTGCTAATTCATTTACCGTCACTTATGACAGTCAAGGCGGCATTGCAATCACGGCAAGTTCCACCACTTCCGGCGGATCGCTTGCAAATCCGGGTACACCTACCCGAACTGGATACTCCTTTAACGGATGGTTTGTTGCGCCTGCGACAGGTACTGCTATCACCTTCCCTTATACCCATGGTCAAATCGCGGGCTTCACCCTGTATGCCCAGTGGACTCAAATTACTTATACCTTCACCTATAGCGCAGGAGCGAACGGTTCAGTTACAGGATCCTCTCCACAAATAGTTAACGCTGGAAGCAGTGGTTCAGCCGTGACAGCCGTTGCCAATACTGGATACCGGTTCGTTTCTTGGAGTGATTCATCGACTGCTAATCCACGCACCGACCTAACTGCCTCCGGTGATATCACCGTAACAGCCAGTTTTGCGCTCAATCCCACACACACCGTTACTTATTCACTTGGTGGGGGAACGGGAGCTCTTCCTTCTCAAACCGATCTTCCAGAAAGCGCGACGTTCAATACCTCGATCAGTACCGGGTTTTCCAGAGCGGGTTATACATTTGTTACGTGGAGCGATGGTTCGACCACGTATGTAGCTGGTGCTCCTTATGTGATGTCGACCAGCAACGTATTACTCACCGCGATTTGGAGTCCTAACACTCTCGCTATTACTTATGACACCCAGGGTGGCTCCGCCATTCCGGCTGGTTCCACTACAACCGGCGGAGTTATCGCGGCATCTCCTGGTTCTCCAACTCTTACTGGTTTCACCTTCACTGGATGGTTTACGTCACCGACTGGCGGTCAAGCGTTAACTTTCCCTTGTACCCACGGAGAAACGATCGACTTCACCTTGTACGCACAATGGAGCGTTGTTACCTACACCTTCACCTATAGCGCGGGAGCCAATGGCTCTCTCACCGGAAATGCTTCGCAGTTAATTGCGTCAGGAAGCGACGGCGCCACTGTTGCGGCCGTAGCTGCAACTGGTTATCACTTTGTATCGTGGAGCGACTCATCAACTACTAATCCACGCACCGATCTTGCTGCTTCAGCAAATATAAATGTCACAGCCTCGTTTGCAGCAAATGCAGCGCACACGGTTACCTACTCGCTTGGTGGTGGAAGTGGAACACTTCCAACTCAGCCTGATGTTGCCGAGGGCGTCAGTTTCAATACAGCTTCAAGCGTCGGATTGACCAAGATGGGCTTCACCTTCAATGAGTGGTACGACGGATCAACGTATTTCGCAGCAGATTCTCCTTATACAATGTCGACTGCGAATGTAACCCTCACAGCGACATGGACAATTAACACTACGCATACTGTTACATATGCCTTTGGCGGGGGATCTGGAACGCTTCCAACACAGGCTCCCGTTGCTGAAGGAGCTAGTTTCACTGTCGCTTCCGCTAGCGGTTTGAGCCTAAGTGGTTACACCTTCAGCTCGTGGAACAACGGAGTGGCTAACTTCGCAGTAGGGGCTTCGTACCTAATGTCGACAAGCAATGTGCTCTTAACCGCAATGTGGAGCGAAAACACCCCACCACCTCCACCACCTCCACCACCTGCTCCAGTTCAAACTTCCACGATCTCTGGGATTACACCTGCTTCGGGCTCTGTGCTCGGCGGGTATCTGGTTACTATTTCTGGAACATTCCCGACGCCAGTTATTGGCTTGCATTGCGGTGGAGCGAGCTTGGCTTCGGGATCTTGGATCCAAACGGCAACAACTATTAAGTTCACTATGCCGGCACATGTTGAAGGCAAAGTCACCTGCTCTGTCTTTAATGGGCTGACTCCGTTGCTCGACCCACAAACATTCACTTATATTCCGGTAGATGTGACGCCAACGCCAACACCTACCCCAACGCCAACACCTACCCCAACGCCAACCCCTACCCCAACGCCAACCCCTACCCCAACGCCAACCCCTACGCCAAAACCAACCCCTACGCCGACAGTTAAGCCAAAGCCACTTAAGACGACCATCACCGCCAAGATTTACTTTGATATGGGATCGGCCGTGGTTAAGGGAACAAACCTGACCGCGCTGAAAGCTCTCGCCCTCAAATTACACGGGTTGGGCAAGACAATCACCATAACTATCACTGGTTATGCGCAGCCAACCCCCGGAAGCGAAAAGACTGACGTTAAATTGTCTGCGGATCGAGCAGCTTCAGTTGCCAAGATATTGAAGGCTGCTGGCGTTAATACAAAAATAACTTATGCTGGAGTGGGTCGGACAAAGATTAATCTACCTACTTCGCGCTACGTACAGATAGTTGCCAAGAACAAGTAGTTGGTTGAAAGGGTTGCTTGGCTACTTTCGGTTAGCTGTCTTGCGCCCGATGTAAAAGCCAACTGCAAAAATTGCTGCGACAAAGAGCGCGCCGGCTATGAGAGCAACTCCGCGATTTCCATCTTCGCCACCAGTTACGGTGACTTGGGGTTTATTTGCTTGAGTGAGAACTAAATGTGCAAGTGAATATTTCATGGTCTCATGATACTAATAAGTTGCTACTGCGCTATCACTTGGGGTGGAGGTCGGCTCAGATGAAGGAGACGGCTGAGGGTCTATCGCAGTGTGCATGACGGAGGTGAGGGGAACTTGCTCTCCAGTTGCCAGAAAATTGGCAAAATCTTCAGCGTTTCCACTAAAAATATCTAAATCAACTTGCCCCTGCGCAATCCCGTATTTGCGCCCGTTCCCACCGGATGAGTACTGCCAGAAACTCCATTGCGTCTGGCAATCAGAAGATGTCCATATATTTGTACTGCATCCAGTTTTCAACAAGGCGGGTTGGCTCCCTGGCTTGGCTGGATCTACTCCGGCAGTTGCAATCCAGAGCGCATTGTCAATGAGGGTGGTCGCCTTACCCAAGGTGCCATGGAGAAGAGAGCGAAATGAGTAAATAACAGGTGTGCGGCCGGTTGCTTTCTCTATGACTTTGTTCCACTCGGTCACCCAAAGTGTGGATTCCGCTGGTGAAAG
>Ga0302322_100006657_pt1 | contig 10266 bp, 9 predicted proteins | sample Fen_T0_2_FD_203757 | JGI IMG/M metagenome (GOLD analysis project Ga0302322, IMG submission 203757) | Peat permafrost microbial communities from Stordalen Mire near Abisko, Sweden - Fen_T0_2 | ecosystem: Environmental > Terrestrial > Soil > Wetlands > Permafrost | place: Sweden: Abisko... | reverse complement strand
CCCGCCCCTTCGCACGTACGGTGACCGCCGTCTTCATGTATGGGGGGGCCTGCCAGCCGGCACTACCTGCGGGCCGGCCGGCGCCAGGCTCGGCTGTTCGAGCAGCAGTAGGTGTTGCTCGGTGTGTGCCAGTGGCGAAGCAGCACGTTCAGTGCCCGTTGGTTCGCTCGCTCGTGTGCGAGCGGGCACAGCGCCGTCTCATGCTTTGAGCGTCGGCCGTCGGGCGCCGCGGCGAGTAGGTGGCTCACCCCTCGGGCCGGCCGGCGTCAGCGCTCGGCGAGGGCCGCCGGCGGCACGCCGAGCTGCTCGGCGGCGAAGCTCACCAGCAGCTCCCGCACCCGCTGCACCTGCATGCCCGTGTAGCCGATGGCGGAGCGGAAGCTGAGCCCGTCCGAGAGGGCGACCATGCGCTGGGCGATCTCGGGGGCCGGGGCGACGGGATGGAACACCCCGGCCGCGTCGCCCTCCAGGATCAGCTGCTCGAAGAAGTTCGTCCACGCCTCCGACATGGCGGCGCACTCCGCGAGCAGCCGTGGGTGGAGGCGCACGCGCGCCCACGTCTCGATCCAGAGGACGTACTCGTCGCGGAGCACACCTTCGGAAGGGATCGCCAGGTCGATCGTGCGGCGTAGCAGCTCGATCGGGTCATCGGTCTCCTGCCGCAGCTCGTGGAGCTGGCGGCTGGTGTGCTCGTTGGCCCACTGGAGGGCCGCCAGTAGCACCTCGTCCTTGGACTTGTAGTAGTAGTGGATGATCGCGCTCGAGACGCCGGCCTCGCGCGCGATGTCGGCGATCCGCGTGGCCGAGGGACCGCGCGCCGCGAACGCGCGGCAGGCCGCGGCGCGGATGTTCTCGCGCGCTCGGGAGGAGCGGTCCCGTGCGGGGACGCCGGCGGCGAGCGCTCCGGGCCCGCCGGCGTCACGGCGCAGCCTCTCGAGCAGATCGGCGTCGGCGCTGCCCGGCGCCATGGCCTCCTCGAGCTTCCGCTTGATGCGCAGCGCCGTCTTGTAGCTGACGCCGAGCTCGTCCGCCAGCGCTCGCGGCGCCACAGTGCCATCGCCCTCCATCAGCTGCCAGGCGCCGGCGAACCAGGTGGAGACGCCCAGGCCCGACCCCTGCATGAACGTTCCCGCGGTCGGGTAGACCTGCGTGCCGCAGTGGTCGCAGGCATACGCGCGCCGCCGAGTGACGCGGTGGAACCGGCGCATCACGCGGCAGTGCCGGCAGACTGTGCTCACGCCGTCCGGCGCGTACAGGGTCGTCCACAGCCAGTGCAGGCACGCCGACTCATCGCCGATCGGAGGAAAGACCCCTGCCTCAGCGGTCGTCTGCGCACCCGCCTCATCGTGCATGCCGCTCGTCCCTCCGCTCGCTTACTTGGCGCATGGTACACGGTTCACGCCGACTTGTGAATGGTTACCTGAATCGATACCTGCTTGACATTCCATTTCGTGCGTGTGGTAGCTTGACACAGGAGTCAGCCAATCCGTGGGGAATGCAGGCGCACCGTGCCGGGTACCCCGCACTCATCCTTGGGGGACCGACATGCCGCAGGCGAGAATCACCGTCTGGAGCGAGGCCGAGTGCCGCCGCCTCCACGAGGCGACGCTGGAATTGCTGGCCGAGACTGGCGTCGACGTGCGTCACGAGCCGGCGCTGGAGTTGTTCCGCGCCGCCGGCGCGTCTGTGGACGGCCGCCGTGTGCGCATCCCGGCGCGGCTCGTCGACGAAGCGCTCGCGAACGCGCCACGCGAGTGGTTGCTCAAGCCGCGTGGCGGCGACTCCTCGCCGCTCGTCCTGCGTGACGGCGAGGTCTACTACGGTACCGGCTCGGACGTGCTCTACGTCCGGGACCCGGAGAGCGGCGAGCGCCGCCGGGCCCGCCGCGCCGACGTTGAGGGCATGGCCGCGCTCTGCGAGGTGCTGCCCAACATCGACTTCATCATGAGCATGGGCCTTCCCGAGGACGCCCCGCAGGGGATCGACGACCTGGTGCAGGTCGTTGCCATGATGCGAGGCTCCCGCAAGCCGCTGCTCGTCGCCCCGCGCGACGGCTCCGTGCTCGCGCGGATGCAGGAGATGGCGGCGGCCTGCGGCGAGAAGGAGAGCTTCGGCATCTACGCCATGCCCTCGCCGCCGCTGATGCACGACCCTGACGCGCTCACCAAGGTGATCGGCTGCGCCGAACTGCTCATCCCGCTCATCTACGCGCCGGCGCCGAACATGGGCGCCACCGGTCCGCGCAGCGTCACCGGCGCCGTGCTTGTCGGCAACGCGGAAACGCTGAGCGGCCTCGTGGTACACCAGCACGTGCGCAAGGGCGCGCCGTTCGTCTACGGGGTCGGCGCGGGCGCCATGGACATGCGCACCATGACCGATCCCTATTGCTCACCCGACGCCCTGCTCGCCCAGCAGGTGGGCACCGACATGGCCAGGCACTACGGGCTGCCGAGCTTCTCGTATGCCGGCATGTCCGACTCCAAGCTGCTCGACGAGCAGTGGAGCGCCGAGGCCGCGCTCAGCATGGCCTACGGCTCGCTCTCCCGCGCGACGCTCCTGCACGACGTCGGCTACCTCGAGTCGGGCCTGCAGAGCAGCTACGAGTCCATCGTGCTGGGCGACGAGCTCGTCGGCTACGCACGGCAGTTCATGCGCGAGGTACCGGTCGACGACTGCAGCCTCGCGCTCGACGAGATCAAGGCCGCCGGCCCCGGCGGCAACCACCTCGGGACCAAGTACACGCGCCGGCACCACCGCGAGTTCTGGACGCCGGCGCTCCTCGACCACAACGTGCACGACCGCTGGGCCTCCCAGGGGGCTACGACGCTCGGCGTTCGCGTGAATGCGCGTCTGGCCGCGCTGCTGGCCGCCGGCCGCCTCTTCGCGCTCACCGCGGAGCAGGACGCCCGGCTCGAGGCGCTGCTCGCAGAGGCTCTGGCCGACCAGGGCGCGCGTGTGTAGAGTGCGCGGCGGGGCGCGCAAGTCCGGCGACGTCAGCGTCACAACCCAGGGGGAACGATGAACTCACGCTTCAACGCGCACGACTGGCGTCATCCGGGAAGCCGGATGCTCGTCTTGATCCCGTTGCTACTCCTGGTCGTCCTGGCGCTCGCGCCAGCCGCCCAGGCCTCGTCCAGTCCGTCGTCGGCCGCGACCAGCACACTCCACATCGGCTGGGTCCAGGAGCCCGACAACCTGAACCCGTTCATCGGCATCCAGGGCACCGACTACATGCTCTGGCACATGAACTACGACTTCCTCGTCGGCTTCGACGCCAAGACGCTGGAGCCGCGGCCGGAGCTCGCCACCAAGTGGGTGGTCTCTCCGGACGGCAAGATGTGGACGTTCACGATCCGCAGTGGCTCCTCCTGGTCCGACGGTGTGCCAGTGACGGCCAAGGACGTCGCCTTCACGTTCAACTACATCAACAAGAACCAGCTGCTGAACCTGTCGGCGTACACCGACGGCATCACCAAGGCCGTGGCGATCAATGACACCACGGTCCAGATCTACACCAAGGCACCCAAGGCGAACATGCTCCAGATGGTCGTCCCGATCCTGCCGGAGCACATCTGGAGCAAGATCAGCGGCAAGGCGGCGGCCAACTCGTACCAGAACGCGCCGCCGATTGTCGGCGACGGCCCCTTCCAGATCGTGGAGTGGCAGAAGGGCAAGTTCATCCGCCTCAAGGCCAACCCCAACTACTGGGGTGGCAAGCCCAAGGTCGACGAGGTCATCTTCCAGCTCTACACCAACCCGGACACGATGTCGCAGGACCTCAAGCTCGGGACCATCGACGGCGCCATCAACGTGCCGGCCGCGCAGTTCAAGCAGCTCGGGACCCAGCCCGGCCTCACCGCCAACAACGCCACCTCCTGGCAGTTCACCGAGATCGGCATGAACAGCTACGACAGTCCGAATTCGCTCGGTAACCCGGTGCTCAAGGACCAGAACTTCCGCCAAGCCGTGAACTGGGCGGTCGACCGCGAGAAGGTCGTGAGCGTCGCGATGAACGGCTACGCGACCGTCGGCTCCTCGCTGATCGTGCCGTACTCCAAGTACCACTGGCAGCCGCCGGCCGACCAGTCCTATGCGTACGACCCCGCGAAGGCTAGGGCGATCCTCGATGCGGCCGGCTACAAGGACGTCAACGGCGACGGCTACCGTGAGACCAAGGACGGCAAGAAGCTCGTGCTGCGCTTCTACGCCACCTCCGACTCTCCCGAGAACCAGACCGCCGCCAAGCTCATCGTCGGCTGGATGAAGGACGTCGGCATCAAGCTCGACCTGCAGGTGCTCGACTCCGGAGCGCTCATCGACGCGCAGTACAACTACAAAGGCAACACCTATGCGCCCGACTACGACATGTTCATCTGGTACTGGACCCAGGACGTGGACCCGCAGTTCATGCTGAGCATATACACGCCGCAGCAGATCGAGGGCTGGAACGACTGCCTCTGGACCGACCCCCAGTACACGAAGCTGAACGCCCAGCAGTCGACGACGATCGACGAGGCCGCACGTAAGCCGATCGTCGACCAGATGCAGCAGATCTTCTACCAAGGCGCGGCCTACGCGATCCTGGCCTACCCATACCAGCTCGAGGCCTACAACACCGACAAGTGGCAGGGCTGGGTGCATGTCCCCGGCGACGCCACGGGCGCGCAGCAGGGCGCCGTCCTGTACAGCTACAACAACATCGACACGTACCGCTTCGTCGAGCCGAAGGCGGCGTCGACGGCGGCGTCCACGGGCAGTTCGAACACGGCGCTCATCGTCGGCATCGTGATCGCCGTGATCGTGATAATCGGCGTCATCGTCCTGCTCGTGCGGCGGCGAGGCGGCCGCGCGATGGAAGTCTGAGCAGAGCGCACCGAGGATGCCTGGCCGGATGACGGCCTGACGGGTGCATGGGGCGGCGGCCGGGCGCAGAGCCTGGCCGCCGCCCTTTCGTTCGCCTCGGCGCCGTCCCCGGCGGGTGGTGGGTCGCTCGCTTTCCGCTCGCCGGCGGCGTCTGCGGAGGGCCCCAGCCACGCGGGTGTACACTTGGGTGCTTCGTGAATCCGCCCCCCACCCAGGTGTAACTCTCCGCCTCATGACGCCGTCTAACCTTAAGTGGGCTACGTTGCCCGACCCGACTTCCGCCGAACTCACCCGCGCGGTCGCCGGTGACGTGGACGCCTTCAAGACGATCGTGGAGCGATACCAAGGCATGGTCTACTCAGTCGCGTACAACGTGCTCGGCAACCACACCGACGCCGAAGATGCGGCGCAGGAGGCGTTCCTGCGCTGCTACCGCAAGCTGCCGCAGTACCGCAGCGAGGCGACGTTCAGCACCTGGCTGTTCCGGCTCGCGCTCACCGCGTCGGTCGACTACCAGCGCCGCGAGCGGCGGCGTCCGGAGCCGGTCGAGGTGCCCGACGTCGCCGCCGGTGAACAGGCCGAGCTCGGCGACGGCATCACCGCCGCCACCCTCACCGCCGCCCTCGGCGACCTGCCACACGACTACCGCGTGCCCACCGTCCTGCGCGACATCTACGGCCTGCCGTACCAGGAGATCGCCGACCTCACGGCGCGCCCCCTCGGCACCGTCAAGGTCATGGTCCATCGCGGGCGCGCCTCGCTGCGGCTGCGCCTGCAGGCGGAACGGGAGGCGTGATGGACTGCAGCTACTTCCGCTCGCGCATCAATCACTACGTGGACGGCGAGCTGGGCTACCTCGAAACGGCTGAACTACAGGGACATCTCAGCTTCTGCCCGGACTGCGCCGAGGAGCTCGCCCAGATGAGCGAGGTCCGCGGCGCCATGGCCACCTGGGGCCGCACCGAGCTGGCGCCGCCGCCGGAGTTCGCGGAGCGCGTCGCGGCGACCGCCGCCCTCGAGCCCAAGCCGGGCGAGGCGACGCTCGGGCGCGTCGTGAACGACGTGCTCGACACGCTGGACGAGACCCTCGGTCGCATCCCGTTGCCTGGCGGCCGCACCATCCCCGTCAAGAACGTGCTCGGCTACGGCATCGCCGCCGCAGCCGTGCTCATCCAGGTGGAGCGCTACCTGCGCCGCACCAGGGAGCTGAAGCCGCTGTGAAGCTGACTCACGAACAGGTGCTCGCGCTGTTGCCGCATCGTCCGCCGTTCCTTCTCGTCGACGAGGTCGTGGACGGGGAGCCGGGCGTGCGCTGCGTAGCCGTCCGCACGCTCCGCGAGGACGACTGGTGGTTCGCCGGGCACTTCCCCGGCAACCCCGTGATGCCCGGCGTGCTCATCGTCGAGGCGCTCGCGCAGGCGGCGACCATCGCCGCCGCGAGCGCCGGCGCGGACGCCGCCGTCGAGACCCTGCCGTCAGCCAAGGCCGCGCCGGGCGGCGACAAGGTCGGCCTCTTCGCCGGCATCGACAAGGTCCGCTTCAAGCGCGTCTGCAAGCCCGGCGACATGCTCACGCTCGAGGCGGAGATCATCGCCGTGCACGGACCGGTCGGCCGCGCCAAGGTCAAAGCGACCGTGGAGGGCCAGCTGGCCTGCCGCGGCGAGCTCATGTTCGCCATCGTCGACGCCGCCGCAGTAGCGGCCGGGGACGCGAAGCTGTGATCGGCCTCCGCCGCGGACTCGTGCGCGGGGCGCGCATCAGCGCGCTCGGCGTCCACGTGCCCGAGCGCGTGCTCACCAACGACGAGATCAGCCAGTTCCTCGACACCTCGGACGAGTGGATCACCACACGCACGGGCATCCGCGAGCGGCGCATCGCGCGCGTGGATGAGGCGGCCAGCGACCTGGGCGAGGTCGCCGCCCGTCGCTGTCTCGAGTACGGCGGTCTGGCGGCCGCGGACCTCGACCTGGTCATCGTCGCGACCATCTCGCCGGACCACATCATGCCGGCCACCGCGTCGATCGTCGCCGAGAAGATCGGTGCGACCAAGGCCGGCGCCTTCGACGTCCAGGCCGGCTGCACCGGCTTCGTCTATGCTCTCGCCATCGCCACCGCGTTCGTCTCCGCCAACATCTACGAGAACGTCCTCGTCGTCGGCGCCGAGGTCCTCAGCAAGATGGTGGACTGGGAAGACCGCGGCACGTGCATCCTCTTCGGGGACGGCGCCGGCGCGGTGCTCGTGCAGCCCACGGACAACGGCAGTATCTTCAGCTTCGACCTCGGCAACGACGGCAGCGGCGCCTCGAACCTGCTGGTGCCGGCCGGCGGCAGCCGCATGCCGGCCAGCTTCGACACCGTCCGAGACCACGAACACGCCATGCACATGACCGGCAGCGAGGTCTTCAAGTTCGCCACGCGCACCGTCGTCGACTCGTGCAAGAAGGTCCTCTCCGACGCCGAGATCGGTGTGGAGGACGTGGACCTCTTCGTGCCGCACCAGGCCAACATCCGCATCATCGAGTCGGCGTCGCGCCGCCTGGGGATGAAGGAGAGCCAGGTGTTCGCCAACCTCGACCGCTACGGCAACACGTCGTGCGCGTCGATCCCGATCTGTCTGCACGAGGCCAGCGAGAGCGGTCGCCTCAAGAAGGGCGACACGCTGCTCATGGCCGGCTTCGGCGCGGGTCTCACCTGGGGCTCGTGCCTCACGAAGTGGGAGCTGTAACCTAGCCTCGTGAAGAAGCTCGTCGTCATGTTCCCCGGCCAGGGGTCACAGGCCGTCGGTATGGGCTGCGACCTGGCCGCCTCGGATCCCGAGATGCGCCAGGCGTACGCCGAGGCCTCGGAGGTGCTCGGCTACGACCTGCAGGACCTCTGCTGCCAAGGCCCGATCGACCGGCTGAGCCGGACGGACTTCACGCAGCCGGCGCTGCTCGCGGCGTCCGTCGGGATGTTCCGCATCCTGCGCCGCGACGGCCTGCGCTTCGGCGTGGCCATCGGGCACAGCCTCGGCGAGTTCTCGGCGCTGGTCGCGACCGGCGCGGTGAGCTTTGTCGACGCGCTGCGCATCGTGCGGCGGCGCGGCCAGGAGATGCTGCGCGCCGCCGATGCCAACCCCGGCGGCATGGCCGCCGTGCTCGGGCTGGAGGACGCCGTCGTCGAGGCGCTGTGCGCCGAGCAGGACGGTGTCTGGCCGGCGAACTTCAACAGCCCCGGCCAAGTCGTCGTGAGTGGCCGCAAGGCCGCCCTCGAGCAGCTGGCCGAGAAGGCCCGCGCCGCCGGCGCCAAGCGCGTCATCTCGCTGCCCGTGAGCGGCGCCTTCCATTCGCCGCTGGTGCAGTCGGCGCTCGAACCGCTGCGCGAGGAGTTCGACCGCACCGAGTGGCACACGCCGGACCCGGCGTTCTTCTCCGGGTGCACGGTGCGCTTCGAGGACGGCGGCTTCAACGAACTCCTGCAGGTGCAGCTCGTCTCACCGGTCCGCTTCTCGCAGTCGGTGAACACGTTGTTTGCAGCAGGTTATGATTCGTTCCTGGAGGTCGGCCCGGGCGCTGTGCTCACCGGCCTGGTCAAGCGCATCGAGCCGCAGGCGCAGACGGCCCACGTGTCCGATATGGAGACGCTGACGGCCCTGCGACAGGACGGCCGCTATCTGGAGGACGCGTGACTAGCCAACGAAGGCAAGCTAGCGGGGGCGCTGAAGGCGCACCGCTCACTGTGCAATTCGATCTCACCGGCGCGACCGCTCTCGTGACGGGTGCGGGCCGCGGCATCGGCCGCGGCATCGCGCTGGCGCTCGCCAGTGCCGGCGCCGACGTGGCCGTCAACGACTTCTCCGACGAGGCGGCCTGCGTGGCCGTCGTCGCAGAGGTCGAGGCGCTCGGGCGAAAGGGCCTCGTCGTCATGGGCGACGTCTCCGACGAAGAGCAGGTCAACGCGATGGTCGAGCGGGCCGAGAAGGACCTGGGTCCGCTCTCCGTGGTGGTCAACAACGCCGGCATCACACGCGACAACGTCACCATGATGATGGACCCTGCGGACTTCGACGCCGTCATCGCGACGCACCTGCGCGGGACCTTTCTCGTGAGCAAGGCGGCGGCACGCAGGATGTTCCGCCGCCGCACGGGCTGTATCATCAACCTTTCGAGCGTCGTCGGCCGCCGTGGCAACGCGGGCCAGGCCAACTACGCGGCGGCGAAGGCGGGGATCATCGGCCTCACCAAGTCGCTGGCCAAGGAGCTCGGCGCGCGCGGGGTGCGCGTGAACGCCATCGCTCCGGGATACATAGATACTCCGATGACGCAGGCGCTTCCTGAGGAGACGAGGCAGCTGATCGTGGACGCGACACCGCTCAAGGGCATCGGCACCACCGACGACGTGGCCATGGCCGTGGTCTACCTGGCCTCGCCTGCGGCGCGGTTCGTCACCGGCGTCGTCCTGCCCGTCGACGGCGGCCTGGGCATCTGACAGTGCCGGCGAGGTTCAGAATGGTAGAAGAGCGCAGAGTCGTCGTCACCGGCCTGGGCGTCATCTCGCCCATCGGCAACGACGTGGACACGTTCTGGCGCCGGCTCGTCGCCGGCGACTCCGGCGTGGGTGAGATCACCCGCTTCGACACCACCGGCTACCGGGTCCACATCGCCGCCGAGGTACAGGACTTCGTCGCCGAGGACTACATCGACAAGCGCAAGGTGCGCCGGCTCGACCTCTTCAGCCGCTACGCGGTCGCCGCGGCGATCGACGCCGCCGCCGACGCGGACTTCGACCCCCGCCCCGAGGCGGAGCGGGTCGGGGCGGTCATGGCCAGCGGCGTCGGCGGCCTGCAGACGCTGCACGTCGAGACCGACAAGCTGCTCAACCAGGGACCAGACCGCACCAACCCGCTGCTGGTCCCGATGATGATCCCCAACATGGGAGCCGCGCACGTCTCGCTCGAGCTGGGCACCAAAGGCCCGCTCAGCACCACGTGTACGGCCTGCGCGGCGGCGTCGGACGCCATCGGCTACGCCGGGCGGCTCATCCGCGACGGCGCCGCCGAGGTCATGTTCGCCGGCGGCAGCGAGGCGCCGATCAGCCCCGTCGGCGTGTCCGGGTTCGCGGCCGCGCGGGCCCTGAGCACCCACAACGAGGATCCCCAGGGCGCTTCGCGGCCGTTCGACGTCAACCGCGACGGCTTTGTCATCGGCGAGGGCGCCGGCGTCCTGGTTCTCGAGGAACTCGAGCACGCGCTCGCGCGCGGTGCGCACATCTACGCCGAGCTGGCCGGCAACGGCATGAGCAGCGACGCATTCCACATGACGCTGCCCGACGACAGCGGCGAGGCGCAGGCCCGCGCGCTCACCATGGCCCTGGACGAGGCCGGCATCGACCCGTCGCAGGTGGACTACATCAACGCGCATGGTA
>Ga0302322_100006656_pt1 | contig 10267 bp, 10 predicted proteins | sample Fen_T0_2_FD_203757 | JGI IMG/M metagenome (GOLD analysis project Ga0302322, IMG submission 203757) | Peat permafrost microbial communities from Stordalen Mire near Abisko, Sweden - Fen_T0_2 | ecosystem: Environmental > Terrestrial > Soil > Wetlands > Permafrost | place: Sweden: Abisko... | reverse complement strand
AGCGGAGGGGAGCCGCCGAGCGAGCGCCTGCGCAGTGCATTCACCGGCGCACGGCGGAGGCCGGAGCGACCGCCGAGGCCCGCCAGGCGGCACTGCGCAGCGAGCGAGGCAGTGGTGATGATTCCGGCCGCGGGCACGGGTCTTGGGGCGGGCTGGGAGGCCGGTGCACCGCCGACCCCGTCGGTTCGTCGGTGCACATTCCCCGCGCCCGCGTGCCGGAACCTCGGGTGGAGGACGCGGAGCCGCCGCGGGTGTCACACCCGAGTGCCCCCACTCCCTCCGTGGAGAGTGCATCGGCCGCCGGACTGAACGCCTTGAGTGGGATTCGGGACGAGTTCCGGCCAACGAACGGCCGATGTTCTCACTCTCCGTGAGATTACGGGGCGAGCTGCGGGGCCGGCGCCGGGCGGGCCCGGGAGCCGTCGGCAACGAGGAAGCCCGAGTAGACGATGGCGATCCCGACCGCGAGCGAGAGGGCGAAGGCCTCGTCGTGGCCCACGAACCCCTGGATCAGCCCGCCGCTCGACAGGACCAGCGTCCCCAGGGCCACGAGCGCGTTCGCCGACGCGAGTCGTCCCCGCCCGGGCACGTCGTCGGCCCGGAGCAGCCCGACGAGCGACCAGAGCGCCCCCACGATGATCACGGTGGCACCGAGGCCGCTGCCCACCGCGGCGAGCACCCGGGGCAGGGCCTGGGTGAAGACGTCCTTGCCCACCGGGATCTCGGTGCCCGACACCGGGTCCATGGCCGCCAGGAGCAGCGCACCGACGGCCAGCCCGGAGTAGAAGACCAGCCCGCCGCGCACCCGACGGCCGACCGCGCCGCCGAAGAGCAGGAACACGGTGCCCAGGGCGAGCCACGGGACGCTCAGGATCGCGCCGCAGCCGTAGAAGACCTTGTAGGTGCCGGGGTCCCAACCCGTCGAGGTGCCCACGGCCAGGGCCGCGGACGCCGCCGCGAACAGCACCAGCGCCACGGTCCACGCCCCCTGGTGCGGGCCCCGGCCGGCCGCGGCCCGCTGGAACGTCGCCATCGCGAAGAGCGAGGCCAGCAGGGTGGCTACGGCCGCGAGCGCGAACACCATCGACGGGCGAGGCTACCGACGGCCCCGGGACCCCTGAGTACCCTGGACGGGTGAGCGCTGCAACCGACGGACCCGGACGCCCCGGCCTGGGCGGCTACCCGGTGAACCTGCTCGTCGACGGACGGCGATGCGTGGTCGTGGGAGCCGGACGCATCGCCGCCCGGAAGATCGCCGCGCTCCTCGACGCCGGCGCCGACGTGCGGGTGATCGCCCCCGAGGCGGTCGACGAGATCCGTGAATGGCACGACGCCGGCCGTCTGACCTGGGCCGCCCGGAGATTTGTGCCCGAAGACCTCGACGACGCGTGGCTGGCCACCACCGCCACCTCCGACCCCGAGACGAACCTGGCGGTGTTCCGGGCCGGCGAGGCCCGCCGGCTCTGGGTCAACGCGGCCGACGACCCGGCCAACTGCTCGTTCACCCTGATGTCCTTGGTGCGCCAGGGCGATCTGGTGGTCACCGTGGGCACCGGCGGCCGCAGCCCGGCCCTGGCCACGTTCCTGCGCAACCACGTCCGCGACGAGATGGGGCCGGAGTACGGCCTCCTCCTCGACATCCTGTCCGAGGCCCGGGAGGGGATGCGGGCCGGCGGGCGCTCCTCCGAGGACGCCGATTGGCAGGCGGCCCTGGATTCCGGCATGCTCGACCTCATCCGCAGCGGCAATCTGGCCGAGGCGAAGGAGCTCCTCCAGACGTGTCTCTCGTCGTCGTCGGACTGAATCACCGAAACGCCCCGGTCGACCTCCTGGAGCGGATGTCCGTCCCGGGCAAGTCGCTGCCGAAGGCGCTCCACGCGTTGGTCGCGCGCGAGCACCTCGCGGAGGCGGTCCTCCTCTCCACCTGTAACCGGACCGAGGTCTACGCCCGGGCGACCCTGTTCCACCCCGGCGTCGACGACGTCCGCCACTTCCTCGCGGAGACCGCCGGCCTCGACCCCGACGCCCTCGCCGACCTGCTCTACACGTTCCACGACGACGCCGCCGTCACGCACCTGTTCGGGGTGTCCGCCGGGCTCGACTCCATGATCATCGGCGAGCACGAGATCCTCGGCCAGGTGCGCGAGGCGTGGCGGGCCGCCGACGCCGAGGGCACGGCCGGGCCGCTGCTCCAGCGCACCTTCCGCCAGGCGATCGAGGTCGGCAAGCGGGTCCGGACCGAGACCGGGATCGGCCGCCACGCCGTGTCGGTGTCGTCCGCCGCGGTGACGCTGGCCACCGAACGGCTCGGCACCCTCGAGGGCCGGCGGGTGCTGGTGCTCGGGGCGGGCGACGTCGGGCAGCGCATGGCCGTCGCCCTCGCCGGCGCGGGTGTGGGCGAGATCGTGGTGGCCAACCGCACCCCGGCCCGGGGGGCGGCCCTGGCCGAGCGCGTCGGCGGCCGTTCGATCCCGCTCACCGAGGTGCCCGAGGCCCTCGCCCACGCCGACGTCGTGCTGTCGTCCACCGGTGCCGACCACACGCTGATCGAGCGGTCCGACATCGAGGAGGCCATGCGTCGCCGGCACGACCGCGCCATGCTCGTCGTCGACGTGGCCGTGCCCCGCGACGTCGATCCCGGCGTCGCCCAGGTCTTCGGGGTCACCCTGCTCGACATCGACGCCCTGCGGGCCCTCGGCGAGCAGTCGCTCCAGCAGCGGCGCGCCGAGATCGGCCGGGTCCGCGAGATCATCGCCGCCGAGCTCGAGCGCTACCGGCTCGAGCGTTCGGCCCGGGAGGTCGCACCGCTCGTCGCGGCGTTGCGCTCCCGGATCGAGGAGCTGCGGGTGAGCGAGCTCGAGCGTCTCGGCGGGCAGCTCACCAACGACCCGACGGTGCAGGCCACCCTCGACGCCGTGACGCGCGGCCTGGTCAACAAGCTGTTGCACGAGCCGACCGTCCGCTTGAAGGACGCCGCCGGGACCGCGCGGGGCGACCTGTACGCCGACGCCCTGGTCGAGCTCTTCGCGCTGCAGCCGCCCAGCGACGACGACTGATGGCGGCGCGCCTGCGCGCCGCCACGCGCGGCAGCGAGCTCGCTCGCGCGCAGACCGACGCCGTGATCGCCCGGTTGGGCCTCGACGTCGACGTCGTGGTGGTGAGCACGACCGGCGACCAGCGCACGGACGCACCCATCCACGCGCTCGGCGGCACCGGCGTGTTCGTGAAGGAGGTGCAGGAGGCGGTGCTCGCGGGCGACGCCGACTTCGCGGTCCACTCGGCGAAGGACCTGCCGTCGCTGGCCGCGCCCGGCCTGGTGATCGGGGCCGTCCCCGAGCGGGGTGACGTGCGCGACGCCCTCGTGGGTTCGACCCTCGCGGACCTTCCGGTCGGCGGGCGGGTCGGCACGGGTGCGGTGCGCCGGCGCGCGCAGCTCGCCGCCGCCCGGCCCGACCTCGGGTTCGGGGAGCTGCGCGGCAACATCGGCACGCGGCTCGAGAAGGCCGCGGGCTTCGACGCCGTGGTCGTCGCGTCGGTCGCGCTGGAGCGACTGGGGCTCGCGGCCCGGATCGCCGAGCGGCTCGACCCGACGGTGATGCTGCCCCAGGTCGGGCAGGGTGCGATCGCGGTGGAGTGCCGCGCGGAGGACGACCGGATGCAGGCGCTGCTGGCCGCCGTCGACGACGCCGACGCGCACGCCGCGGTCGACGCGGAGCGGGCGTTCCTCGCCCAGCTGGGCGGGGGCTGCAACCTGCCGTGCGGCGCGCTCGCGGGCGTGGTGGCCGACGGGGTGGAGATCGAGGTGCTGCTCGCCTCGCTCGACGGGCGCACGGTGCTGCGGGCCCGGGCGGCGGGCCCCGATCCCGAAGCCGTGGGCGTCGAGGCGGCCCGTCGGCTCCTCGACGAGCACGGCGGCCGGAGCTTGCTGGAGGACGTCAGGTGACCGTGTACCTGGTGGGTGCGGGTCCGGGGGACCCCGGGCTGTTGACCCGACGCGGGGCCGAGCTGCTCGCCCGGGCCGACGTGGTGGTCCACGACCGCCTCGGCACCGCCGACCTGCTCGACCTCGCCCGGCCCGACGCCGAGCGGATCTCGGCCGGGAAGGCGCCCGGCCAGGTCGACCTGACCCAGGACGAGATCAACGCGGTGCTGGTCGAGAAGGGCCGGGCCGGGCTCGAGGTGGTGCGGCTCAAGGGTGGCGACCCGTTCGTGTTCGGCCGGGGCGGGGAGGAGGCCGAGGCACTCGCCGCGGCCGGGGTCCCGTTCGCGGTCGTGCCCGGGATCACCAGCGCGATCGGGGCACCGGCGTACGCGGGGATCCCCGTCACCCACCGCGGCCGTTCGACCCACTTCACGGTCGTCACCGGGAACGAGGACCCGACCAAGGACCGCACCGACGTCGACTGGGACGCGCTCGCGCGCGTGGGCGGCACGCTCGTCATCCTCATGGGCGCCGCCCGCATCGGCGGCATCGCCGACCGGCTGATGGCCGCGGGGCTCCCGCCGGAGACCCCCGTCGCCGCGGTGCGCAACGGCACGCGGCCCGACCAGGAGACCGTTCGGGCCACGCTCGCGACCATCGGCGCCGCCGGGGTGAAGGCGCCGTCGGCCGTGGTGGTGGGCGCGGTCGCCGGGCTCGACCTCACCTGGTTCGAGAGCCGCCCCCTGTTCGGGCGCACGATCGTGGTGACCCGGGCCCGGGAGCAGGCGAGCGAGCTGCGGGTCCGGCTCGAGCACCTGGGTGCGACGGTCATCGAGCTCCCGTCGATCGCGCTCGAGGAGGTCGAGTTCGCGCTCCCCGACCTCGCCGAGTACGCGTGGGCCGTGTTCACATCGGTCAACGGCGTGCAGGCGTTCTTCGACCGCGGGCTGCGGCCGGCCGGGCTCGACGCCCGTGCTCTGGGCGGCGTACGGGTCGCCGCCATCGGTCCGGGCACCGCGGCCGCGCTGGCGCAGCGGGGGATCTCGGTCGACCTGCTCCCCGAGCGGTTCGTGGCCGAGTCGCTGCTGGACGCCTTCCCCGCGCCGGATGCTCCCGGGGCCCGCGTGCTGCTGGCCCGAGCCGAGCAGGCGCGCGACGTGCTCCCCGACGGCCTGGCCGCGCGCGGCTACGCCGTCGAGGTGCTCCCGGTGTACCGCACCGTGACCGCGGCGCCCGACGCCGACGCGCTCACCACCGTGCGCTCGGGCGCCGTCGCCGCGGTCACGTTCACGTCGTCGTCCACCGTGCGGAACTTCGTCGATCTGGTCGGCCCGCTCCCCGACCCCCCGCCGCAGGTGGTGTCGATCGGGCCGGTCACGTCCGACACCGCCCGCGAGCTCGGGCTCACGGTGGACGCCGAGGCGGCCGAGCACACCATCGACGGCCTCGTCACCACCCTCACCTCGCTGTTTGGACGGTGAGAGCCGGCGACCGGGAGAACTAGCCTCGCGTGGTGCCGTTCCCCGAGCAGCGCCCGCGCCGCCTCCGCCGCACCCCGGCGATGCGCCGGCTGGTGGCCCAGACCCGCATCTCGGTCGACGACCTCGTCGCCCCCCTCTTCGTGAAGGAGGGCATCTCCGCGCCGGAGCCGGTCGCGTCGATGCCCGGGGTGGTCCAGCACACCCAGGAGAGCCTCCGGACCGAGGTGCGCGCCCTGGCCGGGCTCGGCATCCCGGCCGTCATCCTGTTCGGGGTGCCGGCCCACAAGGACGCCCGCGGCTCCTCCGCCGACGCGCGCGACGGCGTGCTCCAGGTCGCGCTGCGCAACCTGCGCGACGACCTGGGCGACGAGATCGTGCTGATGGCCGACACCTGCCTCGACGAGTACACCGACCACGGGCACTGCGGCATCGTCGACGCGCACGGGGTGGTCGACAACGACGCCACGCTCGAGCGCTACGGCGCGATCGCCGTGGCCCAGGCCGAGGCCGGAGCGGCGGTGATCTCGCCGTCGGGGATGATGGACGGCCAGGTCGCCGCGATCCGCGACGCGCTCGACTCCGCCGGCCACCCCGACGCGACGATCCTCGCCTACTCGGCCAAGTACGCGTCCGCGCTGTACGGCCCGTTCCGCGACGCCGCGGAGTGCGCGCCGAGCTTCGGGGACCGGCGCTCGTACCAGATGGACCCGCCCAACGCGCGTGAGGCCATCGAGGAGGTCGGGCTCGACCTCGCCGAAGGCGCCGACATGGTGATGGTGAAGCCGGCCCTCGCCTACCTCGACATCATCGCGTCGGTGCGCGCCGCGGTCGACGTACCGCTGGGGGCGTATCACGTCAGTGGCGAGTACGCGATGGTGCACGCGGCCGCACAGCTCGGCTGGATCGACGGCGACGCCGTCGCCCACGAGCACGTGACCGCGATCAAGCGGGCGGGGGCCGACTTCGTGCTCACCTACTTCGCGCGGATGCTGGCCGAGCAGCTCTCGGCCTGACCCGCAGGACGACAAGGAGACCCCGACCCCGATGAGCGACCTCTACGCGCGCGCACTGGCCCGGATCCCCGGCGGGGTGAACTCCCCGGTCCGGGCGTTCGGCTCGGTCGGCGGGGACCCGTTCTTCGTCGCCCGGGGCGAGGGTGCCTACCTCGAGGACACCGACGGGCGCCGACTGCTCGACTACGTGCAGTCGTGGGGCGCGTCGATCCTGGGCCACGCCCACCCGGTCGTCGTCGAGGCGGTGCGGCGGGCCGCCGGCGAGGGCACGTCGTTCGGTGCACCGACGGCCGCCGAGGTCGAGCTGGCCGAGGCGGTGGCCGATCGCGTGCCGTCGGTCGAGAAGGTGCGCCTCGTCTCGTCGGGCACGGAGGCCGCGATGACCGCGGTGCGCCTCGCCCGGGGGGCGACGGGCCGGGCCAAGGTGCTGAAGTTCGCGGGCTGCTACCACGGCCACCTCGACGCGCTGCTCGTCGCCGCCGGCAGCGGCCTCGCCACGCTCGGCCTGCCGGGATCGGCCGGGGTCACCGACGGCACGGTCGCCGACACGGTCGTCGTCGACTTCAACGACGCCGCCGGGGTCGACGCCGCGTTCGACCGCTACGGCGACGATCTCGCCGCGGTGCTGGTCGAACCGGTCGCCGCGAACATGGGCCTGGTCCCGCCCGCCCCCGGGTTCCTCGAGCGGCTGCGGACCGGCTGCACACGCACCGGCGCGCTGCTCGTGTTCGACGAGGTGATCACCGGCTTCCGGGTCGGCCTCGGCGGCGCACAGGCGCGGTTCGGGATCACGCCGGACATCTCGATCTTCGGCAAGGTCCTCGGCGGCGGGCTGCCCCTCGCGGCGGTCGCCGGCCCGGCCGCGGTGATGGACGAGCTCGCGCCCCTCGGGGCGGTGTACCAGGCCGGCACGCTCTCCGGGAACCCGCTCGCGACCGCGGCGGGCCTGGCCGTGCTGAGTCAGCTGAACGACGACGTCTACGCGGTGCTCGAGGCCCGGGCCGCGGCGCTCACCGCGGGGCTGGCCGAGGTGCTGGGCGCCGCCGGGATCCCGGTCACCGCGCCGCGCGCGTTCACGCTCGGCGGGCTGTTCTTCGCGGGCGAGCCCGTGCACAGCTACGACGACGCCAAGGCCGCCGACGCCGAACGGTACGCGCGCTTCTTCCACGCCATGCTCGACCGCGGCGTCTACTTCGCGCCGAGTGCGTTCGAGGCGATGTTCCCGAGCCTGGCCCACACCGACGCCGACATCGAGCGCACGGTGCAGCTCGCCGCCGACGCGGCGATCACGGTGCGGTAGACGCGACTAGCTCTCGTCGCGCTCGGCGGCGCGCTGCTTGCGGACGCGGTCCATGAAGAACAGCGATCCCCAGATCACCATCACCATCACGACGAGCAGCACGAAGGCCAGCCCTCCGCCGCCGTTCTCACCACTGGCGTCGACGAGTTGCTGTGCGAAGACCATCGGTCGCTCCCCGACTCAGGCGTTCACCGGCTCGCGCGTGCGGGCCGGGGTGGTGGCGGTCTCTGACTGGGCGGCGAGCTCCGCCTTCCGATCCCGCTCGTACCAGCCGAACATCACCAGGCTGAGCGCGAAGAGGATGATGGAGCTCGCGAAGACGATCATCGGCGGCTGGCGCACGTCGCCCAGGTTGTACTCGAGCACCACGAAGCCGTTGTTCTTGGCCTCGGGGGTCCCCTCCGCGGCACACGCGGGCTTGTCGGGCGCCACCCCGAACGGCTGGGTGTTCTTGGCCGTGCCGCAGAACTCGACCACCGCGTACTTCGGCGAGTGGCGGAACTGGAAGTCCATGATGCTCGGCTTGGAGCCGCCGGTCTCCCAGGTGTTGGTGGTGAGGTAGTCGGTCACCACGGTGAAGATCGCGAACTTGTTGTCTTCGGGCGTGAACTTCTCGATGGCGGTGTCGACCTTGGTGATCAGGCCCGCGTCGACCGCAGCCTTCACGTTGGCGGCCTCGATCGGGTCGACCCGAACCCCGTCCTTCTCGATGTTGCGGACGGCCTCGGTCTTGGCCTTCGCGAGGTCGGGGACGACCTCCTTGATCTCCCACTTCGGCACCGAGCCGCGCAGCGTGTTGAGCGGCGACGCGGTGGTGATCCAGAGCCCGCTCAGGCACACCATGAAGCCCATGAGCGCGGCGAAGACGGTGAGGAAGGCCAGCCGGGCGCCCATGTTGGTGCCGAGCAGCAGGTAGATCGAGCCGACGAACAGCAGGACGGCCGCGACCACGACGAGGACGCCGAGGATCGTCGGGTACCACAGGGTGCGGTTGATCGCGGTGTTCGCGAGCGTGGTGATGTCGGAGAGGCTGTGCAACGTGGGTCCTTTACCGGCCTAGAGGCTGCGCTCGTACGCCACGATGGCCTTGATCTGCTTCTCGGAGAGCAAGTTCACGAAGTACGGCATGCGCCCGGAGGAGATGCCGCGCACCCCGTAGCCCTCGTTGGCCGGACGGCCCACGGCCACCCAGTCGAACTGCTGCTGCTCTCCGGCCGCGACCCCCGGGAACTGCCGGAGCGTGGAGCCGCCGGTCAGGTTCGGGCCGAAGGCGCCGCTGCCGTTGGGCGGCGGCTTGGGCAGGGCCAGGTTGTTCGGGTCGTAGTAGGAGGCGCCCTTGGTGTGGCAGCGGGCGCAGTTCAGGCGGAACAGCACCTCGCCCTCGCCCATGCCCGCCACCTGGTCGGCCCAGGCCCGGGCCGACGCGGCCACGGCCTGGGCGTTGGGCAGCTGCGCCGTGAGCTCGGCGGTCGCGGCCGTGTTGCCCTGAGCCTGCGCCTTCGCGATGTTGGCCTTCAGCGCGACGACCCCGACCTCTTGCTGCTTGGCGTTCTTCTCGGCGTCCTGCTTGTAGGTGGTGATCGCCTTGGTGCTGTTCGCCTGCGCCTGAGCCGACGTGATCTGGATGCTCTTCAGGTAGGAGATGAGGTCGTTGATGCTCTGGGTGTTGAGCACGCCCTTGCCGCTCGCGACACCCCATGCGGGCATGGGTGTCCCCGGTCTCCCCCAGGTGAGGATGTTGAACACCTGATCCTCGGGGAAGCGCAGGAGCACGGAGTTCAGCGCGGGCGCGGCCCAGGCCACCTGCACGGGGAGGCACTCGGGCACCGCGGGGTTGCCCTGGTTCTCGACCTTGTCGCAGATGTCGAGCTCGGGCTGGAGCACGAAGGGCGCCTGCCCGCCGGCGGCGTCGACGCCGTGGCAGTTCGCGCACAGCAGCGACTTCGTGGGGTCGTAGGTCTTCATCTGGCTGTTCGAGAAGAGCACCGCACCCCGCTCGGCCGACTGCTCGTCGAAGAACTTGGTGTGGCTCTCCTGCCGGGTGGGCTCGAACAGGAAGTACACGGGCAGCGCGAGCGCCACGATCATCACGAAGATCAGCGACCAGCCGAGCGCGCGCTCGAGGCGGGGCCCCTCGAGGCCTTCGTCGTCGAGGTACGGCGTGAGGTTCTCGGGGTCCTTGGTGGTCGGGTTGCGCCGGACGCTCAGGACGCGCCACCCGAGGTAGACGACCATGAGGCCGATCACCACGAGGGTGAGCAGGATCAAACCGCTGCGGAAGCTCACGCGTCGCCTCTCTTGTGCCGCTGGACGGGGCAGGGGCCCGTCGGGAGGGATGCCGGGATCAGACGCACGCTGCGCCCTCCTGGCCCTGACCGGTGGTGTCGGTGCCGATCGGGGGACCGGGGACGACCGCCGCGGTGTCGACGAGGATCGAGTTGCCGGCGACCTCGAGGCCGAAGCGGTCCATGCCGCGCGGCGCCGGGCCACCCTTCTTCTCGCCCACCCGGCTGTACTTCGATCCGTGGCAGGGGCATTCGAACCACTGCGA
>Ga0302322_100006655_pt1 | contig 10267 bp, 12 predicted proteins | sample Fen_T0_2_FD_203757 | JGI IMG/M metagenome (GOLD analysis project Ga0302322, IMG submission 203757) | Peat permafrost microbial communities from Stordalen Mire near Abisko, Sweden - Fen_T0_2 | ecosystem: Environmental > Terrestrial > Soil > Wetlands > Permafrost | place: Sweden: Abisko... | reverse complement strand
GCAACCCCCAATGGTAGGCAACCCCCAATGACCATCCAACGATTTCACGTCGGCAAGCGTCTCTCCGAAATGGCGATCCACAACGGCACCATCTATCTTGCCGGCCAGGTTGCGGACGATCCCTCACAGGACATTGCCGCACAGACCCAACAAGTGTTGGCCGCCATCGATCGTTTGCTGGCGGAGGCCGGCAGCGACAAGACCAAAATACTGTCCACGACGATCTATATCGCCACCATGGCCGATTTCCCGGCCATGAATGCTGTGTGGGATGCGTGGGTGCCGCAAGGCAATACACCGCCGCGCGCGACGGTGGAGGCGAAGCTCGCCAAGCCGGAATTCAAGGTCGAGATACAACTCATCGCCGCTCTTTAGGCGGCCTTACCTCGCAGTTGTCCTGCCTTCCATAAAGGCAGCAATATTCTCGTTGAGAAACTTCGCATCAACCGGATTGGCCGCTGCACCCGCCGGGTGGCCCCACAGCGAAGGAATCGGCAATAACGTGCCTTGCCGCAGGAAGGCCGCTTCGTAGCGTGCGTCGGTCAGCGGAAAATACAAATCGGTTTCGGAGGGCATGTACAGCACCGGCACCTTGATCGAACGCAGCGCCGCTTCCACGTCGCCCTTGAACCCCGGCGTGCCGCCCAAGTCGTGCTTCTGCCACGCGCGCATTTGCAGGATCAGGTTGTTGGCGTCCGCCCCTGGAATGAACCGGGTGCGATAGCGCTCGACCACCTGTTCGAAAGTGAGATCCGGCGTGGCGGGATTCTTCCACAATTCACGGCGCCACCATTCCTGCGAGAACAGCCAGCCGGTCCACACCATGGCGAAGGCCTGCAGGCCTTTTTCCGGCGGGGACGTGTATTCACCGCCTTTGAAATTCTCGTCGGCGGTCAGCGCCGCAATCTGCCCTTCCAGCCGCACGATGCCGTGTCCGTAGGTTTTGGCCGTACCCGACGTGGCGACGATGCGATCCATGAAATCCGGATAGCTCACTGCCCACTGAAACGCCTGCTGCGCCCCCATCGAAAAGCCGATCACCGCGCGCAGATGCTTGATATGCAATTCATCCGTTAGTAGGCGGTGCACCGCCTCGACGTTGTCGCGAATGGTGGTGATGGGAAAGCGTGGCCCGTGCAATGGTTCCGGCGTGTTACTGGGCGAAGAGGAACGGCCGTTACCGAACATTTCGGTGCTGACCAGAAACAACTTGGCAGGATCGAGCGCCTTGCCGGGGCCGATCAGCCATTCGTAGCCCAGGTATTTGGCCATGTAATGCGAGGGCAGCAATACGGCGTTGTCGCCGGCGGCGTTCAATTGTCCATAGGTGCCGTAGGTGAGGCGTGCCTCCGGCAGCACCACGCCACTTTCGGTTTTGAAATCCTTGATGACGAACTCGTGCTGTATGCCTTTGATGGGTTCGGCGGATGCGGCGATGCCGGATGCAATGATCGGCCCCAGTGCGGCTGCGGCTAGCAAGGCGCTACGCCAACTTTTCACTATTGTTCTGGCATACACAGGCGCACATCCTTTCGAAAGACTTCTGTTATTTCAAGCTTACGCCGTATTGAACGCTTGGCGGCTCCCCAACATTCCCGCGTGCCGATCGATTTCCATTCGCTCGGGATTCCGCCACTCCGTCGCACTATTGAATCGGATCGAAAAAAGAAAAGGGCGCCAGCGGCGCCCTTTTCACCCACTTTCTGCAATGCTTATCGTGCGGCCTGATACCCGCCCAACGCCAATTTCATTTTCTGCATGGCCTTGGCTTCGATCTGGCGGATACGCTCGGCCGAGACGCCGTATTCGTCGGCGAGCTCGGTGAGGGTTTTTTCATTGCCCTCATTGAGCCAACGTGTTTCGACGATACGACGGCTGCGCTCGTCGAGGCTGTCCAGCGCGGCCTTGAGTCCGTCGGTGGCAGCGGTCTCCTTTTGCAGCGACGCCAACTTCTCCGAGGGATCGACGCTGGTATCGGCCAGGTAGGCGATCGGGCTTACCCAGTTTTCATCGTCGTCATTGAGCGGCTCCAGCGAGATTTCCTGGCCGGACAATCGCTGCTCCATCTCGGAAACATCGGTTTCCTTGACGTTGAGGTGTTGCGCCACTTGCTTGATTTCCGATGGAGACAACGCGCCGAAGTTGGGCTTCATGCTGCGCAGGTTGAAGAACAGCTTGCGCTGCGCCTTGGTGGTCGCCACCTTGACGATGCGCCAGTTCTTCAAAATGTATTCATGTATCTCGGCCTTGATCCAGTGCACGGCAAACGACACTAAGCGCACGCCGCGGTCGGGATCGAAGCGCTTCACCGCCTTCATCAGGCCGATGTTGCCTTCCTGGATCAGGTCGGCGTGGGGTAGCCCATAGCCTGTGTAATTGCGCGCGATCGACACCACCAGGCGCAGGTGCGACATCACCATCTCGGAGGCGGCGTTCAGATCGCCACGCGTGTGCAGGGCGACGGCGAGCTCGTGTTCGCGTTCGGGCGTCAGCATCGGCACGCGGTTCACCGTGGAGATGTAACTCTCCAAACTGGATACCGACGGGACCGGCAAATTCATGGTTGCAACAGACATGGCTGGAAACTCCTCTCGGTCTTTCTCACCTTGGGCGGACGGCCTTGGATTCAAGCCTTTGCCCACGGAAAATAGTTTAGCACTCTTTGCATGAGAGTGCTAACTGGACCGGAAGTTCCAAGGAAAAGCAACATGGCTGGAAGGTCGCGAGCGGTAGCCGGCAAAAATGTGAGCAAATGCTCACTATCGCTAATGCTCCCTCAGGAAAAGGGCTACCGATACGAATGCACCGATCCAGCCCAATATGGCACCGGTCGCGGCGACCGCCGCAGCCTGGACGAACGACAAGGTCAGCAAGTCAAAATGCGCTCCGTACGATTCCGCCAAGGCATTTACTTCGTTACCCACCCAGGCCGTCAGCCCCAGCACCAAGGCTACGGCCAGCAATCCCGCCAGCAAGCCCTGCAGCGCGCCGTAGTACAGGAACGGGCGGCTTACGAAGCGCTTGCTGGCGCCGATCAGGCGCGCCACGACGATTTCTTCCTTTTGCGTGAGCATCTGTAGTCGGATGGTATTGCCGAAAACGAACACCACGGCTACGCAAAGCACCAGCGCCAGCAGCAGCACCAGGTTCTCGGCAAAACGGGCAAAGCGTGAAAGCTTGCGCGCCCACTCGAACTCCGCCGACACCGCTTCAACCTTGGGGTACGCTGAAATTTCCTTTTTGAGTACCGTGAGGTCTTCTGCCGCAAAGGACTTTGGCGTGATCGAAAACGCATGGGGCAGCGGATTTCCTTCCATGCCGGCCAGCAGGTCCGCCATGCCGGCGGTGCGCTTCAAGTCGGCAAGCGCCGTGGTGCGGTCGATGAACCGCACATTGGCAGCGTTGGGTAGCGCGCGCAGTTTTTGTTCGATCGCTTTCGCGTCCGCCTCGGTCGCAGCCAGCGTCAGGAATACGCCGACATTCGGTTCGGCGTTGAGGCGGCCTGCCGCAGTGGATGCGTTGTTCAGGAGCACATAAAAGCCGAGCGGCAACGCCAGCGCCACACCGATCACGGCGATCGAAAGAGCGGTCGCCAACGGTTGAACCCGCATGCGCGCGAACGCACGCCGGCAGGCTTGCAGGTGGCTGTGGAACCAGGCGTTCATGGCGCCAGCGCACCTTGGTGCAAAGCGAGGTGACGGCACGTCACACCCGCCATGCCGCTCTCGTCGTGGGTCGCGATCAGCACCGTGACCCCAACCTGGTTGAACGATTGGAACAGCGCCATGATCACCTTGGCGTACTCCTGGTCGAGGTTGCCGGTCGGCTCGTCCGCCAGCAGAATTGCCGGACGGTGGACCACGGCACGCGCGATGCAAAGACGCTGCTGCTCGCCCCCGGACAGCGCAATCGGAAAGGCTTTTTCACGCGGCAGCAGCCCCACCTTGTCGAGTGCCGCCCGCACCCGCCTGGCGGCCTCCACGCGAGGGAATCCGGCTATCTCCAGCGGCAGTGCCACATTGTCGAAGACGTTGCGCTCGAACAACAATTTGTGGTCCTGGAATACCAGCCCCAGGTTGCGGCGCAGTACGCAGAGGGCAGGGTCTGCCAGTTGGCCCACATTTTGGTTGTTGACCAATACGCTGCCCTGCGTAACCCGCTCCATGCCGGCGACCAGTCGCAACAGCGTCGATTTGCCGGCGCCCGAATGCCCGGTGATCGCAACCATTTCGCCGGGTTCGACGCTAAACGAAATGCCCTTCAACGCTTCGAAACCGTTCGGGTAGCGTTTTACGGCCGCAGAAAAACGGATCATGCGGTGCGCCCCAGCAGGCCATCGACGTATTCCTGCGCCGAAAACGGCTGCAGGTCGTCGATCGCTTCGCCGACGCCGATGAATCGCACCGGCAGGATGCGATCGGGGCGCTCGGCCGCCAGCGCTGCGATCATGCCGCCTTTTGCGGTGCCGTCGAGTTTGGTGACGATCAGTCCCGTCAGTTGCAAGGCTTCATCGAACGTCTTGATCTGCGCGAGTGCGTTCTGGCCGGTATTGGCGTCGAGTACCAGCAAGGTCTCGTGCGGCGCGCCAGGGTCGGCCTTGGCGATGACGCGCTTCACCTTGCGGATTTCTTCCATCAAATGCAGTTGCGTCGGCAGGCGCCCGGCGGTGTCGGCCAGCACCACGTCGATGCCGCGCGCCTTGGCCGATTGCACGGCGTCGAAAATCACCGCAGCGGAATCGCCGCCTTCCTGTGAAATCACCACGACATCGTTGCGCTCACCCCACACCAGCAATTGCTCGCGCGCAGCGGCTCGAAAGGTGTCGCCTGCCGCCAGCATCACTTTGAGGCCCTGCGACTGGAAATACTTGGCGAGTTTGCCGATGGTGGTGGTTTTGCCGGCGCCGTTGACGCCTGCCAGCATGATCACAAACGGTTTGGCGCGGCCGGCATCGATCATCTGCGCGAGCGGCGCCAGCAGGCCGATCAGGAGGCTCCTGAATTCGGCTTCCAGAGCCGCGCCGTCGGCGATTTGTTTCTCTTTCGCGATGCGGCGCAAGCTCGCCAGCAACTGCTGGGCGGTGCGCACGCCGACATCACCGGCGATCAGGACTTCCTCCAGGCGCTCGAACAGCGCTTCATCGACCTTGTTCTGCGCGCTGAACAACTCGCCCAGATCGGTGCCTAGCAGCGCACGTGTCTTGGCCAAGCCTTGCTTGAGCCGGTGCGCCCAGCCACCCTCTGCGGCCGGCAATTCCGGGCCGGCAACGGACTTTTTTCCAAAGAGGGACAACACGATTGACGGCGCCTGGGGAATAAGAAAAGGACAACTCTATTTTACGGTATCGAGTTTGCAGTGGGATTGTAAGGTTGACGGGAAGTCGTCGACCGATGGGCCAGACGCGACACACCGGCAGCGAGACCTAGGTGAGTTGCGGCCCCATCCACCTCAAGTTCAAGGAGAAACTCATGCTGAAAAAGAACATCGCACGTGCCCTCGTCTCGGTCACGCTGCTCGGCGCAGGCTTTGCCATTGCGCCGTCCGGTTACGCCAATATGGACGACAAGGACTACAAATTGGCGGCCGAGGCCATCATGAAAAAAATGGACACGAACAAGGACGGCATGATGTCCAAGGAAGAAGTGATGAAAATGGTGTCGGACAAGTTCGACAAGATGGACAGCAAGAAAACCGGCAAGATGGACTCCAGGCAATTCGAGGAGTTCCTCAAGGCCCTGATGGAAAGCGGCGGCTGATCGCAGGCGCCGGCGGACTTGCGCCGGAGCGGTATTCCGGCAGTATGATGAATGGGGCCGAATGCGGCCCCATTCTTTTTGTCCGAACGATGCCAACCGCCCAGCCACGCAAAGCCCACGCAAAACCGCGCAACCGCGTCCGTATCATCGGTGGCGAATGGCGCAGTCGCCTGATCGAGTTCCCCGACGTCCCGGGGCTGCGGCCCACTCCGGATCGGGTGCGTGAGACCTTGTTCAATTGGCTGGGCCAAAGACTGACGGGCAAACGCTGCCTGGATCTCTTTGCCGGCAGCGGTGTGCTCGGATTCGAAGCGGCCTCGCGCGGCGCCGAGGACGTGGTCATGGTCGAATCGGAGCGCGCGGCGTGCGTGGCGCTGGAAGAAAACCAACTCAAACTGCCGGCGCCGAATTGTCGTATCGTTCGGGGCGATGCGATGACTTGGCTCGCCAGGCCAGGTGCCGGCTTCGACGTGGTCTTCGTCGACCCGCCGTTCGCCTCCGGATTGCTGCCCAAGGTGCTGCCGTTGCTGCCGGCGCGCCTGAATGAGGGTGGCCTGGTATACGTCGAGTGGAGCGAAGCTCCCGCAGGTTGGCTGGCCGCACATCCGCACATACCCCTTGAAGTCGTAAGGGAAGGGCGGGCAGGAAATGCGTTTTTTGCGCTACTATCCGCGAAGCCGTCCAACGAAACCCCGTTGCCATGATCCGAGCCGTTTATCCCGGAACGTTCGATCCCCTGACCAAAGGTCACGAGGATCTGGTCGCGCGCGCAGCCAAACTATTCAATGAGGTGATCGTCGCGGTGGCGCACAGCCAGCCCAAGCGACCGTTCTTCAGCCTGGAAGAACGCATCGGCCTTGCCCGTGAAATCCTGCAGCCCTACGGCAACGTCAAGGTGCTGGGCTTCAGCGGGTTGTTGTCGGATTTCCTCACCCAGCACCAGGCGGGCGTGATCCTGCGCGGCCTGCGCGCGGTGTCCGATTTCGAATACGAATTCCAGATGGCCGGCATGAATCGCAAGCTGAATCCCGGTGTCGAAACCATGTTCCTGACGCCTTCCGACAAGTACATGTTCATTTCCGCAACCATCGTCCGCGAAATCGCCACGCTGGGCGGCAACGTCGACGACTTTGTCCACCCCTTGACCTCCAAGGCGCTGCTCTCCAAAGTCGGGAAGTAACGGGCACGCGCATGGCCCTGAAGATCACCGATGCGTGCATCAATTGCGATGTGTGCGAACCCGAGTGCCCCAACGGTGCCATTTCGCTTGGCATCGAAATCTACGAGATCGACCACCACAAGTGCACCGAATGTGTCGGCCACTTCGATACGCCGCAATGCCGGGAAGTCTGCCCGGTCGATTGCATTCCGCTCGACCCGGACCACGTCGAGACACCGGCACAACTCCAGCAAAAATTCCTGCGCCTGACGGCGGTTTCCTGAGACCGGCCCGGCCCCGGCGCCGATGGGTCGCCTACTCGGCGATGGCTTCTGCTTCGTTGCTGCCGAGCCGGCGGGCCATGGCGGCTCGCAAGTCGGCCAGCGCATCGTGCTTGTGCTTGATCACGTCCACATGCGCCTGCAATTCGGCGATGCGTTCGGCAAGGTCGAGTTCGGCCGACTTGATCTTCTCGACGCTGCCGGAGCGTTCCGCCGTCTGGCGCATCGCTTTTTCCAGCGGCTGTTCGAGGGCGGCATGCAGGCCGCGTATCCAGGTGATGCATTCGCGATTGGCGATTTCGAAAACGTGCAGCACGCGGCTTGCGACTACCTCATCGAATTGCTCGGCGCGCGCGTTGCTGCGGCGTTCGAGTACGCCGGTCTTGCGGGAAAACTCGGCCTCCGCCTTTTGCGCGGCCTTTTGCAATTCGGTGTGGAAACGATGCGTGGCAAACGGGTGAACCTCGAACTTGCCGAAACGCAGCTCGCTGAAAATGCGCGTTCCCACCGTCCGGTATAGATCACGAACCTCATCGATCTTGGCATCGAGGGCATCCAGTCGAACCACGGTTTGCTGGAGAAAGTCCTGCACGATCTCCTTGGTGGTGCGACCGCCTTTGCCCGAAATGATCTCCTTTCGCGCAACCTTGATGCTCGCCTTGGCGACTGCAGGATCGGCAATCACGGTCAGCTCTTCGGAGAGCTTGGCCTGAATCGCTTTTACCGCACGCAATTCGCGGCTGGCGTTGTCGAGTTTCTCGGCACGGGTGGCGTGCTGGCTGACAAGGCTCGCGCTCAGTTTCTCGTTCTTGTTGCGCAGCTCCGCCAATGTTTGCAGGCCCTGCAAGGTGGTAAAGCGCTGCTGGTCCAGGCTCTCCTGTGCGCCGGCCAGCATTTGGTTGAGCGATTCGATCACAGTAGTGGAGCGCGCCTCGAGGCGATTGTCCGGAAGCCTGGCGGCGATGCTGCGTTCGAGCTGGTACATGCGGCTGCGAACGGCGGCATCTTTGTCGCCGGCGAATCGGGCGTTCAAACCCTGCAGCGCCGATACGGCAACGATGTCGATCGGGTCGATGCGCAAGGAGTCGGCGATCGCTTTTATTTTCTGGTCGATTTGCCTCAGGACTTCCCGACCGGGATCGAGTCCATCGTCGATTTTCAACTGGTCGATCTTGTTGAGGACGATGAGCCGCATCGGCCTGTTTGCGATATTTGCGCCCTCGGCTTCTCGCTCGCGGTCGCGCGGATTGCGGGTGCCGCCCATGTGCCGACCCCAGATGGCAAGGTCGGACTTGGTCAGCCCTTCGCGCGCGTCGAGCACCAGCACTACGCCGTCGGCCTGCGGGATGCGGGTGCTGGCGAATTCCGGCTCGGCATCGAGTGCGGCGAGACCGGGCGTGTCGAGCAGCACCAGCCCGGCGTCGAGCAGCGGGTGCGGATAATTGATGATGGCGTGGCGCCAGCGCGGCACGTCCACCATCGCCACGCCCGCCGTCGACACCGGCTGCGCGATGCCACTGCCGTGCAGGCCCCACTTCACCGCATCGACCAACGTCAGGCGCTTGGTTTCGGACAGTGCGGCCAGGGCTCGCGCCACGGAGTCGGCGTTGTCGGCTTCGAACAGCACGGTGCGCCAGGCGCTGTCGTCGGCGTAGAGCTCCTTGAGGCTGCGCGCACTTTCGCGGGTCTCGATCGGCAACAGTCGCACGCCGGTGCGCACGTCGCGGTCGAAGCGAAGTTCGGTTACGCACCGCGTGGTACGCCGGTCGCCGGATGGCAACAGGCGGCGACCCAGGTCGCCAAAGAACAGTGCGTTGATCAATTCCGATTTGCCGCGCGCCACTTCGGCGATGAAGGCGATCATGATGCGCTGTTCGGATACCAGCGCCGAGAGTCCGGCGAGGGTGGCGCGCGCTGCGGCGGTGATGAAGCCGTTCTCCTGCAGGAAGCCGCCGACTTCGCCGATCTCGCGGTTCAATGCGTGCCGCCACGATTGCATTTCGGCGAGGCGAGCAGTAATGGTCGATTTGCGATTCATGTGGATAGGGTCTAGCTCTGGCAGTGGCTGCAGTAAAAGGTGCTGCGCTGGCCCTGGCGGATGGTGCGGATCGGCCGGCCGCAAATCCGGCAAGGCAAGCTATCGCGGTCGTACACGTAGGCATCGACCTGGAAGTTGCCGAGCTCGCCGTTGGCCTTCACGTAATCGCGCAGCGACGACCCGCCTGCGCGGATGGCGTTGCCCAGGGTTGTCTTGATCGCCTCGGCAAGGCGCCGGTAGCGCCGCAGGCTCACGCTGCCGGCTGCGCGGGTGGGCGCGATGCCGGCGCGGAACAATGACTCGCTCGCGTAAATATTACCGACGCCCACCACCACCTGACCGTTCATCACAAATTCCTTGATGCTGACGCTGCGACCGCGCGATGCGGCAAAAAGGTAGTCGCCGGAGAATTCGTCGGTGAGGGGTTCCGGACCCAAGGTATCGAGCAGCGCATGCGCGGCCACCTCGCCGGGCAGCCATAGCATCGCGCCGAAGCGGCGCGGATCGGTGTAACGCACCGCGATGCCGCTTTCCAAAAGGAGGTCGATGTGGTCGTGCTTGCCCGGGGTTTCTGCTTTTCCGGCAAGCCGCAAGCTACCGGACATGCCGAGGTGGGACAGCAGGAAACCGGGTGCGGCGCCACCGCGGCAGGACCACAGCAGGTACTTGCCTCGTCGCGTGATATCGGTGATGCGGCTGCCGGTCAAGCGCCGGCCGAGGTCGCGCGGCACCGGCCAGCGCAGGCGCGCATTACGCACTTTGACGCCGACGATGGTCTGGCCGCGGACCGTCGGCAACAGGCCAAGTCGGGTGGTTTCCACTTCTGGGAGTTCGGGCATGGTCAAAAATACGGGAATTCCCGATAGTGTGACACGGTCTAAAGCCTACAGCGATTTTGTACAGGCCGGCGTGACGCGGGCTGCCCGGCGGTCTATCATGACCTCCGCAACCATTTTTCGATTGTTTACCAATGAGAGTTTTGTCCGTCTTTGTTGCCGCAGCCACTGTCGGCTGCCTGGCCCTGCCGGTTGCT
>Ga0302322_100006653_pt1 | contig 10268 bp, 7 predicted proteins | sample Fen_T0_2_FD_203757 | JGI IMG/M metagenome (GOLD analysis project Ga0302322, IMG submission 203757) | Peat permafrost microbial communities from Stordalen Mire near Abisko, Sweden - Fen_T0_2 | ecosystem: Environmental > Terrestrial > Soil > Wetlands > Permafrost | place: Sweden: Abisko... | reverse complement strand
GCCGGCGCCGATGATGGCCACGTCCAGCACCGCGGTGCCGTCGCGCTGCTGCGGCGGCACCCAGGGGCGCGCCGGCAGGCACAGCCGGGCCAGGTCACGCTGCAGCTGCGCTTCCAGCGCGGGCAAACCGATGGGCGGGAGGGGGTGGGCCACGGTGGTGTTCATGGGGAGGGGCTGGTGTGGGAAGCGGTCTCGGTGGCCGACGGCGGTGGGGCGCCATCGGCGCGGCGGCGGCGCAGCAGCAGGCCGTGGTCCTGGGCCTCGTGCGCGGCAAAGCCGGGCAGGTCGGCCGCCACCTGCCGCAGTGCGTCGATGACGGCCTGGGCCGCTGGCGACGGGCTGCGGCCCTGGCTGCTGATGACGCCGAACAGGAACGGGATGTGCACGTCCAGCGGCCGCAGCACCAGGCCGTCCAGCGGCAGGCCGGTGACGGTCAGTGGCTCCAGCACGGCCACGCCCAGGCCGGCGCGCACCAGGGCCTGGGCATTGACCGACGAGTTGGTCTCCAGCCAGTGGGCGCGCTGGGCCGGCTGGCGGATGCCGGCCCGGGCCAGCGCGCTGTCCAGGCCGTGGCGCAGCCGGTAGGGGTTGCTCATCACCACCAGGCGGCGTTGGGCCAGCGCCGCCAGCGGCACGGTGTCATGCTGGGCCAGCGGGTCGCCCTGGGGCAGCACGGCCAGGCACGGGGCCTCGCCGATCCAGTGGATTTGCAGGCCTTGGTGCGCCATCGGCAGGCTGCACAGGCCCAGCTGGGCGTTGCCGCTGAGCACGGCGTGGATGACCTGCTCGGGCGAGGCGGTGTGCACCTGGACTGGCCGGCGATCCACCGCGGCCCCGGCCTGCACCAGGGCCTGCGGCAACAGGCCCAGGGCCAGCGCCGACGTGGCCGCCAGGCGCAGCGGCTGGTCGTCGCCCCGGCCGATCTCGGCCGCGCGCTCGCGGATGCGGCGCATGTCGCCCAGCACGCGCTGCACATCCTCAAACAGGGCGAAGCCCTGCTCGGTGGGCGTGACGCGCGGGCCGTGGCGGTGGAACAGCGCGTAGCCGATCTCGCCTTCCAGCTCCTGCACCTGGCGCGTGACCACCGGTTGGGAGCGGGCCAGCACGCCGGCCGCGCCGGTGATGCTGCCCGCGCTCATCACGGCGGCAAAGGCTTCAAGCTGGCGGAGGTCCATGCAAGGTTCAATGCGAAACCCACATGATTGGTGCTTCAGTATGCAAACGCCAAATACTCAAACCGCATGAGCTTGCTTGAAAAGCTTGTTTGGCCACGGCGGTTGCGCGGTATGCAATGGGCGCCGTTCACCGCTGCACGGCGCCTGGTCACTGGCGCCCTGGGGCGGTCGCCTCCACCCACCCAAACCTGCAGGCCCGGCTTCACCGACGGGCCGCAGGCACTGCCCCGCCGACCGCCATGACCCGTTCCTCACGCCGCAGCTTCCTCCACCAAGCATCGCAGGCCGGCCTGCTGGCCGGTGTGCCGGCCTGGGCGCTGCTGGACGCCCGCCAGGCCATCGCGCAGACGGCGAGCAGCAAGAACACCATCACGGCCGTGCTCAACCCCGAGCCGCCCACGCTGGTGTCGTTCTCCAACACCGCCGGCACCAGCGTGACCGTCAGCTCGAAGGTGGTGGAAGGCCTGCTGGAGTACGACCACGACCTGACACCGCGGCCGCAGCTGGCCGCCGCCTGGAAGGTCAGCCCCGATGGGCTGGAATACACCTTCACGCTGCGCAAGGGCGTCAAGTGGCACGACGGCAAGCCCTTTGTGGCCGCCGACGCGGCCTTCTCCATCCTGCTGGCCAAGCGCTACCACCCGCGTGGCAGCGCCACCTTTGCCAATCTGGCGGCGGCCGAGGCGGTGGACGCCAACACGCTGCGGCTGAAGCTGGCCAAGCCGGCGCCCTACCTGCTGCTGGCCCTGGCCGCCGGTGAGACGCCGATCCTGCCGTCGCACCGCTACCAGGCCGATACCGCGCTGCAGAACCCGCTGAACGCCGCGCCCATCGGCACCGGCCCGTTCCGCTTCAAGCAGTGGGAGCGCGGCAGCCACATCATCTACGAGCGCAATGCCGACTACTGGCAAAAGGGCAAGCCGCAGGTGGCCACGCTGGTCTTCCGCATCGTGCCCGACATCGCGGCGCGGCTGAACGGCTTCCAGAACAAGAGCTTCGACATCGGCGACGCCAGCCCGATCCCGCTGTCGGAGGTGCCCAACCTGGGCCAGTACCCGTTCCTGGCCACCACCTCGGAAGGCTACGAGGACAACGCGGTGATGGCCATCCTGGAGTTCAACCTCGAGCGCGAGGTGTTCCAGAAGCCCGAGGTGCGCCAAGCCATCGCCCATGCGGTCAGCCGCGAGCAGATCCGCAACATCGCCTTCTACGGCTATGCCACGCCCTCGGTGTCGCCGGTGTCCAAGACCAGCTTTCCGCGTTTCCACCTCGATGCCAAGGACCCGTACCCCTACGACATCGACAAGGCCAACAAGCTGCTGGACGCGGCAGGCTACCCGCGCAAGGGTGGCGGCCACCGCTTCGAGATCACGCTGCACGCCAACCCGTTCAACGAAGGCTTCAAGCGCACGGCGCACTACATCCGCTCGGCCCTGGCCCGCGTGGGCGTCAACGTGACGGTGCGTGAGCAGGACCCGGGCAGCTACATCCGCAGCGTCTACACCGACCGCGAGTTCGACGCCACCGTCAGTGGCGTGAGCACGATGTTCGACCCCACCGTCGGCCTGCAGCGCATCTACTGGTCCAAGAGCTTCAACCGCCAGGTGCCGTGGTCCAACGCCAACCACTACCAGAACCCCGAGGTTGACCAGCTGCTGGAGGCCGCTGCGGTGGAGGTGGACGTGGCCAAGCGCGGTGAGCTGTTCAAGCGCTTCCAGGCCATCGTGATCAAGGACGTGCCCAGCATCGCGCTGGTGCAGGTGCAAAGCGTGACCGTCTACAACAAGCGCGTGGATGGCTTCAACAAGGCCGCCGCAGGCCTGCGCGGCAACCTGGCCGATCTGCTGATCAAGGGCGCCTGAGCCCACCGTCTGAGCCGGCCCGGCGCCCTTGTGGTGCGCTGGGCCCGACACCCATGTCCACCCTGCCGACCGACACCGACCCCCGCGCCGACCCCCGCGCCGACAGCGCGCCGCCGCAGCGGCCGCCCGGCCGTTTTCTGCCCGCCATCCGCCGCACGCTGCTGCAGGCCGTGCCCACGGTGCTGGGCATCCTGGTGCTGAACTTCGTGCTGCTGCAGATGGTGCCTGGCGACGTGGTGGACGTGATGGCCGGCGAGGCCGGCGGCGCCACCCAGCAAAGCATGGCCGCGCTGCGCGAGCAGTTTGGCCTGGTGGGCTCGGCCGCCGACCGGCTGCTGGCGCACCTGGGGCACCTGGCGCACCTCGACCTGGGCATTTCGCCACGCTACAACGTGCCGGTGGCCGAGCTGATCCTGGGCCGCCTGCCCAACACCTTGTTTCTGGTGGCCGGCGGGCTGGGCCTGGCCATCGCCGTGGGCGTGCTGCTGGGCGCGGTGATGGCCAGCTGGGCCGGCCGCCTGCCCGACCGCCTGCTGTCGGTGCTGAACCTGCTGCTGTACTCGACGCCCGGCTTCTGGATCGGTCTGATGCTGATCCTGCTGTTCTCGGTGAAGCTGGGCTGGTTGCCGGCCAACGGCCACCAGAGCATCGGCGTCAACCTGACGGGCAGCGCCTGGCTGCTGGACCGCCTGCAGCACGCGGTGCTGCCGGTGGTCACCGTCTCCACCTTCTTCATCGCGGTCTACGGCCGGCTCACGCGCGCGGCCATGCTGGAGGTGCAGCAGCAGGACTTCGTGCGCACGGCGCGCTCCAAAGGCCTGTCGCCCCCGCGCATCGTGCTGCGCCATGTGCTGCGCAATGCGCTGATGCCGATCACCACGCTGGCCGGCCTGCACTTTGCAGCGCTGTTCGGCGGCGCGGCCGTCACCGAGACGGTGTTCGGCTGGCCCGGCCTGGGCCGGCTGACGCTGGAAGCGGTGATGACGCGCGACTTCAACCTGCTGCTGGGCATTCTGCTGCTGTCCTCGCTGATGGTGGTGCTGGTCAATGTGCTGACCGACCTGCTGCAGCTGTGGCTGGACCCCCGCATCCAATCCCGCTGAGGCCTGGCGATGACTGAACCGACACCTCTTGCACCGCCTCGGCGTGCCCGCTCGCCCGGCGCGCGGGCGCTGCGCGCCCTGCTGCGCGACCCGACGGCCCTGCTGGGCCTGGCCATCCTGGGCGTGGTGGCGCTGCTGGCGGTGCTGGCGCCGGTCATCGCGCCCGGCGACCCGCTGGACATGGCCGGCGTGCCGCTGCAGTGGCCGGGTGTTGATCCGGCCCACCGGCTGGGCACCGACTCGCTGGGCCGCGATGTGCTAGCCGGTCTGGTGCACGGCACGCGGGCCTCGCTGATGATCGGCCTGAGCGCGGCCGCGGTGGCGCTGGCCATCGGCGTGCTGATCGGCGCCGTCGGCGGCTACTTCGGCGGGCGCATCGACAACACGCTGGTGCGGCTGACCGAGCTGTTCCAGACCGTGCCGGGCTTTCTGCTGGTCATCGTGCTGGTGGCCATCCACACGCCCACGCTGGGCGTGATCCAGCTGGCCATCGGGCTGGCGGCCTGGCCCGAGATCGCGCGCCTGGTGCGGGCCGAGTTCCGCCGCCTGCGCGACAGCGACTTTGTGCTGGCCGCGCGCGCCGCGGGCTTCGGCCACGGCCACATCATCGTGCACGAGGTGCTGCCCAATGCGCTGGCACCGCTGATCGTCACCAGCTCCATCCTGATTGCCAGCGCCATCCTCACCGAGTCGGGCCTGTCCTTCCTGGGCATGAGCGACCCCAACGTGGCCAGCTGGGGCGCGATGATCGGCGGCAACCGCGAGCACATGAGCTCGGCCTGGTTCCTCACCGCGCTGCCCGGCGCGGCCATCGCGCTGGTGGTGCTGGCCTTCAACCTGCTGGGTGACGGCCTGAACGATGCGCTGAACCCGCGCCTGCGCCGGAGGTCGGCATGAGCCAGGCGAGCGACCGCACGGCGCCCGTGCTCAGCGTGGCCGACCTGGTGGTGCGCTACGACGGCACGCCGCTGGTGCACGGCATCGGCTTCACGGTGGCCGCCGGCGAGTGCGTGGCGCTGGTGGGCGAGTCGGGCTGCGGCAAGTCCACCACCGCACTGGCCATCGCCGGCCTGCTGCCCGACAACGCCCAGGCCCAGGGCCAGGTCCGCTTCGACGGGCAGGACCTGCTGGCGATGAGCCGGCGCAGCTGGCGCCAGCTGCAGGGCCACCGCATTGGCATGGTCTTCCAGGAGCCGCTGACCAGCCTGAACCCGGTGCTGCGCATCGGCGAGCAGATCACCGAGGTGCTGCGCCAGCACACCGACCTGAGCCACCGTCAGGCCCGCCAGCGTGCGGCCGAGCTGCTGGCGCGTGTGCACCTGCCGCAGCCGGCGCAGTTGCTGGACGACTACCCGCACCAGCTCTCGGGGGGCCAGCGCCAGCGGGTGATGGTGGCCATCGCCATCGCCTGCAACCCACGGCTGCTGATCGCCGATGAACCCACGACCGCGCTGGACGTGACCACCCAGGCCCAGATCCTGGCCCTGCTGGGCGAGCTGCGCCGCGACCTGGACATGGGCTTGCTGCTGATCACCCACGACCTGGGTGTGGTGTCCGAGCAGGCCGATCGGGTGCTGGTCATGCACGAAGGCCGGGTGCTGGAGTCGGCCACCACCGCGCAGCTGTTCGCGCACCCGGCCCATGCCTACAGCCAGGGCTTGCTGGGCGCGTCGCTGCGCAAGGACACGCCGCGCCACTACCGGCGCGAGCGCCTGGCCGAGATCCGCGTCACACCCCGGCCCGGGGGCGGCCACGACTTTGCGCTGACCGACACGGCCTTGGCACGCCCGGCCGCCACCGCCGTCGCCGCCGCCGACACACCGCAGGACGGCACGCCGCTGCTGGCCGTGCGCGGGCTGCGCAAGACCTTCCACCGCGGCGGCGAGCCGCTGGCCGCGGTGCGCGGGGTGGATCTGGACCTGTGGCCTGGCGAAACCCTGGGCCTGGTGGGCCAGTCGGGCTGCGGCAAGTCGACGCTGGGCCGGCTGCTGCTGCGCCTGCAGCGCGAGGACGCCGGCACGCTGCAGTTCCGCGGCCAGGCCATCGGCGCGCTGCCCGAGGCGCAGCTCAAGCCGTTTCGCCGCCAGGCGCAGATGGTGTTCCAGGACCCGTATGGCTCGCTCAACCCGCGCCACACCGTGGGCGAGATCCTGGACGCCGTGCAGCGCCTGCACCTCGCCCTGGACAAGGCCGGGCGGCTGAAGGCGGCGCGCGAGATGCTGGACGCCGTGGGCCTGCCGGCCGACAGCCTGCAACGCTATCCGCACGAGTTCTCCGGCGGCCAACGCCAACGCATTGGCATCGCCCGCGCCCTGGTGCTGCGACCGGCCCTGATCATCTGCGACGAGCCGGTGTCGGCGCTGGACGTCTCGGTGCAGGCCCAGGTGCTGAACCTGCTGGTGGACCTGCGCCAGGCTTACGGCCTGTCCTACCTGTTCATCTCGCACGACCTGTCGGTGGTGCGCTACATCGCCGACCGGGTGATGGTCATGCACGACGGCCAGATCGTCGAGACCGGCAGCCCGGACGCGCTCTGGCAGGCGCCGCAACACCCCTACACCCGCCAGCTGATCGACGCCGTGCCCGGCCGCGCACGGCCTGCCGTGCCGGGCCCGATGGCGGCACTGGCCCGCGACAGCCACGCGGCCGCCGCCTGACCCGACCCCTGGACCCGCCCCCCGCCACCGATGCATACGCCAACGCCATCCGATCAGCCCGTGGCCGAACCCGAGCCGCTGCCTGACACCGTGCAAAGTGCCCAGCGGGGCACCGCCATCGGGCTGGCCGCCCTGCGCCAGCGCCTGATGGAGGACCTGGACCGGCTGTGCCTGCCCGCCGAAGACTGGCTGCGCCGCGCGGTCGATGACCCGGTGCTGGACGTGGCCATCGTCGGCGGCGGCATGTCCGGCCTGGCCGCGGCCGCGGCGCTGCGCCTGGCCGGCGTGCGGCGGGTGCAGGTGTTCGACCGCCACCCGGCGGGCCAGGCCGGCCCGTGGGTCACACATGCGCGCATGCGCACGCTGCGCTCGCCCAAGCACCTGGCCGGTCCGGCGCTGGGTCTGCCCTCGCTGACCTTCCGCGCCTGGTACGAAGCCCAGTTTGGCGCGGCCGCCTGGCAGGCGCTGGCGCGCATCGCCCGCGTGCAGTGGCAGGCCTACCTGAACTGGTACGCCGAGGTGCTGGATCTGCCGGTGCTGCACCAGCGGCGCGTGGGCGAGATCGTGGGCACGGCGCTGGCCGACGGCAGCGCCGGCATCGCGTTCAAGGTCTGGGACGAGGCCGACCCCGTCACGGGGCAGCAGCCGGCCCCCGTCAGCCACCAGGCCCGGCACCTGGTGCTGGCCACCGGCATGGATGGTCTGGGCGGTCCGGCGGTTCCCGCGTGGGCGGACGCCCTGCCGCGCCAGCGCTGGCAACACACCAGCGAGCGCATCGACTTCGGCCGCTGGCAGGGCCGGCGCCTGGCCATCGTCGGCGGCGGTGATTCGGCGCTGGATGCCGCCGCCACCGCGGCCGAGGCCGGTGCGGCCAGCGTGGCGGTGCTGGTGCGGGGCAGTGACTTCTCGCGCATCAACCACTGGAAGGCCTTCACCCACCCCGGCCACGTGCACGGCTTTGCCGCGTTGCCGCCGGCGCAGCGCCAGCCGCTGCTGGATTTTCTGAAGGCCCAAAAAGTGCCACCGTCGCAGGACACGGTGCAGCGCGTGGCCGGCCTGGCCAACCTGCAGCTGCACTTTGACAGCCCGGTGTCGGCGGTGGCGGTGGCGGCCGATGGCGACCTGCTGCTGACCACCGGCCAGGGCGTGCACCGCGTGGACCACCTGGTGCTGGCCACCGGCTATGCCGTGCAGCCTGACGCGCGGCCCGAGCTGGCCGGGCTGGCGCCGCACATCCGCTGCTGGGCCGACCGCCAGCCGCCGTTGCACGCCGGGTTCTTGCTGGCCGGCTTTCCCGACCTGGCGCCCGACTTCTCGCTGCGCGAGCGCAGCCTGGGCGCCTGCCCGGTGCTGGGCCGCATCCACCTGTTCACCGGCGCCGCGCTGGTCAGCGTGGGCAAGCTCAGCGGCGACATCCCCGGCATCAGCCACGGTGCCGAGCGCCTGGCCCGGGGCATCGTGGCCCGGCTGTACGCGGCCGACCGCGAGCGCCAGTTCCAGGCCGTGCGCGACTACGACGAGCTGGAAGTGCAGGGCGACGAGTGGGCGGCGCTGCGGGCGCGGCCCACCGGCCATGCCACGCCCGCAGCCTCCCCCTCTTCCCCACTGGAGACCCTTGGATGAGCAGCGCTGAACCCACCCCCGACACCACCTTGATCGCCCGCCTGGCCGGTGTGCAGCCGGGAACGGCGCTGGCCGCGGCGCTGACCGTGCGCGCCGAGGCCCAGCTCAACGCCGACGCGGCCGGCCGCCTGCTGCTGGACGACGGCGATCTGCAGCGTTTGACCTTGGCCGAGCGCCTGGGCTACGCCCTGGCCACCAGCCAGGCCCATGCCGACGAGACGCTGTTGGCGCACTACCGCCAGCGCCTGGCCGCAGCCGGTGCCCCGGCCGACTTGCCCACCGATGCGCGCAGCGCCGCCGGGCTGCAGCATGTGCAGCGCCTGGCCCTGGCGCCGGTGCAGGCCACCGCTGGCCAGCTGGCCGCGCTGCAGGCGGCCGGCTGGTCGGCCGACGCGATCCTGACGCTGTCGCAGATCGTGGCCTACGTCAGCTTCCAGAGCCGTTACCTGAGCGGTCTGCGCCTGATCGCGGGCACCGAGGCCGCGCCACCGCCGCGCGAGGTGCGCGCCGGTGAATGGCACAGGCAGCCCCACACCGCCACCGGCCGTCTTGCGCCCACAGCCTTCACCCGCGACGAGCTGGGCTGGCAGCCGTGGCTGGCGCCTCGCGAGCGCGCCACGCTCAGCGCCGACGAGGCCGCCCAGCTGGAGAAGGCCGGTCATCTGAACTCGGACTACTTCATGCTGCTGGCGCGCGACCTGCCGGTGCTGGCGCACCGCACGCGCACCGACAAGGGCATTTTCTACACCCACGGCGGGCTGTCGCGCGCCGAGCGCGAGCTGGCCGCCACAGTCACCAGCAAGGTCAACGGCTGCATCTACTGCGCCTCGGTCCATGCCCGCAAGTCGGCCCAGCTCTCGGGCGAGGTGGCCGCCGTGGACGCGCTGCTGGCCGTGGCGCCCGGGCAGGACCTGGCGGCCGGCCAATCGCCGCGCTGGCAGCCGCAGATCCGCCTGGCTGCGCAGCTGGCGGCCACGCCGCATGCGGCGGCGCCGGCCGATTTGGCGGCGCTGCGGGCGCAGGGCCTGGGCGAGCTGGAGCTGCTGGACCTGGTGGGGGCGGTGGCCTTTTTCTCCTGGGCCAACCGGTTGATGCTGACCCTGGGTGAGCCGTTCGTCGCGGTGGCCTGAGCGACGTGGGCCGCCGTGCCGGCTGCCGCACGCGATGCGGCCAAGCTCAGGCCCGTGTGCGGCACCGCCGGCAACCTGAGGCCGGCGAGCGCATGGCCAGCCACCAGGCCGTGACCCACACCGGCCGGATGCTGGCCGCGCTGGATGGCCTGGCAACGGCGGGCGCCTGGGCTCAGAGCGCCGCGAAGCCGCCGCTCAGATCCAGGCGCTTGGGCAACAGGCCGGCTTCGAGGTAGAAGTCGGCCGTGCGCTGCTGCTCGGCATTGATGGCCGCGTCGATTGGGAGGTACTTGGTGGCGCGGCGCTCGAAGGACAGGCGCGCGGCGGCCGGCGGGATGCCGATGATGCGCGCCAGCGTGTCGCTGAACTCGGGCACATGGGCATTGGCCCACAGCTGGGCGCGGGCCACGCGGGCGCGGAAGTCCACCAGCGCCGCGCGCTTGTCGCGCAGCGCGCTCTCGGTGGCCACGATGTAGCTCAGGCCCGACCACAGGCCGCGGCCGTTCTGCAGCACGCGCAGCTTGTCCACCACCTCGGCCACCGAGGTGTACGGGTCCCAGGTGGCCCAGGCGTCGACCGAGCCGGTGACCAACGCCAGCTTGGCATCGGGCGGCGCCAGGAAGCGGAACTGCACGTCACTGGGCTTCAGGCCGGCGGCGGCCAGGGTGCGCAGCGTGACGTAGTGGCCAATCGAGCCGCGGTTGGTGGCCACGCTCTT
>Ga0302322_100006652_pt1 | contig 10269 bp, 12 predicted proteins | sample Fen_T0_2_FD_203757 | JGI IMG/M metagenome (GOLD analysis project Ga0302322, IMG submission 203757) | Peat permafrost microbial communities from Stordalen Mire near Abisko, Sweden - Fen_T0_2 | ecosystem: Environmental > Terrestrial > Soil > Wetlands > Permafrost | place: Sweden: Abisko... | reverse complement strand
GACCTGGACAAGAACGAGACGTATGCCAAAGAGCGGGCACTGATCGAAGAAGTAAAAGCCCAACTCGCACGCGGCCGCAAGTGCCAGGTCTTTGCGGTTTACACCAACAAGCACGACGTTGTCGAAAGGCTGGAACAGCTATTTCGCAACGAGGGAATACGGGCTGCGATACTGCGGGCCAGCGTTCCCACTCACAGACGGGAAGCCTGGTACCGTGAACAGCTGCGCCGGGGAATCGATGTCGCAATCTGCCATCCCAAGATCGTCGAGACCGGTTTGGATCTTCTGGATTTTCCGACGATCCTGTTTCACGAGACCGGCTATTCCTTGCACACCTTACGTCAATCCAGCCGCCGATCGTGGCGTATCGGACAGCGACGTCCAGTGGAGGTGAAGTTCTTTGCCTATGCTGGGACGATGCAGGAAGTCTGCCTCCGCTTGATGGGCAAGAAGCTGCTGGTTGCCTTAGCGATGGAAGGCAAGTTTGCCTCCGAAGGGCTTCAGGCCATCGACGGCGATGACGACATGCTCACCGCGATGGCGCGTGAACTGGTTGAGAACAAGGGGATTGGAGAGTCTGCAGACAGTGTGTGGCGCGCGCTCGGTCAATTGCGACCCTCGACGTCGGCAGCGGTCGATCAAGAACAGGAGAAGTGGCCGATTGAGCAACCGGTGATCGACGACTCTGCGATGCCAATACCAATTGAGTCGATTCCCGATGTAGCTCTCCTGCAGGCCGCTAATGCGTCACGCCGTTCTGCACGGAGAGCTCCACCCGTCGGACAACTGTCGCTATTCTGACGTCAGTTCGCACGGCAGATGATTCCGCAGCAGGGAACCCGCATAACTTTAATCAGGCATGCGTCCGAGTGTTCATCCTTTTGCCAAGACTCTTTTCGCCTTCGCAAAGACATGGTATTCTCACAGCACCTAAAAAGGTGCTATCAACATGGGCAGACCGATGCTGGACATTACGAGTGATATCCAATCGCTGACGACTTTCCGCCGCCGTTCAGGCGACTTCATGAAACAGCTCAAGAAGACCAAACGGCCCGTGGTGCTCACGGTGAAAGGGAAGGCGGCCGCCATCGTGCAGGACGCCGAAGCCTACCAGCGGTTGCTCGACATTGCCGCCCGCGCAGACGCGGAAGAAGGCATCCGCCAGGGTCTGGACGATGTTGCGCACGGCCGTACCCGCCCGGCGCGTGAAGTCTTCGACAGGATTCGCCTCAAACATGGCATACCGCGTTGAACTGACGGCTCGCGCGGCTCGCGATCTTGAGCTCCTTTATCTGGAAAAGGACGCCGCGGAGTCTCAAGCGGCCGCCCGGTGGTACAACCGGCTGGAAGAGGTTGTGTCTGCGCTGGGAAGATACCCCTATCGCTGCCCTGCTGCGCCGGAAAGTCGAAAGATGAAACGAAAGTTGTGGCACTTGCTTTACGGCAAGAAGCCCCACGTTTATCGAGTCATCTATGAAATCGATGAACAGCAGCAGACAGTGTGGGTGTTGACGATTCGTCATGCCGCAAGGCGAAAGGCCAAGGCGTCCGATCTGGCTTAGTCCCAGCCGTAAATTGTCCCAACCACGCCTCTGTCGATGTTGAGGACTCTCGTCGTGTCCTCCTTATTGCGCGACGGGTTGAGCGCTGGAAGCCGCTGGTGATAATGCAGAGGCGTTCGCGCGCTCGACACGATCCTTAATCGAGAGCATCATCTTGCGTTCCATAATGAAGTGCGCCGGTTCCCAGAAGGCGTAGCCGATGACCCGATCGCGCAACCGTGGTGCGCATTCGCCACGGCCACGCATGATCAGCCTAGTGGAATGTTCGTCGATGGGCTCGAGGATGAAACCCCACGTACCGTTGGCGCCGCCACCGGGCCGGGCTGCGGGGGGAACATCGCGTGCCGGGACCAAGATCATGGCGCGGTCCGGCTCAAGTACGGCTATTTCCATCCGCCCCACACCATTGAACTTGTGCTTGGGCGTCATCCAAACCATATCGCCGACGTTGCGCTCCTGCCATTCGGGTACGATATGGCCGGCGTTACGCATCTCGCAACCGACGAGGTTTTCGAGCTGCGTGTAGCTATAAAAGCCGGCTCGATCCTGTCCGATCTGCACGATCCATGGCCAGATTTGCGATGCGGGAGCGTTGATGGTGATCGCGTGGGTAGCGTCGCTGCAGGCGTTTGGAACCAGTTCATCGCCGGGCCATGAGCGGCCCAGTTTGTCGCGTGTCATGCCCCAGTGCTGGTGCCATGGCCGAAGAATGCGGTCATAGGCAATTCCCAGGACGGTACCTGCGGCAAGCACCGCGAAAGTTGTTTTCCAGAATCGGCTCATAGGCCCTCTGTGCTCCATTGTTACACCTGAACTGGCGTCGGTGGCCGCAAGGAGAAAGCAACTTCGCCGCTGAGTTCAACGCCGAACAGCACAAGAAGTGGCAGTGTTCCGTACTGGTGTGAAGTCCCGGCACGAAACAAATCCCCCCAACGGTTCGAAGCGTTGAGGGCGGAGATACATAGGGATTTTGGTGTTCAGATGATAGGACCGACGGAGCGGATTTCGTTCTTTTACCTTTGATGGAGAACAGGCGACGCCGTGCTTCTCCTTGGGAAGGTCAGCTACGGTCTTCTCTACCGGCAAAGATTCCCCAGTGAGCACGGACTCGCGCACATGAAGGTCCTTTACTTCCAGCAAACGGGCGTCGGCTGGCACTAAGTCTCCTGCATTGAGGCGGACGATATCTCCCGGGACCAACTCGGCGGTCGGCAGTTCCTGATCTCGTCCATCCCGCACTACAGCGGCGGTCAGGGCAATCTGTTTCTGAATGTCCTCGACGGCGTGCCGAGCCTGAAATTCCATCAGGAAATTCAGGATTACGCTGAACAGTACGATCGCAAGGATGATCAGTCCGCCGATGTGCTCTCCGAGTGCAAGAGAGACGCCGCTGGCAATAACCAGGATGACGACGAGAGGATTACGAAAGAAACCAAAGAAACTTAGCAGGGCAGCGAAGCGAGACTCATGGACAAAGCTGTTTGGGCCGTAAAGACGTAGTCGCCGCTGGGCCCCTTCGGTCGTCAGTCCCGCCGGAGTTGCCGGGAGTAGTTCGAACAGTTCGTGCCGCGCCCAGAACCCCGCTGCCGACAAAGTTCGCTGTCGCTGAAAAACACATGGCTCGTTTTTGTCCCTTGCGAGGATTACACTTGCAGCCGCGGAACGCAAAGTATTTGTGTTGTCGTTGCGCTCCGAATTCAGTGGGAACGGGAAGCCTTATGGCGCGCGGATTTGACGGCTACATTCACACTGAGAGCGACGCTATTCAATTCTAAGCAGTTCCGGTTAACCGTAATTCGGCCCGGATTGATTCCTAAGTCATCTCTTCCCAGCTGACTTCTATCTTCGCGGGAAATCCCGCCGTAATCTCACTCACCGCGGAATTATTCCGCGCACTTCAAGGTGTCGCAGGAAGCTGATGATGGATGAGCGTCAGCGGTGCAACTACGCTCAGAACACCGTCCGTGCTCATGTCGCCGGGAACCATAGAAGGTCGTACCCCTGCTCTGCGTTTTCTCTTCACTAAGACACTCGGACGGCGACACCAAGCTGCTGGACACGCTGCGCGAGTATTGGCGCTGGATGAAGCCAAAGACATATCTGTCTCCCGGTACAGTCAACAACTGGTGGGCCGACGTGCGCATCACCGAGAAGATTGTCTGGAAGGAGGTGGCGGAGGCCCGAAACATGCTGGTGTGAGCAAGCATGTGTCTCGTTACAAACGCGGCGCGAAAGTCCAACTCCCGCCGTCTCCATCATTCCAGCCATCCTGATTCATCTGGTACCGGCGATATCTTCACTAACGCGAATCGCCTCAACGGCACTCGAAGTTCTTCGCGTCTTGGGTGTCCCCCTGCCCCTTGTATTGCGCGTGCTTGGGATAGGGGCACAGCGGCCGGCTACGTCCCGGAAACGCTTTGCCGGTGGCAATCACCGATGTCGGCGCGGTACCCTTCTCCACCCAATTGACCATTGCACCCAAAAGGTCAAACTGATCGAGGCTGGGGCCGCCGCCGCAGTGCGCCATGCCGGGCACAAAATAGAACTGGCTCCACTTCGAGGCAGCCTCGGGCCCGCCGTTCGCCGCCGTCATCCGCTTGTAGTACTCGAATGTATCCAGCGGCGAGAACCACGGATCGCTGTTTCCGTGGTAGAAGATCAGCTTGCCGCCGTGTGCGGAAAAAGTCGTCAGGTTGGTGGACATCGAGTCCACCAACGGCTGGATGTTCGCCAGCGCTTCGATTTCCACATCCACTTCCATGGCGGTGGTTGCCGGTCCAAAAATCCCCGGCCCCGGAAATAGAATCCCGCGTATCGGACCGCCGGCTGTAATGCCAGTGTCGTATGGGAACCCGGGATAAACCTGCACGCCTCCCGAGGTCTTGGGTCCGCCCATAGCTTTCTTGATCGCTTCCACTTTCGCCCGACTCAGGCAGGACTCGCTTCTTCCTTCGCTGCACGTCAACACCGCAGGATCAAACTCGCAGGCCAGCGGATCCGAGATCATCCCGTCGGCCACTCCGTCCAGCGCATCGCACTTCTTGAGCAGCGCGTCCATGATGAGCTTGCGGTCCACGTCGCTAATGGCCTGCGTGATGATCGGCTTGCCATCTGCATCTTTGGGAGCGATCTGGTTGAACGCCACCGGAATCCACTTGCCGATCGCCAGATTCGAAAGGCCGGTACGCATCGCTGGGTCGCCTGAAATGATTCCGTCAAAACTCGTCGGATAGCGCTGCGACAGAATCATTCCTTCGCGGCCGCCGGTAGAACACCCGGAAAAATAGGAATAGGCTGCTGGTTTTCCGTAGTGCTGCGCGATGAGTTGCCTGGCCAGCGTAGCCACCTCGGCGTTGGCGAGATAGGCAAAATCCAAATACGCCTGCTGGTCTTTCATGAAATCGAAGTCGAAGGGTCCGCGATGGCTCCTATGGCCCGTATCCGTGCTGACCACCGCGATTCCGCGCATGAGTGCGGGAGTGTCGCCCGCCGCATTCAGGCCCAGTGGAGGCATTACGGATCCGTTTCCTCCGCCGCCTCCCTGCATCAGGAAGTCTCCATTCCATTGGTCGGGCATGGCGAGGGCAAAGTTGATGCCAAACTCCTCGCCGCCAAAGCCGGTGCGGCGATTGATCACGCCCTCGACTCGGCAATACGCCGGAAGCGGCGCGCTGCGACCGGGCCCCCACGAATTCGCTTCCGTGGTTCCGGCAGCGATCGCTGCTGCCCTGGAAATCTCGACGCCCGGAGCTTTGAAATGCAGCAGGTCGCCGCACGCGCCTGCCTGCTGGGCCCACGCACTAGAACCCGAAGCGAGCAAGAACCACACCAAGGGTCGCCACAACCGTGAGTACATCTTGTCCTCACTTTCTTTGGCAGCGCGACTGGTTCCGACACTGTCGCTGCAGATTTGCAAACCGCCTTACTCTGTGTGTGTTACTGCTCGACTGCGACCACAGTGACAGACTTAGGCTCTAGCATCAGCGTCAGCTTACCACCCTGGACCTCGATCCCAGCACCTGGCTGGTCTTTGAGGACGCTCCTTCCAGCATCCTCGACGCCAAGGCTGCTCGAGCTAAAGTAATTGGCATCCCAATCACCTACCCTGAGCGCCACCTTGGTTGTAAACAGGGGATCAGCGGAGGGGTCAAAGACAGCATCGGTTTCGAACCGTAGCACCGAGGGGTAATGGGCGACCCACTCGCGCAGCGAGGTGCCGCACCAAGAGAGCGACTTGCCGACTATTCGCTCAAGTGGATCTTCGCCGCGAGTGAAACTTCCGACATCGAACCGTGTGGATGATCTCTCAGGATCGCAACCGGTCTTCCGGAGCGCAAGCATTCAGTGTTGCTCATCACTCCGGAGGAATTCGGCCGCAGAGGCTCGCAGGGCATCACCTGTCTCCGCTCATGAGAAGGCGATTCTGCGTCAACTGAGGCCGGAAAGTGGCCAACTCCTGGATGACCGGGCATCTGTGAATTGAACAACTCTAGGTATTGCGCTGGCATTTATCGCGAGCCGGCTCGATCGAGACGAAGGCGCCCCGTCGAAGACTCGCACCGAGTAAAATTGCAGCGGATGGGAATTTCTGTCGGAGAAACCGCACATTTCCTCTTGACACCGCAATAGCGTCGGGCTAAATTTATGGCGCTTTAATGTCCGCAGTAACAGCCACTCTCCTCTGAGGTCCGTTCTGGCGCCTTGAACTCGTCTCGGCCCCTAGGCTCTGGCCCATTCAGAAATTGAATTCATGCAGGCTGACGGATTCGCCTCGCCCAGATGGGTTCCATTGTTTTGCCGGTGAGGACGGATCCAGTCCGAGTTTCCAATTTGTCGACGAGCCCAATTCGGTTGGTGAAACTGGATCTTCTCATGGAGCGTTCGAGCGGCAGCTCCCAGATCGCGATCGGTCTGATTGACGGCCCAGTGGCCATCGACCACCCCGATTTAGCCGGCGGACAGATACGCGTGGCTGGTACAGCGGGTGCGGCCTGCAGTCTGTCCGGCAGCTTCGCGTGTCAGCACGGGACCTTCGTGGCGGGCATTTTGATGGCGCAGCGCAGCTCGCCGGCTCCCGCTATCTGTCCTGGTTGCACGCTGTTGGTCCGCCCGATTTTTCCAGAGAGCAAATCGGGAAATGGCGGTATGCCCACTGCGACGCCGCGGGAACTGGCTGCGGCTATCCAGGAAACCGTCGCAGCGGGTGCGCGCGTGATCAACTTGAGCGCTGCTCTCCTCAATCCAGACTCGGGGGGCGTGCGCCAGCTTCAGGCAGCCCTGGATTTCGCGGCGGCGCGCAACGTTATTACGGTGGCGGCGGCAGGCAACCAGGCGTCAATCGGCAGCTCGGTGATTACGCGCCATCCGTGGGTGATCCCGGTTGCCGGTTGCGATCTGCGCGGGAACCCCATGCCCGAATCAAATTTTGGCTCCTCCATCGGAAAGCGTGGTTTGTGTGCTCCGGCGGAAAACATTACCAGTCTCGGAACGGACGGAAATTCCCGCAGCTTCGGGGGAACCAGCGCCGCCGCGCCGTTTGTTACGGGAACCATTGCGCTGTTGTGGTCGGCGTTTCCCGCCGCAACCGCAACCCAGATCAGAGTCGCGCTGCTACAGGCCACCGGTGTTCGGCGCGGCACGATCGTTCCTCCGCTCTTGGACGCAAATGCGGCGTACCAGGCTATGGCCGGTATCCGATGAAAAAGGGGAGCAGCGTGAAAAAGCAGCGGGAAGAACCGACGAAGGCAGATCGCCCTCCGCACCGCGTTCGCCTTCCCGGATTTCTCATCGAGCAGGAGATTGGACTCGGAGACGTCATCAAACGTGCGACCTCCGCTATCGGCATCAGGCCATGCGCAGGATGCCAGAGACGTGCGGCAACCCTGAATCGTTGGATGACGTTCTCTCGATAGGTCGGGAAGAAAATTTGGATTTCTGAAGGAGCACCACGATGGAACAATTGCGAACAGAAGAAGTAGTAGAGCCAACCGCAAATTCAACTGCCGTCCGCACCGAACCTGCGCCGGTTGCCCTGGCATCGGCTGTGCCTCGTGCCGCAGCCGTTGCTCCCCAAGCATGTTCTACGTGTGGAGCGGCCCCTGCCGCCGGCACCGGTCTGGCGACATCGGCGTCGTGGGTCTATGCGCTGGGCAACGTCGAGGTGCGCTTCCCGAGCATTTCCGTGGAGAAGGAATTTGCCCAGGCCACAGGACGGGACAAGACTTCCGGGCTGACCGACCGCCAGGCGTTGCATACCGTGCTTTCCAAGCCCGAGAACCGCTACCTGGTACGTCAGCTCTGCTACGTGTTCACGGTCGAAGGCATGGAGACCTATCTGCTGGTGCCGCGTGCCCCGGCCGACCTTGATCTCCTCGTCGAAGCCGTACGCCCGAATCCGAGCCCGCTCGATATGGATGTAATCATTGGCGCGAAGGGACCCGTCGCGCCGCCCCAGATGTGTAATGGCTTGATGATTCCGCTTGTGGCCTTCGACCAGATTTACTCCTTTGATCGCGACATGCTGATCAAATCCATTCCGAAGCCCGACAAGACTTCGGCCAAGGAATTCGCGCCCGTGGCGGAGGAACTCTTTGACCGCATCACGCAGATGACCGATAACGCCGGAGCCACCGATGAACATCGTGCGCTGAATTATTGCGCGGTCCGCTACCAGGCCGTCTATTCCAAGGCAGCAGAATGCTACGCATCTAACAGTTCGCTGTCCTCGGTGGACGTGCAGTCTTCGTCGCTTAGTAGCACGCGCAACATTGTGGAAGTGATTTTCTCGTACACCAATCGCAACACCGATGTGGTGGACAAGTGCTTTGTGCGCGTCGATGTGACCGACGAGTTTCCGTTCCTGGTGACCAAGCTGTCACCCTACTACGACCGCTGAACCTCACGCGGTTGACCGATCAAGTCCGAAATCCGGACGGGAGAGTCGAAGATGAGCTTACCTGGTTTTAGCGCAGAAGTAGCGATTTACAGAAGAACGTTTACCTACCAAGCAGGCTGGGGACCGGCTCAAACAACCCGCCTAGGTGCAGAGACAGGGCGGATTGTTCCGATGATTCCGGGAGGCGGGGGTGGTGGAGGGGGATTCTGTAATCCAGGTTGCGAAATATGCGAGTCCGACGGCAGTTCGCCGACTGGATGCAGCCAGAGTTGTATCGCGAAGAACTGCAACGAATATACGCGCTCCTGCCGCGGCTGCTCGAACCCTTGTGAGGGCGGACAGATGTGTGGCAACGTCTGCACGGATCCCAACACCGATCGAAACAACTGCGGCGGGTGTGGCAATGTCTGTTCACCCGGCGTGAGTTGCCACAATGGTACCTGTGGTTGTGCGCCAGGACAGGTCATCTGTAACGGTGTCTGTACCAATACAAATGTAAACCCATCGAACTGCGGCTCCTGCGGCAATGTCTGTTCGGCGGGACACATTTGCCAGAACGGCACCTGCGTCGAGGCCAATTGCCAGGTCTTTTGTTCGGAGTGGGACAACTGCAACCAAACATGCGGCGCATGGCCTCCGGGATTAAGCAACTACCAGTGCTGGTTCGACTGTTTGCGCCCATCGATCGATTGCCTCACTTCGACGTGCCACTGAAGGTTGAATTTATTTGTTACGCGAGGTGATTGTTATGCAAGTGCCGGGATTCACCGCGGAAGCCTGCATGTACCGGACGCCGAATCTCTACCGGTCCAGCGCTGCTGCGGGCATCGCACGTGATGGGAATGCAGGCGTCCTTCTGCAAGACTGCGGGATAGGACGCGGAATTCTGTGTGGAACCTTGATCGCTACCGGGGCCGCTGCGTGTACGGCCCTATGTTTCGGCGGGCCGGCCCCTTGTGCCACCTGCTGGCTGGCCTACCTGGGTGGACTATTTCAATTCTGCCACGATTGCATCCCCGAGTGGATGAAAGACCTGATCGACGAATTCGAGTCGGGCGGAGGCGGTGGTGGCGGTGGCGGTGGGGGCGGTGGCAGCCGGTGTTGCCCCGTCGGGACAGCTTGCCGCTGCGGCGGTAGGTGCGTCAAAGTTGGCGGCGGCTCCGAGTGCACCGGTGAGTGTCTGAAGCCGCATCAAGTGTGCCCATAGCTGTTCTAAGGACGGGGCTGGAGCGCGACTTTCGGGTTGCCGTCGGCCCACCTGAAAGTCGCGGTCCGGTCGCCGTCGGAAGCAATTGGAGGTAGTGAGATGAACCTGCCCGGATTTAGTGCCGAAGCCCCCCTGCAGTGGATGGCTCTCGCGTACAACACAGCCTGGCGGTTTGACGACTTGGGCAATGTCGTCCCGCAACAGTTACAGTGCGATCAATCTTGCCTCGACGCTTGCAGCTTGACTTGTCCGGATCCCGGAGACTGCCCCGACGCACCGCCTTACCTGCGGGCGCAATGCCTTAAAGACGTCAGGGTTTGCCGTAATGACTGCAGAACGCAGTGCTGCACGACATGTAACGTCACGTGCGGCCCGTGCACCGGCGGAGCCTGCAATGCTTATCCGAACTGCGGCCCGGTCCCCGGTTCGGGCACACAGACCTGCACGGACTGCAACGGAAACACATCGACGCAGTCTTGCTGAGGAATGTAGGTGAGACGCGGCGACGTAGCGAAAGAATTCCGATTCGCTGTGGCTAGTGTGTCACGCCGTTTTGATAAAACACCTTAGTCGGAGAAGGAGAGCTAGACAAATGCAACTACCTG
>Ga0302322_100006650_pt1 | contig 10270 bp, 7 predicted proteins | sample Fen_T0_2_FD_203757 | JGI IMG/M metagenome (GOLD analysis project Ga0302322, IMG submission 203757) | Peat permafrost microbial communities from Stordalen Mire near Abisko, Sweden - Fen_T0_2 | ecosystem: Environmental > Terrestrial > Soil > Wetlands > Permafrost | place: Sweden: Abisko... | reverse complement strand
CGACGAGGTCATTACGCGCCTGCGCAATCAATATCTCGACCTGTCCGCCCGCGAGGCACTGCTGTCGACGCGATATGGCGCCGATCATTCCGCCCCGGACAACATTCGCAACCAGATGGCCGAACTGACCAAGAACATCGGCTCCGAGCTTGGACGCATCGCGGGAAGCTATCGGAGCGACTACGAGATCGCGAAATCGCGCGAGGAGAATCTCGAGCGGGAGATGGCCGGCCTCGTTTCGGTGGGACGGGTCACCAACCGCGACCGGCTTGGCCTCGCCGAGCTCGAAAGTTCCGCCAAGATCTATCATGAGGTCTATGATAACTACTTCCAGCGTTACATGGACGCGATCCAGCAGCAGACATTTCCGATCACCGATGCGCGGGTGATCAGCTTCGCCGCCCCGCCGTCACGCAAGAGCAGGCCGAACAACGTGCTGGTGCTGGCCATCGCGCTCACCATGGGTACTATCGTCAGCCTGGGATTGGGGGGTGTGCGGGAAGCGACCGACAGCGTGTTCCGCACCGGCCGGCAGCTCGAGCAGGCGCTCCAGCACAAATGCCTGGCCGTGATCCCTCAATTGCGGCTTCCTGTCGGCGCCACCCCTGGCGATAAACGACGGCAGGCACGGGTCGGGCCGGCAGTTGTGGAAAGACCGACCGAGACCGTCGCCAGCACATTCTCCGAACCGGTATTGCGATATGCCGCGGACGCGCCGCTCTCGGTCTTCGCCGAGGCGGTGCGGGCGATAAAAGTCACGGTCAGCGTTCAGGCCATGATCCGGGAAAACAAGGTCATCGGCATCACGTCGACGCTTCCAAACGAAGGCAAATCGACCGTCGCGTGCAACCTTGCCGTGCTCATGGCCGACGCCGGCAAGCGCGTGATCCTGCTGGACGCGGATCTGCGCAATCCGACTCTGGCGCGTTCGCTTGAGCCAAAGCCTGCGCACGGATTGCTGGAGCTATTGAGCGGCAGCATCAGCCTCGCACAGGCGACCCGCTTCGACCCCACCACCAATCTGACCCTGTTGCCGTTCGTCTCCCGCGAGACGCTGCCCCATAGCGACGAGGTCCTGTGCTCGCCCGCTTTCAAGGTCCTGATCGACCAGCTACGCCAGCACTACGATCATGTCATCGTGGATCTGCCGCCGCTCGCGCCGGTGGTCGACGTACGCGCTGCCCTGCCCGTCATCGACTCACTCGTCTTCGTGGTCGAATGGGGACGCACCAGGATCAGCACTGTCCAACGCCATCTGACCGCCGCGCCGGAGGTCAGCGACCGGCTGCTCGGCACAGTGCTGAACAAGGCCGACCTGAAGACGATGGAACGGTTCGAACAGCGCGGCCTGTATCACGATGGCTATTACGCCAATCAAGGTTATCAACGGCCAAGCTAGGCACGCCCACCGCGACCGGCCACAGTCCCCACCGCGTCGGACTCCCCCATCATCTGGTGGTCTGGATCAGATCTCTTCGGGTCAGGTTGATCGCGGCCCTGCGACCGCCAAGGACCCAAGAATGGATCGGACGCCCTATTTACCCTTGCCAGGCCGGCCTATCGGCGCATCCTGGCACAAGCGCAGTTCGTCTTCGAGCCGCATCTTCTCCAACAGCATGTCGGTCACTAGCCGCCGCAATCGCCCATTTTCGACTTCGAGACGCTTCAGCTCGCCCACGGCCAAGGCCGAGCCGGCCGTCGGTTCCGTTGCTGGTTCGGCCGCGACGACAGTCGCAGGCCGCTCAGACCTGCCCGTCCCCCGCGTATTCACCATTTTCTTCCACCGGTGATACGTCATGATACTGACGCCCAGCGCCTTCGATATCTCCCTCTGGGTCTTGCCTTTGGCGGCCAATTCGTCAGCCTGGGCCAGCTTAGCCAAAATCTCCTCAGACGCGTGCCGCTTACCCGCCATTTTCAGTCTTGCTCCGGCCCGACTCTGACGCTCGAATCCGCCAATCAGAGGGTAGTAAGCCGGATTTACCATCTTTTTCAATAGATCATCAAATCGGCAACGCCCTCGCGCGTCCGGGCCAGACGGCACCATGGCGGCATTTCCGCGGCGCCCGCTCGTCACAGGCTCCGATCGCCCCGCATGCACCGATCGAGAACAAACCAGCCCCAGACGCTATTGGCAACGTGCCGCCTCAATAGGCGTTCCTGCGACGCATGAGTTCGAAAGCCGTTTTTAACATGATATAAATATCGAGCAACAGGCTCCAATTATCGATATACCAGAGATCGAGCCTTATACGCTCCTGCATGAGCTCCAGCCGCGGCGTACCGCCCCGAAACCCCATCACCTGAGCCCAGCCGGTCATCCCCGGTTTCACATGATGCCGGAACGCGTAATTCGCGATCATCTTGCCGTATTCATAATCATGCACCAGCGCGTGCGGACGTGGTCCGACGATCGACATGTCGCCGCGCAGCACGTTCCACAGTTGTGGCAGCTCGTCGATACTGGACTCGCGCAGCAAGCGGCCAACCTGCGTCACTCGCCGATCGTGCTGTTGTGCCTGAACCACGGCGGCGCCGTCCTCCATCACATTCATTGTGCGGAGCTTGTAGATGATGAACGGCTCGCCGTTGAAGCCGTGGCGGCGCTGCCGGAAAATGACCGGGCCGCGACTTTCAAGCTTGATGGCCGCCGCCGCCATCACCAGGATCGGCGACAGCATCAGCAGCGCCGAGGTCGCGACGGCCACGTCCAGAACGCGCTTGGCCAAACATTCCAGCCGATTCAACGGCGTCCGCTGCAGCTCGATCGTGTCCCAGCGCTGTGGCGAGACGATCTGGCGGCTCAGCGCCGCCGAGACTGCACGATCCGGCAACAGCCGCACCGGCAGCGGCAGGATCCGGAGCCGATCGAACAGCAAGTCGAAATCGGCGAGCTTCGACCAGGACACTGCGACAACGATCTCCTCCACCGGAGCCTGCCTGACCCGCTGCAGCACCGCCTCAGCCCGCATTTGCTGCAGCTTCGGCGAAGAGTTCGCCACCGTGTCTGTGCTGAGCACGACCCGCTCGACCTCCTCCACGCCAAAGCGGGCCAGCAGGTCGCGCTGCGTAAACTGCACCAGTTCGCCTTGCGTTCCGATCACGATCGCGCGGCGCCCACGAAGCTCGCCTGCCCGATGCGCAGAGCCGAGAAGATGCTTTGCCAGGTGCCGACCGAATGTCAGGCCGGCGCCGCCCAGGAAAAACAGGCAGACGAAAGACCCGCGCGAGATCTCTGCGCTGGATTTCAGCAGGAACAGGACAACCGCGAGAATCAGGATCGCGAGAGTCCAGCTCGCGATCACGCGTCTCTTGTCGCGCTCGCCCTCCAGCAACTGGTTCAGCCGATAGAGACCGAAGCCGTGCGCGACGACACCGTAGGACAGGCTCGCCAGCAATCCCAGGCCGGTATGCACGGCCACATCGCCGACGCCGCCATTGCTGGCGGCATGATACACCACGCCGCCGAGAACGCTCGATGTCACGATGACCATCGCATCGACGACGGCGGCCAGAGGTTCGATGATCTCGAAGCGGAGGCCGATCCGCTGCCGGATACCCCCTCCAAAAGCTTCAGCCGAGTGCCCTGCGTCGGTCAGATCCGTCACGTCCTACCCCATCTCAAGTGGAGCCCGGATAACATGTTAAATATATCGTTATCATGATATTAATCTAACATTCACCCGTGACCGCCGCGGCCGGCGGATCCCGAGCTGCATGGCGGCGACCATCGTCGCTGCAACCACGCGTAGCACGATCTGTCTTTGTCGATGACATCGCGCTGGACCGGACAAGCGCGAAGGGCTGCCGAACGAGATGTCCGGCAGCCCTGCCCATTCGCGCGATGAGCGCCTGATGGCGCGGTTGACCCTATCGCGCCGGCGCCTCGGTTTTATTCTCGAACAACCGCGACAATGCGATCTCATTGACCACCGGAGGCGTCTGCTTGAGCAGGTCGGCGATGTAGGCACGGCGGTTGGCCTCGGCGCGCTCGGCGCGCATCCGCTGCACCAGCGCATCCCTCACCTCGGACAACGACCGCGTATGCGATGCCTCGGTGTCGAGCAGCCTGATGATGTGCCAGCCGTCGTCGAGCCTGATCGGGTCGGTGAGCGCGCCTTTGCCCAGGCCGACGACCTGGGTGCGGATTTCCGTTCGCAGGTTCGACTCCGCAACCCAGCCGATCTCGCCGTCCTTCTCCGCGGTCGGCGCGTCCTCCGACAGGCTGCGCGCGAGCGCGGCGAAGTCCGCGCCCGGCTGCTTCACCTTCTTGACGACATCGTCGAGCTTCTTGCGCGCGGCCTCCTCGGCGGCCTTGTCGGCCTCCTTCGCCACCGTCACGACGATCTGCGCCAGTTGGAAGCGTCGCGGCACCAGGAACGCGCCGACATTGGCGTCATAGGCGCTCTTGAGATCGGCGTCGCCCGGATAGCTGTCCGGCGGATTGGTGACCGACTGCAGATAGCCCTCCATGATCAGGTTCTCGCGGGCCCGTGCGAGTTGACTGACGATCGCCGGCTGCTGGTCCCATTTCTTGGCCAGCGCCTCCTTCAGCATCACCCGGTTGGCCAGGATGGCGCGCACGGTCTGACTGAGCAGCGCCGGATCGCGTGCCATCGCCGACTGCTGGCGCGCATCGAGCAGCGCGATGGTGGAGCGCAGCTCTTCGGCGGTGACCTCGCTGTCGCCGAGCCGGGCGATGATCTCGTCGCCCTTGACCAGACCGCGTTCCTCCGCGGCAGCGGGCTTGGCTGTGGCGGTCTGAGCCGCGGGGCGCGCCGCCGCGGCCGCCGGCGCCGTCCGTGTCTGCGCCTGCACGTTGGGCGAGACAACGTAGAGCGCTGTCGCGGCGAGCGCGAACGAAACGAACGTCCTGGTCATGGCTTCACCTTCTGATCGAGGATCTTGTCGCGGTAGTCCTGGGCTTCATTCTGATGCTCGACCCGCTTCAGGCCGAGCAGCGGCTCATGATCCCAGATCTTCTCCATCGGGTTCATGGCCTCGTACTGCGTGACGATCTCATGGCCGACCTTGACCAGTTGCGCGTTCTTGGCCTCGCAGGCCTTGTTGCTGGCCTTCAGATCGGTGGCTGCCGTCTCGAACTTGGCCCGCTCGGCGTCCTTGCTGCGCGCGACCCCGGCCGCCTCGCCATAGGCGCCCTTCCATTTGTCGATCGTCTCGTCGCGCTCGGCCAGGCGATCGTTGAACTCCTTCACCGCCTGGCGATAGGCCTGCTCGGCCTCCTTGACCTGCGCCCGGTAGGCTTCGCTCTGCTTGCGCAGCCTGTCCCGCTCCTGCTCGGCCGTGGTCAGCTTGGCCTGCAGGGCGGCGCGCTGATCCTCGAGCGAGCGGGACTGGGCCGTGGCCGTGCGCAGCGCTTCGCGCAGCCGGTCGGCTTCCTGGTCCGCACGCGCCGCGGTCACGCCAACGAGCGACACGACGCCGATGAGATAGACTCTCAGATGCTTCATGGTCAGAACTTCGCGTTGAGATCGAGTTGGAAGACGTCGACGGCGTAGGGCAGACCGGCGATACTATTCGCGCTCATCCAGCGCGCCGATGCCCAGACATTTTCGGAAAGCCCCAGATTGGCACCGAGGAAGTAACCTTTCAAATTCGTCCCCCCCAGCCCGAAATCGGAGTCGACGAACGCGTCAACCATCGCGTCGGACTCGAGATATTTGTAGCCAACATGCACGTTCCAATCCCAGAGATGCTTGATTTCCCTGTTGCCGACGGTCAGACGGCCGAGATACCCCTTGTTTCCTCCGTTATACGGTCCTGCCACTCCGGCCTGATCCGGAGCGAAGTTGTTGACGGCGACTGCAGCCACCGCGGCTTTGTTGAACGCAGTATTCCAGACGAATTCGCCATCCAGAATGACATGGACCGGATTGAAATGTGCGAGATCGATCTGGCCGCTCCCGACAAGCGGACGGAAGCCGCTGGCAAGGCCATAATACTGGTAGTTCAACGTGGCGTTGGGTGTAGTGATTGCCGGAATGTCGCGCAAGCGCATATAGGTGTTGCCCTTTTGCGCGAAGCTCGGCCGTAGCAGGTCTGTGTCGCAGACATCGCTGGCTGTCAGCACCACGCACTGACTCGAGAGCCGCCCTTGAATGTTGGCAAAATCGTAGTAAGCGACTGCGAATCTAACGTCGGTTTCGGCTTCCGGCCGCGCAGCTACGCCAACCTGCCCGCCAAACAGCCACCGATCGCGACTCGGTGACTTGATCGGTCCGGTAAGATCGGCGGTGTTGAGGCCGGCATTCAGGTCGGTGTTGAAGACCGGCGAGGCGCCAACGACCGCGAACGGAGTAAGCCCTTCCGACACTTGATACTTCGCCTGCAACGCAAGACCATCAAAGCCGATATCCTTGTACCAGACCAGATCCGTCGGCGACCAAAACGGATTGTCGAAACGGCCGATGGACGCAACCAGATCATCCTGCAACGCCTGGTACTTGATGAAAGCACGATCCAGCCATAGGGCATATTTTGAGAAATTGCCGCCGCCCGCTCCAAAGGTCTGGTTGGTCGAAACCGGCGAACTGTTTTCGCCGCTGGCAAGACGAAGCCCCGCGCTGAATCCGTTGAACAGCTCCACATCGGCTCCGAGCCTCGCACGGAAGCGAAAACGGTTCCGATTCTGACTCGTATTGTAAGTCGGCGGGAAATAGGGATTGACCGCGTTGATGTTGTCTTCCAGAAACGGCGATCCCGTGTTGATAGCGTTGAAATTCTCCAGCGGCCCGTTGCCTGAAGGAAAGAAATCCCCTTCATACCGCGCGCGCAGATCACCATAGAACCGGATCCGCTGCGCCCAGGCGGGATACATGCCCGGCGAGGCCCAGCCCTCTTTCTGCGCCTTCTCCATCACTTCTTTCTTGAGGTCCTCGCGCAGCTGCTGCCTGACGATCTCAGGCACATAGGTGACCCGCTTGGTGCCGGGCGGCGACACCGCATTGGCAGCGTTGCTCGCCGTCTTCGCTGCGTCGTCCGCCTTGCTGGTCGCGGTGCTGACGGCCTGCCGCGCCACATAGGCCTCGTCATCCGCCTGCTTGATCAGTGCAATCGCCTGCTCCTCGCTGAGCACCCCCTGCTTGACCAGCAGGTTGATCAGATTGACCGTCGCGTTGGCCGACAGCGCGGCATTGCGCGACACCATCGGCCGTTTGCCCTGCAAGCCCACATCGTCCTGCGCTGCTGCTGGGCCCGCGAGCGCGAGACAGATCGCCGCCGTCGCCGCCAACTCCCGTCTGGTCAATTGAGCCTGCCTCATGAAACCAACCCTTCCTGCTTCCAACTCGTTTGCGCGGCTCAGCCCGTTCCGGTTCAGCCCGGGCTGCGCCCCAAAACCCTCATCGTGATCGGAACCGGCATGTCCTTCGGCGGCGGCTCGCGCAGCGTCATGCTGCCGAGCACCTGATCGCGAATGACAGCGTCGAGTTCGCTGTTGCCGGTCGACGACACCAGTTGCACCCGGCTGACCCGCCCCAGCGGGTCCGGCCAGATCCGGACCTGAATCTGCATCACGGCGTGGCGCGTCTTTTCGTTCGCGCTCAGCGCAGCCTGAATCTGCGCCTGCACGATGCTCGCATACCAGCCGAACCGGCTACTGCCGCCGCCACCGCCACCACCACCGCGGCCGGTGCCTTGCGACAGGCTGCCCCCCGGACCATTCGCCAGGCCGAGATCCGCAGGCGGACCAGGTGGCAGGTCCGGGCTCAGATCCGGCGGCGCATCATTGGGGATGTCGATTTTCTCCGGGATCATCTCCTGCTGGACCGGCGTCTGCTCCACCATCTTCTGCTCCACCTCCTGCTCCTGCGGCGGAGGTGGTGGCGGCGGAGGTGGTGGCGGCGGTGGCGTGACGGCGACGATGGTCAGTTCGTTGACCTTGCGTGGCGGCTCCTTCTCACCGCTGACCAGAAAGATGACGCCGACAGCCATCAGCCCGAGCACGGCAAGCCCGCCTCCCGTCAGCACCACCAGGCGGCGGGCCGACGGAGCGCCACTGTCGTCGTCGTCATCGATAGCCATCGCCCGTTTCGCTTCCGTCAGTTGCCCGGCTTGGTCGCCATGCCGACCTGGCTGAAGTTGAGGCGCCCGAGCAGAGCGAGCACATCGACCACGTTCTGATACTGGGTCTGCGCGTCGCCGCGCACGACGATCGGAAATTCCGGCGTGATCGCGCGCTGCTGGACAAGCCGCTGTTCGAGCTCGGCGAGCGTCACCGGAATCGTATCGAGGAAGAGCTTGCCGTCGTTGGAGACCGTGATCGCCTTCGTGGTCTGCTGCGCCAAGCTCGGCGACGCTCCCGCCTTCGGCAGGTTCACCTTCATGCCCTGCACCGTCGCCGTGGTCATGATGATGAAGATCACCAGCAGCACGTAGGCGAGGTCGAGCATCGGGGTGATGTTGATGTCGTCGTACGGCTTGCTATCGGACTGAACCTGCATGGCGATTACTCCGCGGCCTGTTTCACCAACGACTGATCATAGGCTTCAGCGATCCGGGCGATCAGCTCGTCGATGAAGACCTGCATCTCGCTGGTCGTGTCCTTGATGCGGGTGATCAGATAGTTGTAGGCAAACAGCGAAGGGATCGCGACGCCGAGGCCCGCAACGGTCGCGACCAGCGCGGCGGCGATGCCGGGCGCGATCGCATTGACATTGACGTCGCCGGACGCGGCGATCGCCGCGAAGGTGATCATCACGCCGACCACGGTGCCGAGCAGGCCGAGAAACGGCCCGCCGGAGATCGCGATGGTCAGCATCACCATCAGCCTGTTGAGGCGCTGGGTCTCGTGGACGAAGCCGCTGTCGAGCACCGCACGGATCGACTCGATCGCCTGGGGCGACAGGACGTGGTGACCACCATTTGAAAAGCGCCGCCGGATTTCATGCGCGCCGAGATCGAACAGGCGGTAGAGCGGCGACGCATGAATCGTCTTGTGCTGCTTCTTCGCGACGCGCCCACCAAAGCTGACATCGGTCTGTTCGCCGTCGACCTGCAGAAAGCCGTTCAGATCCGCCGTCGACTCCCGGAAGTGCTTCAGGAATGTCCGGTTGCCGCGGGACACGCGGTTCAGATAGGAGACCCGGTCGTACATCACGACCCAGCTGATGACCGCCATGATCGCCAGCAGGCCGATCACCACCCAGCCGTCGAGCGTGACCGAGCGCAGGATCACCGCGAAGTAGCCGCCGCTGAACCAGCCTGCGTTCTCCTCATCGACGCTGAACGAAATCAGCTTGGCCTGATCGGGCCCCTGCCCGATCGCAGTGAACTTGATGAAGCCCGCAGAGCGCGCCACCTTGGCGATCTCGAGCTCGTCGATATCGCCCGCGAAGCCGGCCGGGGCCGGGGCCGCGTTGGTGGCCGCATCCGCGGCCGGCGCAGCCTGATCCGCAGGTGCCGCCGCGCCGGCTGGCGCAGGGGTCGCACTGGCGCTGGCCCCGAGCTGCAGCACGCCGGTCATGGTCGGCAGCGGCGCCGCCAGGGTCGAGAACGAATTGCCATCGACGTAGAGCGAGATCTGTCCGGCCTTGGCGACGACGGCGAGGTGACGCCAGGCGCCGGTCGCGAGCGGCGCGCCGTCTCCGGAGCGTTGGGTCGTGCCGGCATTGGTCACCTCGACGAACGGCACGCCGTTGTCGAGCCCGATCGTCAATCCATTTGCGCCTTCGAAGCGCGAGAACAGCAGGGCTCGCGGCTGCGGCGATGGCATCTTGACCCACAGCGACCAGCTCAGCTCGCCACCTTCCGCGATGACCAGCGACGGCGAACCCGGCAGCGTCACGGAGGCCTGTCCGTCGAGCCGCGCTCCCTGGCCGATGATGGCGCCATCCGCAGCCGCTATCGCGCTCTGAGCGGCGTTGGCCCAGGCCGTGGAGTCCTGCGGCGGCCCACCGCGTTCGGCAAAATGGTAGACCAGAACCGTATCGGTGTCGTAGGTACCCTTGGCATCGGCCGCGGACGGCGCCTTCTGATTGCCGTAATACAGCCAGATCTCGTTCTTCGCCCCCGACTTCAGGTCGGGAACGCTGACCCAGACCAGCGCCTCGCCCAGCAACGCATCATACTTCTCGACGTGATGTTTCAGCGGCGTCTTGTCATCGGCGGCAACGAAGCGAAGGTCACCGCCGTCCTCCTTGGCGGCGCCGAAGCGGAAATTTCCGACATGCAGGCGTACCAATACCGGCGCCGTGCCGATTGGATCGCTGATGCTCGCACCGGACTGCGCCGTATCGATCGTGATCTTCTT
>Ga0302322_100006649_pt1 | contig 10270 bp, 7 predicted proteins | sample Fen_T0_2_FD_203757 | JGI IMG/M metagenome (GOLD analysis project Ga0302322, IMG submission 203757) | Peat permafrost microbial communities from Stordalen Mire near Abisko, Sweden - Fen_T0_2 | ecosystem: Environmental > Terrestrial > Soil > Wetlands > Permafrost | place: Sweden: Abisko... | reverse complement strand
GCTGCTCAACCACTTCTGGTACGGCTCGGTGTTCCTGATCAACGTGCCGATCGTCGCGACGGCGTTGGCGGCGGGGGCGTTCATCGTCCCGAAGTCACGCGACCCCGAGGAGGCCCGCCTCGACCCTGTCGGCGCGGTGCTGTCGATCATCGGCATCGTCGCCGTCGTCTATGGCCTCATCGAGGCGCCCGAGAAGGGTTGGACGAGCACGGTCACGCTCGTCGCGTTCGGCATCGGACTCGTGGTGCTCACGCTGTTCGCGCTCTGGGAGCTGCACACCGACGAGCCGATGCTCGACGTGCGCTTCTTCGAGAACCGCGCGTTCAGCACCGGGACCGCCGGCATGATCCTCATCTTCATGTCGATGTTCGGCGTGATGTTCCTGCTCACGCAGTACTTCCAGCTCATCCTCGGGTACAGCCCGCTCGGCGCTGCGCTGCGACTGCTGCCCATGGCGCCGATCATGGTGGTCGTCGCCCCACTCACCCCGCGGCTCAGCGCGCGCATCGGTGCGAACAAGACCGTGGGCCTCGGCATGCTCTTCGTGTCGACGGGACTGCTGCTCATGCGCGCCACCGCGGTCGACACGCCGTACCCGTACATCCTGATGTGCGTCGCCTGCACGACTGCCGGCTTCGCGCTCGCGATGTCGCCGATGACCGCGGCCATCATGTCGGCGGTGCCCCAACGCCGGGCCGGGGCAGGCTCGGCGATGAACGACGCGTCGCGCGAGCTCGGTGCCGCCTTGGGCGTCGCCGTGATGGGCAGCCTCGCCGCGTCGCAGTACCGCAGCGCGGTCGGCGACCTCACCAACCAGCTCCCGGCCGCGCTGCAGGAGACGGCGCAGTCGTCGATCTCCGGGGCTCTGCGGGTCGCGGCGTCGCTGCCCGGCCCTGCGGGCGAGGCGGTGCGAGCCGGCGCCAGCGCCGCGTTCATCGACGGCATCCACCTTGCCGTCACTGTGGGCGCGCTGCTCGCGCTCTTCGCCGCGTACCTCGTGGTGCGCTACCTGCCGGCGACGTTCAGCCACGAGGGCGCCATGCACGACGGCATCAGCGCGATGGAGGACATCGCCGAGCTCGGGCTCGGGGGAGTGCCACCCGCGTTCGCCGACTCGGAGTGACCCACATGCAGATCCACCTGGTCGACGGCACGTACGAGCTGTTCCGCCACTACTACGCGCGGCCCGAGCACATGGACGCCGACGGGATCGACGTCGGTGCGGTGCGCGGCGTCGTCATGTCGGTGCTCGACCTCCTCGACGGCGGGGCCACGCACCTCGGCGTGGCCACCGACCACGTGATCGAGTCGTTCCGCAACGACCTGTGGATCGGTTACAAGACCGGTGAGGGCATCGACCCGGTGTTGTTCACGCAGTTCCCGATCCTCGAGGACGCGCTGCGGGCGCTCGGCGTCGCGGTGTGGCCCGAGGTGGAGCTCGAGGCCGACGACGCGCTCGCCTCCGCCTGCGCGGTCGCGGTGGCCGACGAGCGCGTGGAGCAGGTGCTGATCTGCACGCCCGACAAGGACCTCGCCCAGTGCGTGCAGGATCCGCTGGTGGTCCAATGGGACCGCCGCCAGGACATCCTCTACGACGAGGCCGGCGTGGTCGCGAAGTTCGGCGTGCCACCCGCGTCGATCCCCGACTGGCTCGCGCTGGTGGGCGACAGCGCCGACGGGTTTCCCGGGCTTCCCGGCTGGGGCGCGAAGTCGGCCGCCGCGGTGCTCGCCCGCTACGGCTCGATCGACGCGATCCCGGACCCTCCGTGGGACGTGACCGTGCGCGGCGCGGCGAAGCTCGCCGCCACCCTCGACGAGGCACGCGATGCCGCCGAGCTGTTCCGGGTGCTCGCGACGCTGCGGACCGACGGTGACGTGGGCGACGTCGACGACTGGCGCTGGACCGGGCCCACGTCCGAGTTCGGAGCCTGGGCCGACCGGCTCGGCTCGGACCGGCTGGCCCGACGGGCCGAGAAGCTCAGCCGCGCGCGCTCGGGCTGACCTCGGCGGGGAAGTCGGAGTCGGCGGGTTCCATGTCGCCGGGGAAGCGCTCGTCGGCGAACACCGGGAGCACGCCGGCGATCCCCAGCTGCGCGGCGTCCTCCAACGACTCCAGCCCACCGTGCATCGCACCCTCGTGGGCGAACGTGCTCGGCAGGTACCGGAACACCAGGACGGCCGCGAACAGGCACAGGCACGAGCCGATGGTGACCGAGAGGTGGAAGCCGTCGAGGAAGGCGCCCTCTGCCCCGGCGCGCAGCGTGGCACCCGCACGGCCCCCGAGGAGGTCGGCCACGTGGATGGCGCCGGCGATCGACGACCCCGCCCGTTCCCGGCTGGCGTGGGAGAGGCCCCCGGTGAGCTTCCCCAGCGCGTGCGTGAACTGCGATGCCGCGATGCTGCCCATCACCGCGATGCCGAGAGCGGCACCGAACTCGCGCGAGGCATCGTTCATCGCCGAACCCGCACCGGCCCGGCGCGGCGGGACCGCCGACATGATCGCCGCGGTCATCGGCGACATGGAGAGCGCGAATCCTGCGTTGATGAACGCGAGCGCGGCGAGGATGGCGAGGTAGGGCGTGTCGGTGCCCACCTGCCGGAAGGCGAACAGCCCGATCGCGGTGCAGAGCATGCCACCGGCGACCGTCTTGTTCGCGCCGAAGCGCGCTCCGAGTCGCGGGGTGAGCGGCGACACGATCACGAGCATCGCCGCCATCGGCAGCAAGCGGACCGCTGCGCCGAGCGCGCTGTAACCGAGGATGAGCTGGAAGTACTGCGTCATCAGGAACATGAGGCCGTACATCGACATGAACACGAGGATCATTCCGCTCGTGCCGGTGCTGAACGCCGGGTTGCGGAAGAACCGGATGTCGAGCATGGGCGTGTCGGTGTGCAGCTCCCACGCCGCGAACAGCGTGAGGACGACGGCCGCGATGCCGAAGGCGACGAGGGTGGTGGTGCTCGTCCACCCGTGGCTCGGCGCCTCGATGAGTCCGTACACCAGCGCGACGATGCCGACGATGGAGAGGATCGCCCCGAGCGGGTCGATCTGGGCCTGTTGCGGGTCTCGCGATTTCGGGAGCAGGAACCATCCGGCCACGAACGCGAGCGCGATGATCGGGATGTTGACGAGGAACACCGCGCCGTACCAGAAGTGGCCGAGGATCAGCCCGGTGGCGACGGGACCGATCGCTCCGGCCGCGCCCACGACCGCGGCCCAGATCGCGATCGCCTTTGTGCGCTCGTTCGGTGGGAAGACGTTCACCAGGATCGACAGCGTCGACGGCATGATGAAGGCGGCTCCCAGGCCCATCGCGGCACGTGCCGCGATGATCTGCCAGGTGGAATGCGAGAGCGTCGCGAACACGCAGGCGCCGAGGTAGACGACTAGCCCCGCCTGCAGCGCGCCCTTGCGGCCGAACCGGTCGCCGAGCGCGCCCGCGGTGAACAGCAGGCCCGCGAACACCAGCGAGTACGCGGCGATCATCCACTGGAGCTGCGACTCGGTGGCGTGCAGGTCACGCGAGAGCGTGGGGATCGCGACGTTGAGGCTCGAGTTGCCCACGAAGACGATCAGCAGGCTCAGGCAGAGCGCGCCGAGGATGTACCAGCGGCGGTCGTGCACCTGTTGTGCAGTGGGGGTCATGCGCGGTCCCCACGCGTGTCGTCGTGCTCGTCGACATCCGCGGGGGTCACTCCCCGAGGGTAGCGAGGAACGGCGCCGGTCAATCCCGACGGGGACCGGGATGGTGGTGTCGGGTCCAACGGGCCGAGATGCGGGCAACCCGGTGCCGATGGGGACGGGCCAGCGGTCGGGGCCGAGCCGGTGGACGCACCCGGAAGAAGGCCCGCTTCGCGAGGTCGACGACGGCCAGGTACACCACCACGAAGCCCGCGATGACGGCCAGGAGGTCGAGCGGAAGGGGCGCGAAGCCCAGCGGGGTGTGCAGCGGTGACTGCGGGATCGCCACGCCGACGAGCACCACGCCGAGGACCGAGTACGCCAGTGGTCGCGACGGTCGGCTCCGGAGGAACGGGAAGCGCCGGGTGCGGATCACGAACACCACCAACGTCTGGGTGGCGAGCGACTCGACGAACCATCCGGAGCGGAACAGCGACCTACCGGCGTCGAAGCCCCACAGCAGCACCGCGAACATCGCGAAGTCGAACACCGAGCTGATCGGGCCGAAGCGCAGCATGAAGCGGCGGATCTGGCCGATGTCCCAGTGCGACGGGCGTTCGAGCTGCTCCTCGTCGACGTTGTCGGATGGGATGGTCATCTGGCTCGCGTCGTAGAGCAGGTTGTTGAGCAGGATCTGGTAGGGGAGCATCGGGAGGAAAGGCAGGAAGGCAGCCGCCACGGTCACGCTGAACATGTTCCCGAAGTTCGACGACGTGCCCATCCGCACGTACTTGATGGTGTTGGCGAAGATGCGCCGGCCCTCGGCCACGCCGTCGGCCAGGACATCGAGGTCCTGCTCGAGGAGGATGACGTCGGCTGCGTCCTTCGCGACGTCGGTGGCCCCGTCGACCGAGATGCCCACGTCGGCGTGATGGAGCGCGACCGCGTCGTTCACGCCGTCGCCGAGGAAGGCGACAGCCGATCCGGCGTGGCGCTCGGCCCGGAGTATGCGCGCCTTCTGGTTGGGCCTGATGCGGGCGAACACCGAGGTCGCCTGCACTGCGGCCGGGAGCGCGTCGTCGTCGAGGGCGTCGATCTCCGGGCCGGTGAGCGTGGCCGCCACGTCGATTCCGAGCTCGCGACAGACGGTCTGCGTGACCAGCGGGTTGTCGCCGGTGACGACCTTCACAGCGATGCCGAGGTTGCGCAGCCGTGCGATCGACGCGGCGGCCGACGGCTTGGGCTGGTCGAGGAACACGAGGTATCCCGCGAGGTCGAGGTCGCGCTCGTCGTCGGCCGAGAGCGTGTCGCCCACGCCCTCGCTGCGGGTACCCACCGCGATCACCCGGTTCCCCCTGCGGAACTCGGCCTCGAGCGCGGCACGCGCCGCGGGATCGACGCCACGGCAGCGATCGAGAACCGCCTCGGGAGCACCCTTCGTGACGAGCAGCCGTTGCCCGGGTGCGGCGTGGGGAACGACGACGACCGAGGCCAGCCGCCGGTCGTGATCGAACGGCGACACAGCGATGCGCCGGTCACCCGCGATCGACGCGGCCGCCGCGCCGACGCCGGGCGACTCCCAGAGCGCGACGTCGAGCGGGTTGCCACCGACGGCCACGCCCTCGTGCACCTGGGCCTCGTTGCACAGCAACCCGAGCCCCACGAGCCGCGCGGCGACCTGGCCGGCCACCGGGACGGCGTGGGAGAAGCTGATCCGGCCGTCGGTGAGCGTTCCGGTCTTGTCGGTGAAGAGCACGTCGACGTCACCGAGGTCCTCGATGCAGACGAGCCGCTTGACCAGGACCTTCTTCTCGGCGAGCCGGCGCGACCCGAGCGCGAGGCTCGTCGAGACCACCGCCGGAAGGAGCTGCGGGGTGACGCCGACGGCCACCGCGAGCGAGAACAGCAGTGCTTGCAGCACCGGCCGCCCGATGGCCACGTTGACCACGAAGATCGTGCCGCTGAGCACGAGGGCGACCTTGGCCAGCAGCCCGGAGAACCGGTTGAGGCCCTGCTGGAACTCGGTCTGCGGGGCGCGCTCCCCGAGGCCCGCAGCGATGCGCCCGAACTCGGTGCGCGAGCCGGTGGTCACCACCACGGCGTCGGCGCTGCCCTCGTGCACCACCGTGCCCATGAACGCGCACGACGCCAGCTCCGCGAGGGGTGCACCCTCGGGTACCGCGCCAGGCGCCTTGACTGCGGGCATCGACTCGCCGGTCAGGATCGACTCGTCGCACTCGAGGTGCTCCGCGCTCAGGAGGCGGAGGTCGGCGGGGACGATGGTGCCCACCGTCAGGTGCACCACGTCGCCGGCCACGAGGTCCTGCACGTCGAGCGGTCCGGGCGTGCCGTCGCGCACGGTCGTGACCACGTGGCGGACCTGGGCGTGGAGCGCCGCCGCGGCCCGCTCGGCGCGGTACTCGTTGAAGAACCCCAGACCCACCGACACCGTGAGGATGAGCCCGATGATCAGGGCGTCGGTACCCTCGCCGACGATCGCCGACACCAACGCGGCACCGAGGAGCAGGCCGAGCAGCGGGCTGCGGAGCTGACGCCCGAGCACCATCCAGCCGGTCGTTCGGTGCGTCCGGATGATGTTGGGGCCGTCGCGCTCCCGGCGGGCCGCCACGTCCGTGGTCGAGAGCCCCGTGGTGGCGGTCGTACCGAGCGCGTCGAGCACGCTTGCCGCGGGTTGCGAGGCCGCGGCGGCGATGGTGAGCGGCGGGGGCGTGCTCACGCCGGCCAGAGCGGCTCCGGGATCTCGAAGCCCACCGGTGTGCCCCAGTGGTTTCGGTAGCTCACCTCGTGCACCGGGATGCGGGGCGCCACGCCCCAGCGGCCCGTGGGGTAGCCGAAGGTCACGCACGAGGCGAAGCCCCAGCCCTCCTCGACCGGCACGCCCAGGATCTCGAGGACCGCGGGCAGCTCGAACACGAACGCCACCGTCCAGGCGGAGCCCACTCCTTGCGCCCGGGCCGCCAGCATCGCCGACCAGGTCGACGGGTGGATCGAACCCCCCGTCGGGTCGCCCTGGGCGAAGCTGAAGAGCATCAGCGGGTAGTCCTCGAAGTGGTCGGCGAGGTGCTGGGCCGACCGCTGCACGCGGAGCATCTGGGCGTTGTCGGGATCGTCCGGGTTCTCGGCGGCCAGGGCGAGGCGATCCTTGTAGACGACCTCCCACACCTGCGCGAGACAGCGACGGTAGATGGGCCCGAGCTGGGCGAGCACGGCCTTGTCGTCCACCAGCATGAACCGCCAGGTCTGGCTGTTGCCGCCACTCGGGGCCCGGATCGCGGCGTCGAGGATCTTCTGCTGGACCTCCTCGGGGATCGGGTCGGGGCGGACCCGGCGCATCGCCCGGGTGGTGTAGAGGGCTTCGTAGACGTCCATCGCCGCCAGCCTGGCACACGGATCCGCCCCGTCGCCCTCTGGCAGACTGCGCGCTGAACGCTGAGACGATCGAGGAGCGCAGCAGGTGACCGAACCGCGGGTGGCACTGGTGACCGGGGGTGGACGCGGGATCGGTGCCGCGATCTCGCTCGCGCTCGCCGGCGACGGCATGGACGTGGCGATCAACTACCGGCGCGATGAGGCGTCCGCCCGCGAGGTCGCGGCGCTCATCGAGGCGATGGGGCGCCGGGCCGGCGTGTACGCGGCGTCGGTCGACGATTACGAGGCCGACCGCCGCATGGTCGACGCCGTGCTCGCCGACTTCGGCTACATCGACACCTTCGTGCACAGCGCAGGCATCGCGAGCCGGGGCCAGTCGGTGGTCGACACCGACCCCGCGGAGATCGAGCGGGTATGGCGTACACACGCGTTCGGCGCGTTCGCCCTCTGTCAGATGCTGGTCCCGAGCATGCGGACGCGCCCACGCGGCGACATCGTGCTCATCTCCAGCGCGGCAACCAAGGCCATGGGCGGCTACTCGTCGCCCTACAACATGGCCAAGGCCGCGATGGAGGCCCTCGCGCACACCCTCTCGAAGGAGGAGCGCGACAACGGCATCCACGTGAACATCGTGGCGCCGGGCCTCGTCGACACCGACATGGGCCGGCGGCTCGCGAAGGCCGTGATGGGTGCGGGCGACGACATCCACTCGATCGACGGGCGCATGCCGTTCGGTCACGTGTGCAGCCCCGAGGAAGTCGCCGACGTGGTGGCGTGGGTCGTGTCCGACGCCGCACGCTACGTCAACAACCAGTACATCGGCGTCGACGGCGGGGCGTTCTGACCGTGGCCGCCCCCGAGATCCCCGCGTCGCACCTCGGCATCTTCGCCGACAAGCCGGTCGCCTACGTCACCACCATCCGCCCCGACGGTCTGCTCTCGACCAACCCCGTCGCGGTGCTGCTGCGCGACGGCGAGGTGCTGGTGAGCACCACGAAGGACCGCAAGAAGTACCGCAACCTGCTGGCCGACCCGCGGGTGACGGTGTGCGTGGTGCACCGCAACAACCCGAACATCTACGTGGAGATCCGGGGTCGCGCCGAGCTGGTGGACGACACCGACCACTCGGTGGTCAACGAGATCTTCCGCGTCTACGCCGGCGGCGACCGCTATCCGTTCGACAAGCAGTGGCAGGAGCGGGTCACGATCGTGGTGCACGCCGAGCAGGTGTCGGCCCCCAAGATCCCGATGGACGACGACCCCCCGATGGCCCCCGACGCCTGAAGCGACGCACGTCAGGGCACATCACGCTCGGGTGGCGAGGCGTGGTCTGCCTGCTCTAGAAGGGGCAACCTGCGTGCCCTCACCGCACGATGGGCCCATCGCCTCTAGCCGGAAGAGATCGCAGGGGCTTCGCTGGGGACATGGAACCCAACGAACCGGCCGCTTCTGACAACCCTCTCGACGTGGCTGGCACCGCGGGCCCGCCGCCTCCGCCGCCGCCATCGCCGCTGCCGCTGCCAACACCCGAGCCCGGAGCGCGGGTCTCCGTACCGCGATGGGTTGTCGTGGTCGCTGCTGTCGCATTGTTCGTCGTTCTTCTGGGCGGCACCTTTGCAGCGGGATGGGTCGTGCGCGGACCTGGGGGCGGCGAACGTACTCCGACAGCAGTACCGACCTCATGTTCCGCAGCCGACATCCTCGGAGTAGTACGCGACTGGTCCGCAGCTCGGGACCGCTATTACGCAGTAGAAGCTGGCTCCGCCGAGGAGGACGCCGCCCTCGACGAGTACGACGCCCAAGATCAGCGCCTGAAGCACACCCTCACCCGGTGCGCCAAGTAGGCCCATGGCAATTGAAGCTCTGAGGTACCGGTTCGCGCATTGGCCCGGCTCGGGCCAGAACCGAGCTGCATTCGGCTCTGAGGCATGACCAGTTTCTCGCGCGCGCCGTTTCCTGCGCGTACAGATTGCCGTTCTGCTCGGGGGACATTTCCGAACGCTGGGGTGCCGTGACGGGACAGCTCTAGAACGGGCAATCTGGGCGTCCACAACACTTGACCTGCGATCCAGATGGCGGGCAGGGTGACCTTCGGCCCTGCCCCGCCGTTCCGGGTTGGGAGACACTCGACTCCATGGCGAGGGGACGCGAGCCGAGTTCGGAGACGCTGCCACCCTCGGTCCCGCCACCTCCACCAGGATGGCGGTGGATTCCAGCGGAGAAGGTGTACGCATGGTGGGACGGCTCACAGTTCAGAACGCGGGCGCGCCGGGTCGGGGACCGCTGGGAATACGAAACCGGCACCCCAGAACGCTGGACCCTGGTCGCGCCCATGGTCGGTCCTCCTGCGTCGCCGCGTCGGCGACGCAGGTGGCTGTGGGTCCTTGGAGCGGTCGGACTTGTGGCTCTTGGTGTGGCAGTTGCGTTTCTCGGCCAGCTACCGCTATTCGACACCAAGATGGGGCCAATGACGGTGGATCTCAGGCAGGTTCGTGGCAATTTCCCCACGAGCGATAGCGGGTATGCCGTCACCTCCTATCAGCGAGACGGATTCCACCTTTTGATCCGGGATCCTTCGCAAGACATGGCGGCCGGAACCCGAGCCGTCTCGTCGGTGCCTCGGCTGTCGGTTGAGGTAGCGGCTGTTGCGATTCGCACGCCGCTTGGCGCGTCCTTTGGGCCCTACTGCCGACAATCCGGTGAGCGCGAATACGAGTTCCTGAGTGCCTTGGGTGATCAAATGCTGGTGCAAGTTGACGAGTCTGCTGCTGCTCCCGAGCGAGTGACGACTCTGGCGCACACGACGGGGACGGGTTTAACACCGGGCGTTTCTGAGCGTTTGATGATCACGTGCAGCGTCTCAAGTTCCGGTGCGGTGGAACTCGGCGGGTACGTCAACGGCCACGAGACGATCGCCGCAACCGCCACCCGCCCCGTCGCAGGCTTTCGTTCAACGGGCTTCGTTGGCCGGACGGGCAGCGCCGCTCCTGCCGAGTGGAGAGTTACGAAGTTCTGGCGACACTTGCCCGACACCATGCCGAAGAACGCGCCGTAGTGAACGGCCGTGAAGGTGAACGTGCGCGCCAGATCTGCCGATCTGTTCGGGTGGTCAGGGGACATTAAGGCACGCTGGGGGTGGCCTGAGCGGTGCTGCGCTCGGGACTGACAGGATGTGAGGGTGGAGGACTCTGCCGGGCACTGGGACCGCGTCTACGCGGCGACACCGTCGACAGGTTTGAGTTGGTACGAACGTGAGCC
>Ga0302322_100006648_pt1 | contig 10271 bp, 5 predicted proteins | sample Fen_T0_2_FD_203757 | JGI IMG/M metagenome (GOLD analysis project Ga0302322, IMG submission 203757) | Peat permafrost microbial communities from Stordalen Mire near Abisko, Sweden - Fen_T0_2 | ecosystem: Environmental > Terrestrial > Soil > Wetlands > Permafrost | place: Sweden: Abisko... | reverse complement strand
CTGGTCTTGACGGCCGCGTAGACCTTGCCGCTGCTGGGGTCGGTCGTCAGGCTGATGTGGTTGTCCGCAGCCCACGGGACACCGGTGATGAGCCGGCTGCCGTAGAAGTCGCCGACGCCGTAGGCACCCGAGACGGTGTGCCGGGCGGCGTAGAAGCCCTCGGCACCGTTGACCCGGTTCTGGTTGCTCCAGACGATCGTGGTGTAGGACCCGCCACTGGTGATCGCGGACACGTCGTCGCTCGTGACCGTCGTCGAGAGCGTCTGGTCGACGGCGAGCAGGTTGTGGCCGGGACCGTTCCACTGGACGAGGAACGGCTTGGTGAACGAGAGCGCGGCGGCGTTCGCCGAGCCGACCGAGGCGAGCGCGTAGACGCGGGTCTTGTAGGTGAAGGTCGCGAGCAGCTGGCCGTCGGACTCCTGGGCGATCGCGAAGGAGGGCAGGCTCTGGCTGAACACGGTGACCGGCGTCGCGTCCTGGGTCCAGACGCCGGACGTCAGGGTGTAGCGGGAGATCACGACGGGCGCGGCCGTGGTGGCCGAGTTCGTGGCGGCCACCACGTGGCTCGCGACGAAGAGCTTGTTGGCGGTCGCGTTGTAGATCGCGTCGGCCGACGTGCCGTTGCGGTCGTCGAGCGAGACGCCGGTGTCGGTCCAGGACGGCGTGGCGTCGCGGTCGACGAGCTGGTGGATCGTGAAGCCGGTGCCCGAGGGGTTCTTCATCGACGCCCACCAGGAGCCGCCCGCGAACCAGACCTTGTGCTCGGTCTTGGGCGCCGTGGCCGACGTGGGGACGCTGGACCCCTGCACCTGGTCGATCGCCTGGGCCTGGAACCCGATGTCCGAGCCCGGCCCGGAGGCGGCGGTCGCCGACGGCGCCACGAGGACCCCTGTTGCGAGCGCCGCTGTCGCAGCCGTCGCTACCAGCACCGCGTACCGCGGTCGCTTCGTTGTCCTCAAGGTCATCCCCGACTCCTTCGTGTATGCGGAAGCGTCCGCGCGTTCCCAGGAGGATAAGCAGGGGGCGCTGACTATCCGTAGCCCGGTCACCCGACTGGACTAGACGACGTCTGGATCGATCGACGCAACGCAGCGGAGCGACTCCGGAGAGTCACGACCGGGCTACGCGTAACCGGGCGAGAGGTAGCGCGAGCCCGCGGTCGTGGCGAACATGCGCGCCGGCACCCCGACCTTGACGAAGCGCCACAGCGCGCGGTTCGGCCACATGCCCGAGCTCTGCTTGGGCGAGCCGACCACGTAGACCTGGCTCGTGCGGATCGGGTAGCTGCCGTTGTCGCGCCAGAGGAGGTAGCCGCTCGCGATGCCGCGGAGGAAGACCCGGCGGAAGTCCCAGCCCGTGGCCGAGACCGCGCTGGACGAGTGCTGCTGAGGCAGCAGGAAGAAGCCCTGGTAGCGGGTGGTCGCCGTGAACCCGTCGATGAACAGGCGGGCCGGTCCGGCCCAGCTCTGGATCGCGTCGGCGTGGTTCGTCGACTGCGACCCGGCCAGGATCGAGCCGAGGGCGATGTTCTGGAGCACGACGGCGGCACCGGGGCACGACAGGTCGATGCCCTCGGTCAGCGAGCCGGCCGCGCTGGAGACGAAGCGCACGCCCTCCACGAACACCGTGCCCGTCGAGTTGCGGATGTACGCCGCACGCCGGGTCACCTTGCCGCTGGCCAGATATCCGGCGCGCACGTCGACCAGTCCCCCGACGACGACGACGTTGTGCCCGCCCGCGATCGACAGGCCCTTGGCGTTGACCCACGCGCGTCCGCGGGGCAGCACGATCCGGTAGTCGTGCGAGGCGAGGAGCTTGAGATCGCCCATGTTGTTGCGGACGACGATCGTGATCGGCCGCACCAGCTTCGGCGGACGGAATCCCAGCCGCGCGCTGCTGATGACCCGGGGCTGCGGCGCGAGCCGCGCGATCGTGGCGGCCGACAGGGTGCTCGTCGTGGTCGACGCCGAGGCGCTGACCGATCCGGAGATGCTCGCGGCCAGCGGCCCGAGGAGAGCGGTGGCTGCTACGCCGGCCACGAGCGCGCGCACAGCACGACGTCGGGTTCTCATCGGGCCTGTCTCCTCGTCGTCGTGGGACCACAGGGAGGGCCCAGGATGGTGCGGGTGCACCAGCGGTTGACGTCCATTCTCTGCAGAAGGAATCGACCGGGCCAAACCGCTCTGCGCTCGACCGGACGGGTGACATGCGCCACATCGCGGGCGCCATGGGGGGACATCCACGTGGTGTCCGGAAACCGGACGCGTCACCCGTTCGGAGCAGTCCGTCCCCGTCGGGCGTGACCAGCAGGTAACGAAGTTGCGTCTTCACCGACTGTTCCGCAGATGACTTCAGGTAAGCCTGTCCGAAGGCGCGCCGGAGTATTACGGTCTCCCCCAAAGGGGACGACGTGGGGATCGCGTCATTCGACCGAACGGGCAGCAGGCCGTCACGTCACGTGACGGCCGGGGATCGCCGCCTCGGCCGGGCGCTCCCCCGCTTCTGGGGATCGGACAAGGGGACGCACATGCGAGCACGGGTATGGATCGCGACACTGACGGGCGCGACTCTTGCCGCCACAGTCGGTCTGGTGGGGTCGGGGACGCTCTCGACGGCGAACGCGAGCGGCCCGGTGGCGCAGCCCGCCGGAACCCTCGCCCTCACCACGACGTCCGGCGCGGGCGTCGACGGGTGGAGCTTCACGAAGGCCGGCAACGTGTCGGGGACGCCGGACGCGACCCAGCCCGTGGGCGCCGTCGCCGGCACCTGCACCCTCACCCCGACGACCGGTCCGCTGGTGACCCTGTCCGGGATGAACGGCGCCGCGACCTCGCCGGTCGGCTACGCCAACCACTCCATCGGCGTGACGCAGGGCGTCACGAACTCCTCGTGCGCCAAGGTCAACATCAACAAGACCACCACGAAGGTCGGCAAGACCAACGTCACGACGACCAGCGTCGAGTCGCTGACCCTCGCGCTGAACAACGGCGCGGGCGGGCCGCTGTCCGACCCGCTGTTCGGCGCCTTCCAGGCGTCGGGCGCGACCCTCGACCTCGAGGTCCACGAGGGCACGCAGGTGCAGGCCGCCGTCTCGCTGGCGGGCGGCGCGCCGACCGTCTACACCCTGATCGCCTACGACGCCGACGACGCGAAGCCCTCGGCGCTGGCCGCGAACACCACGTGGTGCGTCATCGAGGACGACGACGAGCACAACGCAACCAAGGCCGACAACTGCTCGTGGACCATCCCCGGCCCGAACTTCGACAAGGTCGTGCTGACCCCCGTCGCGGGCTGGTTCTCCCTCGAGGGCGGCGGCGACTGGGCGGCCGCGAGCGGCGACCACCGCTCGACGTTCTCGCTCGTGAGCTTCTACGACGGCTCGCTCAACTGCACCAACCAGAACTTCGCGGCGGTGCCCGCGTCCGACAGCGGCCGCATCACCGGCGTCGCACTGACCCGTCTCGACAACGGCGTCTCGACGCCCGAGGGCTGCGTCGCCGTGCCGTACACACTGGCCAACGACGGCAGTGTCGCGACGTTCCACAAGCCGAACATCGCCGGTCAGGCCTCGGCGCAGTTCGCCGTGACCGTCACCCGGACGTGGCTCAGCGGCGCGCCGCTGCCGGTGCCCGCACCGAAGGCGGACTGGGAGTTCGGCGAGGGTGCGATCTCCCTCGGCCTCTGCCCGGTGGGCCTGGTCGGTGCCTACGACAGCAACGGCGTGCCCACCTCGCTCGACTACTCCAAGGTCGGCGCAGACCAGAGCGGCAAGCCCGACAAGCAGTTCGCCTGCGTCTACAAGACGACGTCGGACTACGACAACTCGACCGGGTCGCTGACCGTCGTCGACTACATCTACTTCACCGGCGACATCAAGTTCCCCACCGCGTGACCCGCACCTGACCACCCGCTGACGGCGGGGGACGGCTCCGGCCTCCCCCGCCGTCGGCATGTCCGGGGACCGCCGGCTACGCCGTGCCCGTAGCCGGGACCGCGCCGAGAGCAGCTCAGGCCGACGTGCCGAGCAGCCGGCCGAGGATCTCCTGCGCCGCGGCGTACGCCTCCGCAGCACCCGCGCGGTCGGCGAGCGCCTCGAGGACGTCGGACTGCAGCTGCAGCAGACCGGCCTCCTCGAACGGCAGCTTGTAGAGCCGCGCGACGCTGAGGCCCGCGGTGACCTCGGTCGCGGCCTCGTCGACGCGGCCGAGGCCGAGCAGGGCGCGCGTGCGCTCGAGATGGACCCGCGGCGCGAGCGCGACGCCCTCGCCCTTCGCGGAGTCCGCGGAGACGTCGACGAGGTCGAGCGCCTCCGTCGGCCGGCCCTGACGGCTCACCGCCTCGGCGCGCACGAGGGTGGCCTCGAGGGCGCTCACCCGCTGGCCGAGGACCACGAGCTCGAGCTCGACCTCCTCGGCCAGCACCTCGGCACCGGCGAGGTCGCCGCGCGCGAGCAGGATGCGTGCCTGGTGGACCTGCCCGTAGGCGGCGTAGGTGTGCGACCCGGCGACGCGCAGGACGCGCACGGCGTCGGTGAGGACCTCGTCGGCCTCCTCGAGCGCGCCACGGTCGACGAGCACCTCGCCGAGCGACAGCGAGCTGAGCGCCGCGCCGACGACGTCGCCGACGGCGAGGGCGGAGAGCCGGCCGCCGTCGAAGGACTCGACCGCCTCGTCCCAGCGCCCGGTGTAGAACGCGAACCCGCCGAGGCAGACCTGCGCGATCGACGCACGCTGCAGGTGGCCGTTCTCCAGGCAGATCCGCAGGGCCTCGCGGGTGTGCTCGCCGACCGAGGTGTCGCCGAGCTGGAACCGCGCGGTGTCGAGGTGGATGAGCACCGTCTCCAGCGACTCGGTCTCGCCGGTGAGGCGCGCCTCCTCGATGAGGCCGCGTGCCTCGGCGGTGCCGTCGACCAGCCGCTCCTGGTCGAGCCGGATCCCGACGCGCACCGCACGGGCGCGCACCCGTGCGCCGCGGGCGGCCATCGAGTCGTCGCCCGCGAGCAGCTTCTCGACCTGCGTCAGCTCGCGCAGCGCGCCCGAGTAGGCACCCATCCGCTGGTGCGTGCGGGCGCGCTGCAGCAGCAGGTTGACCGTCATGTCGCGGTCGCCGACCGACAGCTTCGAGGCTCGGCGGAAGGCGTCGATCGAGGACTCGTACATCCCGGCCAGCTCGCGCACCTCGCCGATGCGACGCCAGAGCGCGAGGCGCTCGGCGTCGGCGATGTCGTCGCGCCCGCGGGACGCGTCGATCGCGCGCTCGTACTGCACGGCGGCGTCCGCGTTGGCATAGGCGCGCGCCGCCCGGTCGCCGGCCATGCGCGCGTATGTCCAGGTGGCCGTGGGGTTCCCGCCGCGCCAGAAGTGCAGCGAGAGCGTGTCGGCGTCGGCGTCGAGGTCGGTCGAGAGCGTCTCGACGGCGAGACCCGCTGCCGCGTGCAGCGTCGTGCGCAGTCGGTAGGCGAGCCCTTCGTACGCCGCGTCCCGGATCATCCCGGTGCGGAAGCGCAGACGAGTCCTGCCGTCGGCCTCGAGGAAGCTCGTGAGCTTCACGAGCGTGGAGTCGTCGGCCGCGAGACCTTCGCCGCGCAGCGTCTCCTCGAGCACCTCGGTGCGGAAGCTGCGGCCGAGGACCGAGGCGTAGCGCAGGACGCGTCGCGACTGCGGGTCGAGCGCGTCGATCTGCGCGTCGAGGGCGGCGTGCAGGCTCTCGGGCATCGCGTCGAGCGAGCCGACCTCGCGGAAGACACGCGCCAGCTCCTCGACGTAGAGCGGGTTGCCGCCGGCACGGCGGACGATCTCGTCGACCTCGTGCGGTCGCAGCGGCGCGGACTCCGTGACCGCGTGGACGATCCGGCGCATCGCGTCGACGGGGAGCGGCTCGAGCACCACGTGGGTCCCCTGGTCCGGCGCGAAGCCGCCGCCGTCGGTGCGCCGCGCGACGACGACGGCCCACGGCCGGCCGAGCGCGGCTGCCGCGATGCGATCGAGCACGGTGATCGACGCGGCGTCGGACCAGTGACCCTCCTCGACCATGAGGACGAAGGGTCCACGGACGGTCGCCTCGATCAGCTCCACCACCATGTCGGCGACGCGCGCCGGGCGGAACCGCGGCTCGATCGCGGAGGCCTCGGGCGTCGGCGGCAGCGGGACGTTGATGACGTCCTCGAGCAGCGGCGCCATCGGCAGCAGGTCGGGAGCGATGCGGGCGAAGGCCGCGAGCGCGCGCTCGGTCATCTCGTGCGGGTCGCCGCGCTCGATCCCGAGCGCGGCGCGCACCGGGTCGCGCAGCATGCGGTACGGGCTGGTCATGCCGTACGGCTCGGCCCGGACCGACGCGGTCGCGACCTCGAGCCCGCGCATCGCCTCGGTGATGAGGCGACTCTTGCCGAGCCCTGTGGGCGCCGACACGGTGACGACGCCGCCCTCGCCGCCGAGAGCCCGCGCCAGGGCCTCGCGCAGCTGCCCGAGCTCGGTCTCCCGGCCGATGAGCGGCAGCTCGGTGCGGGCCAGTGCCTCCCGGGTGCCGAGCTCCTCGCCGATGGCGAAGACCGGCACCGGGACGGTCTTGCCCTTCATGGCGAACGGGCCGGCCGGCTCGGCGTCGAACAGCGTGCGCGACGGCTCGAGCACCGTGGGGTGCGCGAAGAGCACGCCGGCCGGCGCCTTCGACATGATGCGCGCCGCCGTGTTCGTCGTGTCGCCCATCGCGGAGTACGCCGAGCGCTGCAGCCAGCCGACCTCGGCGGCGAACACGTGCCCGCGGTTGACGCCGATCTGCACGGGGAGCGGCGTGCCGACGTCGAGGACGCGGCGCATCGCGCGGAGCATCCGGCCCTCGTCGTCCTCGCTGGAGTAGGGCACCCCGGACGCCATGAACAGCTTGCCGCCGTCACTGTCGAGGTCGGTCGCGAGCAGCGTCACGCCCTCCGCGACCAGCGCCTCCTCGAACACGGCCATCGTGTCGTGCAGCGCGCGCGCCACGGCCTCGTGGCCCTGCTCGCGCAGCAGCCGGTCGGTGCCGGAGAAGCGGGCGAAGGCGATCGTGGCGATCTTGTGCTCGGGGTCCGGCACGCGGTCGGCGAGGTAGTCGCCGAGGTCGTGCGGGAACAGCGACCGGAGCCGCTCGCGCGTCACCGTCGGGGCCGGCGGGCCCGTTCCCTCGGGCGGGTAGGTGAACCGCCACTTGAGCCGGTGCAGCCCGTCCTCGCGCGGGTGCGTCGACCGCGGCGGCAGGTGCTGGGCCGTCCCCTCGGTCACGAGGATCTCGCCGGCCACCGCCGCGTGCTCGGCCTCGGCGGTCGAGGTGCCGGCGTCGCCCAGGATGAGCAGCTCGCGGGTCGGCGAGCCGACGAGGAAGAAGTCGACCGGCCCGGAGTGGATCCCGACCGACATCGACAGCCGCAGCCGACCGACCGAGGTCGGGATCTTCGCGGCCTCGCGCAGGGCCTGGCGCATGTCGACCGCCGACCGGCAGGCGCGGGCCTGGTGGTCGTCGCCGCGGAAGACGAACAGCAGGGCGTCGCCGCCGAACTTGAGCAGCTCCCCGCCGCGGATCGCGGCCTGAGAGAGCATGCCGCCGAAGATCCGGTTGAGCGTCTCGATGAGCTCCTCAGCGCCGATGCGACCGCGTCGGGCCAGCTTCTCGGTGAGCGCGGTGAAGCCGGAGATGTCGGCGAACACCAGGGTGGCGTCGACGACCTGCCACGGGCGGTCCGGGGCCACGTCGTCCCACTCGAGCGCGATGCGGGGCACGTGCCGGCGCAGGTCGGCCACGACACCCCCTCCTGGTGACAACCACGTCGGCGCGATCGGGCACCGGGACGCCAGCGTAGGAGGTGGAGCGCCGTCCAGTGGCCTGTTGGCGGCACCTGTCCGGTGTCAGGTGGCGAACGGTCTAGACCGTCTGGCAGCCGGGGCACCAGAACAGCCGGCGCCCCTGGAACTCCTCGGCGCGGATCTCGCTGCCGCAACGCAGGCAGGCACGCCCCTCGCGGCGGTAGACGTGGACCCCCGTCGACCGGCGCAGGCGACGCTTCGCGGGCGTGTCCTCACCGCCGTCGAGGTCCGGGTCGTCCGACGACGGGCGGTCGGTGTCCAGCGCCGCCAGCGCTGCGACGTCCTCCGGCGCGACCGTGACGATCCGGCCGCGGCGCACGCCGTCCTTCATGAGCACCACGAGGTCGGCCCACATCGCGTCGACGACCTCGCCGTCGAGCTCGCGACCCTCGGTGAACGGCGACACGCCGTGCCGGTGCAGCAGCTCGGCGCGGTAGATGTTGCCGACCCCTGCGAGGACCGACTGGTCCATGAGCAGCCCGGCGATCGGGGCCCGGCTCGTCGTGATGCGACGGCGCACCACCGCGGGGTCGGCGTCGCGCCGCAGCGGGTCGGGTCCCAGCCGCGCGAGGACGGCGTCGCGCCCGTCGGGTCCCAGCAGGTCGCACGCCGTCGGCCCGCGCAGGTCGGCGTACCACCTCTCGCCCTCCAGGCGCAGGCGCACGGCGCCGCGCGGCTCGGGTGCCGGCGCGTGCGCGCGCAGGAAGTCGCCGTAGAGCCCGAGGTGGATGTGGACCACGAGGTCGTCCTCGAAGTCGAGGAACAGGTGCTTGCCCCAGGCGTCCGCCCGCTCCAGGACGCGACCGTCGAGGACCTCGGCCCCGGTGGCGAACCGCCCCTGCGGGCTGCTCACCCGCAGCCGCTCGCCGGCGAAGGTCCGGTGCAGCGACCGGGCCAGGCGGTGGACGCTGTGGCCCTCGGGCACGGTCGCGGGTCTCCTCGTGTGGTCGTGCGGGGTCGGCTCCGAGGGTACGGTCGCCCCCGTGGCCAAGCCTGCCCCCTCCGGCGACGACGAGCACCCCGACGACCGCGCCCTCGACCGCCTGGCCGACCGCGGTCCGTCGCGCGTGGGCGTGGACGGCGCCCTGCGGGCCCGCGACGTGTCGCGGCCGGCGCCGGCGGACGTGGCCCGCGCCGAGCGGTCCGTCACGGTCCGGCGTGCACGGCCGCTGGACTCCTGACGTGCGAAGATGTCCCGGTTGTGATGCCGGGCCACCCCCGGGCATCCCGAGACCCGCCCTCGACCGAGCGCTGCGGTGCACACGAAGGAGCCGACCCCGGTGACCGACACGAACATCACCCGGGCCGAGGCCAAGGAGCGCTCGACGCTCGTGACCGCGGCGCGCTACGACGTCCACGTCGACCTCACCGACGTACGCTCCGCCGACGCCGCCACGTTCCCCAGCACCACCACCGCGCACTTCTCCGCCGTGCCGGGCTCCAGCACGTGGATCGACATCGTCGCTCCCGCGCTCCGCCGCGCGGTGCTCAACGGCGTCGACCTCGACACCGCCTCCTTCACCGGCACGCGTCTCCCGGTCACCGGACTGGCCGCCGACAACGTCCTGGTGATCGAGGCCGACTGCGCCTACATGCGCAGCGGCGAGGGCCTGCACCGGTTCGTCGACCCCGTCGACGAGTCGGTCTACCTCTACAGCCAGTTCGAGGTCGCCGACGCGCGCCGGATGTACGCCTGCTTCGACCAGCCCGACCTCAAGGCCGAGTTCGCGCTCAGCGTCACCGCGCCGTCGGGGTGGCAGGTCGTGTCGAACTCGCCGTCACCCGAGCCCGTCGTGGTCGACGACGCGACGAGCCGGTGGACGTTCGACGCCACGCCGCGGATCTCGCCGTACATCACCGCGCTCGTCGCCGGTCCCTACTTCGTGGTCCGCGACGAGTACGCCGGTCCGCACGGCACCTACCCGCTCGGCGTCTTCTGCCGCGCCAGCCTCGCCGAGCACCTCGACGCCGACGAGGTGCTCACGGTCACCAAGCAGGGCTTCGAGTTCTTCGAGGCGCAGTTCGCGACGCCGTACCCGTTCGCGAAGTACGACCAGCTCTTCGTGCCCGAGTTCAACGCCGGCGCGATGGAGAACGCCGGCTGCGTGACGATCCTGGAGGACTACGTCTTCCGCTCGCGCGTCACGGACTACGCCTACGAGACCCGCGCCAACACCGTCCTGCACGAGCTGGCGCACATGTGGTTCGGCGACCTCGTCACGATGACGTGGTGGGACGACCTGTGGCTCAACGAGTCGTTCGCCGAGTGGGCGGCGTACCACGCGAGCGTGCAGGCCACGCGCTACCGCGACGCCTGGACCGGGTTCCTCATCCAGCGCAAGGGCTGGGCGTACAAGCAGACCCAGCTGTCCTCGACCCACCCCATCGCGGCCGACATGGTCGACCTCGAGGCGGTCGAGGTGAACTTCGACGGCA
>Ga0302322_100006647_pt1 | contig 10271 bp, 8 predicted proteins | sample Fen_T0_2_FD_203757 | JGI IMG/M metagenome (GOLD analysis project Ga0302322, IMG submission 203757) | Peat permafrost microbial communities from Stordalen Mire near Abisko, Sweden - Fen_T0_2 | ecosystem: Environmental > Terrestrial > Soil > Wetlands > Permafrost | place: Sweden: Abisko... | reverse complement strand
TCCTCCTTGGCGAGGTCGAGGGTCGCCGCGCCCTCGGTGGCGACCGGCTTGAACGGCGCCACCGCGTTCACCGCGATATTGTCGGCGTGCAGCTCCGCGGCGAACGACTGCGTGAGGCGCGAGAGCGCCGCCTTCACCGTGCCGTACATGCCGAAGCCGGCGCCCACGTCGAACGGATCGAACGGCGGACCGGGGATGCGCTCACCGGCCATTGACGTGAGGTTCAGCACCCACCCGGCGCCGCGCTCGCGCATCGCGGGGATGGCGAGCTGCGTGAGCTGCAGTGGCGCGAGCACGTGCATCTCGAGCATGAGCTTCGCCCGCTTCTCGGGGAACTCGTCGAGTGCGCGCAGGAACGTGACCGCGGCGTTGTTGATCAGGATGTCGGGCGCGCCGGCGGCGGCGGCGACTGCCTCGAACATCGCGGCACGGGTCTCGGCCGACGAGAGGTTGGCCTGCACGGTGACGGCCGTGCCGCCCGCGGCTTCGATCTCCTCGCGGGTCTCCTGCAGCGAACCGATGTAGCCCTCGACCGGCTCGACGGTGCGGGCGGCCATCGCGACCGTGGCGCCCTCCTCCGCGAACATCTTGGCGATGCCCTTGCCGAGGCCCCGGCTGGCGCCGGTCACGAGCACGACCTTGCCGTCGCACGTCCCCAACTGACCGCTCCCCCTCGGTGGTCGGCGCCTGACCGCCGCGGTCTGGCAGACTGCGGACCAATGGTCGACGTCGAAGTCAGGTTGAGCGTACTCCAGGAGCGGCTCGCGCCGCTGGCCGTCGCTGGCCTGCGCCGGCTCACGGGCGGAGCGTCGAGCCTCACCTACGCGGGCACCGCGCACGCACCCGCGGCCGCGCACGGCGTCGTCGTCAAGGTCGCGCCCGCCGGGCTGGAGCCGGTGCGCAACCGCGACGTGCTGCGCCAGGCCCGCGCCATGAAGGCCCTACGCGCCGCGGGCGTCGCCGTGCCCGACGTGTTGCACGAGGACGAGGGCGCGCCGCCCGAGGTGCCGCCTCTCTTCGTGATGGGGTTCGTGTCCGGCACCTCGTTGGAGCCGCTGTTCGACCGTGAGGACGGCGACGGCGACGTCGACCCGCCGGCGGTCGTCGCAGAACGCATGCGCGACGCCGCGCGCGTCATGGCGTCGGTGCATGCCCACGACCCCGCCGCACTCGGTCTCACCGACGAGCCCCGCACGTCGCTGGCCGACGAGGTCGGCCGTTGGGCGCGTCTGCTCGACACCGTCGACCCTGCGCTCACGCCCGGCTGGCCCGACGTCGCCGACGCGCTGGTCGCGTCCCAACCCGCGCCCTGGCCCGCGGCCGTCGTGCACGGCGACTTCCGCCTCGGCAACCTGCTCGCCGTTGGCGGGGAGGTCACCGCGATCATTGACTGGGAGATCTGGTCGCTCGCGGATCCGCGTGTCGACGTGGGCTGGTTCCTGATCAACGCCGATCCTGACACCTACCGGCGCGGCACGCGCTACTCGGGTGAGCTCCCGTCACCCGACGAACTCGCGCTGGTCTATGTCGACGCGCTCGACCGTCCGCTCGAAGATCTCGCGTGGTTCCAGGCGCTCGCGTGCTTCAAGTCGACCGCGACGTGGTCGCTCATCGTCAAGCACAACCGTCGGCGCGACGATCCCGACCCCGTGGCCGAGGAGATCGCACCCGTGTTGCCCGCGCTCCTGGCGCGCGCGATGAGCCTGCTCGGCTAGTCGCGCGGGATGCCGGCGAGTTGGTCGGCGAACTTGGCCTCGGCCGCGGCGCGCAGCTTGGGGATGTGCGTGGTGGGGAAGTTGTCGTCGACCGGCTTGTAGTTCTTCAACACCTGGCGCGCGAGCGTGACCTTGTGCACCTCGGTGGGGCCGTCGGCGAGACCCATCACGAACGACTCCGTGAGGTAGTGGACGAACGGCATCTCGTGCGTGACGCCGAGTGAGCCGTGCACCTGCAGTGCCCGCGCGGTCACGTCGTGCAGCACTTTCTGCATCATCGCCTTGATCGCGGAAATGTCGCCGCGGACGGCCTTGTAGTCCTGCAGCTGGTCGATCTTCCACGCGGTGTGCAGCACCATGAGGCGGTAGGCCTCGAGCTCCATCCAGGAGTCGGCGACCATCTCCTGCACCATCTGCTTGTTCGCGAGCACTTCGCCCTGGGTGTAGCGCGACACCGCGCGCTCGCAGAGCATGTCGAAGATGCGACGCGCGAGGCCGACGGTGCGCATCGCGTGGTGGATGCGGCCGCCGCCGAGACGAGTCTGCGCCACCATGAACGCGCCGCCGCGTGGCCCGAGCATGTGATCGGCGGGCACGCGCACGTCGTGGTAGCGCAAGTAGCCCTCGATGCCCTCGCCGACGGGCTCGTACCCCATGCCCACATTGCGGATGGTCTCGATGCCCGGCGTCTCGATCGGCACGATGAACATCGACTGCTGGTCGTAGGTGCCGGCATCGGGATCGGTCACCGCCATCACGATGAGGAACGCCGCGGAGCGCGCGTGCGACGTGAACCACTTCTCGCCGTTGATGACCCACTCGTCGCCGTCCTGCACCGCGGTGGTGGTGAACACCTTCGGGTCGGCGCCGCCCTGCGGCTCGGTCATCGAGAAGGCGGAGACGATCTCGTTCCGGAGGAGCGGCTTCAGGTAGCGCTCCTTCATCTCGGGCGAGCCGAAGCGGGCGAGGATCTCGCTGTTGCCGGAGTCGGGGGCCTGCGAACCGAACACGATCGGTGCGCACACGGAGCGGCCGATGATCTCGTTGAGGAGGCCGAGCTTCACCTGGCCGTAGCCGGGGCCACCGAGCTCGGGGCCGAGGTGCGTGGCCCACAACCCCTTGTCCTTGACGATCTGCTGCAGCGGCGGGATCAACACCTGGCGGATCGGGTTCTTCAGGTCGTGGGACTCGGGGACCACGTAGTCGAGGGGTTCGCACTCCTCGCGCACGAACGTGTCGGCCCAGGCCAGCAGCTCGGCGTACTCGGGGTCGGTGGAGAAGTCCCAGGCCATCTGTCGCTCCCAGTGGAATCTGACGTCGATGTCGAGGTGAGGGTAGCTTCACGCAGTTCGTGGAGCGATCCGTTGGGGGAACGATGGGCGAGAAGCTCTGTCAGGACCGGGTTTGCATCGTCACGGGCGCCGGCGGCGGCCTGGGGCGCGAGTACGCGCGCTCGCTCGCCCGCCACGGCGCCAAGGTCGTGGTCAACGACATCGGTGCGGCGCGTGACGGCTCGGGGCATGACGATGGGCCCGCCGCGCAGGTGGTCGCCGAGATCGTGGCCATGGGTGGCGAGGCCGTCGCCAACACCAACGACATCAGCAGCTTCGGCGGCGCCGGCGAACTCGTGCAGCAGGCGGTCGACACGTTCGGCAACCTCGATGTGCTCGTCAACAACGCGGGTATCCTGCGCGACCGCATGATCTTCTCGATGAACGAGGAGGAGTGGGACTCGGTCATCCGCGTGCACCTCAAGGGCACGTTCGCGCCGAGTCACCACGCGGCGGTGTACTGGCGCAACCGTGCCAAGGCCGGCGAGACGAACGACGCGCGCCTGATCAACACCACCTCGGTGTCGGGGCTCTACGCGAACCCGGGCCAGGCCAACTACGCCGCCGCGAAGGCGGCCATCGCCACGTTCACCCTCACCGTCGCCCAGGAGCTGTCGCGCTACGGCGTCACGGCAAATTGCATCGCGCCGGGCGCACTCACGCGGCTCACCGAGGACCTGCCGATGCCCGACGAGATCCGCAACCACTTCTCCGCGGAGTCGGTCGCGCCCGTCGTCACATGGATGGCGTCGAAGGACTCCGCCGACGTCACCGGCCAGGTGATCGAGTCGTCGGGCCTGGTGCTCGCGATCGCCGAGGGTTGGCACCGCGGCCCGACGCAGGAACCGGTGGCCGAGGCGGCCGAGGTCGGCCCGGCGGTGCGGCGCCTGCTCGCCGACGCCCGGGTGCGCACGTTCTTCAACGAGGTGAGCTGACCATGGAGGCCTACATCGTCGACGCCGTGCGCACGCCGCGCGGCAAGGGTCGTCCCGACGGTGCGCTGCACGGTATGCATCCGCAGGAGCTCCTCGCGCAGTGCCTGCGTGCGCTGCCCGCCCGCGTCGGGTTCGACCCGGTGGACGTCGAGGACGTCGTCATGGGCAACGGCATCCTCGCCGGCGACCACGGCGACGACGTCGCCCGAATGGCGGTCCTGCTCGCGGGTTGGCCCGAGACCGTGCCCGGCATGGTGCTCAACCGCTTCTGCGGTTCGGCGCAGCAGGCGATCACCATGGCCGCAACCGGAGTGGCTGCCGGCGTGCAGGACCTCGTGATCGCGGGTGGCGTCGAGATGATGTCGCGCTGGGACGTCACGGTGGGCTCGGTCACCATCGACGGCGGCAATCCCGACCTGCGGGCGCAGTACCACCCGGTGCCGCAGGGCATCTCCGCCGACCTCATCGCCACGCTCGAGGGCTTCACGCGAGACGAGGTCGACGCGTTCGCGGCCGAGAGCCAGGCGCGCACGGAAGCTGCAGTGACGGAGGGGCGGTTCGAGCGCTCGCTGCTTGCGATCACCGGTCCCGACGGCACGGTCGTGTGCGACCGCGACGAGCACCCGCGTGCAGGTACGACTGCCGAGAAGCTCGCGGGGCTCAAGCCGGCGTTCGCGGCGCTGGGCGCGACCGCGTCACCCGAGGGCCCCACCTACGACGAGCTCAGTGTGGCGCGCTACCCGTCGATCAACGCGGTCGAGCACGTGCACCACGCGGGGAACTCGTCGGGGGTGGTCGACGGCGCCGCCGCGGTGCTGGTCGCGTCGAAGGCCTGGTGCGAGGCCGACGGCGTGACGCCGCGTGCGCGGGTGCGCGCCGCCGCGGTGCTGGGCTCCGAGCCGCTGATCATGCTCACCGCACCGGCGGCCACGTCGCAGCGGTGCCTCGACAAGGCGGGCATGACGGTGGCCGACATCGACCTCTGGGAGATCAACGAGGCGTTCGCGGCGGTGCCGCTGAAGGCGATCAAGGACCTCGGGCTCGACCCGGGGAGGGTCAACGTCAACGGCGGCGCGATCGCGCTCGGTCACCCGATCGGCGCGACCGGCGCGATGCTCATCGGCACCGTGCTCGACGAGCTCGAACGGCGCGACCTGACGACCGGTCTGGTCACGATGTGCACCGGCGGCGGTATGGGCACCGCCACGATCATCGAGCGGGTGTAGCTCCGGCGCGTCCAGGAGTGATCAGCGGTTGGTGAAACGCGGTGGGCGCTTCTCGTTGAACGCGGCCACCGCCTCCTGCATGTCGTCGGTGAGCGACGCCAGCACCTGAGTGCGGTCCTCGCGGTCGATGGCCGACTCCAGACTCGTGGCGTCGACGTTCGCCCACATCACCTCCTTGGTCATCCACACGCCGAACGGGCTGTTCGCGCCGATCTCGCGAGCGAGGTCGACGGCTGCCGCGAGCGCATCGTCGGCCACCCGGCAGATCCCGAGGCGTTCGGCCTCGGCGGCATCGATGGTGCGGCCGGTGAGCATCAACTCGGCCGCCGCGTTCATGCCCACGAGCCGCGGCAGGTGGTAGCTGGTGCCGACGTCGCAGCCCGACAGGCCGATGCGCACGTTGGCCACCGCGAACTGTGCGTCGGGCGACGCGATCCGCACGTCGGAGGCCAACGCCATGGCGAATCCGGCGCCCACCGCGGCGCCGTGTACCGCGCTGATCACGACCGGGGTCATGCGCCGCAGCCGCAGGATCACGTCGGAGAACCGACGCTGGAACAGCATCGACCACTGCACCACGCCGAGGTCGTCGGCACCCTCGACGGTGCCGCGCTGCTTGAGGTCGAGGCCGGCGCAGAATGCCCGACCCGCGCCGTTGAGGATCACCACTCGTGCACTGCCGTACACCGTGTGCTCGTCGAGCACCTGCAACAGTTGCGTGACGTGGTCCTGGTCGAGCGCGTTCAACCGGTCGGGCCGGTTGAACGTGACGACGACGACGCCGTCGTCGACGGTTGCGACCTCGATGCTCACGCGGTGGTCCCTTCTGCCCGCGGTGCCCGACCGCGGCGCGGCCGTTCCCTCGTCGGGGCGAGGGTACCGACTCCTCGCGGTCCGGTCGACCACGGGAAAACGGGGACTCTCCACTGCCTGTGCGCATCCGCTCTGGTGTGGGCGGCGACAGGCGCCATATTCTGCAGCGACGATTCCCGGGGGGAGAACCATGAAGCTCGACCTGCTCTACGAGTTCCAGCCGAAGATCGGCCCGTACGACAAGCCGTTCCCGTTCTGGCAGAAGGAAGCCGAGCAGGCGACCTACCGCGAGGCGCTGGCCGAGATCGCGTACTGCGACACGCTCGGGTTCCAGACCGTGTGGGTCGTCGAGCACCACTTCCGCCAGGGCCGCTCGGCCGTCCCGTGCAACGAGGTCGTGCTGGGCGCGCTGTCGCAGATCACCGAGCACATCCGCCTCGGCTTCGGCGTGGTGCTGATGCCCCCCGGCTTCCAGCACCCCGTGCGTGTCGCCGAGAAGGTGTCGACCGTCGACATCCTCAGTGGCGGTCGCGTCGAGTGGGGCACCGGTCGATCCACGCCCAACGAGCAGCTCGCTTTCGGCGTGCCCGCCGACGACCGCTCGCGCGACATGTGGCGTGAGGGTGTGCAGTTCGCGCTGGCGGCCATGGAGAGCGAGGAGCTCGAGTGGAAGTCGGAGAACATCGACTTTCCGCGTCGCTTCATCAGCCCCCGTCCTTACCAGAACCCGCATCCGCCGATGTGGCTCGCGGCTGCTGGTGAGCAGTCGGCGTACAACGCCGGCAAGAACGGCTTCGGCCTGCTGTCGTTCGCGCTGATGCAGCCGGTCGAGGCGATGGCCGCCCACATCGACATGTACCGCCAGGGCCAGGCCGAGTGCGAGACGCCCATCCCGCGCTTCAAGAACGACCGCGTCGGCGCGTACACGCTCGTGCACTGCTACGAGGACGAGGCCGCGGCCGAGGAGTACCGCCTCTGGGACTCGATCAAGTGGTGGTACCAGAACCTCGCAGAGTTCACGCTCCGCTGGGAGATGGCGAACCTGCCGGAGCACGAGAAGGAGATGATCTTCCCTCTGCTCGAGCCCACGCGTTCCGGCAACATCGACATCGGCAGCTACCTCGAGCAGGACATGATCATCATCGGGACGCCCGAGCAGTGTCTCGAGAAGATGCTGAAGTACGACGCCGCCGGCGTCGACCAGCTGCTCTGCTACAGCCAGTTCGGCTACCTACCGCACGACGCGGTGATGGAGAGCTACCGGCTGCTCGGCGAGCACGTGATCCCCGAGCTCGAGCGTCGCGGTCACCGCTTCGACTACGAGCAGCTCGCGAAGCAGGCGCAGTCGTCCTGGGTGTGAGGCGCGGCGCCGGCCGCGGCGACGTTCGTGCGCGCGCCGTCAGGCGACGACGCCGCGCACCTTGAGGTCGATGATGGTGTCCCAGTCGAGGCCGATCGACTCCAGGATCGCGTCGCCGTGCTCGTTGAACTCGGGGGCGCGGCCGGGCACCGGCGCCTCGTCGTCGAACTGCACCGGTGCGGCGGCGAGATGCAGGGTGACGCCGTCGGCGGTCACCATCTCCTGCACGTAACCGTTCGCGATCGTCTGCGGGTCCTGCGCAACCTCGAGCGAGGTCTGCATGAAGGTCCACTGCCCGACGAAGTCCTCGAGCGCGGCACGCCACGCCGCGAGCGGGCGTCGTGCGATCTCCTCGGCGATCACTGTCTTCGCCTCTTGCGCGTGTGCGAACAATGCGTCGTGCCCGCCGAAGCGCTCGTCGGTGATCAGGTCGGGGCGGCCGATGCACTCGCAGAACGGCGGCCAGTACTTCGCTGCCTGCAGGCAGCAGAGCGAGAGCCAGCGGCCGTCCTGTGTGCGGTACGTGGAGACGAGCGGGTTGTTGTTCATCGCGGTTCGCGGCGGCGCCTGCCACGGCTGACCGGTGAGCAACGAGAGCGCGATGGCTTGACCGAGTGCCCACATGCCGGTGCCGAGCAACGACACGTCGACGACGGTGGGCTCACCGGTGCGCTCGCGGTGGTACAGCGCGCCCATGATCCCGCCGGCGATCGTCATCGCGCCGATCGAGTCGCCGAACCCGGGGCCCGGCGGGACGGGCACGAGGTCGTCGTACTCCGGTCGGTACGAACCCATCTGCACGCCCGAACGCGCCCAGAACGCCAGCGAGTCGTACGAGCCCTTGTCGGCGTCGGGCCCGTGCGAGCCCTGCCCGGTGCCGCGTACGTAGATGATCTGCGGGTTGGCGGCGCGGACCTCGTCGACGGTGATGTGCAGCTTCTCCTGCACGCCGGGCAGCTTGTTGGTGAGGAACACGTCGCACGTGGCCGCGAGCTTGTGCAGGATGTCGAGCCCGTCGGGTGACGTGAGGTCGAGGCCGAGCGACTGCTTGCCGCGGTTGGAGTGCTCGAGCAGCACGTTCACGTCACCGAGCATCTGCGTGGTGCCGCTCGACAGGATGCCGCGCATGGCGTCGCCGCGTTCGACGTGCTCGATCTTGATCACCTCCGCGCCCCAGTCGGCGAGCAGTGCGGAGGCGGCGGGCACGAAAGTGTGCTCGGCCACCTCGAGGACGCGCACGCCCTGCATCACCTTGGTCATGAAGGTTCCCTAACTCCTGGGAAGGCCGAGGACCTTCTCCGAGATGATGTTGCGCTGGATCTCCGACGAGCCCGCCGAGATCGTGCTGGCGAACGAGTGGAAGTACACCTCGAGCCAGCTCGTGTCGGACTCGATGCCGATGCCGCCGAGCATGTCGATGGCGTGGCCGCCGAGGATCTCGGAGGCCACGAGGCCCATGCGCTGGTGCGTCTCGCTGGCGAACGCCTTCATGAGCGCCTGTTCGGGCGCGGCCGCGCCCTTCACGTACTTCGCAAAGCCGCGGTAGCCGAGACACCGCGCCGCGATGACGTCGGTGTAGACGCTCATGACCTGGTCGAGCGCGACGCCCTGCTCCATCGTCGGGAGCCCGGCGATCAGCGCCGGCGTCTCCTCCACGAGCATCTCGAGCTGGTACTCGAGCCGCATCACGCTGTCGAGCCACACCATCGATCGCTCGTGCGCGAGCGAGCCGTTGGCCATCACCCAGCCGTTGTTCTCGATGCCGACGAGGTTCTCCGCGGGCACGATGACGTCGTCGAGGAACACCTCGTTGAGGTCGGGGTGCTCGGGGTCGACGATCTCGGGCAGCGGCCGCACGGTGATGCCGGGCGTGTCCATGTCGACGAGCAGGATGCTGATGCCCTTGTGCTTCGGCGCGTCGGGATCGGTGCGGCAGAAGAGGAAGCAGAACTCGGCGTAGTTCGCGCCGGAGGTCCACACCTTCTGGCCGTTGACGACGAAGTGGTCGCCGTCGCGCACGGCGCGCGTGCTCAGGGCAGCGAGGTCGCTGCCCGCGCCCGGCTCGCTCATGCCGAGGCACGCGGTGCGCTCGCCCATGAGCACCGGCATCGCGTACTGCTCGATCTGCTCGGGCGTGCCGTAGTCGAGGATCGACGGGGCGATGATGCCGAGGCCCTGCGGGTTGGTGGTGCGGGGCACCCCGGCCTTGGTGAGCTCCTCCATGTACACGAGGGTCTCGACCGCGCCGGCGTTGCGGCCACCGCGCTCCGGTGGCCAGCCCGGCACGAGCCAGCCGGCGTCGAACATGCGCTTCGTCCACGCCCGCGCCCACGCAGGGGAGTGCGCGCTCGACAGCGCGGGATCGGCATCCATCTCCTCCTGGGAGGGACGGTTGTCGGCGAGCCAGGCGAGGAACTCCTCGCGGAAGGCCTCGACCTCAGGGGAGAAGGAGAGCTTCACGCGGCGACCTCCGGAGTCAGTCCGAGCAACTGCGCCAGGTGGGCGCGGTGCGTGGTGGCGGTGCCGAGCAGGTACTCGCCGGTCTTGGCCCGCTTGAGCCAGAAGTGCAGGTCGTGCTCCCACGTGTAGCCGATGCCGCCGTGCAACTGCAGGCCGTCGGTCGTGAGCAGTCGCTGGCAGTCGCCCGCGGCGGCCTTGGCGAGCGCGGCGGCCTCGGCGCGGCGCGGGTCGTCCTCGGCGATGGTGAGTGCCGCGTAGTAGCTGAGTGCAGTCGCCCGCTCGAGTGAGAGGTACATGTTCGCGAGGCGGTGCTTGATCGCCTGGAACGAACCGATCGGCTTGTCGTACTGCACGCGGTCCTTGGCGTACTGCAGCGTGTCCTCGAAGATCTTGCGGCACGCGCCGATCGTCGACAACGCGACGGCGACGGT
>Ga0302322_100006645_pt1 | contig 10273 bp, 10 predicted proteins | sample Fen_T0_2_FD_203757 | JGI IMG/M metagenome (GOLD analysis project Ga0302322, IMG submission 203757) | Peat permafrost microbial communities from Stordalen Mire near Abisko, Sweden - Fen_T0_2 | ecosystem: Environmental > Terrestrial > Soil > Wetlands > Permafrost | place: Sweden: Abisko... | reverse complement strand
TTGTCTATCAGCAGCAAGTATGGAAGAGCTGGTTATCGAGTCAGCCATATCCACCGAGCGAGTTGAAGAAGAATCAGTTGGCAATGATCTTCAACAATGGCCCGAAGTGGGGACCAAACGTCTACGTTGAAGTCATTGCAAGAGTGCTAGACTCTGGAGGCAATATGCACTTAGTACGAGCACCTAACCAGTGGATCGGACGGACGGATTAGAAAAAGTCGGCGCTACGCCTAACAAACGGCAAACCGGCGCTCGCACTCTGGATAAGCGAAGTTGAAACTAAGTTTGGCTAAATGTAAAGTGCTCGCTCAATGGTTTTTGGTATCTTTTGTAGGCGTGGTTTGAGCTAGTTGAATTTCAGTGTCACCAAAAACCACTGCGGTTTGCCTAAACGTTATGCGCCACGCAGCCTAAGCAGAATTTAGGCTGGCGCCCCAATCAAACCATGAGAACACATATGATCAGAATAATCATCATTGGCTTGCTCGCCGTAGCAATTGGCTCCTGCGACCACGGTGTGGGACCGGATTCTTCGATGACATCATTTCAATTGTTGTTTTCGGGCTCTGCTCCAAATGTCCTGCCGGGCATTTACGCAGTCGAAGCAGGCGGCACGAACATCAAAAGACTGACGCCTGATTCAATGTCACTCGCCCCTCTTTTCTCTTGCTCTCCAGATGGGCAGTCGATCCTTTTCACCGTATATGCGAATCAAAGCTCAGACATTTGGAAGATCACGAGGAGCAACAGGACGGTGACTCGGGTTGTTGCTGACGCAGCAATGGATGACAGCCCAGAGTGGCTTTATGATGGGAGTGGTTTCGTCTTTCGCTCAAATCGATCTGGCCGGTTTAGCGTCTGGATGTGCGATGCAAATGGAGCCAATCAAAGACAAGTAGTTCCTGACTCGGCATACACTTCAGGGCCGATACCGTCCCCGCGTCGTCCGTTGGTCGCTTATACGTATTCGTTCCAGACGCTATTTGTGCTCGACTACGAACACAACCTGCAAATCCGCGTGACCCCAGATTCGGTGAAGATGTATTCCGGTTTCCCTGCCTGGTCCGCCGGCGGCGACAAACTTGCATTCGAAGCATACCACGACCTCTATATTTGGGAAGTCACCGGCAGTCTTCGAAAATATTGGACTGACAACAACTACATTTACAATCCTAAATGGTCACCTGACGCAAAGCAAATTGCTTTTTATGCTCTGGATACGCTTCGGATTTTCGACCTTTCCAGCCAATTGGTTCACCCCTTGATTCCCGGCATGGGACCCTCTGGGAGGTCGAACTGGTCACCCGATGGTAGGAGCATCGCCGTCGAGAAATATTCAACTGGCATCGCGATTGTTGCGGTTGATGGAGGTTCAACCACCGAAATTTCACTGGGAGGAATCGCAGGGGCTAATCCGCAGTGGATCAATGCTACGTGGTGAGGGGCGCCAGCCTACCTCGAATGTAATTCCAGCGTTGATCGAACGGCTGCGCGGCGCATAACAAACGGCAAACCGGCGCTCGCGGGCTAGTGTGTGCTGGCTATTATCATTTCTAAGTTGTCACAACGCTAACTTGGGCTCGAACACTCGCTCAATGGTTTTTGGTGTCTTTAATAGGCTCAGGTGAAGCGAAGTCAAGTCTTGGTCACCAAAAACCACTGCGGTTTGCCTAAACGTTATGCGCAACGCCGCTCGACATGAAGTTTGCAACCTAAGGTGCATCACCATGATGATCAAACTCAGTTCGCTTCTTCTCTTTGATCTTGTCCTTCTGCTAGCGACCACTAGCGCTGAATGCCTTGCTCAAGGTAATCCTAAGACCGGCATGAAGCTTGGCATTGAGTTGCTTGATTATGCTTCACACTCAAGTGGAACTTTCACAAAGCAGCCTGGATTTGCGCTCGGCCTCTTCACAGACACACATCCACTAGTAAGTGATTTCAATAATGCTCTCTCACTTAGGCTAGAACTCAACTTCGTCAGACTTGTGCACTACCGTGTTGACGACCGATTCTTGTATTCCTACGATTTCACACTTTCTCAATATTCTCTCGACGAAAGGCTTATGGTTTCATCCCTTGAACTTGCAGTTCTTCCGACATACTCTACAACTCTCGGGCCTGTCACTACCTTCGAAGTCTACGCGGGGCCGTCAGTCGCAATCGGTACTCAGACTCTTACGACAAACATTCGATCCCGCACTGTGGTCGACACACTCAGCTTTCCTGGCTACTATCCCCCGTTCGGAGAGTACAATATGGCCAAGTACAGAGTGCCACTTTCTCTCTGTGTGGGGACGTGTTGTTGGTATCACATGCTGGTAGTCGACCTTAGATACAAGTACACATACATAGGCGGTGACACCATATTCAAGTATTTCAACGAGCTTTATGTCCAGATTGGAATGGCATTTTAACCAACTTTGTCTCGCGGCGCTGCGCATAACAAACGGCAAACCGGCGCTCGCACACTGGATAGGCGAGGTTGAAACTGAGGTTTGCTAAATGAAAAGTGCTCGCTCAATGGTTTTTGGTGTCTTTAATAGGCTCAGTTGAAGCGAAGTCAAATCTTGGTCACCAAAAACCACTGCGGTTTGCCTAAACGTTATGCGCAATGCGCCGCACGAGGATTGCTGAATCGACTAGATCAGATGGTCCAGATTGCGGGATCCGTGAACGACGCGATGCACTTCAATCTCGCGGCCACGGATGATGTAGAATACAAGATAGGATTCGACGATGAGAACGCGATAGCCGTCCTCCCGAAGTCTCGGGTGACGTGGTACTCGTCCTAGCAATGGATGTTGCTCAAGCGCTCCAATCCGATCGTCAAGCTTGTCTACGAATACACTAGCTTGATTCGGACTGTCTTGAGCGATGAAGTCGAAGATTGAAACCAGATCCGTCTGCGCACTTGGGAGGTAACGCAGCGTGTATTTAGCTGACATGAAGCCGTCTGCGAAGTTTGGACATCATTTGTTTGTGGGTGATGCCCTTCTTCCCTGCTGCCCGTTCAGCCTGGGCAACTCCCAGTTTTGCGAACAATTCACCCTCAGCCTTCAAACGCTCATAATGATCTATGCTCATTACAACAAGATCGCCTTCACCGTTTGTCGTCAAATAGACAGGCTCATCTTGTTCGTGGCATATCGTAGCGATTTCTCGAGTTCTGTTTCGCAAGCTCGATATCGACTTGATGATCGGCATATCCGTCTCCTCATTGTGACCATGCACAAATTAATACCAAATTATGATATAATCAAGTATTCGTGCGGCGCACTGCGCTTAACAAACGGCAAACCGGCGCTCGCACGCTTCATAGGCGAAGGTGAAACTGAGGTTGGCTAGATGTAAAGTGCTCGCTCAATGGTTTTTGGTGTCTTTAATAGGCTGAGTTAAAGCGAAGTCAAGTCATTGATCACCAAAAACCACTGCGGTTTGCCTAAACGTTAGCTGCCACCGCAATAAGAGTTCAGATGGATATTCCGCTCACACTCGGTGCCGCATCTCATCTTCCAATTTTCGCCTACATACGACTGGATGCTAATGAATAAGATTATCCGAAGAATAGCCCTCTCGACCATACTCTTTCTCGTAATCCCTCTTGCTCTCCGTGCACAGACAAGTTTCTATTTGCACGTTTCATCTGCGGTTGAGTTTATAGTAACGGACCCTGTCGGCAGGAAGTCTGGCATCGATCGAAGATTCTCCAAACCAACCGAACAAGCCGTATGGCTGCAGCAGATTCCCAATGCCGTGGTCGACTACGAAAATTCCAACGAGGGAGGACCTTCGATTGTGGTCCTTGAAAGCTCCCTAGTCACTCCAAAGGCTGATGGTACGTACGCCATTGAAATGATCGGAAATACTACAGAGGGTTCGTATCTCACTGTATATGTGTTACCTCAAGTGAAAGGCGCGCAAATTCAGCACCCGTATTTTCATATCTCTAAGATTCCTATAGATACAGACAGCTCAGTCACCTATCTCTTCACCTATCACGGTGTAATTGGGACCCCAGTAAGTCTGGTAAAGGTTGTATCAGCCAGGTCTCTCATCCAAGATGTCGCAGCGATGTCCAAGCTGGATTGGATCAAGAACCAACAGACCGCAAACAAGTACCTCGAATGCATCGATACCTACAGAACCCAATTGCAGCAACTTAACTTCAACGAGGCTCGCACTGCGCTCTCGACAATCATCCAGAATATCGGGGCTGACAGTGCGCGGACGCTCACGCGAGATGCTTGCAAGTCTCTTCGCTCAGATGTCGAGTTGCTGTTGCAACAAAACTAACACGATACACAGGAGCTACTCGCGTTCTCATATATGCGGCACCGAGACCAAGGATCGCAGTAGTACAAACGAACAACAGATGCGTGACTGCGGCGGCAGCTAACAAACGGCAAACCGGCGCTCGCAGTCTAGGATTGGCAGGCTAGTTCCATGTCAGAGTTGTCACAAAACTATTTTGGGCTCGTACACTCGCTCAATGGTTTTTGGTGTCTTTAATGGGCTCAGTTGAAGCGAGATCAAGTCTTGGTCACCAAAAACCACTGCGGTTTGCCTAAACGTTAGGCGCAACGCTGCCGAAGCAGAGATTGTTTTCGTCATCGCTCCGATTGTACCAGAATTGTCAAAGGAGTACCTCATTTGAGGGCTTACATTCTTTTCTTCGGACTTGCCTGTTCTGCATCGCTCATGCTGGCCCAGCAAGATCCAACCGCCTTCGTCTCCGCAGGTCGGGGCTTGGAACTTACGCGACCCATGCATTGGGAACCACGACCGAATACCAACGTCTCACTGGGTTATCGGATCTTTCCCGGCTTGATGCTCTGCGGTTACGCTGACTTCAACTCCTTTTCATTCCAGGGTGAGGAAAGCCCTAGTAGTACCGGGAGCTATTCCTTGACTTCTTTCTTCTTTGGCGCCAAGGTTTACGCGACTATTCCGGGCAACAGGGCTTCGCCGTACTTCATTGGCGCTGTCGGGTCATCGATGGAGGCCTCAGATCAAGATACTTTATTCACTCATCATCACGGAAATCTCATAGTATATCACGTGAATCGAAGTCCATCTCTCGCATTCTTTGGCGCGATCGGATCAGACGTCAGGATATACGAAGGCTTGTTCTGTTTTGGTGAATTGCGAGTCAGTTGGAAGTTTCTATCCATCGTCTCCGGTTTGTCCATGACGGCCAGAGCCGGTATAGGCTTCAATGTCTATTGATGGCGGGCCAGAATCGGCAGCGCAGCGCCTAACAAACGGCAAACCGGCGCTCGCACCCTGGATAGGCAAATGCGAAACTAAGATTGGCTAAATGTAAAGTGCTCGCTCAATGGTTTTTGGTGTCTTTAAATAGGCTCAGTTGAAGCTCGGCCAAGTCTTGGTCACCAAAAACCACTGCGGTTTGCCTAAACGTTATACGCCACGCAGCCCGCACAGAAGTTAGGTGGCCGTCTCAGGAATGAGGTTGAACATGAAAACATTCTTTGCCATTGCTATCTCACTTGAACTCGTATCCTGTGCTCAGTCTCCTTTCGTACTCAAGCAGATTCATTTGCAGGAGGACCTTCTTTGTCAGGCCTATCGCACCGATTCCCTCCAGCTACTGGAGCAGTTTTTCACCAAGTGGCAGAACAATCGACTTCCGTTGTCTCGTGACAATCGTGCTAGATTGTCCGAAATTCACCAAACAGTCTATCAAATCTTTGAAGACTTTATCAACTATGAGATAGAGAAATACCCGCATGCATACCGCGGCTCCCCATTCTGTATGATACAAAACGAAATCGATTTTTCAGTCGTAGACACTTCCACGTTCCACCGCTCATTTTCAAATTATGATTTTTCAGATGCTATCGACGATTTTAGGCCACTACCATCCAGTCTTCACGCTAAGGTCGTGTACGTAACACCACCATATGAAACGATATTGCAGAATTTCATACGAGGGCAATGTCCGGGATCTGGCAAGCGGACGTACGACCAACCATGGCCTGGATGGCCACGAGCAAGTTTCTTGGAACAAATGGTTCAACTTCGCGCAAGCCTAGGCGGCTTTCATATTCACACACTTCCGAGAGTGAGCGTTCGATTGAACAGCACTCTTTCACAGGCCGTTGTGTACTCCTATCATGGCAACATCTCGCAGAGCGATTTGTACAAGAATGCCCATGGGAGATGGCAGTACGTTATGCCAATTAGCTCTTCTATTGAATGACGGCCACCTAACTCAGGACATGAGGAAGCACAGGAATGCGGGCTGCGCAGCGTATAACAAACGGCAAACCGGCGCTCGCACACTGGATAAGCAGAGGAGATTCAAGATCGGCTAAATTAATAGTGCTCGCTCCATTGCTCGTTGCCCGAGCAATGGAGAATCAGTTCGATACGGGCAACTCGCAACGGCGGTTTGCCTAAACGTTAAGCGCCATGCCCGAACTAAGGAGCTCATTATTATGAACATCCTCGAAGAGAAACTCATCCAACAGTTCGACGAACTCATAAAGGAAGGCGACCAACTCAATTCCTTTATTAACCGCTCCTCGAGCGGCCTTCGTGCTGCTGAGATTACCCAGGTGTCAGCTTGGGTTTCACGAGCTGGTCAGCTCATCAAGAACGTCTCCTCTGAGACCAGCCTCTATTACCGGCAGTTCTCGAGCCCTCTCGACAAAATGGGCGTTAATTTCTACAACCTTCATTCGGACAACTTTGAGCATTTCGCGATGCTTGTCGGATGCTTGCAAGCAACCTATGCTGACTTCAAGATCGGGCTCTTGCGTGACATCCGCACTTTATTGAGAGCAGAGATATTTGGCGATTTTCTTGAAATGGCCGAGTACTTGCTCACTGAAGGATACAAGGACGCCAGTGCTGTCTTACTCGGCGCAGTCTTAGAAGATTCCTTAAGAAAGCTTGCCACCAAGCTTGGTGTCGAGACGGCGAACCCTGACGGTTCTCCGAAGAACCTCGAGCGCCTCAATCAAGATCTCTACAAGGCTGATGCATACGATAAGCTACTTCACAAGCAGGTGACCAGTTGGGCTGATCTTCGCAACAAGGCAGCTCACGGCGAGTTCGGCAAATACGATATGGACCAGGTACGCTCCATGTTGCTGTTTGTCCAGAAATTCTGCTCGGATCATTTGAGCTGACACGGGCACGGCGCTTAACAAACGGCAAACCGGCGCTCGCACACTGCATAGGCGCAGGAAATTCATAAATTGGCTAGATTAATAGTGCTCGCTCCATTGCTCACCGCCCGAGCAACGGGACGTCAGTTCGATTCGGGCGGTTCGCAACGGCGGTTTGCCTAAACGTTAGCTGCCATTGCCGGGCAAGGATTCACACACTTTCGGGGGTATGCAATATGTTAAGGTTCCTCATCGCTCTGTTCGTCATCTCAGTCGCCGTCCAGACGTGCCATGCACAGATTCTCAGGTCGTTTGGACTCAAGGCAGCATACACTTCTGCAAACCAGTCCATCAACTCGAGCTCGGAGGGTCTCGATCGAAGGCCTGGCGTCTGCGCGGCCTTGTTTGCCGAATGGCTCAACAATCCCTGTCTCTCCGTCGTCACTCAAGTCGAATACTCGCAACGAGGCACAAGGAACACCTTTCTATGGCCAAATAACGAGCCAGCACCTCTACGATACGTAACCGTTGACAACCGGCTTGATTACTTGTCTCTGCTGCCACTCCTGAAGGTCACCATACCTCTCCCAGTTGTGCGGCCTTACTTGTTCGGCGGCCCGCGATTCGATTTTCTACTCGGCTTCAAATCGACTCTTGGGTGGTACGGGTACGACGACTTTTATAACAGTTTCAAAAAGAGTGCATATGGAGCGTCTGTAGGTCTAGGCGTCGAACTCGCGAGCATTCTACCTGTAGTACTCATCATCGAGGGTCGCTACAATGCGGACCTTGCAAACGCCTATTCATCACCATCGAGCAACGTTCGAAACAATGCATACGACATCTGGTTGGGCGTTGCATTCTGACACGGCAACGGCAGCTAACAAACGGCAAACCGTCGCTCGCGGGCTAGTATTGGCAGGCTCGTTCCATGTCAGAGTTGTCAAAAAGCTATTTCGGGCTCGTTCACTCGCTCAATGGTTTTTGGTGTCTTTAACAGGCTCAGTCGAAGCGAAGTCAAATCTTGGTCACCAAAAACCACTGCGGTTTGCCTAAACGTTATGTGCCACCGCCAGCCAGAGATAATATTGATCTTCTCCTCACACTTGGCGGCGCCAGGACCTAAAAGGAAATGCAATTGACCAAACTCCCGAACGAATATTCACCCGATTACGCTGGTGATAATACTGCAACCTTGTTTTGTCTTCGACTCGGAGCCAGTATTCCGATAGTCTTTTTCATCACAACGATCGTCTGCGGCTTCATCCTTGGCGATTATGACCATTTGACCCGGATGGTAAGCGAACTGGGTGCTTCAGGAACAAGATCACAATATGTATTCTCCACAGGACTGCTTATTTGTTCTGCTTCTAGCATACTGTTTATCGTTGGACTATGCAGAACCTGTAGAGTCATCGGGATAAGTACCATTCCGGTGATCGTGCTCCTATCTTACTCATTATCAATTGCTGGCGCCGCGGTGTTTCCATTGCCCCTGAGGTTGCATTTGATCATGGGAATGCCCTCTGTCTTGTTGGTTCTTTCTCCCCTCTTGAGCTTGCTTTTATGGGGCAAATCGCAACATCTGTTGAACATTCGAGAAATGTCTATATTCAGCCTCTTCGTGATGTCGTTGGGGTTCTTGGCATTCATGCCCCAGATTCTCGGGGATTATACCGGGCTGAAGCAGCGAATCTTCCATATTGGCTGGTCAATTTGGTTTCTCTATCTGAGTTACGCATTCACGAACCTGTTTCGGCAAGGCTTAGCTGTGGACGTGGAAGCAGCGCCGCCAAGAGCTCGGTGAGTGTTGTGCAATCTCAAAGTGTCGTCTTCTGGCGGCAGCACATAACAAACGGCAAACCGGCGCTCGCACACTGGATAAGCGAAGGTGAAACAAGGTTTGGCTAAATGTAAAGTGCTCGCTCCATGCCGTTGCTCACACTTTTGATAGATAGAAGGAGTTCGCAACGGCACGGCGGTTTGCCTAAACGTTAGCCGCAACCGCATCTAGCCGTTGTTTGAGCGTCTGCTCACTTGGCGCAGGAAGCGCACTGGGCTTTGGTTCGTTTCGCATTTCTATTGGCAAAAGATTCTTTTGGGTAAATGCAGATTCGTGTTATCCGAGACTTAGCCACAGGTCTGAGCCTCAATCGAGGTGTCGGAGAGTAGATGAGTCTAGATCATTGCGATCCATACTCATCGACACTGTTAATGCAGGCTTGGGTAGTAACGTGCGCCAAAGTCGACCGGAGTTGGTAGCAGTTCAATCTTAAACAGTAGTGGTATTGCGGCAGCGGCTAACAACCGGCAAAACGACGCTCACTCACTGCATAAGCGAGAGTTGAAACTAAGATTGGCGAACTATAATGAGTTCGCTCCATTGCGTCCCGCCACAACCAATGTGTCAGTTCAGAGTGGCGGTCCGCAACGGCGTTTTGCCTAGACGTTAGGCGCAAGCAAAGACTCATTTTCTAATGCGTTTTGCGGCATCCAGTTTCCACTATTTATCATGAAACCTAGTGTTACGAAATTGGTTTGCGGTTCGCTGATACTGCTGGGATCGGTTGCCCAATCCCAGGTTGATAGCACTTCGCTGAATGCGAATTGGCGCCTCAACGTCGAAGTCGGACTGCATGTCTTTCCGGGGACATTCAATGACTATTTTGGGCTGGCAGATTGGAGACCACAACCTTCAGTTCGCATCGGAATTGGAAAGGACATCCATGACCTCTTGTCTGCTGAAGCATTCCTGGAATACCGCGGCTATTTGTCCACGACGCGCTATGGCGACATGTTCCCATGGATCTTCGCTCGAAGCTTCAGTCGAACCGAATTTGCTCTCTATACATCTCTTACAGCATTTGGATTTCTTGAAGCCGGAATCGGAGCAATAGCACAGTCGCATGAAGAGATCGTGTACTATGAAACCACCTATGATCACACGCTTTCTGAGGCTCCTCACCGGCAACCGGCGGCAAGCCGTGTGAAGCTCTTCTATTTAGTTGGGCTTAAGTATGACATTCCACTGGGGGCGCGGTACTACGTTCCAATCGGAATTTACCTAGACATGTTCTTGGGAAAGGACGAAATTCAGTCACCCACCCTCAGATTCGGCATATCAAAGACATTCAACT
>Ga0302322_100006643_pt1 | contig 10273 bp, 7 predicted proteins | sample Fen_T0_2_FD_203757 | JGI IMG/M metagenome (GOLD analysis project Ga0302322, IMG submission 203757) | Peat permafrost microbial communities from Stordalen Mire near Abisko, Sweden - Fen_T0_2 | ecosystem: Environmental > Terrestrial > Soil > Wetlands > Permafrost | place: Sweden: Abisko... | reverse complement strand
CGCGGTAGCGTTTTTTGGCCTCGGCGCTGTCCTGCTTCACGCCGATGCCCTTTTCGTACATCTGCGCCAGATTCAGGGCGGACACTTCCGAACCATGCGCCGCCGCTCGCTCGTACCATTTGATCGCCTGCTCATAGTTCTTCTCCTGCTCGAACCGCGCCGCGAGACCGTGTTCGGCGCGCGGATCCCCCTGTTCGGCGCGGGCCTGCAGGCTGGGAGTCGAAGAGGCCGTTACGTCGAGGCGATTGCGCATCTGTTCGAGCAAGGCTTGCGCCTCGGGACTGTCGCGTGCCACCCCGATCCCCGTTTCGGCGCTGAACAGTACCAGATACACGGCGCGTTGGTTGCCCAGTTCGGCCGCCTTGCGATACCAGTCCAGCGCCCGCGCTTCGTCTTTCGCCAAGCCCAGGCCGCGCTGGCTCATCACCCCGAGCAGGATCATCGAGGCGGTGGACCCTTTGGCGGCCGCCGCCAGCGCGTCCTTGCGCGCTTCCTCGAAACGCCCCAGGTGGGCAAAGGCCCGCGCGCGCTGCGCGCGCAGGCGCACCACGCCGGGCGCCTGCGCCATTGCGCGGGTGCAGGCGGCCACGGCGCGGTCGGCGGCGCGCTGCAGGCAGGCCGGATCGGCCATTCCCTGGGCCACCCGGTCCGGGTCGTAGCGGTCGGCAGCCAGGCGGTCGCATTCGCCCAGTTCGGGCTCGGCCGCCGCCTGCGCCTCGCAGGCCTGGACCCGCCACATGCCGGCCCAGCGCTGCGCTTCCTTTTCGTCCTGCGGCACCCCCAGGCCGAGCCGGTACAGCCGGGCCAGACGGGTCTGGGCCTGGGGGTTGCCGGCCGCGCCGGCGCGGCGGTACCACTGGGCGGCCAGAGCATAGTCCTGGGTCGCCCATTGGCCCGCTTCGTACAGCGCGCCCAGGTAGGTCTGCGCCCAGGTTTGGCCCGCACCGGCCTGCCGCTCGTACCAGCGCAGCAGTTCGGCACCGGGCGGCGCGGCGACCCCGAGCCTGGCGATGCGCAGGGGATTGCGCGGACCTTCGGGGTCCATGGTCTCGGCGGCCTTTTTCCACCAGGCGTCCCTTTGCTGGCTGCCGCCTTCCATCTGCCCGCGGATTTGCATCGCCAGCGCATCGCCGTCCTGTGCCGCCAGGTTGAACAAGCGAATGGCGTCGCCGCGATCGGCGGCAGTGCCCCAGCCGTTGGCCCACATCACCGCCAGATTGAAGTTGGCCAGCGGGTGCCCCGCCTTGGCCGCGGCCAGGAAGAGTTCGCGCGCCGCGGCGTAGTCGCGCAGTACCAGCTCGCCGTCGGCGAGCGTCACCCCGAGCATGACTTGCGCGCTCGCTGATCCCCGCGCCGCGCCCTTGCGCGCCGCCTCCAGCGCGCCCTTGCCGTCCCCGGACAGTGCGCGGATGCGCGCCAGATGGGCGTACCAGCGCTGGTTGCCAGGCTGCTCAAGTGTCGCCTGCTGGCAAGCCGACAGCGCGGGAGCGCTGCGCATGAGCAGTTCGTGCAGGGGCACGCTGGGCCCTGGATATTTGTCCGGTCCCAGGCGCTCGGCGACCAGCTCATTGCAGCGAGCGGCCGCGGGACGGTTGTCGGGCCGAGTAACGGCGCTTTGCGCCCCGGTGCGTGAGGCAATGCCCGCGGCCAGCACGGCGCACAGGGCCAGCAATCCACGCAGCGCGATAATCCGCCACCCGGATGGTGGCGCGGCGGAAAACGGGATCATTTTCAGGGCTCCTGGCATAAGAACAAGGGTTCCACCACGGGGCTGACCATATGGTGCTCCTTTTTCCGGGCCAGGGTGCGGCTCTCCCGCCATCCTTCAACTACAATTGCAGGGTTCAGCTACGCACAAAGAAACAGGAGACTTTCGCCATGTCCAAGACCTTCGCTTCCAAAAGCGACCTCGCCCCCAAGCAGATCACCTTCGAGCAGCTCTCAGAGCACGCCTGGGCCTATACCGCCGAGGGCGACCCCAATTCCGGCGTGGTGATCGGCGACGACGGCGTGATGGTGCTCGATGCCACCGCCACCCCGGCGCTGGCGCGCGACCTGATGGCGCGGATCCGCAAGGTGACCGACAAGCCGGTCAAGTACGTGGTGCTGTCGCACTACCACGCGGTGCGGGTGCTGGGCGCCTCGGCGTTCGGCGCGCGCGAGATCATCGCCTCGAAGGCGGCGCGCGAGATGATCGTCGAGCGCGGCAAGGAAGACTGGGACAGCGAGTACCAGCGCTTCCCGCGCCTGTTCCAGGGCGCCGACGAGATTCCCGGCTTGACCTGGCCGACCATGGTGTTCGACAAGGAACTGACGGTGTGGCTGGGCAAGGTGGAAGTGCAACTCAAGCACATCGGCCCGGGCCACACGCGCGGCGACGCGATTGCCTGGCTGCCGGGCGAGAAGGTGATGTTCTCCGGCGACCTGGTCGAGTACAACGCCGGCATCTACACCGGGGACGCGCAACTCGAGGAGTGGCCCGATACCCTGGAAAAGCTGCGCGCCTACGCGCCGGTGGCCCTGGTGCCGGGTCGCGGCCCGGCGCTCAAGACGGCTGCCGACAGCTTGAAGGCAATCGATTTCACGCAGAATTTCGTGCGCCAACTGCTGGCCTGCGCGAAGGAGGGCGTGGCCAAAGGGCACGATCTGTACAAGGTCTACAAGGACACCCGCGCCAAGCTCGACCCGGTATACGGCCAGTTTCCGATCTACGAGCACTGCATGCCCTTCGACGTGAGTCGGGCCTTCGACGAGGCCTCCGGCATCAAGAATCCACGCATCTGGACCGAGGCGCGCGACATCGAAATGTGGAACACCATCAACGCCTGACCGGCATGCACGCCGGCTGGGCTTGCGCGGACTGAAGGTCCGTTCGGGGCAGTCCGTAGCGGTTCGGGTCAGCCTAGGCTGGCCGGCCCGTGAGCAATGCGATGCGCCACGTTACCCCTTGCGCGGTTGGAGCGCAACCGGGGCTTCGCTGCTTCATCGACCGGCAGGGTTGCCCATGGCCATCAGAAATAGTTTGGCGCTGCGCTCGCCGGTGGGCGCGGTATGCATCTTGCAGCCTTTGCGCTGGCCGGCGGCTTTTCGCCCAGGGTTCGGGCCAGCCTTGTCCAGAAGGCGGGTGACAGTCCGCCAATGCTTCATGTAATATCCAAGAACATGCGTGACAACTCCTTGATTTTCAAGTTTTCCTTATGAGCGCGGTTCTGCCGGGCAGCGCCTCCGCGGGGGTCACCGATTGGCTCATCGACCTGCTCAAGAGCGAGCCGATCATCTCGCGCGCTTCCTATGAGTCGCTCTCGCGCCTGTTGCCGCATGTCACCCGCATCAGCCTGGCGCCCGGCGAGTCGGCGTATCGCTCCGGCAACCGCGCGGACAATCTGTATTACGTGGCAGCCGGCACCATCAAGCTGTATCCGGGTGGCGGCTCCAGCGCGCTGGCCCAGGCGCGCGCCGACGATAACCACCTGGGCGAGATCACCCGCGGCTACGTGGGCGAAGAGGCGATCCTGGGCAGCGACAACTACATGGCCGACGCCGTCGCCCTGGAAGACGTGCAACTGGTGGTTTATCCGCGCGAGCATTTCAACGCCTTGCTGGCCGCCAATCCGGCGATTCGTGCCGAATATTTCGTCTCCCTGATGAACCGCTTCTCGCGCGAGAAGCTCAGCGCCACGCCCACCAAGGCCGTGGCCGGGGATGACCATGTGGGCTGGGGCCAGGTGGTGGGCTGGCTGCTGGCAATCGTGTTGCCGCCGCTGGTCTACTTCGGCATCGGTACCGAACTCGAGGTACCGGCGCGCCTCTACCTGGGCATATTCACCGCCACGGTGGTGATGTGGGTGTTCCGCCTGACCGCCGATTTCATCCCCGGTCTGTTCGCGGTGGTCGGCACTTTGGTGTTCGATCTGGTGCCGCAAAACGTGATTCTTTCCGGCTTTGCCTCCGACGGCTTTTTCATGGCGCTTTCTATCCTCGGCCTGTCGGCGGTGATCACTTCTTCAGGCCTGTCGTACCGGCTGATCCTGTGGGTACTCAAGAGCCTGCCGGCCACCAAGTTCTGGACAAATTTCGGCGTCATGGCCACCGGCATCCTGCTCTCGCCGGTGGTGCCCTCGATCAATGGCCGGGTGGCGATGGTTACGCCGCTGCTGATCGACATGACCGAATCGCTCAAATACAAGTTCGGCGGCAAGGCGGCCACCCGCCTGGCGACCTCGGCCTTCACCGGTGTGGGCATCCTGTCGGCGGTTTTCCTCACCAGCAAGTCGGCCAACTTCGTGATCTACGGTTTGCTGCCGGCGCACGCGCAGGAAGAGTTCAGCTGGTTCCACTGGATGTGGGCGGGCATCGTCTGCGGAGCCGTGATGGTCGGGCTGTACCTGATCCTGTCGGCCTGGTTTTACCGGACCGATGAAAAGGCGCACCTGTCCAAGGATGTGATTGCCGCCCAGTTGCACCTGCTTGGGCCGATGCGTTCGCGTGAATGGGCCAGCCTGTTCGGCATCGCGGTGTTCGGCATCGGCGTGGTGACCACCTCGATCCACCAGATCCAGCCGCCCTGGGTGGCCCTGTTGTTGCTGTATTTCCTGCTCGCCTTCAACTATCTGCGCGGCGGCGAGTTCCGCGACAAGATCGATTGGCCTTTCCTGGTGTATTTCGCCGGCCTGGTCGGCATGGTCAGCGCAATGAACTACCTGGGGCTGACCCGCTTTCTCGCCGGCCACCTGGCCTGGCTGGGCGACTCCATGCGCCTGAATTTTCCGGCCTTCCTTTTGATGCTCACCTGCGTGATGTTCGCCCTGCGCCTGGTCGCGCCGAACAACGCGGTGATCGCGGTCTCGGCGACGGTGCTGATGCCGCTGGCCGACCTGAACGGCGTCAATCCCTGGGTGGTCGGCTTTGTCATCCTGACCATGAGCGAGCACTGGTTCTTTCCCTACCAGTGTACCTATTACGTGCAGTTCGAAGAGCTGACCAAGAAGAAGCGGGTCTACGACGAGCGCAGTTTCATCACATTCAACGCGATCACCACGCTGGTGCGGCTGGCCGGGGTCTATGCCTCGATTCCGTTCTGGCGTTCGCTGGGCCTGCTATGAAGGTGCGCGCATGAAGAGCCAGGCCAAACTGGTCAAGGTGCTGATGGGGCTGTTCATCATTTGCGCCCTGGTCGCCTTCATCGGCACCAACCTCGCCAAGCCGCGCGTACTGATCCTGCACAGTTATGACCTGGACTACGTCTGGGTGCGCGACATCAACGTAGGCATCAATCGCGTGTTGCACGGCAAGCCTTACACGTTACGCTGGCACTACATGGACACCAAGCGCAACCCGAGCAACGAATTCCGCGAGCGCGCCGGCCTGCTGGCGAAGCGCATCATTACCGACTGGAAACCTGACCTGATCATCGCGGTCGACGACGACGCGCAGAAATACGCGGTGATGCACTATGCCGTCGACCCGCGCATTGCCAATGACGTCAAGCACCCGATCCAGATCGTCTTTGCCGGCCTGAACGGCGAATCCAAGCCCTACGGCTACGACAAGGCGATCAACGCCACCGGCATCTTCGAGCGCAAGCAATGGGCGGCGGTGAAAAACCTGATCGACCAGTCGGTGCGGCCGCGGGTGCCGGCGAACCGGCCCGTGCGGATCGCCTATGTCGGCGACACCTCGGGTTCGGTGAAGGAGGACACCAAGTTTCTCGAAGCCTACGACTGGGCGCCCTTCAAACTGTACAGCTCGAAACTGGTGTCGACCTACGACGAGTGGAAGACCGAGGTGCGCCGCGCCAACGAGGAGGCCGACGTGCTGATCACCACCAACTACCGGCGCATCCAGGAAAGCGCAGCCGACCCGAAACGCATGGTCGACCCGGTCGAGCTGGTCAAATGGACCGAGGACAATACACCGAAAATCCCGGTCATCGGCACCAACGGCTTCTACGTCGAGGACGGCGGCATGATAGCCCTTGCCACGTCACCTTTCGAGCAGGGCGACGTGGCGGCGCGGATGGCGGTCGATATCCTGGACAGGAAAAGGAGCCCGCAGGACATTCCGACCCAGTCGACCCAGGAATTCATCGTCTACATGCGCGCCGACCGGGTGCGGCAGAACAACTTCCAGACCCCGCGGGTCTACGAGTCTTTCGCGCGGGCGATGAACAACTACTACCAATAGGCGGCGCTGTTACGGCAGCAGGCGCTTGAGGCGGCTCCAGAGCCCGCCGCTGTCTCCCTCGGGCTGCGCCTGCGCCGACTGGTGCGTCAGGTACAGGCCTGCGAAGACCGGTTCAGGGTTGATCTCCGGCGGTACGCCTTCGGTCATGATCTCGGCGGCATGGCGGCGCAGCAAGGTGCGCATGTCCACCTCCTGCAGCGACCAGCCGACGTCGACTGGGATCGCCTGGGTAGTGGCGAGGTTGAACACCACCAGGTCCGAGGCGGGGTGCAGGGCACCGACGATGCGCACTATCTCCGCTTCCGGCTGCGGGCAGTGCTGAAGCACCCAGCAGGCGAATGCGCCGTCGGCGCGCCAGCCGCCCTGCGCCATGCGGTCCAGTTCCTCCGGGGACACGGCACGAAAGCGCTCCGACCCCACGTACCCGACCGCCAGTTCGCGCATCGACGCGCTAATGTCCACACCCAACACGCTGCAGCCGGTGTTCTCTATCAGGACCTTGGAGATGCGGCCGATGCCGCAGCCAAAGTCGATGATGGTGTCGCGGGCGTCCAGGTCCAGCAACTCGGCGACGCGGTTGGCGACATAGGGCGTCTCGATCTCCCAGCGTTGATCGGTGCTCTGGCCGCCCGCGGGCGTAAGGATGATCTCGCGCGCCGCCTTTTCATCGGTCACATCGAACACGTTGGGTCGGTATTGGTGCGACATCGGGCGGCAGGCGGGGCGGCAGGCGGGATGCAAAGTGCAACATGCGCATGCCACCCCATATGTGGGTGGCGAAAATCATACCATTGCAGGCCGTACCCGAGGTCAGCTTTTCGGCAGCGGCAGGGCAGTGGTTTCCTTGACGCGTTCCAGGGCGAAGCTGGACTTGACGTCCACCACCCCGGCGGTCTTGAGCACCGAGTCCATAATGAAGCGCGAGAAGTGGTCCAGGTTCTCGACATGGACCCGCAGCAGGTAGTCCATCTCGCCGGTCATCGCGTAGCAGGCCACCACTTCGGGCCAGGCCTGCACCGCGCGGTTGAAACTGTCGGTCGGGGTGCGGCCGCGCTTTTCTAGCTTCACCGTTACGTAGGCGAGCAGGCCCAGGCCTAGCTTGACCGGGTCGAGCAGGGCCACGTAGTCCTTGATGATTCCCGCCTCCTCAAGTGCGCGGACCCGGCGCAGCACCGGCGAAGGCGATAGATTGACCTTTTCGGCCAACTCGAGATTCGACAGCCTGCCGTTGCGTTGCAGGAGCTCGAGAATGCGGCGGTCGGTACGGTCCATGGCGTGCTTATCCGATAATTGCGTATGAACGGGATTATGGGGTGAAAGATTGTGCAAAGGGACCTGAAGTCGGCCATTTTCGCAATCTTCTGGCGTGGGCTAAGTTCTACAATGGCGCCTTCTTGACGCTTTGGGAAGGTTCAGTCTAATGCCCGCCTCCGACGCCGCCACTGCCACGCCCTGGGACAACCCGATGGGTACCGATGGCTTCGAGTTCATCGAATATGCCGCGCCCGACCCCAAGGCGATGGGGGCTTTGTTCGAGCGCATGGGCTTCAAGGCGATCGCCCGGCACCGCCACAAGAACGTCACCCTGTATCACCAGGGCGAGATCAATTTCATCATCAACGCCGAGCCCGATTCGTTTGCCCAGCGTTTCGCACGCCTGCATGGGCCGTCTATCTGTGCCATCGCCTTCCGGGTCCAGGACGCCGCCGCCGCGTATCGCCGCGCGCTTGACCTGGGGGCCTGGGGCTATGGCGGGCAAAGCGGGCCGGGCGAGCTGAACATCCCGGCGATCAAGGGGATAGGCGATTCGCTGATCTACCTGATCGACCGCTGGCGCGGCAAGAACGGCGCCCGCGAAGGCGAGATCGGCAACATCGGCTTTTACGATGTCGACTTCGAACCTCTTGCAGGTGCCGAACTCAACCCGGTGGGGCATCACCTCACCTATATCGACCACCTGACCCACAATGTACACCGCGGCCGGATGGAGGAATGGGCAGGCTTCTACGAGCGCCTGTTCAACTTCCGCGAGGTGCGCTATTTCGACATCGAAGGTCAGGTCACCGGCGTCAAGTCGAAGGCGATGACCTCGCCGTGCGGCAAGATACGCATCCCGATCAACGAAGAGGGCAATGAAAAGCAGGGGCAGATCCAGGAATACCTGACCCAGTACCACGGCGAGGGCATCCAGCACATAGCCCTGGGATCCTCCAACATCTACGCCACCGTCGATGCCACCCGCGCGCGCGGAGTCGCTCTGCTGGACACGCCGGATACCTACTACGAGCTGGTGGACAAGCGCATTCCCGGCCACGGCGAACCGCTGGCGGAGTTGCATAAGCGCAAGATACTGCTCGACGGCAAGTCTGGCGCGCTGCTGCTGCAGATATTCACCGAGACCCAACTCGGGCCGATTTTTTTCGAGTTCATCCAGCGCAAGGGCGATATGGGCTTTGGCGAAGGCAATTTCAAGGCACTGTTCGAATCCATCGAGCTGGACCAGATGCGGCGCGGCACGCTGCAGGCGCCGGCCTAGGCGCGCTGGTGCCGGGCTGCTCTGGCGGCAAGCCCGTGCTCCGCGGTTGGTCATTCCCGCGAAAGCGGGAATCCAGTTCGTTATCCAGATTGGTCTCTGGATTCCCGCTTTCGCGAAAATGATTTGCGAGTGACCATCTAGATCTTGGCGTGGCCAGTCACGTGCGCCCCGGCGGATTTCGAAATCCGCAGGCAGTCGAGCAGTGCCAGCGCGCACAGGCAGACTACCGCGACAAAGGCGAAGCGAAAGTCGGCCGCCGACGGCGCCGCGGCGCCGTGCCCGCGGATCGCTTCGCCCAGGCGCAGCGCCATTGCCCCGAAGGCAATGCCGATGCCGCTGTTCATCTGCTGCAGCACGCTGAACAGGGTGGAGGCGCCGCTCATCTGCGGTGGTGCTACGTCGGCGAATGCCACGGTGTTGAGCGCCGTGTATTGCATCGAGCGGGTCAACCCACCGATGAACAGGACGATCGCAATCACCGCCAGTGGCGTGTCGCGGGTGAACAGCGCGCAGGCGGCGAAGCCCAGCAACACCAGCATGCCGTTGCCCAGCAGCACGCCGCGAAAGCCCAGGCGCTTCATCATGAAGGAGGTGCCGGGCTTCATCGCCAGATTGCCGGCGAACAGCGCCAGCAGCATCCAGCCGGTGGTGATCGAGGAAAAGCCGAAGCCCAGTTGCAGCATCAGTGGCACAAGGAAGGGCGCGGTGGAAATGGCGATGCGGAACAACGAACCGCCGCGCGCCATTGCCGCGAAGGTGGGGATGCGCAGCACCGACAAGTCGATCAGCGGATGCGCCGCTCCCAGCATATGGCGCACCGACCAGGCGAGCAGCACGATGCCGACCACGATGGCCGCGACGGTGGCCGGCAGGTCGAGCGGATTCTGGCTCGCCAGTTCCAGCCCCAGCATCAGCAGCGAGAAGCCCAGGCCGCTGGAGATGAAGCCGGGCACGTCCAGAGGCCGCAGCCCGCTACCGGGGCTGTGGATCAGCTTGAGTGCCACCCCCAGGGCCAGGATTCCCAGGGGAATGTTGATGAAAAAGATCCAATGCCAGCTCAGGTACTCGGTGATCAGCGCGCCCACCGGCGGGCCGATGATGGGCGCGGCCAGCCCCGGCCAGGTGAGGATGGCGATGGCGCCCATCAAGTCCTTTTTCTCGGTCTGGCGCAGCACCACCAGGCGACCCACCGGCACCATCATTGCCCCGCCCAGGCCCTGCAGCAGGCGCGCCAGGGTGAACGCGGTCAGTCCGGTGGACAGGCCGCAAAGCAGAGATGCGCAGGTGAACACCACGATGGCCGTGGCAAAGATGCGCCGCGGCCCGTAGCGGTCGGCCATCCAGCCGCTGACCGGAATGAACACCGCCAGCGCCAGCAGGTAGGCGCTGATGCCGATCGACATGCGCGCTGGGACCACGTCAAAACTGCGCGCCATCTGCGGTAGCACCGCGGTGATGATGGTGGCGTCCAGGTTCTCCATGAAGAAGGTGGCGGCGACCACGTAGGGCACCCAGCGGATGGCGCGCGGATCTTGCTCGGAAGGTGTGGTGCTG
>Ga0302322_100006642_pt1 | contig 10273 bp, 12 predicted proteins | sample Fen_T0_2_FD_203757 | JGI IMG/M metagenome (GOLD analysis project Ga0302322, IMG submission 203757) | Peat permafrost microbial communities from Stordalen Mire near Abisko, Sweden - Fen_T0_2 | ecosystem: Environmental > Terrestrial > Soil > Wetlands > Permafrost | place: Sweden: Abisko... | reverse complement strand
CGGCGATCAGCGGGGTTGGTTCGGAATTCCGGAAGGCTTATACGGAGCTGCGGGAGACGCACAACCCCAAAGAAATTGAAGCAGCACTGAAGACGTGGGCGAAGCAGGGATTTACCGGCTCCGCCAAGCACGAGGGAAGATTTCGGGCGTCCCTCTCCGACGAGGAGAGGAACACCTATAACGAGGCGATCAACGAGAAGCACCAGACGTTTCTGAAGTTCCTGCGGATGCGGGCGGCGATGTAGCCCACGCTTCATGGTGCAACGCCACCGCCGTCTTGTGAGCGGCCTCGGTGAGTTGCAGGATGGTGGTGCAGGTTTCCTTGGAAACGGAGAATTCCGACATGGCGTATCCGAACTGCCACGCTCGTCGTAGTTCCTCAATTAACTTTTTGAACTCTTTCTGTTTTTCGGGTTGGGTCATAGATTGCTCCTTTTAAGTTGTATAAATTTCACGCAGTCCAGATGGCAGGCATAGGAGTCCTGAGAATAATCTCCGTATCTGCGATCCGTGTGTTTTTTGATGAACCACTTTGGTCGAGTGGAAACCCTTACGATGGCGGCGTGAGTTCCCTCCGGATTCAAACTCCAATAAGCAAATGGCACTGGCCGAGTGCGCTCAAAGTGCTTGGCATCTACAATTAAAAAATCAGCAAACGGCCAATTATCAGCCGATGTGAATTGATAACTCAATCGCTTGACTTCAATTCTTTGAGAAATTTCCAGGTCGCCGTTGTCATGATAACTCTCCTGGCGATTCGACCGATCAGTGATGGGGAAGACGTTTATCCGGACGGGATACCCAGCCAGGTGTAAATGTTCAGCCACTGTAAATACGGCGGATTCGCTTTTCCTTACTTCTGATAGAAATAGCTCATGATTTCTAACAGCAGTTGATTCAGTGTTTTCAATTTCGGTCATATTTGTTCGATGGTTACGGTGCATCCTTCTTCGCCTTTAACGCATAACGATCCCGACAGGATCACCAACGGGATTTCACTCCAGTTGTCGTCTTGCGGTAATGAGTGCATCAAGGATTGTTTCTGCTGAGTTGGTGAGGTCCCGCCTCCGGCGGTCTGAATAGCGGAAGTTAATTGTGACACGAAAAGCGCTTCGATGCGCCGGCAAGTCCTTTGAATCTTTGGATCGGTTATGATCATCGGAATCTGAGTTCCGAGTTTCCGAATGATCTTCTTGCTGTTCTTCTTTCCGGGGATGTTCCCCAGTCCGACTACGTTTAATTCGATCTTCATTGGCAATCTGGTCTTCGATGCGCTTTCGCAGTTTGGGGTCGATTTTGTCTAGCTCAAGCATACGTCTCATCGGGTGCGGCCCACGGTGATTCCACGTCCTGAATCCGAATGTCTTCGTTGCCCTCGAACGTATCCATGAAGGACAGCAGCTTGAACGGATCACCCTTGTCCGGGGACCAGATGCCAAGGTCGATCAACCAGATCAACCGCTGCATACTGGCGCACAGCTTGGCGCTGCGATCACCCAGCTTCTTGATGGAGAAAGTTTTTTGGTAGCACTTTCCATCCAGCGTCAGCAGGGCAACCCAGACGTTGTCATGTTTGTTCCGGTGAACGCCCTTATGCAGGCTGACTCTCCGCTTCGGATCGAGCGGCTTGGCCTTGTTTGTGATCAGTGGCTTGTTGTAGCGCCGCCGATACCAGTCCTGATGCTTCTGCTGGTAGGACACGCCCACCCGGGCAGCGTAGTTGCGTTCAAACGAAACCCGACGGCAGGCAGCGGAGCACATCTTGTGACTGGGTCGGGTGGGAGTGAAGGGATTCTGACAGATGATACAGTTTACTTGTTCCATACGTTTTGACTGGCGATGGCTTGGAAGTGTTCGGCGGTTCCGCCCTTGGCCACGAACTCCCGCATGTCCTTCGTCGGGAGCGTGACGCAGCGACTGGGAATTCCGATCACTTCGCCCAGGGCGATGGCGCCCTGAATTCCTGGGTTAATGGTGTTTCCGTTTATTTTACGGTCCTGGTCCACGTCGGCCACGATGGTGGCTCGCTTGATCCCCAGCCGTTTGATGTATTCCTGAATCTGGCCGATGCCACCGCAGCAGTTGAAGCGGCCGATGGCAAACAGACCGATGGACAAGGCCGCCGCTGTGTCGGTCGGACCTTCGCAGATGACTACTTCCCGGGTGGGAATACACAACGGCAGAAACAGACCGTTATGACCGCCGGGTTCGCACCACTTGCGGCCGTTCTCGTGCCGCATGCGGATGCCGATAATGAAGCCCTTGCCGTCGTGCATCGGAAATCCCCAGACCGCATGCTGCGGAGCTTTGACACAGCCCAGCATTTCCAGGGACTCCTTGGTGACGGCCAGGGTCTTGGCCAGATAATCCAGCGAGGCCGTGCCCCACTTGGCCCGCCACTCCAGCACGATGCGGTTGCTATCCTTGCTGACAATGACCGGCGGCTTGGGCGGCAGGGTGGGCAATGGTGATCCATCCCGCGAATGCAGCCAGCCCATTGACCCATCCGAAAAGGTCTTGGGCCGGCTGCTGGGAACTCGCATGCAGATCGCCACGTCCTTGCCGTAAACGCACCAGTCGGACTTCTTGCACACGATGCACGGCTTGGCCCGATCTACGCGAAACATGGTGCTCACGGGTCCACCTCTGCTCCAGCGTTGAACGGCAGCTCCATGGTCCTCATTTCCGCCAGGATTTCCTTCAGCGTCTCCAGTCGCCCTTCCCGCCAGGCGATCTCGACGTGCATGGTTTCAATGTCCGACCGCAGTCCGGAAATCCGGACGGCCTCGCAAGTGTCACGTAGCCGCTCGCACAGGTGTTCTCGTTCGGAAATCCGGACCTGGGTTTCGCGTATGTCTTGGTGGTATTTGTCGATCAGACTGATCACCTCAGCCTCGTTCTTGAAGACTTTTTTCATGGTCAAAACGGCACGTCGTCGTCTTCGATGGGTGATGCCGTTTCGGCGGGCGCTGGCGCTGCCGGTGGCTTGTCGTTGGTCCGCCGCTTTCCGGTGTCGGTGGCGTTGCCGATGATGGGTCCTTTCACGCCCTTGTCCCGCTCCTCCTTGGAAACGTCCTGCACGATCATGTGCGTCTGGTCGTCCCGCCAGTCACCGAAATTGGACTGCTTAGTTTCGATCAGCACGGCGTCCAGATACATGGGCGTCTTGCCGTCGCGTGGCTTGCCCTTGAACAGCCGGGCTTTTTCGATTTTGGTAACGTCGATCTTTATTTTTATCATAGGTCAGTTTCTCCACCCTCGGGCGGCCAGTGCGTTGAGTGCGCTGGATGCCTGATCTAAGGTCAGGTTTGCGTCCGTGTAACCATACCGCTTGAGCACCTTGAGTTGCCCCAAGGTTGCCAGCTTCTTGTCCCAACGCCGGAACATTTCGTTGAGGACCTGCTTGGCCTGAGCGTAAGGCATCTCGTCGGGGTTTATCCCCTGTTTCAAGAGAAGGGCCTTTTGCTTTTCCGATAACTGCTTGCCTTGATCCCAGCCGCGTTCCTTGGTGGGTGCGATCTGGAAAATGTCGAACGGATTGACGGACTTGGTCGTGTAACGGACCTTGGCCATCAATTTGTGCTTCCGAGCCTCCTCCGCCAGCCGGGCTCTTTCAGCCGCTTCCCGCTTGGCCTGCTCGATAGCCAGCTGCTCCTCGTCGAGCAGTTCGGAAATCCGGACAGCCTTTCCGGCCGTCTTGGCCTTGGCTACCGCCCGGGAAATGGCCTCGTCACTGACTTTGCCGCCCAAAATGTCGGCGCTGGAAATCAGCTTATGGCGGCCACTGTTACCGACAAAATCTACGATCAAGCAATTTGATACTAACAATCCACTTACTGTGAACCTGTTTCTGGGTCCACAGTTGAGTATGTCGTAAACCTTTACGTTCTTGAGTTTCTTACCTGGAACGATTTTGTCGCCCAATGCAGGTTTCCCGGTTCGTAGTGGCCATTGTTGTCCAACCGATCTATCGTCAGGTCGCAGCGAAGACCAATGTTCTTCTGAATCCAGACCGCCATCTCTACGGCACTTTTGAAGTTGAACTTTATCCCCCTTCCACCATAACGATGGTAAGAGATACAATTCGGATCGGTGCATCTTCGCTTTGCTGATTGGCAGCGATGCAGCAACCATGCTGGACATTTTCTCGGATTGCTCGCCGGAGCACAATTTCGACAACCCGCTTGACCTGACACGAGACTTGAATATTCCTTTAGGGATTCTTTTCCGCATTGGCACCGAGTCATTAGCAGTGGGTATTTTCTTGCTCCAGTCTTCCTGATTATATCCCCTGAAATAACCGTCAACTTCCCGAACTGCTTGCCCGCCAATTCCGGTAGCTGAGATGGCAATTTGTTCATCGGCACAGTCCCCAAAGGAGCGCCAACCTTTCTTGGTCCAGACCTTGTGATCGCGTGTGGCTTTAAGTCCTGCATATTCGATTATTTCCATTTCACCTTGATATACTACACCTGAGTTTGTAACGAATTCAAGACCATCCCAGATTCGCATGTATGAAGTGACATCTTGAATTGGAATCAACCCTTTGTTGGTTAGCACCAGCTCTCCTTCGGCTATGCAGGAAGGCTTGGCGCTGTCGCGGATTGCCGCCTTCCTGGCGTCTTTATCCTCCAGACCGTCCACAACCCCCGGAAGTGGCCGCGTGCTCCTACCGGCCATCTGGGCGTAAAGGGAGCGGCTTTTGGTCGGTCGGGCCATGATGACCACCTCCACCCCAGGGTCGTCAAATCCCTCGGTAAGCACTCCGCAGTTGCAAACCACCTGGATTTTGCCGTTTTGGAAGGCACTTAGCGTCTCTTTCCGCTCGTCCTTGTTGGTTTTGCCGCAAACCCACTGGGACATATTCCCACGGTGGCGGTTGAAGATGTTGCTCAGACTCTCCGCCTGCTTGACGGAAGCTGTGAAAACGATGGCTCGGCGGTTGCCGATGATCTCCAGGGAGCTGGCGGCTACCCCGTGCATGTTCTTCTCGTTCTCCATCACGGCGGCCAGGTCAGCCCCGTTCAGGTCGCCAGCGGTCGTCCGCATTTCCGAGAAGTCCAGCCCGGCGATGGAGACGAACTGCTGCTCCACCGGAACCAGCCAGCCGTCGTGGATGGCGTCCAGCACCTCGTAGTCGTAGGCCACCGTCTCGAATATCTGGCCCAGCGCCTCCTCGTCCGCCCGGTCAGGGGTGGCTGTGACCGCGAGTATCTTGATGCCCGGATTCCCGGTCTTGTAATAATTGATTAGCCGTTTGTAGCTGTCGGCTGTTGCATGATGACCTTCATCAATTATCAAAGCGCCGAACTCTTTTGGGTTGAACCGGCTCATTCGGGTGCGGTCGCCCCAGCCGGCGATCTGCGTCTGGATGGTGGACACGATGACGGGCATTTCGCCAAACAACGAATTGTTGACGTAGTGGTCCGCCATCTCGATGCCGCACTCCAGACCGGTAACGCGGGTGATCTTGTCCCGAGCTTGGTGAATCAGTTCCTCCCGGTGAGCGATGACCATGGCTCGCTTGGGTTGAATGGACGCTATTACCATGGCAAACATGCAGGTTTTCCCAGACCCCGTTGGGGCAACAACCAGGGTTGATGTTACCGACTTCCATTCTTCAAAGATGGCGTCGTGAATTTCTTGCTGATAATCTCTTGGCTTGAAGTTCATTTCGCTTTGGCCTCCACCATTTTCTTGGTTTCAACCGGAACGGCAGTCTGCCAGCGAAACTTGCTGATCAGGCCGCGACCGATGCACATGCGGCAGCCGTGCTTCTGGGTTTCCGGATGGCCTTGGCACTGCGGGCATACGACATGGGGGATGGCCGTCTCCAGCGATACGATGATCCGCTCCATGTCGCCCATGACTCCTGTGAAGTTGACCTCGCCATACATCGGGTCCTCCACCTTCACGATCTGGCGGAACACCGACAGCATTTCCCGGAACATGTCGATGCGATCCCGCACCTCTGGGGTGCGCTTCCAGTAGCCAATGACTCCGTCTGGTATGACATTTCCCAAGGCATCCTTGACGATTTCCTCCACGTCGATGGTAGGTCCGGATTTCCGGACCTCCTTAGTCGCAGGGATTGTCTTGCCGTCGGTGGTGACCCGCGTATCCGAAGCCTTGAGCTTTCCGGATTCCTCCATTTCCGATCGGACGGAGGCCACGGTCTTGTCGTCCACGTCTGCGAGTCGGGCGATCTGCATGTTGGCCACTTCGGGCCATTGCTTGAGTGCCTGGGCGATGCACTTGCGCTTATCGGCATTGCTGCGGCGAACGCCATGGTTGGCGTTGGCGGTCAGCGCATAACGCAGCGCCTCCATGTAGGGGCCTTCGATGACGTTGGCCATCACGGCCGTGCGTTTGAGCTGTTCGTGGGCCGCACAGCGGTGCAGCCCGTCGGCCAGGTAGAATTTTTTCAGCTCGGGGTCGTAGAACACCACCACGGGTGGCATCGGTTTCTTGTCGGCATAGCACTGAGCGTAATGGGCGACGATTTCCGGATCAGGTTTCTGGGCTCGAACGTGGGGACTGCCAGGGAAGTCGATTGATTCAAGGGTAACGAGTTTGGTTGTTGCCATAAACAGGGGATAGTTGTAAGCAGAAGTTGCTAACGAGTAAAGAAAAATCAGCCGGCAGAGCTAGAAACTCCGCCGGCTGACAGTTGTGAACAGGTGTGGATTATTCGGAACGCTCCAGCGAAGGGGCGTCCTTCTTTTCTTCAACGATGCCCACCAGGAGCTCGTCAATCTTGGCTTTGAGGCCCTTGCCTTTCAGGGCAGTGGCGGCCCGCACTTGCGCCTCCAGCTTGCCCTTGGCGATTTCAACGCACTCCATGAACTGGCCGGTGGTCCCGCCCAGCGCTAGGAATCGCGTATGCAATTCGTTTGGGTTGGTAATGGGCCGCCGGATGCTACCATCTGCCAGCTTCCAACCGGGGACGGATTTTGGGCTTTCCGCCAGCAGCTTTTTGATCTGCGCCTTGCACTCCTCCAGCCATTTGGTGGCGATGGGTAGCCGTTCGCAGAACAGTGCCCGCTGATCGGGCGTCCACTCGTGCACCGGCACGGTCAACGACGACATGCTGGCCGGCGCTGCCAACGCAATGAACTGCGAATACTCTTTGCAGATGAAGCGAGCCTTGCAGAACTTGCACTGCGCTGCTCCCGCTGTGCGCTTGGCATGCGGATCGTTGGAGGCCGCCACGCGTTCGCCCATTTCCACTTGGGAGCGGAGGATGGACTGCGTGTCGTAGCGGGTGATTTCCGGAGTGTGCGTGACCAGCGGTTGAATGATGGCCGCGTCCACTTCGTTGAGCTTGTGTGCCCCGGCCACCAGCGACACCTGATCCCGCAGCTGCGGATTCGCGGACGAGTCGGAGACTTCTCCGGGCAGGGCCTTGTAGTCGATCAGCAGCCCCTTGTCGTTGTGCACCACCAGCAGGTCCACCTGACCGCTGTGACGCAGCTTGCCGTCGGTAGAGGCCCACCAGTAGCGCTCCTCGCGAATGCGCTTGGCGATACTGGCATCCATCCCGAAGGCTTCCATAATCAGCTTCTCCCGGATTTCCACACAGCTCTCGTAAACCGATAGCTGCTCCGGGCTGAGCTTGGAGGGGTCGTCGGTCTTGAGGGCATCGTGGACTCCCTGACCAAACGAGGAGTCCTCGGTGACAATTTCCGGCAGACCGATTTGCGCCTGATGCCGACCTTGGCACAGGCCATCTGCTTCCGCATTGGACGCGGAAGTCATTCCTTGGCGTTCGTCATTCATTGGATTTGTTCAGTTGTCCCATCAGCACGTCCCAGCTGTTGATGGTGTTGATAATATCGTCCGGAGCTAGTTCGGAAATCCGGACCAGACCGTCCCCGGCCAGTCCGGAAGCCTGGAGTAGTTCGATCAGCACCTTTTCATCGACCCCATCGCGTTCCGCCAGCGCCTGGAGCTTTTCCAGGCTCTCGTTTCCGGCCGTGGGCGGTGTAACATCCACCGCTTGCGGTGGCGGCGTCTTGTCCTTAAAGATCGGCGTCGCCACTCGCGGCGCTTCGACCGTGGTTTCCATTTCGTCCTTGAGATACAGGCCGCCCAACATGGTTGGGAAGCTGGAACGCAAGGCGTCGGCTTCGGCACACTTGACGATCATGCCCGCCGGATTGTCCCGCCACTGCTGGTTGTCCTTGCGGAAAGTGGACAGCTTGCATCGCTTGTGCATGGGATGGCTGCGGTTTTTAAAGAACACGCGAGCCCACGCACCGACCAGCACGTCATTATCCAGCAGGAAGTCGCCTTCCAGTTCGGTCAGGTCTTCGTTGCGGAACACGATCACGCCGGACTCCATGCCGTCGTATTCCGGATTCAGCTCGGCCCGTTTCAGGAACGCCTGATGGGCGGTGATCATGCTGAACTTAGCGCCGTCCTTGGTGTCGTAGCCCAGCATGAATACGTCTCCCTCAAACGGATTTAGCCGACGAGCCTGACACATCATCTGAAACTTGATGCAGTCGTCGTCGGTGGGCATCCGTCCCGTTTTTGTCGGCACGGCAACGAGCCGACGAATGATGTTGATACTAAGGCGAATTGCGTCCTTCGATCCGAAGGGAACGAACTCCATTATCCGTTCCTCTTTCTTAGCAACGGCCGTGGTTGGTGGTTTGTTTTCAGTAGTCATAATTTTAGTAACGAAAAAAGCGGCGTCCGGTTCGCATTCTAGCTAACGAACTCGGACGCCGCAACCTTAACTGTTTATTTTAACCGCCAATTCCGAATCCGGCGCCATAGCCCGGATACATCGGATGGCCATGCTCCATATCCATTTCCTGCTGGAGTTCCCGCTCCCGCTTGGACTTTTGCAGGTCGGCCATTGGTTGGTGGCCACCGGTGACCAGCTTTCCCCGCTTGCCATTGATCTCCTCCTCTAGTTCCTGCTCCAGCAGCTTTTCCTCCAGCTTCTCCATCAGCTCGTAGAACCGATCCGGCTTAACGTCGCTCCGAACCATAATGTCCACGACGTTGAGCTCCTTGATGGACAGCTTCTTCATCCGCTCGGCAATGTCGATGATCTCCTTCATGTCGATCATGGCCTCCACGTCGCTGCATGCCAGCAACCGGATTATGCCCGTAACGGCTTTCTTGTCGTCGAAGGCCAGATGGGTCATTGACCGAATGTGATACGGCCGCTCGTAATACCCAGTGCTCATGTGGTTGAACTTGTAATCGTCCTCCCAGGACTGCCGCTGCTGGATGTGCACGACCGGGGCTTCGTAGATCAGATTGGCTCGCCACGCCTCTGGGAAGGTAGCGTCCGCTGGTGCGGGCGTTCCCATCTGGAGTTTGGCAAACTTCTCGGCATAGTCGTCCGGCATCAGCGCCTTGATGTGATCCGGAATTCCGGACAAAGGGTCGCCCACGTCCCAGAACGTGGTCAGCAGGTCCTTTAACTCCAGCCGCATTTTTGACTGATACAAGCGGGCGTCAATGTCATACTGCTGCTTGTCCAGATGCCCCACCGTGAAGTGGATGCCGTCCTGACCCTTCTCGTTCTCCTCGTCCACGCTGGACTGGAACGCTCCGGCCGAACAGTGATGGTGAACGGTGCCGTAATACAGCCAGCCGTCCTGATCACTGAACTGCATTCGCTGCGTCTGCGTCTCGGGCGTCTCCAGCTCCCGTGTAGTCATGCCCGTGCGAGCTCGCTGTGGGAACGCCCAGGCTTTCCACACTCGCGTGCGATGGTTGACAAAGAGCCGCACCTGCGTCTCGCCCTTGGTCAGGTCGTAGCTCCATTTGAAGAAGGCCAGAACCTCGCTCCAGCATTCTCGACTGATCTTGGGTCCGGTCCATTCATAGATGGCCGAGGTCTTGGCGACCTCATGCTCGAAGATGCACGTCATTATGCCTTCGAACGATTTCACTTGTTGCACTTTTTTGCTCATGGTTTGGATTTCCGTTTTGGATGTTATCTGCGGTGGACTCGGTGGCACTTGATGATCAATTCTCATTCTCTGTGCGTTCGAGTATTTCTTCCGATTCTTGCGGCTCATAGTTGTTTTTGATGTATTGGACCAGGTGGTTTTCGATTTCGGCCCGGTCGATTTCCGTGGCGGACTCCATCGTATCGTTGACCTCGTATTCCGAGTGGGTGGTTTCCGGCTGGGTGCCCGGTGCGGGGTGAGCGTGACTGTTAGCGTTTGCCTCTGCCAACTCTTTGAGGTATTGAACCATCTGCTCCACCGTGCTGCCATCACTGATATACATTGACAGCACGGAC
>Ga0302322_100006641_pt1 | contig 10274 bp, 7 predicted proteins | sample Fen_T0_2_FD_203757 | JGI IMG/M metagenome (GOLD analysis project Ga0302322, IMG submission 203757) | Peat permafrost microbial communities from Stordalen Mire near Abisko, Sweden - Fen_T0_2 | ecosystem: Environmental > Terrestrial > Soil > Wetlands > Permafrost | place: Sweden: Abisko... | reverse complement strand
TGTAAAAGGTAAAATCTTTGGTAATTGCCGGGCTTTTATTAGCCGAATCAACAAAACGGTTAACCACGTGCTCAAAATCCTGCAGGTTATCATTGGTGCTCCGCTGTTCTATCTGCATGCTGAAACCTACCGTTGAGCCGACACCGGGGAGGGGCGAAGGTTGTATTACTTCAACGGCGGCATTTGTAACACCTGCATCAGCAATGCGTTTTTGCATTACCTTGATAATGCCCGGTACCTGCTGGTCATCGCCTGAGCGTTCATCCCAGGGCTTCAGCTGTACGTATATAGTGCCGTTATTTGAGTTAGTAGCGTTCGTTATTACGTTAAGGCCCGATAGTGCAGCATAATGCCCAACGCCGGGGGTGCTTGCAACTACTTTCATCAGTTTGGTCATGATATTAACCGACTGGGCTGTAGATGATGCCGGGGGCAACTGGTAAGTTACATACAAATTGCCGTCGTCTTCCGATGGAATGAAGCCGGTCGGCTTGGACTCGAACAGGAAATAAGTGCCCACACAAAGGCAAACCAGCAGGATAACAATATACCTGGCCCCTTTAATGCTGCGGCGCACACCCTCGGTGTACTTTGCGGTTACCCGGTCAAACCATTCATTGAATTTGGTAAACCATTTGGTAAGGCCTTTATTTTTTTTGCTTTCGTCAGTTGGCTTCAGCAGCAGTGTGCAAAGCGCCGGCGTTAACGAGAGCGCGATAAATGCGGATATAATTACCGAGATGGCAATGGTGATGGCAAACTGCTGGTATAGCCTGCCCACTATGCCGGGAATAAATCCGACCGGTACAAATACGGCGGCCAGGATAAGCGCGATGGCCACCACCGGGGCCGAAATATCTTTCATCGCCTGGTAAGTAGCCTCCTTGGGCGACATCTTATCATGGTCAATATAATGCTGCGTGGCTTCAACCACGATAATGGCATCATCCACCACTATACCGATAGCCAGCACAAAGCCAAACATGGTTAAGGTGTTGATAGTGAAACCAAGCGGGATAAAAAAGCAGAAGGTACCGAAAATAGATACCGGTATGGCAAGGATGGGGATAAGGGTAGACCTGAATGTTTGCAGGAACAAAAACACCACGATAGCGACCAGGCCAAGTGTCATTAATAAAGTCCTTACTACATCCGTCATCGAAACTTTTACAACGGTTACCGCTTCAAATGGAACGCTGTAGGACACATCCGCCGGGAAAGTTTGTTTCAATTTGGCAAGCGCCGCGTAAACGCCGTTGGCGGTTTGGAGCGCATTACTGCCCGGTGCCTGGTAGATCTGGAGGTATGAGGCCCGGTGTCCATCCACAAAGGAGTTGCTTGAAAAAGTAAATTTACCCAATTCTATGCGGGCAACATCCTTCAGGTAAACCAGTTCGCCGGTTTGCGGATTATTTTTTATAATGATGTTTTGAAACTCCGGAACTGTGCTTAAACGGCCGTTTACCAAAATACCCAATTCATAGGTTTGCGTTGGCGCTTGCGGCGGCACGCCCGCCGTACCCGCTGCCACCTGTACGTTTTGGGCGGTAAGCGCCGTAATAATGTCCTGAGGCTCAATGCTGTAAGCTGCCATTTTTTGCGGATTCATCCAAATACGCATACTAAAGTCATCAGTAAACCGGCTTATGGTGCCTACTCCCGGCACGCGCAGCAGCGCATCCTGGATAAAAATATTGGTATAGTTGTCAAGAAAGGTGATGTTATGCGTGTCGTTTGGTGCGTATATAGCTACCATCATCAGCATACTGGGGTTAACAGCGCGAACGGTAAGACCGAGGCGGCTGGCCGCTGCGGGCAATAGCGGAGTGGCTATGCTCACGCGGTTTTGCACGTCGAGCGCAGCCACATCTATGTTGGTGCCTATTTTAAAAGTTACATTAAGCTGCATGGCGCCGTTGTTGGTGCTGTTGCTCTGCATGTATTCCATGCCTGGCGTACCGTTTACCTGCTCCTCAATAGGCGTGGCCATCGTTTGTTCCACAGTTTGGGCGTCAGCGCCGATAAACTGTCCGTTCACCTGCACCACCGGGGGCGTAATATCAGGATATTGGTCAATAGGCAGTAGTAAGATACTAACGGTGCCGGTAATTACCAGTACGATAGAAATAACTATTGCAGTTATAGGCCGTTTTATAAAGGTATTAGCAATCATATTTTTTAAAGTCTTGAGTCTGAAGTCTTGAGTCTGAAGTCCAATTGCTCTTTCCGTCTGTTTATTGACTTAAGACTTTGGACTTAAGGCTTTCGACCTATTAATGCCCGCCTTTGCCACCGCCGGGACCTACCTTATTTGCGGTTGTTATGCGGGCGCCGTCATGCAATGATTGCAAACCGTCGACAATAATCTTGTCGCCGGCATTAATGCCGCTTTTAATGATGATATCTGCCCCGATGACCTGCCCGGTTTGAACCTTTTTTTGCACGGCAACCAGTTTCGCTTTTTTAGCATCAGCAGCTGCTTTTTTGTCCATTTTTTTCAGGCTGTCGGCGCTTACTTTCATCACGGTATCTTTTGCAATGTATACAAAGTATTCGCCCATCTGCTCTACCACGGCTTTGTTTGGAACTACCAATTGCGGCTTCACATCCTGGTTATGGACGCGTACCACACAACTCATCCCTGCCCGTAAATAGAAGTTGGGGTTATCAAAAACAAGCCTTACGCGAATGGTGCCGGTTTGAGGGTCAACGGCGCGGTCAATAATGGAAAGTGTACCCAAATGCGGGTACAGCGAATTATCAGGCATCAATAGGGTGAAAAGAGAGTCGACCTTTATTTTTTCATGCTGCAATTTCTCGAAGAAAGGCAGGTTTTTTTCGTTAATGATGAAATCAACCGCCATGGGGTTGTCTTGCGAAATCGTATCAAGCGTGGTTACCGACGGGCTTACCACTTCGCCCAGCCTAACCTGGCTTATACCGATGGTGCCCGTAAACGGCGCATAAACAGTTGCATAGGTCAAATTGGTTTTGGCAGTTTTTACCTGCTGTTCCGAAGCTTTTACGGTACTCTTTGCCTGTTCAAGGGTAACTATGGCATGGTCATACTGTTGTTTTGCAACAGCGTTATACTTATTCAGGTAGGTATAACGGTCAGCGTCCTGCTGGGCCTCTACCAGGGTGCTTTTTGATACCTCCAGATTAGCCACCGCCTGGTCATAAGCTGCTTTGTACAGCCGTTCGTCAATCTCGTATAACTTTTGCCCTTTTTGTACCTTTGTGCCTTCGGTAAAAAACATACCGGTAACAGCGCCCGCCACCTGCGGTAGTAAATTTACCTGGTTTAGCGCACGGGTAGTGGCCGGGTATTTTTCGTAATATAACACAGTCTTTGGTGTCACCTTCAGTAAATTAACCGGCACTTCGGGATTGGGCGGCGCTTGCTTTTTTTTACATGCGCCCAGCAAAAGGCAACTAATAAAAGCGATATTTAATAATACTTTATTCATGCACATTGATTGTTTTAAATAATTAGTATGAAATATTTCCCATTGCTTTTTCCAGGTCAATTTTGTTTGATAATACCTGGAATAATGCATTTAAATAATTTATTTCCGAATTTATTAAATTTGTTTCGGCGGTTATCATATTTAAATAGGGTACAATCCCCTGCCTGTATTGAAGCGAGACAACAAAATAAACCCTTCTGGACAGGGCTACGTTTTTTTGCAATATCTGCAAATTGTAGTAATTGCCTTTATAGGCGGCCAAAGCAGAGGTGTATTCAACATTAATTTGCGATTTCAGGTCTGTTTGCTCCCAGTTGAGCACCTGTTGCTGTAATTTGGCTTTATGCAAATTGTTCAGCCGGTAAAAACCTGTGAAAATAGGGATGCTGAATGAAAGCCCAACCAATGAGCTTGGATATGAGGCCGAAAACAGGTCGGATAGGTGACTGTTCTCGTACGCCAGGTTATAGTTGTAATACGCCGAAACGGTTGGCAGAAAGGAATAGCGGTAATAGTTTACCTGCTGGTCCTGCAGGATCTTGCTGGTATTCAACAATTGGAACTCAATTCGTTTTTCAAATTGAAGCTGCTCGGTTGTATCAACATGGATGCTTTTCATCATTTCGAGCGTGTCGAAAACGACGTTAAACTGTTGTTCTGTCGGATAGCCCATTAATTGTTTTAGTGCTGCATATTGCGGCACAACGTTTTCTTTGGCTTGTTTTAATTGCGCTTTTGTATTGTTCAGGGTGATCTCAGCCTGTTCATAATCGGTTTCGTCAACAATACCGCCTTTATACTGGTGGTAAGCATCCCTGAAGCTTTTGCCAAATTGTGCAGTATCTTCTTTTAAAACATTGATCTGTTCAAGCGTGAGCAAAAGTGTATAAAATGATTTGCTTACCGCGGATACCAGAAATATTTTTGTACTGTCGCTTTGCTGCTGTGCTTGTTTTACATACAATGGGGCGCTTTTATAAGCATACAAAAGGCTCGGGTTAAATACAGACTGCGTAACTGCAATTGCCGGAACAAAGCTGAAACCGGTTCCTGAACTTGACGTGGTGCCCGTTGTACTTACCGAACCTGATGGGGGCGATGTTTCTTTTAAATAATGTATCAGGCTGCCCGATGCGCTTATCTGCGGTAAAGCCGTCGACAAATTGATCAGGTTTGTGGTTTGGGCAATATTTATGTTGATTTGGGAGATATTTACTGCCGGCTGATGCTGCCTCGCGTATTCAATGCATTGCTGAAGCGTTAAATATTCGCCGGTGCTGTTTTTACCGGTGTCTTTAATGGTTAGCGGCCTCAATAAACTAACTTTGCCTGTATCCGGTACAACCTCGGAGGGCGCCTCCCTTTTTGTGTTTGGGTTTTGTGCTGAAGCAAGGAAAGTTAAACAAACCAAACAAAAATTAAGCAATAAAATACGGGCTGTTGAAAAGCTGGAAAAAATATTCTGCATTTTAAAACTGGATGATTTGAATTTTAATTAACGAATACGTCATAATTATCTCACTGTAAATAAATAACTTATGCATGGGTTGTGTCTTTATGCTTATAATTATGTGTGTTTTGCAAAAGTGTAAAAAACATATGGTGTACAGGGTAACAATTTTGTTAATCAGTTGCTGATAAACGATTAATACTAACATTGTTACTCATTAAAAATAAGCTATTAATTGTGTTTATTGGTTGATGTGAAACCTGAAGTTGAAATTAATCATTCTTCAATATCTGAAAATATATAATTAATTAAGGTTACGATATTTAAACAGCGATATGATTACCCTGGCGCGGATCGTCCGGTAATATTTCCATATTGGGGCAATCAATATATTCGGCATACCATTGGATGGCGCTGATTACATCCAGGGCATCGTCAGCCATTATATTGATGGTTTCAAATGCGTAAAGCTTTTTGCCCCCAAACCCATAAAGCTGGATTTCGCCTCGGTCCGGGCTGAAAGATTCATCATCCAGACAAAATACCCTGATCTTTAAATGGGTATCCCTGGAGTGAATCACATCCCGGCAGGGATTATTCGGGTCGGTTGCCAATAAATAAACATTGAGATCCATGCGGTTATAACAATATAATTGACCGATAGTTTACCTGATTGCTAAATAGCTTTCAATTTGTGTTTTTACGAATTGGATTTGAATGCGGATCCCTGCCCTGATAGTTACAGCGACGGTTTGTCGCAGCGATGTATTCATCCGCAACACTGGACATCATGTCCGGGCGTTGTTTCTTATTTTTCGGGGCGTAACAATTTCCAATGCCAATCAAACCCGTGTAAATTTATTCCATTTGTTTGAGTAACGATTTCTACAATCAAACCCTGCGACAACAGGATATAGGATCGCTATGGCTAATACGGCTTGTTTTAGCGTTGGCATGTTGTTTGAATCCCCAAATAAACCCACCCAACGGGTAGTTTTTCATAGGTAGATGTAGGGCCAAAACGCTGCGAGAGATTTTTGGCCCTTATTTATTTAAAACCGGTTAAACGGATCGTCCAAAAAATGCTTTCCGTGCGGTTGTCTGCTCAACTAATTTAAAATATTACCCCTGAATCAACCTTAAATTAAATAGTTTTACAAAAATTCTAATACGAAAAACATGGACACCGTAAATATTCCGCGGCTTGATTTAACTGATTATGTGAATGGCAATGACCGTCAGCGCAAGCAATTTTCGGATGAAATTGGTAAAGCCTTTACCGAAACCGGTTTTGTTACCATTACCAACCACGGGCTGGATAAAAAACTGATTGATAAGCTTTATGCAGCTATTAAGGAACTTTTTGCAATGCCTGACGCTGTTAAAGAAAAATATGAGATCCCGGGCCTGGCGGGCCAGCGTGGTTATACCGGCAAGGAAAAAGAGACGGCGAAAGGATTTAAGGCCCCCGACCTGAAAGAGTTTTGGCAGATAGGCCAGACCGTTACCGGTGACGACCGGCTAAAAAAGGAATATCCTGAAAATATAAAAGTTGATGAAGTACCCGATTTTAACGCCACTACGCTTGATGTATATAAAAAGCTGGAGTGGGCGGGCATACATTTATTAAGAGCGATTTCGGTTTACCTTGGCCTGCCCGAAAACTATTTTGACGATAATGTACACAATGGTAATTCGATACTGCGCACACTTCACTATTTCCCCATCACTGATCCGGATGCCTTGCCTGATGACGCGGTGCGGGCCGGTGCACATGAGGATATCAACCTGATCACCCTGTTAATTGGCGCAAGCGCTGACGGTCTTGAACTGCTGACCCGCGAAAATGAATGGTTCCCCGTTAAAGCATTTGGCGAAGATCTGGTTGTAAATGTTGGCGATATGTTACAGCGATTAACCAATAACAAGCTAAAATCAACCACCCACCGTGTGGTTAACCCGCCCCCCGAACTAATGAAATTTTCGCGCTTTTCGGTGCCGTTTTTTCTTCACCCAAAATCGGGCATGGACCTGAGTTGTTTGCCCTCCTGTATCGACGGCGCTCATCCAAAGCAATATGATGATATTACTGCCGGCGCATACCTGGATGAACGGCTGCGGGAGATTGGATTAAAGAAATGATTAGAGATTAGTTAATCAGTTGATTAGTGATTGGTAAAAAAAACACCGACAATATTTCAACTAATCTCTAATCCCCAACATCTAATCTCTAATACAAAAACATTAAGTTTGCGCACATGAATCGAGATTTGTTTGTTTACAACACCTTAACACGCAAAAAGGAAAAGTTTATACCCATTAACCCGCCGCATGTAGGGATATATGTTTGCGGGCCTACCGTTTACAGCGACGCCCATTTGGGCAACAGCCGTACCTATATTTCGTTCGATCTTATCTTCAGGTACCTTACCCACCTGGGTTATAAGGTGCGCTATGTACGCAATATTACCGATGCCGGGCACCTGGAAGGTGAAGCCGGCGATGAAGGAGAAGATAAAATATCAAAAAAAGCCAAACTGGCACAGCTGGAGCCGATGGAGATTGTACAAAAATACACCGTTGGCTTTCACGATGTGATGAGGGCTTTTAACATATTGCCGCCGAGCATTGAGCCCACTGCCACCGGGCATATTATTGAACAGATAGAGCTTGTGAAAGTGATATTGGCAAAAGGCTTTGCTTATGAAGTGGATGGTTCTGTTTATTTTGATGTGGAAAAATATAATAAAACCGAAGATTACGGCATTTTGAGCGGCCGGAACCTGGAGGATATGATGAACAATACCCGCACCCTGGGCGGCCAGGACGAAAAACGCGGTAAACTGGATTTTGCTTTGTGGATAAAAGCCAAACCTGAGCATTTAATGAAATGGCCTTCGCCATGGAGTGTTGGTTTCCCGGGCTGGCACCTGGAATGTTCGGCAATGAGCAATAAATACCTGGGTGAACATTTCGATATTCACGGGGGGGGCATTGATTTGGTGCCAACCCATCATACAAACGAAATTGCCCAGAACATGGCGGCATGCGGCAAAAACCCAGCAACCTATTGGATCCATACCAATATGCTGACGGTGAATGGCCAGAAAATGTCGAAATCATTGGGCAACAGTTTTTTACCTTACGAACTTTTTAGCGGCGATAACGCCATTTTAAATAAGGGCTACAGCCCCATGACGGTGAGGTTTTTTATGCTGCAGGCCAATTACCGCAGTACGCTTGATTTTGGCAATGAGGCCATGGAAGCATCTGAAAAAGGTTTTAAAAGGCTGATGAGTGCAGTGAGTTTAATTGACGGACTGAAGGCATCCCCTGCTTCGGAAACAGAGATTGAGCCCTTAATGGAACGTTGCTATGCTGCCATGAACGATGATTTTAACAGCCCTGTGCTGATAGCCGAACTTTTTGAAGCAACAAGAATCATTAACTCGGTACACGACGGAAAGTTGAAAATAGATACGCTTAATCTTGACCGGTTAAAAAACCTAATGAATACTTTTGTGTTTGATATCCTGGGGTTGAAAAATGAACAGGCTGCCAACGATGATTTGCCTAAATTGTTAAACTTTGTAATAACTTTAAGAAATGAGGCGAAGATAAATCACGATTACGCCGCGTCAGATAAAATAAGAAACGGGTTGCAAAAAATAGGCTTCCAGTTGAATGATAGCAAAGATGGCACAAACTGGAATAAAATTTAATTGCAAAAAATACGTTAAGGTTTGGTTAGCTTGCAGATTGAATGAGTGGTGTGGTTAATTAAGTAAAAAATCAACATTTAAATTACCTGACCAACTCAATCAGTTTAATCCACCTGAAATAATTATTACACATTTCCAACATAAATTATTTAAAATTAGCGCACTTCTGTAAAACGATGAAAAAAATATTATTAGCCGCCGTTATCCTGCTTGGTACAATTCGTGTGGCAATGGCACAGGCCCCAGCCGCAGATGTAAACAAAGTTGTAGATGCAGACAAGGATTTTGATAAGTTAATTGAACACAAGGGTATAAAAGGCGGTTTTTTGGCAGTAGCCGATCCCGAGGGAATTGTTTTTAAACCGAATGCAGTTAACATTACCGAGTTTTACAACAATATCGATCAGCAGGCAGGCACTTTAACGTGGAATGCAAATTTTGCGCGCATATCAGCCAATGGCGACCTTGGCTTTACCGCCGGACCCTATATTTATCAAAATGGTAAGGATGATACCGATAAGGTGTATGGCGACTATGTTTCTATCTGGCGGGCCGAATCGGGAAATAGCTTGAAATTACTGATCAACCTGGGAATCCAGCACCCCGAGCCTGAGCAGATGGCTATCAGCGATTTTAAAAATCCGGATTCGGGAAAGCAGGTCGCTCCGAGCAAAGATCCTTTTGCCGGTAAAAAGGTAATCCTTGCTACTGATAATGTATTTAATCATTCGTTGTCCATTTCGGCAATTGCGAGTTATAAAGAATTTTTAAGCCCCGAGGGCCGCTATTATTTCCCGGGTTTTGAGCCGATGACCGGGCAGGATAAGATCATGAAGTTTATCGATAACGAAGCAATATCTATAACGGCACAAACTACCAACGGTGGTCGTTCAACCAGTAACGATTTGGCTTATACCTACGGGAAAGCACGTATTAAAAAAGGCGATATTGTAAGTAATTACAATTACGTTCGCATTTGGGAGCTGGATGCCGGCCACAAATGGGATATCGTGCTGGAAGTTTTTTCAGCCGTTGAAAACGAATAACACGGAATTGTAAAAAAGTTTATATTAATAAAAAATGGCTGTAGCGCGACAGGTTGCTGCCATTTTTATGCCGCCGGGGCGCCGCAGATGGTATATTTGAGCGAAAATTGGTCCCGTACGCTCAAAATGTTAATAACCCATAGATTAGTGTTTAAAAAGAATTCGAACTCTTATCGAATTATGCCGTACAAAGTATCATAAGCCGTTACTAAAATGGGAGATTTAAATCAGTTTCAAAGATCGAAGGAAAGGATCACAGAGGTCCTGTCAAATCTTATGCACAAAAGCATTAAGGACGAAAGGACAAGTATGTTCATCGAGGATCTGCAGAAATCGATCAATAAGCTGGAAAACAAAATGGAAGAATATAAAAGGCAAAAAGCCGGTTAAGATTCCATTGATCCTTATGCCTGTTTGTTAATGGCTGTAAGCCTGTATTGTCCGTTAAGTTATTCCACACCAGGTGCTTACTCTCCCCCGGAATTGTTAAATCCCCTCATTTTTTAGTTAAATATTGTTAAGCAGTGTTAAATGATTCAGCTATTAAAGAAAATAGCCTGAAATTGCTGTTGATTAGTTGATTAAG
>Ga0302322_100006640_pt1 | contig 10275 bp, 7 predicted proteins | sample Fen_T0_2_FD_203757 | JGI IMG/M metagenome (GOLD analysis project Ga0302322, IMG submission 203757) | Peat permafrost microbial communities from Stordalen Mire near Abisko, Sweden - Fen_T0_2 | ecosystem: Environmental > Terrestrial > Soil > Wetlands > Permafrost | place: Sweden: Abisko... | reverse complement strand
GGCCAGCGACGCAAAGGTCTGGAATGTCCCCTGCAAAATCCCCTGTGTCCCGATGTAGATCCAGCTTCCCGCAGTCATCTGCCCGTACATCATCAGGCCCTTGCGGTCGAGCTCATTGAAGTGCTCCCAGTTGGCCCACTTGCCCACCAGATTCGAGTTGGCGATGATCACTCGCGGCGCCATCGCGTGCGTCGGAAAGACCGCCACCGGCTTGCCCGACTGCACCAGCAAAGTCTCCTCGCCGCCGAGTTGCTCCAGCTCGCGCACGATTGCATGAAAGCACTCCCAGTTGCGCGCAGCCTTTCCAATCCCGCCATACACCACCAGATCCGCGGGCCTCTCCGCCACCTCCGGATCGAGGTTATTCATCAGACACCGTAACGCCGCCTCCTGCTGCCAGCCCTTGCAGCGCAACTGGCTGCCGCGCGGCGCGCGAATCGTCGGAGCTGCATTCGTCATGGTCGCCCTTTCCGCAGAATCCTGCCAGAACTAGACAATATCGCGAAAGCCTCTCTACAGCCAAAGTGCGGCGCCTCCCGCCCACCCAGCTGTAGGTTGAGAATTGTTCGGCGCGGCCGCACTTCCCCCGCCTGATCGACGCTCTCGCGAGTCGGTCTATCTTCCCACCCTGAAGCATCAGCCCATGAACGATTCACCGAAGACTCGCGTGCGGACTCATCCAGGCAAAGGATCGGTCCACTGCTTTCCGCACTCTTCGCACAGCCATGAGTTGACTGGATCGGCACTCTCAAGCACCGGGTCCTCTTCGCCACACTCCGGGCAAACAGGAAACTCGAACTCCGGCGCCTTCGTCCTGCATTCCTCGGTGATGTTCTGTGGAATCGGCTGGGAAAGGACCTCGCGCGCCTGTTCGAGCTGATCGGCGGCAACCAGAATGCGGGGATTGCTCAAGCCCCACGAATATCGGGAACCCGGCCCTTCAACCCAGCTCTCGATGCCCGCTTGCCCCAGCACGACCCGAATTGGAGCCACTTCCTCGCGCTCATTACACTCGCAGAGCAGTGTCTTCCAGGTGTATTCGCCCGGCAGTTCGCTCTCCTCCGTCTCGTCTTCAGCAGCCTGCGTATCAGCGCTATCAGTCCATAGACGAGATGCGGAGCCTTCGGATGACTTTGGCACGTTGTCGTGTGGGCGCGGCACAGCGAGATTGCGCTTCCTCATCTCGTCGCGTAGAACCTGTTGCGCCAGCTCCGTCAGATCGCCGCGCTGGGCATCCAGTTCGAGCAACTCCTCGTCGCACATCTCACCGTAGAGCTTGGTGAGACTCTGCCAATCCGCAATGGACTCATCGAACATCTGTAGCAGTATAGCTGCTTGATCCAATCCATGTGGATCCTCTGCTGCCTGCCCACGGCAATCCCATGAATTCATTTTGCAGATCATTTCCATGGACCCTGCTACCCTGATCTCATCTCGCCCCATTCCACTTCATCGACGATGCGGCGAGGCCTCCTGGGCAGATGGCCACCCCCAAGGGAACTCTGGAGATGCGAGAGCTGCGCGCCAGAGCCGATCCCCTCAGATGGCTTCTTCCCTTTCCAAAACCGCCGTCCAGGCTCCAGAAATGGCGTTTTTACCCCTGTTTTGCGCAAATTTGAGCTGTTTTCTGGTTCTCTTCACCGGCTCTTCATGACCCCTTCAAAAGTCAATTCCCCACAATGCAAATGGGTTAGGTCGGACTTCCTCCCCGTAAGAGGCACTCCCTCCCCCCATTTCACCGTGAAACTGTGGAACTGTGATGGAATTGCCCTCCGATCACGCAATTGTCTTGCTGCCTGTCTCCACGTTAGCGGCTAGACCAGGTTCAGGCCTCAGTCCGAGAAACTCCTGAAAAACCTCATTCGAGAGCAGTCGCCCGCGCTGAGTCAGGCGAACTGTCTGGCCATCGGAGATGAGCAGGCCAGCATCGACAAGCCGGGCCACAGCCTGAAGTGCCAGCGCGACAGGTGCTGGACCAAACTCTTGCTCCACGGCCGCTATCTCGACGCCGGCGTTAAGACGCAGACCCAGGAACCAGGCCTCTTCGTGCCGCTGCTCGGGGTTGATCCAGGTCGTTACCGCCGCTTCCGAGCCCGCGAGATATGCCTGCAAATCGTCAGTAGTCGTCGCTCGCAGGACGCGGCAAGGTTTACTCGCGTCACCCATTTCATGGGTTTCGTGCAGCATCGACGAGGCATCCAGTCCAATTCCCAGATAGGGCCGCCGTAGCCAGTAGCGGAGATTGTGCCGCGATCTCATCCCTCGCCGGGAGAAGTTCGAGATCTCGTATTGCTCCAGACCGGCCTTGCCCAACCGCTCGATAGCCACGGAGTACATCTGCGCAATGGCATCGTCCGTTGGAACCAGATCTGCGTGGTAACGCGCGCCGTGTGTGAGCATCTCACGGCCGAGGCGCGAGTCCTGATCCACCTCGAGCATGTAAACGCTGGCATGGGGAACGTCGGAGTCAACAAGCACAGCCAGCGACTCCTCCCACGACGCGAATGTCTGGCCTGCGAGACCAGCGATCAGATCAATGCTGAGATCTGCGATACCGGCGGCGCGCAGGCGATCGATGTCATTAAGGACGACGGCCCGGTTATGCAGCCGTCCACTCACCGCCGCCTCGCGGTCGATGAACGATTGCACTCCAAAGCTGACACGATTGACGCCCGCTGCCACCAGCGCATTCAAGGTTTCGTCCCCGACCTGCCCCGGCGCGCATTCGACCGTAATCTCGGCGTCGGGCTCCAGATCGAACTCCGCCCTCATTGCACCGAAGAGGCGCGCGATTAACTCAGGGGCCAGCAGGCTTGGCGTACCGCCGCCGAGGTAGACCGTGTCCACCCGGCGGGGTACTTCCGCACCGATTTGCTCCGCCCAATCCGGAGCCGCGCGAAGGTCTTCGATCAGTCGGGCTACATAGGATTCGTGTTCGCTTGCCGGATAGACCCCCGAGGCAAAGTTGCAGTAGGTACATTTCGATCTGCAGAACGGGATCGAAATGTAGAGGCCAAGCGCGTCACCGGCGAAAGAAACCATGAGGAGATTGTTTCATGGGCGCAAGCACTCCGCTCGTCGCGCGCCTCCCCGCCTCGTGCAAGAATTGAAGCAGGGGGATCCGGTTTGAAAGCTTGGCCAGTTCTGGGGATCGTCGTCGTCCAGACCTTCCTGCTTGTGTTACATTGGTTCATCTATCACTCCTGGATTGCCTTCTGGGGCAGTCCAGGGCCATGGGTCATGCCGGCGCTGCAAACGGCAATCTTCCTGCTCGCCTTCAGTTTCATGGCCGCTGCGCTGCTGGGATTCTACTTCACTGGACCGCTGGTCAAGCTGCTCTACAGGCTTGCCGCAGTCTGGTTGGGATTGCTCAACTTCTTCTTCCTGGCCGCCTGCCTGTGCTGGCTCGTCAGCGGTTCAATGGGACTGATTCGGCTAACCGCCAACCGGCCGCTTTTGGCCGCAACGCTCTACGGGCTGGCTGTCGTGGCCACTCTCTATGGCCTGATCAATGCACGATTCATTCGCATCCGGCGCATTCCGGTTCATCTCGACGGACTGCCCGCATCCTGGCGCGGCCGGGCCGCGATGATCGTCAGCGATCTGCATCTGGGCCACATCAATGGCCCCGCCTTCAGCCGCCGGATCGTCAAACTGGCCAAACGCCTGAACCCTGACGTCATTCTGATCCCCGGCGACCTCTTCGACGGCGGCAAAGCCAACGCGGCGGCCTTGGCCGAACCGCTTCGCGCGCTGAACCCGCCCTTCGGAACATATTTTTCGAGCGGCAACCATGACGAATTTGGCGATACCATCCACTATGCCAAGGTCCTCGGCGATTTGGGCATTCGCATTCTCGCCAATGAAAAGGTGACCGTCGATGGCCTCGACATCGTGGGCGTCAGCTACGGCGACTCCAGCTATCCTATCCGGCTCCGCGCGATGCTCGATAGCTTGCACCTGGCCCCTGGCAGAGCAAGTATTCTGCTCAACCACGTTCCCAGCCGCCTGCCTATCGTCGAACGTGCCGGCATCAGCCTCCAGCTCTCCGGCCACACTCACAGCGGGCAGATGTTTCCTTTTACCTGGCTCACCCGGCGCGCCTTCGGCAAGTTCACCGATGGGTTGCAGCGCTTCGGCAAGCTGCAGGTGTTTACATCTACCGGCGCAGGAACCTGGGGCCCTCCAATGAGGGTCGGAACTCGGTCAGAGGTTGCGCTGCTGACCTTCGAGTAAACTGGCATTGTCGCTCCTGGGTCCGAGCCCTGGTTCCTCGACCAGCGACCGGTCGTCAATACGGCAAATGTGACGCGCACAACATCTGTCCACCTTCCGAGCGGGATAGCATGGATTATGCCCTTTTCGGGCTGTCAGATCAGTAATCAGGGAGAAGAGCCAATGAGCGACGAGTCCAAGGCAAATCAGGCAAAAGGCAGCGTGGTCCGCACCCGGCTTCACGGCATCGAGTTGCTCTTGAACTCCCGACTCAACAAGGGCACTGCCTTTACCCAGCAGGAACGCGACGCCTTCGCTCTGAACGGCCTGCTCCCCCCCCATATTGGAAGCCTCGAAGACCAGCGTGAGCGCCGCAAACGTGTGCTCGACGGTCGCGACACCGGCTTCCTCAAGTACAGCAACATGCGTGATGTGCAGGACAACTGCGAAACCCTCTTCTACTCGCTGATCGCACACTATACCGAGGAACTGCTGCCCATCGTCTACACACCGACGGTGGGTGAGGGATGCCAGCGCTTCAGCGAAATCTGGCGCCGCCCACGCGGCCTCTTCATCAGCTATCCGCAGAAAGATCAGATGGAGCAAATCCTGGCCGACCCGCGCTTCGATGATGTGCGCTGCATCGTAGTCTCTGACGGCGAACGGATTCTCGGGCTGGGTGATCAGGGTGCCGGTGGCATGGGCATTCCCATCGGCAAAATGGCGCTCTATACCGCTCTGGGCGGCATACCGCCCGAGCACTGTCTGCCGATTCTGCTCGACGTGGGCACCGACCGTGAGGCTTTGCTGAATGATCCAATCTACATTGGATGGCAGCACAAACGCGTGCGCGGTCCGGAGTACGACGCATTCATCGAAGAGTTTGTCACCGCCGTGCAGCGGCGCTGGCCAAATATTCTGCTACAGTGGGAAGACTTCGCCGGCGTAAACGCGGCCATCTTGCTCAGGCGTTACCGCGACCGGCTCTGCACCTTCAACGACGACATCCAGGGCACGGCCGCCGTCACCACGGGCACGATACTTGCCGCTGTACGTGCCACGGGCCGTCCTCTCAAAGATCAAGTCATTGCCATGTACGGCTGTGGCTCGGCGGGCATCGGCATCAGCGATCTGCTGATTGCCGCAATGAAGGAGGAAGGCCTCAGCGAAGCAGAAGCCCGCCTGCGCATCTACGCCTTCAATCGCTATGGGCTTCTCATCGAGGGCTGCGATGGCATCCGCCCCGGCCAGGAGCCGATGCTGCGCAAGCGTTCAGATGTCGACGGATGGAAGCTGACCCATTCGGGACCCGGACCATGCTCCATCTCTCTTCTCGATGTTGTGTGCAATGCCGGTGTCACGGTGCTGGTAGGGGTCTCGGCTCAGACCGGAGCGTTCACGGAGAATATCATTCGCGAGATGGCAAGACACACACCGCGACCTGTGGTCTTCCCGCTTTCAAATCCGACGTCGAAGGCCGAGGCCACACCCACCGACCTCTTCCGATGGACAGATGGCCGCGTACTGGTTGGAACTGGAAGTCCCTTTCCACCGGTCGAGGTCAGCGGCAAGCAGGTACGCATCTCGCAGGTCAACAACTCGTTCATCTTCCCGGGCTTGGCGCTGGGGATTCTGGTCTCAAGATCGACACGGGTTTCCGATGCGATGATCATGGCCTCCGCCAAGGCGCTGGCCAGCCTCTCGCCCACTACCGGAGACCCGGAGGCTCCACTCTTGCCGCCCATCGCCGATTGCCGCAAGGTAAGCCTGGTGGTGGCTGAAGCAGTGGCTAAGCAGGCTATGGCCGATGGGACTGCGGAAAAGGTGGACGATGCAACACTGAGAGATCGGCTGTGCGAATACGTCTGGGAGCCGGTTTATCAGCCTTATGAGCGGATTGTGTAGGCCTGACATATCGGGCAACGCCGACGCTTTAGCCTTGCTCAGTGTCCGCGCCGCTGCTGGCCTTCTTCGGGTAGCTCGGGTGGTGCATTCTCAAGACGCTTCTGTCCGCGGCGACCCAGAAGTAGCATCGTTAGTCCGAAGACCAGCAAAACCAACCCCCACCAGAGATTTGCGTTGATACCCAGGCTGGGGGCATAGAGGACAGCGTCGCCATTGGTCTTCAGGCCAAAGACGGTGAGAATCAGGCCAACCAGCGAAAACATCAATCCCAATGGAACGCGCAGATCGAGAATCATCTTCAGCTCCCCTTATCAGTAAAAGAAAATATTGACGGCAATTGCGCCAACTAAGACTGCGACCGCCAGAGCCTCGGGGCGTTTCCACCAGGTAATGTGAGCGCGAGCTGGTTTGGGTGTGAGCGAGTGGACGAGGCCGACCAGTTCCGCCTCAGGCCGTGGTCTCGTTGCCAGGCTCACCACCACGGCAACAATAAAGTTCGTGCCGAAGGCAAAAATCGCGCCCCAGAAGTTCTGCGCCATGTCGCTGGGATAGTGGTGGAGAACGGCAATCCATCCACCATGAACACCGGTGCGCGCCTCGATAGGCAGCGTGAGCCCGTGATGCAGCATGGCCGCCGCGGTGCCAGCAATCAGGCCGGCAAAGGCTCCATGGCCAGTGGCGCGCTTCCAAAACATGCCAAGTAGAAAAGTTGCAAACAGCGGCGCATTCACAAACGAAAAGACCAGTTGCAGCGTGTCCATGATGTTGTTGAAGTTGATTGCCGCATACGCAGTCGCGATTGACAGCAGAATGCCGCCGACCGTGGCCCATCGGCCTACCGCCATATAATGCCGGTCGCTGGCTCCCTTGCGAATGTAGGACTGATAAAGATCATAAGTAAAGACGGTGTTAAATGCCGTGACGTTGCCGGCCATCCCGCTCATGAAACTGGCAAGCAGGGCCGTGAGGCCGAGGCCGAGAATACCTGTGGGAAAGAAATGCAGCAGCATGTTCGGCGTGGCCATGTCGTAGTCGAGCAGCGGCTGGCCGCTGGCCGTCAGCATCGGTTTGCCCGTAACGGGGTTGATCTTGGCAGGAACCAGGCCGCGTCCTTGTTCGACCTGCGGCGAGACGACGGTGGTGTCGTGATAGATGACGCCGTTCTCATTGCGGACGACTGTGGTGGAGTGGGGCGTGGGCAGGCCGATGGCCAGAATGCCGGGTAGAATCACAAGAAATGGAAAGAGCATCTTAGGCACGGCAGCGATCAAGGGGACGCGGCGCGCCGACTCCATGTTCTTGGATGCCATGGCGGTCTGGATGACAAGGAAGTCAGTACACCAATAGCCGGAACCGAGGACGAAGCCGAGGCCCATGCCGATGCCGATGATCTCGATGCCCATGGGGTTGGTCGAGGCGTGGGCTACGCCCTTCCACTCGTGCATGTAGGCCATGGGCACTGCGGCTTTGAGGCCGCTCCAGCCGCCGATGTTGCGCAGGCCGATAAGTACCAGCGGCAGAAACCCAGCGATGATGAGGAAAAACTGCAGAACCTCGTTGTAGATGGCGCTGGTCAGACCGCCGAGAAAGATGTAAAGCAGCACAATGGCCGCCGAAAGGACGATCGAAAAGGTGAAGATGCCCTCCGGTGCCCAGCCGAGCGCATGGAAGAGGCCATCAAAGACATGCAGCGCCTGGATGAGCCGCGCCATGGCGTACATCGAGATGCCGGAGCTGAAGACGGTCATCACAGCGAAGGAGCAGGCGTTGAGGGCGCGGGTCTTTTCGTCGAACCTCATGCGGAGGAACTCGGGCACGCTGCGCGCCTTTGACCCGTAATAGAAAGGCATCATGAAGATGCCGACGAAGATCATGGCCGGAATTGCGCCGATGCCGTAGAAATGAGCCGTCTCAAGGCCATATTTGGCGCCGGAAGCGCCCATGCCAATGACTTCTTGAGCGCCGAGGTTGGCGCTGATAAATGCAAGACCACAAATCCAGGCGGGCAGAGCGCGGCCAGCTTGGAAAAAGTCTTTGCTCGTCTTCATATGGCGTTTCAGCGCGAAGCCGATACCCAAGACAAAGACAAAGTAGAGCACCATGATCAGCCAATCGACGGCAGTGAGGTTCAGCACAAAGGCTCCTTGAGTTACGGCGCGATCCGAGAGCGTTCTGAAGCGCCAAAATCCACTTTACGCAGGCAGGCGGAGGTGAGTCCAGTAAATCGTGAAAATGTTTTCATTTGCGCCCGATTCCCTGCCCCGCCGTCTCGCAGTTTAAACTGGAATCTCATGATTCCTACCCTTGCATGGACTACCGACGGCGTTCGATTTATCGATCAAACCAAACTGCCTCTCGAGGAGAGCTACGTACTCGCTACCACTTATGAACAAGTGGCCAATGTGATTGTCACAATGGTCGTGCGCGGCGCGCCGGCGATCGGCGTATCGGCGGCCTATGGCGTGGCGCTCGGGGCGCTGGGTACTAAGGCGACTTCGACAGCCGAGTTTGCGCCGGAGTTTGAGAAGATCTGCGCGCATCTGGCGGGAACGAGGCCCACGGCCGTGAATCTCTTCTGGGCGATCGACCGCATGAAGAAGGTCTTTGCCGGATTGATAGCCGAAGATGCAACGCTCGACCAGATCAAGGAAATCCTGCTGGCCGAAGCACACGCAATGTATGACGCTGACATCGCCGCCTGCATGGCGATGGGCGCTTATGGCGGGGCTCTCTTGCCCGACGAAGGCGGCGTGCTGACTCACTGCAACGCCGGCGCGCTCGCGACTTGCGGCTACGGCACGGCTCTCGGAGTCATTCGCTCAGCAGTCGAGCGGGGCAAGCGCATCCATGTTTTCGCCGACGAGACGCGACCATTTTTGCAGGGCGCGCGGCTTACGGCATGGGAACTGATGGCCGACAACATTCCGACGACCGTGATCTGCGACAACATGGCTGCCAGCCTGATGCGCGCAGGCCGCATTCAGGCCGTCGTCGTCGGCGCGGATCGCATCGCGGCCAATGGCGACACCGCCAACAAGATCGGCACGTACAACGTCGCGATTCTGGCGCATGAGCATGGCATCCCGTTTTATGTTGCAGCGCCGTGGTCTACCATCGATCTGGCGACGGCGACCGGAGAGGCGATTCCCATCGAGGAGCGGCCGGCGGTTGAGGTAACGCACCACGGCGGCAAGCAACTCACACCCAATGGCGTTGGAATCTGCAATCCAGCCTTCGACGTAACTCCAGCGAAGTATATTTCCGCCATTGTTACGGAACGTGGAGTGTTGCGCGCGCCCTATGAGGAATCGCTGAAGGCAATGAAGTCTTCGGCGAAGTGACGGGAAACTGGCCTATCGCTTCGCCTGTGCCGGTTTGATTGCCGGGAAGGCGATCTTCGGCTTCTCGGCTAGAGTCACCGCAGCTTGGACCGGTTCCGTGTGGATGCCGTGCTTGACTTGATTGTCTTTGAGGGTGAGTGAGCCATTTGCGATCTCGCCGTCAGCAGTCCAGCTATCGAAGCGAGCCAGGGCAGGCGGAACCGGAGCGGAACCGGAAGATGCGACGACGGCTCCGCGATGCCATTCGAAGTGAACCGTGCCCTTCGCTGATGCTGCGAGATCGTCTCCGGTAAAGCCGGCGAGCTCGATCTTGCCGTTACCCTCGATAACTCCCCCAGACGAGCGCAGCCCAAGCAACTGGCCCAGAGCCAGTGGGCTGAGCTTTTCAAACTGACCTTCCAGTGCGTAGGAAGGCTTGTCCTTCGGGGTTTGGGCAGCATGGAAGGTGCCGGCTCCGTGGATGTGGCCGCCCAGCAGTTCAGCATCAAAAACCTTGATCTCCGCTCCACTGGCGACCGTGGAAATATCAGCCGCAGCCTCGTGGAGCATCACAGGGCCAAGAACAAGAGACTCCGCCTTGATCGTACCGTTAAGGCGCGGCCACGCCGGAGCGGCTGTAGGGCGGAGTCGCTCGATGAGAGTGGAAAGCAGCGTGCCGCGCTCATGCGCCCCCAAAAATGAGGTCTGAAGCACAGCGGCGTCGAGCGCGCCGAATTGAATTTCAAATTCCGGCACACATGGCTGAGGCGCCTCGCAAGCTACGGGCAGCGAAAGGCTCGCAGTTCCCTTTAGAGGGCCGTACGAGAAGACGACC
>Ga0302322_100006639_pt1 | contig 10277 bp, 7 predicted proteins | sample Fen_T0_2_FD_203757 | JGI IMG/M metagenome (GOLD analysis project Ga0302322, IMG submission 203757) | Peat permafrost microbial communities from Stordalen Mire near Abisko, Sweden - Fen_T0_2 | ecosystem: Environmental > Terrestrial > Soil > Wetlands > Permafrost | place: Sweden: Abisko... | reverse complement strand
GTTGAAGTCAACCTTCAGCCCGGCCCGCGGCTTCCAGGTGAACGCGGCAAAGATGTCCTGGCGGTCGTCCTGGTCGTGGTTGCGCGAGTAGAAGGTGTCACCGCCCTTGCCCTCGTAGCTGACGCGCCACGCGAACTTGTCCGACACCGGCGCGGTCGAGTCGACCTGCACGCTGCCGTTCAGGAAGGAAAGTCCGCCGGCCGCCCAGGTCCCGAGCCGGGCGGTCACGGTCGTGGCCGGACCGGAGAATTGCGGCTGCTTGGTCTGGTAGTTGACATAACCGCCGGTGAGATAGCCCGCGCCGAACACGGCCGAGCCCGCGCCCCGCACGACATCGACCGCCTCGACGCCGTTGAACGAGGGCAGGAAGCCGTATTCATTGTTCGTGCGCCGCTGGCCGTTCACGTAGGCCTCGGCGATGTCGCCGCGGATGTACGGCATGGTCAATTCACCATAACTCGAGGGCGCATAGGCGCCGGGACTGTACTCGAGAATATCGCGCAGGCCGTGGACGGCGCGTTCGTTGACCAGGCCCGACGTGATGGTGCTGACCGCACGCGGGGTATCGAGCGGTCCACGGGTGTCACCCATGACGGCGGAAGTGTCGCGCGTAAGCGGATTGAACGACTGCTCGACGGGCACGCCCGTGACGACGAGTTTGTCGAGCTGCAGGGTCGGGTTGTCCTGGGCCGGAAGGGTGAGGACGAGCAGACAGCTTAGAGCGAGGAGCCCTTCGACAAGGCGCAGGGCAGAGGAGCGGAACGGAGTTTGCATGGGTGGTGGGTGCCCGGACCCCGCAACGTGCCTCCCGCGAGTGAAACCGACGGCCCGATGAGGGACCGTCTTGCTTGTTTCCTTCGCCGGTATGATCCGTTTCAGGTTCAGAGGGTTTAGCGGTCGTGCGAACCGCAATCTCAGCCCTCCGCGGAGGACACCCCTACGAGCAGGGCCAGCAAGATAGGTTTCACGGGCGGTCGTCAACTCCCGGCTGTGTCAGCCCCCTAAAACATGAAGGGCGCCCCCTGCGGGACGCCCTGCATGACCTAACACCAAGCAAACCGTAAGAACTACAAACAATGATCGTTTACCTAAAACGAAGCACTGATGTCGTTAGGATAGACGCGGGTATCGGCAAAACGTTGAATCTTTCCGCAGGATTTCTTGTGAATAAGTTTCCCAAGATAGGGCTGGTGCTTGGCACTGGGCCCCAGTTGGTTACGCCACGGTTAGGTTCCGGAAACAGGGTGCGATGGCGCACCCCGCTTCGCTATAAACTTACGAAAACATGAACCCAACCTCTCCTTCCCATCCCCGGCCTGAGCTCGTCGAAAGGCCTCATCTCTTCGGCGTGCTCGCCGGTCTCGCGCTGGCCGCGGGCCTGGTCTTTGCCGCCCTGGTCTTCGCCAACGCGTGGACTCGCATTTCCGAATCCCAGGTCATCAACGTCACCGGCTCGGCGCGAAAAAATGTGCGCTCCGACCTCGTCGTGTGGCGCGCCAGTTTTTCCTCCGAGGCCGAAACTCTGCTGGCCGCCCAGGAAAAATTGCGCACGGATCTCGGCAAGGTCACCACGTTTCTCACCACGCGCGGCCTCGCCGAATTTTCCGCGGGGCCCGTGCAGATCCATGAACTCACGGCGAAGCAGCGCGACCAGGAGGACGACACCGTCACGAACGTGCGCATCGGCTACCGGCTGACCCAAATGGTCGAGGTGCGCTCAGCGGAGGTCGAGCGCGTGCCGCGGCTCGCGGGTGACTCCGGCGAACTCCTTCAGCAGGACGTGGCGTTTGTGTCGGACGGCTTCGAGTTCATCTACACCCGGGCGGGCGACGCCAAGGTGGAGATGATGGCCGAGGCGACGAAAGACGCCCGCAGCCGCGCCGAACAGATCGCGACGCAGGGCGGCCGCGCAATCAAGGAACTGCGCAACGCGCGCATGGGCGTCGTGCAGATCAACCCGTTGTATTCCGGCTCCACCAGCGCGGAGGGCAACAACGACACCTCCTCCCTCGAGAAAACCATCACCGCCACCATCGGTGCGACGTTCGCGCTGCGGTGACATGTGTAGGGCTGCCGCTCGTCGGCAGGCCGGGCCCGGCGACAAGCACCGGCCCTACAAATTTTCAGACTACAGGTGAATCTCCGCCGGCAGCCCGAGGCCGGCGGATTTTTCCGTCACCGGCACCGCCTTCAGCGGATAACGGAACTGCTTCCCCTCGAAATTGCGGAAGACCACCTCGTCGTCGGTGATCGACTCCACGTAGTCGGGATTGACCGGCACCTTGCCGCCGCCGCCGGGCGCGTCGATCACGTATTGCGGCACCGCGTAGCCGGTCGTGTGGCCGCGCAGGGCGCGGATGATCTCGATGCCCTTCCGGACGTCGGCCTTGAAATGGGCGCCGCCGGTGATGAGGTCCATCTGGTAAATGTAGTAGGGCCGCACGCGCATCCGCAGCAGGCGGTGCACGAGCGCCATCATCACCTCGGGGTCGTCGTTCACGCCCTTGAGCAGCACGCTTTGGTTGCCCAACGGCACGCCGGCGAACGCGAGACGTTCACAGGCATCCTTCAGCTCCTGCGTCGCCTCGCGCGGATGGTTGGTGTGGATGCTCATCCAGACCGGGCCGTGCTTCTTGAAAATTTCGCAGAGCTCCGGCGTGATGCGCTGGGGCAGGAAAACCGGGATGCGGGAGCCGAGGCGGATGAACTCCACGTGTTTGATCGCCCGCAGGCGGCCGAGGAGGTGATCGAGTTTCTTGTCCGAGAGCAGCAGCGGGTCGCCGCCGGAAAGAAGGACATCGCGGATTTCCGGGTGCGCCTCGATATAACGGAGCGCCTGCTCGTGCTCAGGGTGGAAATTGTAGTCCTGCGCGTTGCTGACCAACCGGCTGCGCGTGCAGTAGCGGCAGTAGGCGGCGCAACGGTCGGTGACCAGGAACAGCACGCGGTCCGGATAGCGGTGCACGAGGCCGGGCACGGGGGAATGATCATCCTCCCCCAGCGAGTCGAGCATCTCGCCCGAGGATATGACCATCTCGTCGCTGCGCGGGATGACCTGCTTGCGCAGGGGACATTCCGGGTCGTCCCGGTCGATCAGGTTGAAAAAATACGGGGTGATCGCGAGGGCCAGCTTCTGGTTGGCAAAAAGACAGCCGGCCTTTTCCGCCGGAGTCAGCACCATGTAGCGTTCCAAATGCTCGACGGTGGTGATCCGGTTCTTGAGCTGCCAGGTCCAGTCCTGCCAATCTGACGCCGGAACATGGGACCAAAGGCCCTGGCCATGAAACCAGATGGCGCGATCTTCGTGGTAGGGCATTTGTTGTTAGCAGAGGTAACTGCTTGGCCGATGCTGTCAAATGGGCGGGAAAGCCCGCGGAAGCCCATTCCACGGGAAATCGAACCGGTTCAATTGTCATGCTACCATGGGGTTAGGGCCTGATGTCGGGCAAACCCCGGTTCTACCCGGCCACAGATTACGGATCAGGAAGTGTTTGATTGTGCCGATAAGCACCACGATGCGCCGATGGCGTTTACCGCCGCGGCACAATCTGCATGCCCCCAACCCCCCATACCTTTCGAAATATACCAGCGGGTGACCTCCGGTTGACCGCCACCCTGGCCGGCGTGGGTGCATTGGTCATCGTCGCCGGGCTGGCCTGGCTCTGGTCGGGACTTTCGGGCCAGGCCGGCTTCAACCGGACCATCGCCTATGCCGCGACCTGTGCCACCGTCACCCTGCTGGCCCTGGCCTACGCCGTCTGGATCAATCTGGCCACCCGGAAAAACCGGGACACGGAGCAGCAGCTTCACACCACCCTTACCCAGTTGAAGGCGGTCTGGGACTGCGCCCCCCTGAGCATCATCCTCTTTGATCCCCACGACCCGAAGGTCCGGGTGAAGATCGTCGACTGCAATCCGATGGCTTGCGAGAAGCACGGCTACACCCGCGAGGAGCTGATTGGAAACTCGATCGATTTCATCGAGGCCAAACCGTGGACGCACAACGCCCCGAACTGGATCGCCCAGTTCCGCCAGGGCGGCGGCCGGTTCGAGGGCGAGAGCGAACATCGGCGCAAGGACGGGACGACCTTCTGGATCGAGTATTTCACCGGCCTCATCCTCGTCGACGGCCGGGAGATGGTCATTGGCATGGACCGCGACGCCACGGCCCGCAAACTCGCCGAACAAGCGCTCCGCGCCAGCGAGGAACGCTGGCACCTGGCGGTGGCCGGCAGCAACGAGGGCGTGTGGGACTGGAACCTCGAGGATGATTCCATCTGGTTTTCCCCACGATGGAAGAGCATGCTCGGCTTCTTCGACGACGAACTGCCCAGCCGCCGGGAGGCCTGGATGGACCGCATCCACCCCGACGACCGGGCCCTGGTCGACACGGCCTTCGCCACCCACCTCATGCAGAACACGCAGATCCTGCACTGCGAGTACCGCATCGTGCACAAAGACGGCTCCTGGATCTGGGCCCTCGTGCGCGGCAAGGCCCTGTTTGGCGCGGACGGCCACCCCCGGCGCATGGTGGGCACCCACACCGACATCACCCGCCAGAAGGAGGCCGAGGCCGAGCTGCGCCAGGCCAAGGAATCGGCGGAATCAGCCGACCGCGCCAAGAGCGAGTTCCTCGCGGTCATGAGCCACGAGATCCGCACCCCGATGAACGGCGTGCTCGGCTTCACCAGCCTGCTCCTCGACACCCCGATGAACGCCGAGCAGCGCGACTGGCTCGGCACGATCCGCTCCAGCGGCGAATCGCTGCTCACGCTGATCAATGACATCCTGGATTTCTCCAAGATCGAGTCGGGCCGGATGGAGTTCGACCAGCACCCCGTCTCCGTCCGCCGCTGCGTCGAGGAGGTGCTTGACCTGCTCTGGAGCAAGGCCAACGAGAAAAAGATCGAGCTGCTCCACTGGATCGAGGGCGACGTCCCCGAGTGGATCCTCACCGACGGCGTCCGCCTGCGCCAGGTCCTGGTCAACCTGGTCGGCAACGCCATCAAGTTCACCAGCAAAGGCGAGGTCGAGGTGCGCCTTAGCCTGCGCCTGCCCAACGACAACCAGTCATCCCCCCTGCTCGCCATCAACGTCCGGGACACCGGGGCCGGCATCCCCGCCGACCGCGTGCACCGCCTCTTCAAGCCCTTCAGCCAGGCGGACTCCTCCACGACGCGCAAATACGGTGGCACGGGCCTCGGCCTGGCCATCAGCCGCAACCTCGCGCATCTGCTCGGCGGTGACATCACCCTCGCCTCCAGCACGCCCGCCGGCTCCTGCTTCTGCTTCACGCTCACCGCCAATGCCACGGCCGCCCCGGCCGACGCGGCCCAAGGCCCCGCCCCCATCCAGCCCGCCGTCGCCCTGGGCGGCCGGCGCGCCCTCGTGGTGGACGACAACGAGGCCAACCGCCGCATCCTCACCAGCATGCTCCAGCGCTGGGGCCTCACCTGCCTCGGCTTCGAGCATCCCGCCGCCGCGATCGAATACACCCGCACGCACGCTGACTTCGACCTCGCCGTGCTCGACATGATGATGCCCGAGATGAACGGCGTGGAACTCGCCGCCCGGCTGCATCAGCTGCCCGGCCGCGAAATGCTGCCGCTCATCCTCCTCTCCTCCATCAGCCGCGAGGACCTGCGGGCCTTCAACCCCATGGATCATTTCTCGGTCGTCCTGACCAAGCCCATCCGGCAGGCTTTGCTGCTCGACGCGATCAACAAGACGCTCGCCCCGGCCCCGGTCAATGTCGTCAACGCCCCGCTGGTCGAGGCCTCCAAGCCTGTCTCGCAGCTTGACCCAACCCTTGGCCAACAACTCCCCCTGCGCATCCTGGTGGCCGAGGACAACGCCGTTAACCAAAAACTCATCTCCGGACTGTTGCGTCGGCTGGGTTACCAGCCCCGGATCGTCGGGCACGGCATAGCCTGCCTTGAAGCCTTAGGCCGGGAAACCTATGATCTTGTCCTCATGGACTGCCAGATGCCCGAGATGGATGGGTATGAGGCCACCAAGCGCATCCGCCAGGGCGAGGCCGGGGAACATCACCGGGAGATCCGCATCATTGCCCTGACCGCCGCCGCCATGGTGGGCGATCGCGAACGCTGCCTGCAGGCCGGGATGAGCGACTACCTGACCAAGCCCCTCCAGGCGCCCGAGATCATCCGCGTCATCTCGGCGACCACCCGCATGGCCGCCCAGCCCGCCGGCTAAAAGTTCGCCCGCGGGTTCGATATCCCTTGTAGGAGCCTGCTTGCAGGCGATTCCAACCAGCCATCGCCGGCAAGCAGGCTCCTACAACAAGCACCGACCGGCAGAAATACTCGGAAACCGCTTGGCAGGGGCGCATGAACACTTTTTCGTGCGTCTTTAATGTCTGCCCTCCCGCCCGCAATCCTCGCCTTGGAAGATGGCACCGTGTTTCGCGGCACCGCCTTCGGCGCCGCCGCCACCATCGCCGGCGAGTGCGTGTTCAACACCTCGATGACCGGCTACCAGGAAATCCTCACGGATCCCTCCTACTTCGGCCAGATCATCACCATGACGGCCCCGCAGATCGGCAACTACGGCATCAACGCCGAGGACGAGGAATCCGCCGCCCCAAAGTGCTCGGGCTTCGTCGTCCGCGAGGTCTCCCCGATCGTCAGCAACTGGCGAAGCACGTCGTCGCTCGACGCCTACCTGAAGAAGTACGGCATCCCCGGCATCAGCGAGGTCGACACCCGCGCCCTCACCAAGAAGCTGCGCGTGGCCGGGGCCATGAAGTGCTGCCTGTCCACCCTGCCGCTCAGCGACGCCGACGCCCTGGCCCGCGCCCGTGGCTGGCAGGACATGGCCGGCAGCGATTATGTGAAGGACACGACCTGCGCGGCCCCCTACGTGTGGTCGGCGGATGACGCCTCCCGCCATAATGCCCAGTATCTCCCCATCGGGACCACGGGCGGCGCCACGGTCACCCCCGCCCGGAAGTTCAAGGTCGCCGCCTTCGACTTCGGCGCGAAGTACACCATCTTCCGCAAGCTCGTCCGCCACGGCTTTGAGGTACACGTCTTCCCGGCGACCGCCACCCACGAGCAGGTGCGCGCGGCCGGCGTGGACGGCGTGTTCCTTTCGAACGGCCCCGGCGATCCCTCGGCCCTGCCTTACATCCACCAGACGGTCACGGCCTTGCTGCCTGACTACCCGATCTTCGGCATCTGCCTCGGTCACCAAATGATCACGCACGCCCTCGGCGGCACGACTTTCAAGCTCAAGTTCGGCCACCGCGGCGGCAACCAGCCCGTAAAGAACATCGAGACGGGCAAGGTCTCCATCACGGCCCAGAACCACGGTTTCGCCACCGACCCAAAATCCCTCGAGACGCGCGGCGCGCTCGTCACCGAGATCAATCTGAATGATCAGACCGTCGAGGGCCTCCGCCACAAGGAACTGCCGGTGTTCTCCGTCCAGTATCACCCCGAGGCCGCCCCCGGCCCGAACGACGCCGACCCGCTCTTCGAGGATTTCTACCGGCTCATCGAGAAACGGAAGGCGGGGAAGATCTGAGCTGGTAGGGCGCGGACTCCGTTCCGCGCCGGGCAACGGCGGCGAAGGCACTCGCCGCCCTACCCCAGCAGCGCCTCGAACTTCTTCGCATCCTCCGGCGTATCCACGCCGATGGTGGCGTCGCCTGACACGGCGATGGCGATCGGGTAACCGTTTTCGAGCACGCGCAGCTGCTCCAGCTTCTCGATCTGCTCGAGCTGGCCCGGCGCCAGACGCACGAATTTTTCCAGGAAGTCCGCCCGGTAGGCGTAGAGCCCAAGGTGCTTGTAGCAGGGGTTGGCCGCCACCCAGGCATCGTCCACCGTCAGGCCGAGGTCGCGCGAATAGGGCATCCGGGAGCGCGAGAAATACAAGGCCCGGCCGGTTGAACTCATGACCACCTTTACCTGATTGGTGTTGTAGAAATCCACCACCCGCTTGAAGGGCGTGGCCAGGGTCGCCATCGGACAGTCCCCCTGGATGAGCCGGGCCAGAGTCTGCAATTGGGCCCCCGTGACCAGGGGCTCGTCAGCCTGCACATTGAGCACGAAACTGGCCCGAACCGTGCGGTTGGCCTCGGCAATGCGGTCGGTCCCGCTCTGGTGCCCAGCATCGGTCATAATGGCCCTAAATCCGGCCCCTTCGAGGCATTCAGCCAGCAACTGATGATCGACCGCAAACCACAGCGGATAGTCTGGCGCCTGGGCCGTAATTCGTTCGGCCACCCACAGCACAAGCGGCTTGCCTTTAATCGGATGCAACAGCTTGCGCGGGAACCGCGTGGACTCCAAACGGCACGGCACAATGATGGCGAAGGCGGGCATGCGGGGGTCTTTGAGGTTGCAAGCCGGGGCGCGACCGGCTTTTGCGTTAACCTTTAATCCGACCACCCAGACCGACCGCAATGGAAAAGAGCACTACCGCAGCCGCCAAAACCCTCACGAAGGAGCTCCTCGTGCAGAACAAGATGGGCATCCATGCCCGTCCGGCGGCCATGATCGTGCGGGTCACGAACAAGTTTAAATCCGAGGTCTACGTGGAGAAGGATGAGGAGCAGGTGAATGGCAAAAGCATCATGGGTCTCATGATGCTCGCCGCCGCCAAGGGCTCCACGGTCAAGTTCGTCGCCACCGGCACCGATGCCGAGCAGATGCTGGCCGATCTGGAAGCCCTCTTCCTCAAGAAATTCGACGAGGCGTGATTGACGGATAACACAAAGAAGCGAAGCAGCCAAGTAGGGCCGGTCTTTGACCGGCCTTTTTGCTCAAGGGTGTGTTTTCAAACCCTCAAAACCTGCCAACCCGTCATTCTGAGCGCAGCGAAGAATCCACTCCTGCGAGTGAAGTGCGCGCTGACCCCGTGGATCCTTCGCTGCGCTCAGGATGACGGACCGGGTTTGATAACACGCCCTAGTCTGTCAACTTGAGCGCAGCGAAGAATGACGATCTAGGATGGCGGCAAAACACCGAACTAAATCCCGAAAAACCGCTTCGCATTCCCCGTCGTGACCTCCGCCAGGCGTTCGTAGCTCACGCCGAACAGCCCGGCGCAATACTCCGCCGTATGGCGTAGGAAGGCGGGCTCGTTGGGCTTCCCCCGGAGCGGCATGGGCGTCAGGTAGGGTGCGTCGGTCTCGATCATCAGCCGGTCCAAGCCTTGGGCCAGAGCCGCCGCCCGCACGGGCTCGGCATTCTTGTAGGTGACCACCCCCGTGAACGACCCGTAGCCGCCGCGCCTCATCAGCTCGGCCATTTCCTGCGGTCCTTCCGTGAAGCAGTGAAACACCACTTTGCACCAGTCGATCTCCGCGGCCTCGATCATCGCCACGCACTCGGCGAAGGCTTGGCGGGAATGGATGACCAGCGGACATCCCAGCTTTTTCGCCAGCGCGAGCTGGGCCGTGAACGCCGCTTTTTGCCACCCGAAGACCTTCTCCTCCTCGACCGGCTCCTTCGGCAGGTGAAACCGGTCAAGGCCGGTCTCGCCCAGGGCGACGGGTAGGGCCGGTCTCAGACCGGCCCCACTCCAAAATGCCTCCAGCTGCGCCACGCGCTCCGCCCAGTCTGCAGCCACGTTGCAGGGGTGCAGTCCGACCGTATAGTGGACCCGCCCCGCATGATCCCGGGCCAGGTCCCGGTTGAGCATCCAGTCATCGGTATCGGTGCCGATGGCCACCATGCCCTCCAGTCCCGCCGCGACCGACCGCTGCAGGGTCGCCGGCAGTTCACCACGCCGGGCGAACGAATCGAGATGTGTGTGGGTGTCGATGAGGCCCATGCGGGTGATTGAACCCCCGCAAAACAAGGAAGCCAGCGCTTTCGCGCCGGCTTCCTGCACACACACACTGACAAATTGATTTTCTGCTTAACGGGTGCGGACTGTCACATCGCCACCCGAGGACCGCAGCTTCAGGCGGGGTCCGCCGCCGTTGACGGAACCGACCAGACGGCTTTTGCCGGTGCCGCCCTTCTCGATGGTGATCGTGAGGCCCGAGGCCTTCACATCGCCACCCGAGGTGCGGGCGTCGAGGTCGAATCCGGCCCCCTTCACCACCTCCACCTCCACGTCGCCGCCCGAGGTGCTGAGCAGCGTATCCTGCTTGAGCGGCTCGGTGATGACCGCACTGACATTGCCGCCCGAGGTCGTGGCGCTGATCAGCTGGGCGACGGAATTGATTTTGATATTGCCGCCGCTGGTTGAAACATCCGTCGGGCCGCCGGCCCGGTCGATCTCAATGTCGCCGCCGCTGG
>Ga0302322_100006637_pt1 | contig 10279 bp, 7 predicted proteins | sample Fen_T0_2_FD_203757 | JGI IMG/M metagenome (GOLD analysis project Ga0302322, IMG submission 203757) | Peat permafrost microbial communities from Stordalen Mire near Abisko, Sweden - Fen_T0_2 | ecosystem: Environmental > Terrestrial > Soil > Wetlands > Permafrost | place: Sweden: Abisko... | reverse complement strand
GGCACGACGAGTGCACCCGAGAATGGCATGATGACTTCCGACGGCAGCGGAATACACGCTGACTCGATAGCCATCAGCAACACAATGCCCGGGTATCCGAGCGCGGCGATCACGCCGATGATCCACGTGGCAAGAATTTCAATAATGTGAGCGATCATGAATTGGTAAGAGAACCCCAGTCTAGAAGTCGTGTGCGACGCGCAACAGGTTTTCGGTTTTGGTGTTGGCGATTGCTAATTGCTAATTGCTAATTGCTAATTGCTAATTGCTAATTGCTAATTGCCGGTTGCCCCGTTCTAGCGCCGCCTTTGGCGCTAGGGCGGGGTAGTTCCCTTCACTACTGTGGCAGCGTCCCCTCCGTCCATTCGCCCAGCTTCGCCAGCGGAACCCGCAATCCCACGAAGAACTGTCCGAACGTCGCGTACACCGCGCTGACGTGGTCGAAGCGCATTTCGTAAATCAGCTTCTTGAAGACCAAAGGCTCGGCGGCGAACAGATCGACGCCCCACTCCCAATCGTCAAACCCGATCGAGCCTGTGATGATCTGCTGTACTTTGCCCGCATAGCGTCGCCCGACCATGCCGTGTTCTTCCATCTGGCGTCCGCGCTCTTCGATGGGCAACGAATACCAATTCTTATCTTCGCCGCGGCGGCGGTCCATGGGATAGAAGCACAGGTAACGGCTCGCCGGAATTTTCGGAAACAGCCGCGGACGCATCGCCTGCCTTTGCCGCTCCATGGTCTCTTCGACTTCCTTGTTCCATTCTTCCGTGAGCGGCACGAGTCCGCGCTCCGTCAGCTGGCGAAACAACTTAACGCTGGAGTCATACAGCCCCAGTTCGATCACCGACAAATACGAGTGGGTCGGCTCCAGGAATTCTTGCAGTCCGGTGCGACTGAGTTGCAACTCTGCCTGGTTCAGGTCGTCGAACGAGTCGCGAAAGTGCACCAGCATCAAGTCGCCCTTGTGACCCAGCATGGAATACGCTGCGAACTGCCCGGCCCCTTCGCTGGCCGAAAAAACCTCTGCCACTTCACTCGCCATCTCGGACTGGCGCGACTTGTCGAGTTTTCGCCACTCCACCCAGCGGAAACGGAACATCTGGTGCAACACGCTGTAGCCCTCCAGCGTCAGCGGCATTGCTGGCAATTCATTCGCTACAGCCGGCACATCGGCCTTGGAAGCCATTCAGAAACCCCACAATAAGGAAGATTGAAGACGATCTTTCATTGTAATCCGCCGGGCGACACCCCGAACTCCTTGCACGCCTCGGTAGTCGGTCAACTCGGCCCGAGAGACGCTCCGCGCAGCGGCGCCCACCCTCGGTATAAACTTGTTGCCGCACCACGGAGAACCTCATGCCACGCGGCACCATTCCCCGCCAACCCTCGAAAGCCGGACGTCACGACAAAGCCAAGACCTCGCGTGCCGCGACCAAACCGCTAAAGATCACTCCGGCGAACATGACCCCCAAACCCGCCTCTTCGAAGACGTCTGCGTCAAAAGCCTACAACCCCATCGCTCCCGCGCGCGTCGCCGAAATACTCAAGCGCCTCGACGAACGCTATCCCGGCGTGAAGTGCGCCCTGCATCACAACAGCGCATGGGAATTGCTGGTAGCGACCATCCTATCGGCCCAGTGCACCGACGTACGCGTGAACATGGTCACGCCCATCCTCTTCAAGAAGTACCCGACGCCCGCGCACTTCGCCGCGCTGCAACCGGAGGAACTCGAGCCCGACATCCGCTCCACCGGATTCTTCCGCAACAAGTCTAAGTCGGTAGTGGGTGCGGCCCGCACGATCATCAACGACTTCGGCGGAGAAGTTCCGCACACCATGGCCGAGCTGCTCACCGTGCCCGGTGCGGCTCGCAAAACAGCCAACGTGGTCCTGGGATCGTGGTTCGGAATCGCCGACGGCGTCGTGGTTGACACGCACGTGCAGCGCATCTCGCGCCGATTGGAACTCACGAAGAGCGACGGCCCGCAGAAGATCGAACAGGACCTGATGCGGGTAATCCCGCGCGCCAAGTGGATCGACTTCTCCCACCAGATCATCCATCATGGCCGGGCGCTATGCATCGCCCGCAAACCCAAATGCGCCGAATGTCCCCTGGAAGACCTGTGCCACGCCGTCGACAAGACTTGGAGCACAGTGGAGATTCACAAGAACGCCAAGCCGTAATCAAACGTGGCAGCCCACCCTTACTTCCCCGGCAACCGGTTGGTCACGAAGTCCGAGATCCTGCTGGCCGCCGGGGGATCCATATTCGCCAGCACCGCGACGACGTATCCCGGCCCCGGGCAAATCGCCAAATCGCCGTTCATCCCGGGCGCTCCTCCTCCGTGTCCGAAGCATCGCGTCCCATTGATCATCTGGTCCTGGAAGCCATAGGCGTACTTGCCCCTCGGCGTATCGATCTTCCCGGTCGTCAGCAGTTCGGTGTAATGCGCATTCAGTAGCTTGTTTTGCTGCAACGCATTGGCAAACTTCAGCAGGTCTTCTACGGTCGAGTACCCCCCGCCGGCTGAGGTTCCGCGATATGGCAATGTATTGGTGTTCGCCTGCCAGGCGTTCCCGTCCGTCTTGATATAGCCAATGCTGCGATCAGCCACCGCAACATTTTCCGGCTCCGAGCCCGTCGAAGTCATGCCCGCCGGCCGAAAGATGTGCTCGCTGACGTAGTCGTAATAACTCTGGCCGCTCACCTCCTCGATCACGGCGCCCAGCAAAATGAATCCGAAGTTGCTGTAATCGAACTTGCTGCCCGGCTCAAAAGCAGGCCCTCGGTTGCCATAGAGCTTCACATAGTCCTGCAAGCTGTGGAGCTCGGCCTGGTGTGCCTCGAACTCCGGCCCGAATATGTCGCCAGTGCCGCCCGTGTGCGTGAGCAGCTCATGGATCGTCACCTTGTTCGCCACATCCTTGTTGGGATAGTCCGTCAGGTATGTGCCCAGCGGCGCGTCGAGCTTGATCTTTCCCGCCTCCGCCAGCTGCAGCGTCGCCACGGCCGTAAACATCTTGTTCATCGAGCCAATCCGAAAGCGCGTCTTCACCGTGTTCGGAACCTTGTGCTCGCGATCGGCCAATCCATACGCTTCGGCGAAAATCGGCTTGCCCTGGACCGCAATCAGTGCAGCGCCCGAAAACTTGTCGGCGGCAGCGTCCTGCTGCAGCTTCGCTCGCACCGCTGTCACCAGTTCGCCTTCGCTCAGGTGCGCTGCCCCGCTCTCCGCCGGAGTCGGAATGGCCATCATTCCCAGGCGCACGATGTGGTGGGCGTCAGAAGACTCCACCTCCAGAGTGAGCCGGGCATATTGGTCGGAGCCGCGCTCCTTCATCAGCGCGGTCAGAGCGGTGGGGCTTGATTCCTCGATCTTCTCTAGCTCGAAGCCGCCCGTGCGCCCCCGAAAGTCCCAATCCTGCTGGACGCGGTTCGCCCGGGAGGGAAAGTCCTTCTGTATAAATTGCTGGTAGGCGTCGCGAGTGCCGTTGTTGAACGCCTCCATCCACGCCGCCAACTCGTGGCCGGCGGGTGTGTCAGGGACCTTGGTTTGCGCGAAGCAGGAGAGTGACAGAACGAGCAGCAGGCAGCAGTGTTTGACAGGGCGCATGAACATCAGACGTACGAAGCTGTTCTTTGTAACGAATCCATTCGTTGCCAGCAACTAGAGGTGGTCTTATCTAATCCGATTTGAAAGGGCACGGCTTCAGCCGTGCCGCTCCGGCATCATAAACGCTGGGCTTTAGCCACTGAGGGACTTCGACATTCGCCCGGCACACGTTCATGAGACAGCTACAACTTCCCTGGGCGCTCAGTTCTTCCTCGGCGTCTTCGCCGTCGGCGTGGCGACAGGTGTCTTCACCGCCACCCGCACATTTCGCTTCTGCACCGAGGGCCCTGACACCGTCAGGTCGTATACGCCGTCGCTGGGAAATGTAATCGTCATCCCCGAACTGGCGTCCGGGGTATCGGACTTGTAGTCCGGGTCCCCTTCTTTCGTCACCAGCACTTGGGCTCGCGGCGTCTCCGTGGTTTCGCCGTGGAGAACCGTCTTGCGGGTTACTGCCCATTCCACCCGGCACGCCTTCCCCGGAATCTCCGACGAATCCTTCGGCGCCAGGATCTCCAGCGAGCTCGTCTGCTTCGGCAGCGTGGTGGCCAACAAAGCCAATACCGCGAGCACGAAGCCGGGGACACCAGAAATCAGCGGCATCCAGGTCCCAATCCTCGAAGGCTTCTTCTGCTCCTCGCCCGCCGCGTTCCGGTTCTCCGCTTCATACTCTTCTAGGTCGTGAATCTTGTTGAACGGCATGGCTACTTTCTTGAAGAGCTCGGCATCCGGAATCGAGCTTCGCAGCACCACTTTCTTCTGGTTGCGCTGCAGTTGGACGCCAAGATCGTACCCACGCGGTCCTTGGAGATAAATCCGGGCAGTGACATAAGGCACGCCTCTCCGCAATCGTGCCAGAAATTCGTCCTTGCTCGAAAATGGCGTTTGCATCTCCGCGCCTTCGCCCTCCGTCATCGACCCGTCCATGAAGGCATACCGCCGGTCTCCAAACGCTGCGAGAATCGCCTTGTCAATCGCCTCGGCCAGCACCAGATCGCTGCCGCTGTCCCACTCATTGATCTTCTGGTAGGTGCGCGCAAAACGGTAATACTGGTAAGGTTTCGCCGGCGCAGGGGTCAGCTTCAGTTCCGACTCGTAGTCGGCGAAGGTCGTCACGGCAGGTCCGGCTCCGCCTGGCCGGTTGCGCAGCTCCACGGCTACTTGCTCGCGCTCGAAATCAACGTCCAGCGACTGTCTGGAATCAGCCGTCGATATCCAGCATCCCGCCGCCTGCATCTCCTTCCAGCGCAGTTCCACCTCTTTCGTCCACGCGTTGAAGTCCTGCACCGTGTATTCCTGGTCCGCTATGCGGAAGGTCCCGCCAAATCCCGTCCGTCTTGCTGGATTTCGCGTCAGTATCGGCATCATGCTCTTTTCCAGCCAGTCCGCCGTGATCGGTTCAGCGGTGTAGTACCGCCGTCGCTCTCCTTTGAACTCCGCATCCGACCCAACCGCCACGCGGGGGGCGACTTTCAATTTGCTCTCAAACGCCGCAACCGCCTCTTGGACCGCCTGTCCATCTTCCGCCATGAGTGACAGGTTCACCGTTCGATCCGCGAACTGCACCCGCAGATCGGCCGTGCGGCCGGGCCGGAAGGTGTACATTCCGGCCATCGCTAGATCGTCCCAGCGCGAGGCCACGATCTTCTTCCATTCTTCAACCGAGCGCAGCTCCTGGGTGGTGCCCGAGTCAGCCTTCATCGCAACTGTCCCGTTGAATGTCAGCGCCTCGCCCAGCCACGTGCGGAACAGGTCCACAGCCGCAAGCCAATCACCCGCTGTGACATCTTCCAGCAACCGATAGCTGCCGTTCCTTCTGAACCCCGACGTCTGCACCGTACTGACCGGAGGGGCCAATTGGACGGCCTTCAGGCTTGCCGACGCGGCGAACTGCTCTGCCTGGGCTCGTAACTCCTTGGCGCGTTCGGCCTCCCCGCGAATTAGTACAGTCAGGCTTCCCCTGGCAATGGACAGGTCCAGGCTGTTTGGGCCTTGGGCCAGGTACAGGCGATACGACGTCGCCGCCTCGCTGAGTGCATCGAGCCAGTCAGGAACGATGCTGTACTCCGTATGTTGCTCGAAGTCGCCAACTGCGCCCGCCGCCTGGGTCACGGTCCCGCTCACGTAGTTGGCCGGCGGCAGCGCGGCCACGAGGTCCTCAATCGGCTTGCGCAGCCAGGACGCGTTCGCTTCCTTCCACTCATACCGCAATTGCAATTGGACAGTGGTCTTCTTTTGTTCCATGACACGCCCCAGTACACGAGTGCGACTCTCATTGTTTACAACGAGTACGGCATTTTCAATTCAAATCTCAGCAATACTCGCATTCTGCCATCCGCCTCAAACCCGACTTCGCTGTCGCCGCAAGGAATGGTGATATTAGGCTCAAAGCCATGTCCGCCCGCTCAAAATCCTGAATACGCGCTATCACACACCCACGTGACCTGCTTCCTATCGCCGCCCCTGCCGCCCGCCTAAAATCCCGTCTGAAGAGGACGAGGGATTTGTGTCCCCCGCCACCGAGTCCGCATGCAGACACTGACGCAACGGCCGCTCTTGCCAACCTCCTACCCTCCGGCATATCTTCAAGCTGCCATGTTCACCGCTAAGTCCTTATTCCACACGATTTTCCATGTAACTCTCACGCCTGCAAGATTTTGCGCGGAATTTTGTCGTAACTCATTGAAAACAAGGATTCGAGGGGGATGGCGGTACCCCGCCGGGTGCCCCACACATTCCCGGTTTTGCAATGTGTGGGTCCCTCTCTTCGCGATCATCTGTCTCATCGTCACTCTTCCGGCCGTCGCGCAGCAGCCACTTCCCGCTCCCGCCGCAGTCACCGATCCCACCAAGCTCGAGAGCAGGACCATCGAGAACATGCAGAACTTCTCCATCGAGAAGCTTTACACCACGCGCAACATCGGTGGCACCACCTGGTCGCCCGACGGCAAGCAGATCGCATTTGTTTCCAATATCAGCGGGCGCAACAACCTCTGGCTGGTACCGGCCGAAGGCGGATGGCCAACCCAGTTGACCATCAGCGACCAGCGCCAGGTGTCGCCTGCGTGGTCGCCCGACGGAACCTGGATCGCCTACGCTTCCGACTACGACGGTAACGAGCAGTGGGACATCTTCCTGGTTTCGCCGCGCGGTGGCGACGTGGTGAATTTGACCACCACAAAGGAAACATCCGAGATCGCGCCTGTCTGGGCGCCCGATGGCCGCCAGATCGCCTACACAGCAAAGCCGAAGAGCGGTTCGAGCTATGAGATCGAGTTGATGGAAGTCTCCACCCGGCGCGTGAAGCACTTGACTCAGAACACTCCCAAGGACCGCACCAATCAAGCACCCATTTTCTCGCGTGACGGTAAGTTCGTGGTGTACTCGCAGGCGAACGCCTCCAGCAACGACGCCGATATCTTCCTGGTCGATCTCGCCAGCGTTAAGACCACCAAGCTCACGCCCCATCAAGGCGAGCAGACGTACTTTGTGTCCGACATTTCGCCGGATGGCAAGACGTTGTTGATCACGTCGAATGCCCACAACGGCTACGACAACATCGGGCTGCTCGATATCGCGTCGCAGAAAATCGACTGGCTTACCAGCGACAAATGGGAAATCAGCGCCGGATCGTTCTCCCCCGACGGAAGCACGTTGACTTGGGCCGCCAACGTGGACGGCAATACCAACCTCTATCTCTACAACCTCGCCACTCGTAATGCCGAGATGTTGCCGCTGAGAGCCGGTGTGAATGACTTCGGTGGCAATCCGACGCCCTGGTCACGCGATGGATCGAAGCTGCTCTACTACCACAACGGCCCTACCGCTCCCAACGACGTCTGGACCTACGACCTGAAGAGCAAGTCCACGCAGCAGGTGACGCACGCACTGGTGGGAGGAATTCGCAGCGCCGACATGGTCGAGCCTTATCTCGTCCACTTTCCCAGCCGCGACGGCAAGTGGACCATTTCGGCCTTCGCCTACATACCCAACAACATCCCCCGCAATGGGAAGTTTCCTGCCATCGTGTACATCCACGGCGGGCCGACCAGTCAGTTCGTCAACTCGTTCAACCGATCGATCCAGTACCTGGTCAACCAGGGATACCTTGTGATCGCGCCCAACTTCCGCGGCTCCACCGGCTACGGCAGGGAGTTCATGAACGGCAACTATCGCGACGAAGGCGGCGGCGACCTGAATGACATCGTGGACGCGGCGGAGTGGATCGCAAGGACCGGCTTCGTTGACAAGAAGAAGCTGGTCTCGATGGGCGGCAGCTACGGCGGCTACCTGACCATGATGGCGGTCACCAAGTACCCCGACATGTGGGGAGCGGGCGTGGCCATCGTGCCCTACACCAATTGGTTCACCGAGCTGGCCACCGAAGACCCGGCCATTCGCGAGTACGACATTTCCATCATGGGCGACCCGGTGACGAACAAGGCGTTGTACGAAGACCGCTCGCCCATCAATTTCATCGACCGCATCACCGCCCCGATCCTGCTGATTGCCGGGGGCAACGACGTGCGCGATCCGCGCGGCGAAGCCGAACAGGTGGCCGCAGCCATCAAGAAGAAAGGTGGCGTAGTGCAGCTCAAGATCTACGAGAACGAAGGCCACCAGTTCTCGCGCATCGAAAACCAGATCGACGCCTACCAGCGCGTCTCCGATTTTCTGAAGGTGCGAGTTCCCTCACCCGGCTGCGGATGCTCGATTTATGAATAGCTGAACGCTGTTCGCTAAGTGCGAATGTAAGTGGATCTTTGACAAGTTGAGCCACTTATCAACTGTTGTCATCCTGAGCGAGTACGGTGAAGACAATCGCCGTCCGAGTCGAAGGATCTGCGGTCGATTGGATTACCGAATGCTGTTCTTATGATTCAGAATCGCAGCTACCAGTCCCGGAATGTCGAAGCTCTTGGCCTCGATATCCACGGGTAATCCGAACTCCCGCAAGGTCGCCGACGTAACCGGACCGATCGACGCACTATGGACGCCGTGATTCGGAGCCTTTTTCTTCAGCGCTGCTCTCGCACCGCGCAAACCTAGCAACGCTACAAAATTCTTCACCGTCGAGGAACTAGTAAACGTGATCGCGTGCGGCTTCCTCTTCCCATTCAACACGGCTTGCAAACGCCGCTTCGATGTCCTGGGAACCACGGTTTCGTAGGCTTCGATCACATCGACAATCGCGCCGGCCTTCCTTAGCTCTCGCGGAATAACGTCACGCGCAACCTTCGCCCGTACCAACAGAACGCGCTTCCCTTGCACGCGCCGATGCAACGATGCCACGACTGACTCCGCAACATACTCTTTCGGTGTCACAGTCACTCTTAATCCCTGCTTCTCGATGGCGCTCTTCGTCGCCGGACCAATCGCTGCAATCTTAAGATGGGACAGACAAGAGTTGTCGAGACGAAATCCCGCCATGCGATCGAACAACGCTTCGACGCCATTCACGCTGGTCAGAATGAGCCAGTCATAGTTCGCCAGGTTATGCAGCACGATATCCAGCGTTGCGAACGAGGAAGGCTTGCGGATCTCGATGAAAGGTATCTCGATAACCTGGCAGCCAAGCGCTTGGAGTGTGGACGACAGCGCGCCTGCTTGTTTCCTGGCGCGCGAGACCAGCACGCGGCAACCGGAAAGAGGCTTGTCCTTAGTCATGGTTACGGTTGTTGCGGCGCCGCGGCCGCTGCTCCGTAGACGTCTTCCAGGATCTTGACGGCGCCGCGACGCAAGAGCGTATCGCCGACGAGTTCGCCCAGCGCAACCGGATCGGTTCCGCTCTGCTGTTCACGTAGCACTTCAGAACCATCTGGACGAGCGACGACTCCGGTAAGTTGCAGCTTGCCGTCCTTGACTTCGGCGAATGCGCCAATCGGGACCTGACAACCTCCACCTAGTTTGCTGAGCAACGTTCGCTCGCAGATGGTGGCCGCGCGGGAATCAGCATCGTTAAGGAACTCGAGGTGCTTGCGCATTGCAACGTCGCCTTCGCGGATCTCGATACCCAATGCGCCTTGGCCCGCAGCTGGACACATGAACTCAGCCGACAAGTACTCCTTTATCAGTTGCGTCTTGCCGAGCCGCGTCAATCCAGCGGCCGCCAGAATGATCGCGTCATACTCGCCTTCTTCCAGCTTACGAACGCGGGTGTCAACATTGCCCCGCAACGGATGCACGACCAGGTCGGAGCGAAACGCCTTCAACTGTGCCTGGCGCCGCAAGCTGCTGGTCCCAACCTTCGCGCCTTTCGGTAAGGCGTCAAGGCAATCGTAGTTGACCGACAGCAGAACGTCGCGCGGGTTCACCCGTTCCGTGATGGCGACCAGTTCGAATCCAGGAGGAAGATCCGTGGGAAGATCCTTGAGGCTATGTACTGCGAGATCGACGCGGCCTTCCGCCAATGCGTCTTCGATCTCCTTGGTGAACATGCCCTTGGTGCCGACCTGCGCGAGAGCGACATCCGTGATCTTGTCGCCGGTGGTCTTGATGATCTCCAGTTCGACCTCGTGACCACGCTCGCGCAATAAAGCCGAAATGTGGTTGGCCTGCCAGAGAGCCAGTTGCGATCCGCGAGAACCTATTCTGAGGCGCGCCATCAGCGTTGCACTCCGGTCTTTTCGCCAACCGCCGCTTCGTCAGCATCGGCTTTTCGC
>Ga0302322_100006634_pt1 | contig 10281 bp, 10 predicted proteins | sample Fen_T0_2_FD_203757 | JGI IMG/M metagenome (GOLD analysis project Ga0302322, IMG submission 203757) | Peat permafrost microbial communities from Stordalen Mire near Abisko, Sweden - Fen_T0_2 | ecosystem: Environmental > Terrestrial > Soil > Wetlands > Permafrost | place: Sweden: Abisko... | reverse complement strand
GGGTCAGCGTGAAGGAGGGCGTCGCGTGGCCCGGAAGCGGCAGTTCACCGCAAGTGTGGATGGGGTTCCCATTCAGGGTGATCGTGGCCATGAAGACCTCCCGGCGGGCCCATGCTACTCCCAACCTGGGGGCAGCTGGAAGCATTCCTGACCGATTCATCCCTTCAATCCGAAGGTCACCCCCGGAATGCCTCGCTTCACCCCAGGACTGCTGGTGGAGAGTCCCTGGCTCCACTAGGCTTGGGGCATGAGCACGAAGCAGGAGCGGAGGTTCCATCTCTGCAAGCACCCGCGAGCAGGAGGGCGCACAGCGCCCGATAGATGGAGTGCCACTTTGGCTGAGCCGAAGCCCGCCGGGTGCGGCATGGGGAGGCTGCGCTTCCGCGAGGGTAGCGCGCGGAAGCGCGCACTGCGCGCGTCCGGCGGAGGTGCCGCATGACCCACGTGAATCCGAGGTGGAGCTGGTACTGGGGCATCTGGGCCCTGATGGGGCTCTACATGGCCAGCTGGGATATGGCCATGTACCCATCCGGCTCGACGCTCCGCCTGCTGATGATGAACCTGCTTCAAAACGGAACCTGGGGCCTCCTCGGTCTGTTCCTTTTGTGGCTGGCGAATCATCGACCCATCGAAAGCTTCGCCTGGTCCCAGTGGAAAACCTGGGGCCTCCACCTCTTGGCCAGTGTGGCGGTGGCGGCTTTCGGCCTGTTCCTGGCTTACATCATCTCCCTGCTCGTGCAATTGGGTGAATGGAAGAAACCCCTGGATATGGCCATGATCCTTAAGGGCCTGCCCCGGTTCTACCGGTCTTACTTCCACACGAACCTGCTGTTCATGTGGGCGGTGGTGGCGGCCTTCCATGGTCTCCGGATCTATCGAAAGTACAAGACCCGGGAGGTCGTGACCGCACAGCTCGAGGCGCGGTTCGCCGAGGCGCAGAACCTGGCGCTCCGGATGCAGCTCCAGCCCCACTTTCTGTTCAACACCCTCAACTCCATCTCCGCCCTGGTCCATTCGAATCCCGATGGGGCGGATGAGATGATCAGCCGGCTCGGGGATTTCCTCCGCGCGACGCTGGACGAGCCGCAGGGCCCCATGGTGACCCTGCGCCGGGAGCTGGCCTTCATCCAGGACTACCTGGCCATCGAACAGATCCGCTTCCAGGACCGGCTCCGGGTGGAGGTCCAGATCCCGGCGGAACTCATGGACCTGCGGCTGCCCAGTTTCATCCTCCAGCCCCTCGTCGAGAACGCCCTGAAGCATGGGCTCGATGACCGGCCCCAGGGTGGAACCCTCTATCTGCGCGCCCGGAAGGAAGCCGGGAATTTGGTCCTGGAGGTCCAGGACGATGGCGATGGGTATGTCGCGGGTCGGGAAGGGGTGGGGCTGACCAATGTGCGATCGCGCCTTGGCCTGCTCTACAAGGGGACCAGCCAACTGGAGATCATGGGCACGGTGGGACACGGGACCCTGGTGGTCCTGCGCCTGCCCCTGGAGGCAGCTGCGGGGGCCGGCCCATGAACCTGCGCGCCCTGGTGGTTGATGACGAGGCTCTGGCCCGGCAGCGCATCCGGCACCTGCTGCGTCGCACCGATGACATCGAGGTGGTCGCCGAGTGTGCCAATGGCCTGGAAGCCGTGAAGGCCATCGAGGATCTCAAGCCCGATCTGGTGTTCCTGGATATCCAGATGCCCGAACTGGATGGGTTCGGGGTGGTGGAAGCCGTGGGGGCCGAGGGCATGCCACCCACCCTCTTCATCACGGCCTACGACCAGCACGCGCTGAAAGCCTTCGAAGTCCACGCCCTCGACTACCTGCTGAAGCCGTTTTCTCCCGAGCGTTTCCACAAGGCCCTGGAACGCGCCCGGCGCTGGTGTCTCCAGCAGCCTGGGATGGGGCCGGACCTGGAGGCGCTGCTGGCGGGCCTGCGCCAGGAACGGCCATGGGTGGATCGCCTCCTGGTGAAGCAGGGCGATCGCCACGTCCTGGTCCGGACGGCCGCCCTCCAGTGGATCGAGGCTGAGGACAACTATGTGCGGCTGCACGTGGAAGGCACTTCCCACCTGCTGCGCCAGACCATGTCGGGGCTGCTCGCCCGTTTGGATCCGGCCCAGTTCCGGCGCATCCATCGCTCGGCCATCGTCAACCTGGATTGCATCAAGGAATTCCAGCCCTGGAGCGGGGGGGACCACCTGGTGATCATGCGCGATGGCACGCGGTTGACCCTGAGCCGCACCTTCCGCGAACAGTTCGGGGAGTGGCTCTAGTGCACTCCGCCAAAGGTACAGGCAACGATCGTAGTCTGCGGGGTGCACTTCCATAGGGGCATGGCCCCTCTGGCGCCAGCCCACGCGCCGCGTGTCCTGGCTGTCACCCCTCTGGGGGCACTGCCGTGCCCCCCAGACCCCTGCCACGTGGTGCCCACCAGCGTCCGTTTGATACTGGTATTTCGGGCGGGCACCACTAGAAGCAGAGAAGCCCGGCAATGCCGGGCGTCTCCGTGGGGCCTGGGCGCTTATTTTGCCGAATGCACCGCGATCGTGGCCATGCCTTCCCGGCGCATGACCAGGCTGGATTTCTGGCTGGCCTGGGCCCGATCGGGAAGGATCACATCCACGGTTCCGATGAGCCGGTCCGTCACCAGGATCTGACCGTCAGTACCTTCCCCCATACTGAACACAGCCCCCTGCGCCAAAGCCACTGGGGCCGTGCCGATGGAGGGCACGCCGCGGCTCGCCAGCCGGTTGACAGCCACTGTCGCTCCAAAGGAGCCGTCGCAGAAGTTCCGGTCCTTGGGCATCAGAACCACGAAATCGGCATGCTGGTTGGCGAGCACGGCCGCCGCAAGGCTCGCCTGCTCGGGGGTCCTGGCATCGACGACGGTGATGAGCGTGCCGTCTCCGGCAGCCTTGGCGAGAGCCCAGATGTCGGACTCATTCGCGCGATAGTTGCAGATCACGCCGAGGTGGTGCTTCTCGGGCCAGGCGGTCTGCGTGGTGTTCATCAAGGGGCGGAAGTCCTCGGCGGAGAGGATCAGGCCGGTCAGGGCGACGGCGGCCACACCGAGGGAAGTCGAAATGCGGGACATGTTGCCTCCGGGACAAGGGGCCGGACGGATGCCGGCGGGTGCGTGGAATGACGCCCTCCAACATGAGGAGCCCTGCCATTCCCGGCCACGCTTCCGGGACGAACGGAAGGTCCGATGGGCGAACCGGAGCCTTGAGGGGGTGAACCGGAGGGAGCCTCCCTTTGCGCCGGATGACTCCCTGGGGGTTCCCTGCGCGATACTGAGGTCTGGAGGTCGTCATGAAGATCCTGCTCCTCGGCTCCGGTGGCCGGGAACACGCGCTGGCTCTGAAGCTGAAGGCCTCGGACATGGACCTGGTGTCGGCCCCGGGCAGCGATGCCCTGGCAGAGCTGGGCGTTTGCGTGAAGCTGGATCTGGAGAATCCTTCTGTCGTAGCCGCCTGGTGCGCCTCGAACCGGCCTGATCTGGTGGTGGCGGGGCCCGAAGTGCCCCTGGTGGCCGGTGTGGCGGATGCGGTACGGGCCCTGGGCATTCCGGTCTTTGGCCACGGTGCAGCCACGGCTCGTCTGGAAGGAAGCAAAGCCTTCGCGAAGGCCTTCATGGAACGGCATGCCATCCCCTGTGCCGCCAGCCACACCATCGCGAACCTGGCAGCGGGCGAAGCGCTCATCCGCAGCTGGTCCTATGGCTACCCCATCGTGCTGAAGGCCGATGGCCTCGCGGCGGGCAAGGGCGTGGTGCTGGCTCAGAGCGAGGCTGAAGCCCTCAGCACCTTCCAGTCCTTCATGGCCGGGCAGTTCGGCGAGGCCAGCAAGACCGTGGTCTTCGAGGCGCCCCTGGTGGGCATGGAGCTGTCGCTCCATGTGCTCGTGGATGTGGATCGTGACCATGCGTCCTACGCCCTGCTGCCCGCCTGCCAGGACCACAAGCGCATCTTCGAGGGCGATCGGGGTCCCAACACTGGCGGCATGGGCGCCTTCGGCCCCATTCCCTATTTGCGCCCGGAAGACGTCGAGCGCATGCGGGTCGACCTGGTCGAACCCACCGTGAAGGGCCTTCAGAAGGATGGCCTGGCGGCTCGCGGCGTGCTGTTCCTCGGTGTCATGTGGACGGCTTCCGGGCCCGAGTTGCTGGAGTACAACGTGCGCTTCGGTGATCCCGAAACCCAGGTGCTCATGCAGTTGCTGGACGAGGACCTGGCGGCCCTGTTGTTGGAAGTGGCCGAGGGTCGTCTGGTGTCCCGCCCTCTGAAGCTCAAGCCCCACATGGCCATCGCCGTGGTGCTGGCGGCCGAGGACTATCCGGAGGGCGCCAAGAAAGGCGTGCCGATCAAGATTGGATCGCCCGCTGCCACCGTGATTCATGCCGGAACGCGCAAGCAGGATGGCCAGTGGTTGACGAACGGAGGCCGGGTGCTGAACCTGGCCACCTCGGCGCCGGATCTCGCCACTGCCCGGGCCACCATCGAAGCCGCTTTGCCGCAGGTGCATTGGCCTGGCATGCAGGTCCGGCGGGACATCGGCCTCAAGGCGCTGAGGCATGCAGAGGCCGGCAGGACCGTTCAGGATGCGTGGTGAACCGCTCGTGAGGGACGGGTCTCCACTCGTCAGGAAACAGCCTTGGAAAGGTGGTGGCGCATTCAGACTCGAGCGGTGAGGCAGGAGCGGCCATGACCCAATTCTCGAAACTTCGGTGGCCCTGGGATAGAGAGGCCATGCTGGGAAAACCCATTTCGAGTGCTAGTCGCACTTTCCTTTCGGCCTTGGTATTGGCAGGGAGCCTATACACAGCCCTTCATGGTCTGGCCATGAACTCATTCCGTCTTCCAGGCGGCGATGCCACCGAGGGATTCATCGGAGGCGTCACGCTGGGATTGGCTTGCACCCTGTGGTTCAAGGGCCTCCGGGGGGCTGGTGGCGGCTGGCGTCGGGTCCTCTTCCTCACCGCCTTCTCCGCCTCACTGGTGGGGCTGGTGTTGTCGATTCCCTTTGCCGCCCATGATGGCTACGAAGGTTTCCAGGCGGGCTATCGTGCGGCGGGCGCGCCTCCAGGAGCTTCGGCACCCACCGGTGCCAACCCCTTTCCCCAGGTGCCGCAGGGGGTGCAGGTGGTGACCTGGCTCCTGCTCACCGGGATGCTGGCCAGGCTGCTCCACCATCTGGAACGCCACCAGGCCGAGGCGGAGCAGCAGCGCACCCTGGCCAGGGAGGCCCAGGGCCAAGCCGTGGCCGCCCGGCTGGCGCCACACTTCATCTTCAACGCCCTGAACACCCTTCACGCCCAGATCGAGGTCGATCCCAAGGCCGCCCAGGCCACCACCGAGCGACTCGCGGAGGTTTTCCGGCACGTGGTGGAGGTGGCGACCCACCCCCTGGTTTCGCTGAAACAGGAACTGGCCCTGGTGGAAGCCTACCTGGGACTCGAACAGGCGCGATTGGGGGATCGGCTGCGGGTATCCATCGAGATTCCCGAGGAGCTGGAAGCGGCCCAGGTCCTTCCTCTGTCGCTGCAGGTGCTGGTGGAGAACGCCATCAAGCATGGTGTGACGACGCTGGAGCGGGGCGGGGTGGTGCGGATCGGCGCGGAACGGCGAGACGGCGCCCTGTACCTGTGGGTCGAGGATCCCGGACCAGGGTTCAGTGCCCGGCGGGGCACCGGCACGGCCCTGGATACCTTGCGTCAGCGGCTGGGGCGACCGGAAGATCTGGAGATGGGCATGGTGGAGGGTCGGCATCGGGTGGGCTTCCGCTGGAGGGAGGCATGATCCGCATCGTGGTCATCGAGGATGAACCCCTGGCGCGGCAGCACCTGGGGGATCTGCTGAATGAGCTGCCGGGACTGTCCGTGGTGGCCTCCGCGGAAAATGGACGACTGGGCTTGGCGGCCATCGCCGAGCATCGGCCCGATGCGGTGTTCCTTGATATCGAAATGCCCGGCATCAAGGGCACGGAGCTGATGCACATGCTGCCGGAACCACGGCCCGCGGTGGTCTTCGTGACGGCCTATCCCCAGCACGCCATCGAGGCCTTCGCGGGCGGGGCGGTGCATTACCTGCTGAAGCCCATTTCCCGGGTGGGCGTGGCTCAGGCGATCTCGCGCATCCGGCCGAAGGACGAGCCCCTGCAGAAGGAATGGCTCCGGCTGCCGGTGCGGAAGAAGGGGACCACCCGCCTGCTGCGGCCCGATGAAGTCGAGGCGCTGGTGGCGGACCTGGGCGACTGCATGGCCTGGACCCCCGCCGGCCACCTTCCGGTGGATGGGACTCTGGCCCACTGGGAGGAGCGGCTGGCCGAGCTCGGCTTCATGCGGGTCCACCGCAACGCGCTCGTGCGTCTGGAGGCGGTGCGGGAAGTGACCATGGAGGACGAGCTGGTCCTGGCCACCGGACGGATCACCATCAGCCGCCGTCGCATGGAGGAGGTCCGGCGGGTGCTGGGGATCTGATCAACCTCTATTGCGCATCAGCCAGACTAGGGTCGTGAGCGACAGGCCGATCAGGGTGGCTGTGCCGAAGGCGCGGTGGATCCGGGGGATGGCGGTGGGGTTGCTGCGGCCTTCGCGCCAAGCCAGGGCCATCCGGCCCAGGAGGATGGTTATTCCAGCCGCCGCCAGGGTGATGAGCCAGAGGGTCCGGTGGTGTGGGCTCAGCCCTCTCGGATGCAGGACCAGACGCAGCCCGATGAGGGTCATAGCGGCGGTCATGAGGTGCCCGTGCAGGCGGTGGTCGCCGCGGCGGACGGCCCACAGGGCCAAGCACAGCAGCGCCGCCGCGGGGATCAGCAATAGGTCGAGCATGTCCGCCAGACTACCCGGATCGGGCTAGAGAGGGAGGGCTTCCATTCGTTTTTCACCCTCCCAGCGGTAGAAACCGGAGCCGGTCTTGCGGCCCAGGCGGCCCGCGACCACCAGTTGGCGGAGCAGGGAGGGCGCCTTGAACCGGGGTTCCCCGTAGGCCTCGAAGACGACCTCCGCCACGCTCAGCATGGTGTCGAGGCCGATGAAGTCACTCAGGTGGAGGGGCCCCATGGGATGCCCGCAGCCCAGCTTCATGCCGGTGTCGATGTCCTCCACCGTGGCGAGGCGCTGCTCGGCGCAGCGGATGGCGTCCAGCAGGTAGGGGATCAGCAGGCGGTTCACCACGAAGCCCGGAGCGTCCGGCGCCATGATGGCCGTCTTGCCGAGGCGCTGGACGAAGCCCCGCAGGGCGGTGAGGGTGCCTTCCGCCGTGGCGAGGGTGCGGATGATCTCCACCAGGGGCATGACGGGCACGGGATTGAAAAAATGCAGGCCCGCGAGGCGCGGCAGGCGGTGGGCCGCCAGCACCGGGCTGATCTGGGCGACGCAGAGGCTGGAGGTGTTGGTGCAGAGGATCGCCTCGGCCTTGAGCACCCGATCGAGTTCGGTGAAGGTCTGGAGCTTCAGGGCGAGCAGCTCGGGAATGGCCTCCACCACCAGGTCGCATTCCGCCAGTGCAGGAAAGGCCAGGGTGCCCTGGAGGTTCTTGGCCCAGCCATTGCGCTGGTCTACGGTGGCCTTCCCCTTGGCCACGGCGCGGTCCCAGGCGCCTCGAATGCGGGCCATCCCCTTGGCGAGCAGGGCTTCGTCGGCCTCCTTCACCAGGACTTGGCAGCCCGCCTCGGCCGCGCACTGGGCGATGCCCGAGCCCATGAGTCCGCAACCGACGACGCCGATACGCTGGATATCCATGTGTGCCTCCTGATGATCTGGGGATGTTCTGGTCCCCATTCTCCTGGAAATCACCGCCCGCGGCGCCCCCGACCTCCGGTAGAATCCGCCCATCAATCAGGAGGGACCATGATCGGTCCGCTGAAGGATCTTCTCAGTCATCAGGCCTGGGCGGATGCGACCTTCTTCTATGCCTGGGGTGCCTCCGGTGCGACCGAGGATGTGGATCTGCGCAGCCGGACGGATCACATGCTGTCCACCACCGAGGCCTTTCTGCAGGTCCTCAAGGGGGATTCAGTGGTCATGCCGGAGCGGCCACTTCCGGGCTTCCCGGACCTAAAAGCCAGGTGCGAAGCGGGACACGAGGTGTTGAAGGCCCTCGGCCGGGGCCTGGACGAGGCCTCCCTGGCGAAGACCATCCGCATCCCCTGGTTTCCGGATCCCCCATGTGTGATCCCCGTCTCAGACGCGCTGCTCCAGGTCTGCCTGCACTCCCAGCACCACCGGGGCCAGTGCATGGCCCGGCTCAAGGCTCTGGGCGCTGCGGCCAAGAATGTGGACTACATCATCTGGCTCTGGAAGCAGAAGCCGGAACCGCGCTGGTGACTCAGGTTTCCAGGTAGGTATGCAGCTTCCGCTCCTCGGTGAGGAGGGCGCGCAGGGCTTCGGCGGCATCGTTCTTGGCGCTGGCCCGCCGCTTGGTCTGGGGGCCCTGGATCAGCACGTCCGGATCGTAGTGGACACTGCGGAGCACGTGATCCACGGTGTCCCCCTTCACGATGTGCTGCACCTTGAAGGTGTCGTCCTCGTGCACCATGATGTGCGCCTCGTTGGGCGCCCCGAACAGGTTGTGCCGCATGCCCAGGATGTCCTGATAGGCGCCGGTGAGGAAGAAGGCCACATAGTAGGCCTCGCCGCCCCGGGGCTCGTGGAAGGGGATCTCGTCCCGCACATCCTTCAGGTCGATGAACTTCTCCATCTTGCCGTCACTGTCGCAGGTGATGTCGCAGAGGGTCGCCGATAGCCCCGGCTTCTCCTTCAGACGGTGGATGGGCATGACCGGAAAGAGCTGCTCGATGGCCCAGTGGTCCGGCATGGACTGGAAGATGCTGAAGTTGGCGATGAGCTTATCTGCCAGGCTCTTGTTGAGATCCTGGAATTCCTCAGGTACGTACTTCAGCGTCTTGCTGCTAATGATGCGGGAGAGCTTGCGGCACACTTCCCAGAAGAGTGTCTCGCCCTTGCTCCGGTCCTCCAGGCCCAGGTAGCCCAGGTTGAACAGGGTGAGCATCTCGTCCTTCTGGGTGATGGCATCGTGGTACATCTCTGAGAAGTTCTTGATGGAGATGTTGTCCCGGGTGTAGGCCAGCTCCTTGAGGATCTGGGGCTCGTTGCCGGTGAGCGTCACGGTGTACTTGGTGTGGGTGGTGTCGATGAGACCGATGATGTCCACCACCACCACTTCGTGGTACGCCACGATGGCCCGGCCCGATTCACTGAGCAGGTCCGGCATGGGCACCTGTTCCTGGGCGCAGATGTCCTTGGTGGTGTAGACCACGTCCGCGGCGTATTCCGCGATGGTGTAGTTCATGGAGCTGCTGAAGGTGGTCTTGGAGCCGTCATAGTCCACGCCGAGGCCGCCGCCCACGTTGAGGTAGCGGATGGGCACACCCATCTTCCGGAGCTTGGCGTAGATTCGGGTGGCCTCCTTCATGGCCGACTTGATCTTGCGGATATCCGTGATCTGGCTGCCGATGTGGAAGTGCAGCTCGATGACGCAGTCCAGCAGGTCGCGCTTCTCCAGCACCTCGATGGCATCCAGGATCTCGCGGGTGGTGAGGCCGAACTTGGCGTGGTCGCCCGCGCTGGTCTCCCACTTGCCCGAGCCCTGGGCATTCAGTTTCGCCCGCAGGCCGATGAGGGGCTCGACCTTCAGTTCCTTGGCCACTTTCAGGATGAGGGGCAGCTCGGTCATCTTCTCGACGGTGATGACCACCTTGCGGCCGGCCTTACGCGCCAGCAGCGCCATGCGGATGAAGGACTCGTCCTTGTAGCCGTTGCAGAGCACCAGGGCCTCAGGATGCAGGTCGATGCTGAGGGCGATCATCAGCTCGGGCTTGGAGCCGGCCTCCAGGCCGTAGTGGTACTTGTTGCCGGCGCGGACGATCTCCTCGACCACTTCCTTGGTCTGGTTGGTCTTTACGGGATAGACGCCCTGGTAGCCGCCCTCGTACCCGAACTCGATGATGGCGCGGCGGAAGGACTCGTTCACCTCAATGACACGGTGGGCGAGCACCTGGGGGAAGCGAAGGTTGATCGGGGTGCGGAGCCCCTTCTTCTTCAGGTGCTGGACGATCTCATAGACGTCGCAGCTCAGGGCGTCGTCCTTGGTGGGTGTGATCTCCAGGTGACCCTTGGCATTGATGCCGAAGTAGCCGTTGCCCCATTCCCGGATTCCATAGAGCGTCGCGGCGTCCTGGACCGACCAGTGCTTCATGGGCATCCGAGGAGCCTCCTCAATCCGGGGCGGCCACCTTTGGCCGGAAGTTTGTTTATATGGAAAAAAG